>JAEEGL015596905.1_pt1 | contig 31374 bp, 29 predicted proteins | sample 9134231 | NCBI WGS metagenome assembly JAEEGL01 (sample SAMN16246548, study PRJNA631951) | gut metagenome | biome: gut microbiome; feature: rumen; material: fiber-attached | host: Bos | place: Iran: Karaj | collected 2018-10 | reverse complement strand
TGGCCTTCGTTCAGATGCTGCAGCAGCCCCTCAAAGAAGGCGGCCTCGCGCTGATACTTCTTGTCGCCGCCCTTCAGGTTTTTGCGGGCTTTTTCCACCCGGCGCTCCACCACTTCGATGTCCGCGAGGACCAGTTCCATATTCAGGATCTCCACATCCCGCATGGAATCGGCAGGCTCGTCGAAAATCTCCTCGTTATCGAAGCAGCGCACCACATGCACCTGGGCATCCGTCTGGCGAACGGCGGCCAGGTACTTGTTGCCCAGGCCCTCGCCCTTGGCCAGACCGGCGATATCCACGAACTCTATGGTCGCAGGCGTCACTTTCTCGGGCTGATGGAGCTCCGCCAGCCAGTCCAGCCGGCTGTCGGGCACCTTGACCACGCCCAGGTTCGGTTGTACGTCAAAAGATCGATAGGCGGCTGTTTCGGCCTTTTCTCCGGTCAACGCGTTGAAAAGCGTGCTCTTGCCCACATTGGGAAGCCCTACGATTCCGAGTTTCATTTTTATTTCTCCTTTAACCTCTTGTTGCGCAAAGGTCTCCGGTTATTTCGCCTTTTGAGGATCCGCATGCGGCCACGGCGATTTCGACGGAAACGGCCGATCCGGCCCCTGTCCCGTTCGCCTTTTTGAAACAGGACCTGCAATGACTTTATAATATACCATAGCACAGCTTGTTGTACAATATGAAATTCCCGAAATACCGGCTTTCGCGCAGAAGAGTCGGACCGCCTCCCGCAGATCTGCGGAAGACGGTCCGTGCTGCATAGGATAGAAGCCAGATTATACCCGGTGCTCTGCCCGGGAAATGATATCGTTCTGCATCTCCGTGGTCATATCGACGAAATAGGCTGAGAAACCGGCGATGCGGACGACCAGATTGTGATAATCCTCCGGGTGCTCCTGCGCCTTGCGCAGTGTTTCGGCATCCACCACGTTGTACTGGATCTCCATGCCGCCCTGCTCGAAATAGGTCTTTGTCATATCCTCCAGCTTCGTCACGCCGTCGTCTGCTTTCAGGGAGCTGGGATGGATCTTCAGGTTCAGCGCCATGCCGTCCAGATAATGACCGTGCTCGAAGTTCACAGCCGATTCGAAAACGGAGGTGGGACCGCAGGTGTCGCGGCCCTGGGCGGGACTGCAGGCGTCTGCGATGGGATCGCCGGTCCTGCGGCCATCCGGAGTAGCCCAGGTGATCTCGCCCTGCACCACATGGTCGGACGCACCGAAGGTGCCGCATTTATAGGTGGAGCAGCGGCAGGTGGAGAAGGCCCTGGTGATGTTGTAGTACAGGTCCATGACGTATTTCATCTCTTCATCCGCATAGGGGTCATTGTTGCCGTAATGGGGGACCTCGTGAAGCACGCGCTGCCGCAGGGGCTCATACCCCTTCCAGTCAGCCAGGATCGCCTTCAGGAATTCCTCCCGGGTGGCGATCTTCTTGTCATAGACGATGTATTTCAGCGCGGTCAGAGAGTCCGCTGTGGTGGCCAGGCCCGTGGCGGTCCCGCCGTAGGAGTTGTACTTTGCGCCGCCCTCGGAAACATCCTTGCCGGACTCCATACAGCCCTCCGTCGAGATGGAGAGGTTCGGGAACGGGAAAAGACGCGGATACTCATGCTCGGTAAGGTTGTTCAGGGAGGCGGACCACGTCAGCATCCAGCGGCAGATCTTCTCGAAAGCGGCCTTCACGTCGTCCAGGGTCTCCATGTCCGTGAGATAACCGGAACGGACCTTCGCCGGGCACTGGGCTCCGTTGATCGGGTTGATGCCGTTGTTGATGGCCATGACCAGGGCGATCGCCCAGAAGATGCCGTTGTGACCCATGGCGGAGCCGTTGGGGGCGGGGTAATCATTGCCGAAGCCGGTGATTTCCTGGCAGCCTATGAAAGCGAAGTTGCGGGCGTCCTCCAGGGAAAAGCCCACCTCCTTCATCAGGGCGGGGATGATCACGTCGTCGTTCTGCAGCAGAGGCAGTCCGCCCACGCGCTTGGAGGCGGCCATGGCACAGTCCCACATCTCCTTGGGGGTGTTTTTGGTAATGCGCAGAGAGATGGTCGGATCGTGCAGATTCAAACGGGCCATGGTCTCCAGTACCATATAGGACACCGGGTTCACCGCGTCATCGCCGGTCAGGGGATCCGTGCCGCCGATGGTGGTATGCTGGAAGGAATTGCCGATACCGGCGGTCTGAGCGTTGACGCCGAAGCCGCCTCCATAGAAGGTGTTGATTTTCAGGAAGAAGCCGTCCACCAGCTCCTGGGCCTCCTCCATGGTGATCCGCCCGGCCTCAAGATCCATCTTCAGATAGGGCCAGGTGTATTGATCAAAGCGGCCGAGACTGATGACGCCGGGATCGTTGTCGGCCTTCAGGAACACATCGTACATCAGAGCAAGCTGACAGGCTTCCCAGAAGCTGCGGGGCGTCTCCGTGGCAATGTGGTCCAGGCTCTCAGCCCGGCTGAGGTATTCGTCCTTTTTCGCCCCTTCGGCTTTTTCCGCCAATTCCCTGGCCAGGGCCGCATAACGGCGCGTCAGGGTGATGGCGCCATCGCAGGCTACGGTTGCGGCTTTATAGAACATATACTTACCGATATCGTCGCCCATGATGTTGCCTTCGTGCTCATCCAGCCAGTCCTGGGCCTTCTTGCGGATGGCGCCAAAGCCCTGCCTCAGGATATTCTGGTAACCCGGAGTCAGATGTCCGGGCGGCAGATAGATGGGCCAGCCGCCGATCTTCCCGGAAGGGTTGGCCTGGAGGACGAAGAGCTCCTGCACTCCGTCAGGCAGCCAGTCCTGGGCCTCGAAACCGCCCTCGATCACGCTCCGTTCCCTGGCGATCTCCCGCAGCTCCTTCAGGTCCGCCGGGGCGATGGCCATTTTCTGGTGAGAATAGAATGGATCATCGTCCGGCGCATGGTGCAGTCCATCAGCCAGAATGGGCCAGGTGTTCTCGATGTCCACGCTCAGCCAGGCGGTGCCGGCGCCTCCCGTGTTGGCGCCGCCCCAGCCCTTGTTGCCCAGACCGCCGAAGAAATACTCATCCTCATGGAGGTTCAGGGGCATCCGCTCCAGAACATAGAGGGATATATAAGGCTTCTGGAGCATGGGCGGGTATTTCAGATACTTTTTCTTCGCCTCCAACTGCAGGCGCGCTTTCGTGGCGTCCGCGACCATCAGCCTGTCCCGGACGGCATCCCGGAGCCTTGCCACGCGCTCGGTATAAGGTTTGAAGGTATACATGTCCTGTCTCCTTTCCGAAAAATCCCGCAGATATGATCAACGATTCGTTGATGCATCGACCGTCTGCCGTCTTTTTGGGTGATTATACCACAAACAACCGCAGGCTTCAACTGATTCGTCACGGGCGGTGACACAGGGACGCGGCCCTCTGCAGACAGGAAGGCTGCGCAGCCGCGATCGGTGCGGCTGCGCAGCCCAACAGAATATCGTTTTCAGTCCCGCTCCTCTTCCTGCGGGGGCCAGGTCTCGCCGTTCTTCTCTTCCGGCGTCTCAGTCACGGACTCCTCCGGCTGCTCCTCCCTCGGCTGGGATCCCGCCGGCAGTTCCTCTTCCGGTGCTTCCGTCTCTGAAGAGTCCGGCTCGTCTTTCTCTGCAGGCGGCTCCGGCTTCACGGGCAGCGCCCGGTCGCGGCAGACGGCTGCAAAGGTCTCTCCGTCCATGACCTCATTTTTCAGCAGGTATTCCGCCGTGAGCGTGAGGATATCCATGTTATCCTCCAGGATCAGGCGGCAGCGTTCATAGGCCTCTTCCACGATGCGCTTGATTTCCTCGTCGATCTCGGCCGCCACTTTTTCAGAATAGCTCTTCGTGTGCCCGTAATCCCGGCCGAGGAACACCTCCCCGCTGCCGGAATCATAGACGACGGGGCCCAGCGCGTCGCTCATGCCGTATTTCATCACCATCGACTTCGCGATGGAGGTGGCCCGCTCCAAATCGTTGCTGGCGCCGGTGGAAATGTCATTGAGCACCAGCTTTTCCGCCACTCGCCCGCCGAGCAGGGACACGATATCGTCCAGCATTTCGCTGCGGGAATTGAAGCTCTTGTCCTGCTCAGGCAGATAAATGGTCATGCCGCCCGCATTGCCCCTGGGAATGATGCTGATCTGGTGAACGGGATCGCTGTGCTCCAGCGCATGGGACACCACGGCGTGGCCTGCCTCGTGGAACGCGGTCAGCTTCCGTTCCTGATCGGATACCACGCGGCTCTTCTTTTCCGGGCCGGCGATGACCTTGATCATCGCCTCTTCGATCTCCGTCATTGTAATAAAACGGCGGTTGCGGCGCGCGGCCAGGAGCGCCGACTCGTTCAGCAGGTTTTCCAGGTCTGCGCCGGTGAAACCGATGGTCGTTTTTGCGATGGTGGCCAGGTTTACATCCTCTGCCAGCGGCTTTCCCTTGGCATGGACCTTCAGGATCGCCTCGCGGCCCTTTACGTCGGGCATGCCTACATAGATCTGCCGGTCAAAGCGGCCGGGACGAAGCAATGCCTTATCCAGGATATCCTGCCGGTTGGTGGCTGCCATGACGATGACGCCCTCGTTGGTGCCGAAACCGTCCATCTCCACCAGCAGCTGGTTCAGCGTCTGCTCCCGCTCATCGTGACCACCGCCCAGGCCGGCGCCTCTCTGCCGGCCCACGGCGTCGATCTCGTCGATAAAGATAATGGCGGGCGCAACCTTTTTGGCCTGATCAAACAGGTCTCGAACACGGCTCGCGCCGACGCCCACATAGAGCTCGACGAAATCGGAACCGGAGATGGAAAGAAACTGTACGCCGGCTTCCCCGGCCACAGCCTTGGCCAAAAGCGTCTTGCCGGTGCCCGGAGGGCCGACCAGAAGTACGCCTTTCGGGATGCGCGCGCCCAGCTCCACATAACGCTGGGGATCCTTCATGAACTCCACGATCTCCTGGAGTTCTTCCTTTTCCTCATCCTCACCGGCGACGTCGGCAAAGGTGACCTTCTTGTCGGTCGCGCCAACGCGGGTGCGGGCTTTCCCGAACCGCATGGCGGTCTTATCCCCGCCCATGCCCCGATTCATCATGGCGAACCAAAGCACGCCGAAGACGATCATGATCAGCAGGTATGGCAGGAAGCTGAGCCACCAGGGCGCCTGCCAGCCGACGTCGTAGTTGTATTCGGTGATGATGCCGTCGTGCCATTGCTGGTCGATCAGCTCATGGAGATCCTCATAGAACACACCGAAATTATAGAGCTGATGGCTGGCGGTGTATCGTCCGTCATAAGGCTCCCGGAAAGACATGACCAGGTTGTCGCCGTCTACCACGAAGGACTTTACTTTCCCGTCTTCAAACAGCTTGCGGACTTCGGAATAGCTCATTCCTTCCGGATTGTTATTGGACAGCAGCAGGAAGATGACCGCCACCAGGACGACCAGGATCAGCGCATAGAACCCAATATCTCTCTTTCTGTCTCTCTTCAAAGAAGCACCCCTCCTCTGGGAATGGTGTTATGCGTTACGCTTTTCCCCCGTCCATGTGCAGGATGCACACGGCGGGCAGTTCGCGGAAATGCTCGTTGTAATCCAGCCCGTATCCCACGACAAAGGCGTCCGGGATCTCGAATCCCCGGTAGTCCGGCACCAGATCCGTCTCCCGGCGGGATGGTTTGTCCAGGATCGTACAGACCTTGACGGAGGCTGCTTTTCGGTTGGAAAGATACTTTTTCAGATAGGTCAGCGTATTGCCGCTGTCGACGATATCCTCGACGATCAGCACGTGCTTTCCTTCCAGGTCGTTTTCCAGATCCTTCTTGATGATGATATTGCCGGAGCTGCGCGTCCCCGAGCCATAGGACGAGACCATCATGAAGCAAATTTCCAGACGATCCAGCTGCACATGACGAACCAGGTCCGACATGAAAATGAAGGACCCTTTCAGTATACCCACAAATACCGTGTCCTTGTCCTTATAATCCCGAGTGATCGTTCTCCCCAATTCATCGACCTTGGCCGCAAGAGCTTCCGTACTGATCAGGGTCTCAAACGAATACCGCGCATCCATATTTCTATGTCCTTTCCATAATGACGAGAACCGAGTCCGCCGACGCCTCCGATGCGGCGGCCCGCTCGTCCGCTCCCAGGCCGAAGACTGCAAGGACGCCCGCTTCATCGGCGAAAACCGGCAATCTGCTGCGCTCGGTCAGAGGGACCTTTTCCTGGATCAGCCATTTTTTAAGGCTTTTTCCCGGCCGGCCTGGCAGCTTGAGGAAATCGCCCTCCCGCCGAGGTCTGACGGTTATATTACCACAGATCTGATCCATTTTGAAGAAGAAAGTCGTGAATTTACCGTGAATTTTCGCCAGTTCGGACTTTTGTCCCCAGAACACGCAGATTCCCGATTCCGGTATATCCCTCCACGCACCGAACTGCAGAGCGGTCTCCGAAAACGCTGCCGGGCGGTTGAGTCTCCCGATCAGCAGGCGCTCATACTTTCTCTCCGCCGTCAGCCCGCCCGGCAGCTCCAACCGTGCAGAAGGGTTCTCTGCCTCAGCCAGCTCCCGCACGGCGGCGACGTGGATTTCCTCGAGGCGGATCCCATAAGCCGCCGCTGCCTGCCGGATCGACCTGGAAGCGAGCGGGCCGGGCATCTCCCTGAGTTCACGGACGGACAGGACGGCGCACTCCCCCTCCTTGTTCACCGCATCCGCCGCCTGCCGCGCAAGCAGTTCCTCATCCTCCCGCAGGAGCTTTGCCGTTCGGCTGCAGGTCTCGGCAAAAGCCGGATTCATTTCCTTCAGCACCGGGAGCACCTCCATCCGAAGACGGTTGCGCCGGTAACGCGTGTCCCGATTGCTGCTGTCTTCCACATAACGCAGATGGTTTTCGTCAAGATATGACAGGATTTCCGAGCGGCTTACATCCAGAAGAGGCCGAATCAGGCGATCCCGTACCGGCGGGATCCCTCCCAGGCCCTTCAGACCGCTCCCGCGCACCAGATTGATCAAAATCGTTTCCGCCTGATCGTCCGCCTGATGCGCAGTGGCGATCCTCGTTTTTTCATCGCCCAGGGATTCCAGGAATCCATAGCGCAGGATCCGGGCAGCCTCCTCGATCCCAAGGCGCCGTTCCGCCGCAAATGCTGCTGCGTCCCCCCTGCCGACCCGAAGCTTCAGACCTCGCTCAGCGCACCAGGACGCAGCGAACTCTTCGTCCCTCCGGGATTCCTCTCCCCGCAGCTGATGATTGAAATGGGCACATTCCAGCCGGAACCCCAGCTCCGGCGCCAGGGACATGAGCACAGCGGCCAGGCATACGGAATCCGGACCGCCGCTGAAGGCGCAGATGATTCTGTCCGCGCCGGAAAGCATACGGTATTCCCGAAGGCTCTTGCGCACCGAAGCCCGAACGTCCATTTACGGTTCCTCTCGATAGCGCTCAAGAGAAGCATAGGTGGTATATTCCGGCATCCACTGGACCGGGATGGTGCCGGTATTGCCGTGACGGTTCTTCATGACGATCAGCTCCGCCTTGTTGTGCTCCTCCGACTCCTTATTGAAATAATCTTCACGGTAGAGACCAAGCACGATATCTGCATCCTGCTCCAGAGATCCGGATTCCCGCAGGTCGGAAAGCATCGGCCGCTTGTCCTGCCGCTGCGTGCTGGCACGGCTAAGCTGGCTCATGCAGAGCACCGGCACGTTCAGCTCCTTGGCCATGATCTTCAGCATGCGGCTGATCTCGGCCACGGCCTGGATCCGATTTTCGCTGCTCTCCCCAGAGGCGGAGGTCATCAGCTGCAGATAGTCGACCACCACAAGGCCGAGATCGTGGATCCTGCGGCACTGAGCGTTCATGTCGGAAACGGTGATGATCGAATTGTCGTCAATATAGAATTTCGTACGGCTGATGGCAGCCGTCGCTCCGCTGAGCTTCTGCCAGTCCTCCTTGGACAGCATGCCGGTCTGGAGTTTCTTGGAATCCACATAAGCCTCGCTGGAAAGCAGCCGCTGGGCCAACTGCTGCTTGGACATTTCCAGAGAGAAGAAGGCGACGGCCTTCCCGGTCTTCTTCGCCACATTCAGCGCCATGTTGAGACCCAGACTGGTCTTCCCCATGCCGGGCCGGGAAGCAAGAATAATGAAATCGGAATCCTTCAGGCCCATGATGGTTTCATCCAGCTCGCCGATACCCGTGGGCAATCCGGGGATCCCGCCTTTTGTCTTGCTGAGCTCTGCCAGATTTTGGTATACCTCGCCCAGGATGGAGGAGATCGGTTCCAGGCCGCCGAGGGTCTTCCCCTGCCGCAGCGCGTAGATCCGCCGCTCCGCTGTTTCCAATACGTCCTCGCTGGAGCCGGTGCCTTCGTTGACCGCGGCGGTGATGTCCGAGGCCACGGCGGCGATGTTCCGCAGCAGCGCCTTGTCACGGATGATCTCCACATAGCGCATCACGTTGGCCGACGTCGGGGTCACGTTCATAAGCTCTACCAGATAGGATTGGGAGCTTTGGGCGTTGAAGATCCCCTGAAGCTTCATCTCGTCCAGCAGCGTCACGGCGTCGATGGGCTTCGCAAAATTGAACATGGAGCAGATGACCTCAAAGATCCCGCGGTTCAGCTCCGAATAAAAATCGTCGGGCTTCAGCGCCGCAATGACCTGAGCTGCGCAGCGGGAGTCGATCAGGACCGAGCCGAGCACCGCCTGCTCCGCCTCCAGGCTGTGAGGCATCTGCCGGCTGAACAGCTCATCCATCTTGCTTTCCCCCTTTGCGATGTTGTATCTGCCGTTTACTCTTCGATGACCAGTACGTGAATCGTGCCGCTGATCTCATATCCCAGCTTGCACTTCACTTCGTAGGACCCGAAATTCTTGATGTTCTCCTCCAGCACGATGCGATTCTTCTCCAGATTGATGCCGTGCTGCTCCTTCAGGGCTTCGGAGATCTCCTTGCTGGTAACGGAACCGAAGAGCTTCCCGTTTTCCCCTCCCTTGGCCCTCACCTTCACGACCGAGGCGCCCAGCTGCTTCGCATAGGCCCTGGCCTGTTCCTTTTCACGCTCGATCTGCGCTTTCCTGGCCTGCTCCTTCAGCTTCAGCGCGTTCATATTGTCCGCGGTAGCTTTGACAGCCAGCTTGCGGGGAAGGAGATAATTCCTGGCATAGCCTTCGGAAACCTCGATCATATCGCCTTTTTTGCCCTGTCCCTTCACATCCGCACTCAGAATGACTTTCATGCTTTTCCCTCCGTTCCTTCCTCTGAACTCAAATACTCGTCGATAGCCGCCTTCAGCCTGGCGCTGACCTCGGCCTCTGCCATGTCCCTGATCTGCGCTCCGGCGCCGGAGCGATTGCCGCCGCCGCCCAGCTTTTCAAGAATGACCTGGACATTCACATCCCCGATGCTGCGTGCGGAAATATTCACGGTGTCCTCCGCATGGTAGACCACGAAGGAGCTCTCGATGCCGGATATGTTCACCAGCTCGTCCGCCGCTTGGGCGGCAATGATGCGGTCCTGATAGCCCAGATTCTCGGCTACGGCGATCCCGGGCCGATATTCCACCGCCTTCTCCACCATGGCAAACCGTGCCACGGTGCTGGGCAGGTCGTTCTGCAGCAGTTTTTTTACCTCGGTGGTGTCCGCGCTGCACCGGCGAAGGAACGCAGCGGCTTCGAAGGTGCGGCTTCCGGTGCGCATGGTGAAATTCTTTGTGTCCAGCACGATGCCGGCCAGGATGGCTTCCGCCTCGGTCTTGCGGATGTCCGCGGACTCCACCAGGTACTGCAGCAGCTCTGTCACGAGCTCGCTGGCGGAGGAGGCGTAAGGCTCATGGAAATTCAGCGCGGCATTGGCGATATAGTCCGCCGCCCGGCGGTGATGATCGATCACGGCGATCTTGTTGCAGCTGATAAGCAGATCCTCGGATTCCGCCTGATCCGGACGGTTCGTGTCCACTACCACCAGCAGGGTGCGGCCGTCTGCCATAATGACGCCCTCCTGCTCTCCGATGAAGGCGTCGGCGTACTCGGGCATGCGCTGGAGCTTCTCGATCATCTGCATGGCCACGTTGGTATCTTTATTGATCACGATCCGGGCCGGCTTTCCCATCTTTCTCGCGATGCAGCAGACGCCCACCGCAGCGCCCAGGCTGTCCAGATCCCCGTATTTATGCCCCATGACCAGGACGCTGGAGGCGTCGCTGATCAGCTCGCCCAGAGCGGAGGCCATCACGCGGGATTTCACCTTCGTCCGTCGCTCCACCGCCACGGTCCGCCCGCCGTAAAAATCGAAGTTCAGCGGTGTTTTGATGACGGCCTGGTCGCCTCCCCTGGACAGGGCCATCTCGATGCTCAGCATGGCGAACTGATAGGCCTCCTCCAGGCTTTCGGCGCCCCGGCCAATCCCGATGCTGACCGTGGCCGCGATGCCGTTGGGACTCTGAAGGGCACGAACGGAATCCAGCAGGCTGAAGTGCCCGTCCAGATAAGCCTGCAGATACCGCTCCTCAAAAATAAAGATATACCGGTCGCGGTCATAGCGGCAGAGATATCCGCCGGTGGGTACGGTCCAATCGCTGATGCGGCGGTCGATCTGGGCGAGGATAGCGGATTTGGTGGTCTCCGTCAGATTCTTGATCAGCTCATCGTAGTTGTCCAGCATGATGACGCTTACCACCGGACGAGACGCGGCATACTCCGCAGAGATATGCTCGTATTCCGTGACGTCCATAAAGTAGGTCATTCCCCAAACGTTGCCGGATACGGGGCCGTTCTCCATGGAAAATGTGTTCCCATAGACCCGGAACTTCTTTTCGCCGATCTTCACGGGCTCCGACGCTTCATTATGCCCTTCCGACAGCCACTTCAGGCTCAGATCCGGCACCATGTCTGAGATGTTGATTTCAAAGAGATGCCTTCGTTCCCCGGTGATCTTCAGGAATTCGTCGTTCCCCCACAGCACCGTACCGTCCTTCAGGCTGAAGATCACCAGAGGGAGAGGCATACTGAGAATCGTATTGGTATTGCCTTCCTCCTGCTGTCGGACCGAAGCGCCGAGGTAGTCCAGGACCAAGCGCTCCTGCCTTTTATGGATAAAGCGGGAATAAAACAGCAGGAGCAGCGCCGCCGCCAGTTCAATGGCGCCCAGCTCCCAATGGCGAAGCGCAAGCGTAAGGATCGCAAAAATCACCAGAACAGAAAAATACAGACGCATGGAAGGCCGAAAGAAACGCAGAAATGCCGAATCGGCATGGGATTTTGATTTCGATTTCTTTTCCATGATATAACCTCCCAGATTGATTCAGTTTATCAAACAAATCAAGCATTTACAATATCTCTCCGCAAATTTCGCTTCCGATTCTGTTTATTGCGCCTCTGTGGCGTATTTCACAGGTCATTTCGGCCATATTATTTCCGGACGCCTGACTTCAGGTATCCGGAAAGGGAAAAAGACATGAAAGCGATCATTCTCGCCGGCGGCGAGGGAACCCGCCTCCGGCCTCTCAGCCTGAACAAACCGAAGCCAATGATCCGTCTATTCGACCGGCCGCTGCTGGAGCACACCATTCTTCTGCTCCGCCGGTGCGGCTTTACGGAATTGTGCATAACTCTTCACTATTTGCCCCGGGTCATACAAGACTATTTCGGCGACGGCAGCGATCTGGGCGTCAGCATCGAATATCGAACGGAAGCGGAGGCAGCCGGGACCGCAGGAGGTCTTCGGGCCTGCGCAGATTTTGCAGGTAATGAGGACTTCCTTGTGATCAGCGGAGACGCCGCCTGCTCCTATGACCTGCGGGCGATGATGGAAAAGCACAGGCTCAGCGGCGCCGAAGCCACGATCCTGGTACAGAAACGCGAAGATACCGGTGAATTCGGTCTTGTGCTGACGGAAGACGACGGGCGCATCCGCAGCTTTGTGGAAAAGCCGGGGCCGGAGCAGGCCGTTTCTGATCTGATCAACACCGGCATCTATGCGTTTTCGCCTTCGGTTCTGTCCCACATCCCGGAAGGCCGAAGCGCCGACTTCGGCGCCGATATCTTTCCGCGGATGCTCAGGAATCGGTGCAGCCTGCATGTCTGGCAGGCGGAAGGATATTGGAACGACGTCGGGACCTGTGACGCATATCTGGCTACCTGCCGGGACGTGCTGTCGGGAAGGTTCCCTCTTCCCCTGCCGGAAGGCGGCAGAACAGACGGCGCCGGCCGCTGCTGGATCTCCCCGGAAGCAAACGTCGCGGCTGGCGCGGAGCTGGGTCCCTGGACGGTGATCGGTGCAGGCAGCACCATTGCAGATGGCTGCCGCATCTCGGACAGTGCAGTGGACGGAGCGGCTGCGGAAGCAGGATGCGTCATCGAAGGCTCGATCCTTGCGCGAGGTGCGCATCTGGGCCGTGAGGTGCGGCTGCAGCGGGGCTGTGTGCTTGCGGAGGGCGTCACGATCGGCAGCGGCGCCCATCTTCGCGAGAACGTGCGGGTCTGGCCGGGGCTGCAGCTGCCCGGAGGCTGCGTCCTGTCGGACAGTCTGAGGGCCGGCGGCGAGATCAGCTCGCTGCGCTTCCAGCCCCGAGGAATGCTCCGGGGAGAAAACAGCCGTGATCTGACGCCGGAGAAAATGCTCCGTATGGGCGGCGGCTGCGGCGGTATGCGGATCGGCGCCGCGGCTTCCGGCGGAGGCTATGCCCGCCTGCTGTCGGAAGCATTTCTGATCGGCGCAGGCGCCTCGGGAAAGCGGACTTATATGTTGGATGCGTCCCTCCCCGCCTCCGCTGCCGCCGCAGCCGGCATTTTCGATTTGGATATGTGTCTCTTCTTCCGGCAGGAAGGTCGACGCAGCTGCATCCACGCCTTCGATCGGGATGGCCTGCCTCTGCCGCGAAAAGAGCAGCGGAAGCTGGAAGCCGCTCTCTGCGGCGCCTCAGCGCCGGCATATTCGGAATGCTGTCATGCCTTTGAGCTTCTGACAGGCTCCGAGGAAGCCTGGATCGCCAATGCGCTGGAGGGCTGCGGCCGCCTGCAGGATCGTCGAATCGCCTGTTCCTCCGGTCTTCTGCGCAGAGGGCTGAGTCGTGCCGGGGCGGAGATCTGCGCACCGGAGGATGGGATCCCCGAGCTTCGTATGTCCGAGGACGGGTTCACTCTCTCAGCAATCGACGAGAAAGGACGCGTCTGGTCCTGGAGCATGCTCCTCTGCGCCTTGACGGAAGCCGAGTTCCGCCGAGGAGAAAAGGCGGTCGTGCTCCCCTATGATGCGCCAAATGCTGCTGAGAGGATCGCGGAGAAGCATAACGGCACGATTTACCGTCTTGAGCGCGACGGCAAAGACGCCCGAAGGCTCCTGCGGGAGTCCCCGTGGTGCTCGGACGGTCTTCGGCTTTCCCTGCGTCTATTGACCGATCTTGCGCTGCTGGACGGGGCTCCCGGTCTTGCGGATCTCATGAACTCCCTCCCCGATTACCACACCCGTGAGCAGGTCATCCCATTGAACGGTACGGACGCCGCCGTTCTCCGCAGGCTGTCAGGCGATCAGGGCGCGGAGACCGTGGACGGCGTACGGCTGCACCGGAACGGCTCTACAGCCACCGTCCGGAGGCTGGGCGGCAGTGAGCTGCGGATCCTGGTGGAAAGCAGCAGGATGGAAGCTGCGGATGAACTCTGCGACAGTCTCCGCCGCCGGATCCGGCAGTTGGACGGCGAAAACACCGAAGAATAAAGGATCGGGGAGCCGGAAGGCTCCCCGATCCTCTGCGTCCGCTTATTGCAGCGGTGTGATCTTAACTTTTTCATCCTCAGCCGTAACGGAGAGGAAGGTGATGTGACGATCGTAGCCGTCGATCAGGATGGTGGTGATGGCATCCTCTACCTCTGTCTGGATCAGGCGGCGGAGGTTTCTGGCGCCATAGGCAACAGAATAGGATTTATGGGCCAGATAGCGCAGCAGCGCGTCGTCAAATGCCAGGGTATAGCCGCGGTCTGCCATGCTTTCCTTCAGCTCGGTCATCATCAGCCGTGCGATCTCCACGAAGTTGTCCTCCGACAGGCGATTGAAAGAAACCACCGCGTCGATGCGGTTGATGAACTCCGGTCTGAGGAACTCGTTGAGCGCCTTCATGGACTGTTCCTTCCCCTGCTCGGTCAAACTCCGGTTGAACCCGACGCTGGCCACCTTGTGGTCGCTTCCGGCATTGGTGGTCATGATGATCACCGTATTTTCGAAGTTCACGGTGCGGCCGTGGGCGTCGGTGATATGCCCGTCGTCCAGGATCTGCAGGAGGATGTTCATCACATCGGGATGAGCCTTTTCTATTTCGTCAAACAGTACGACGCTGTAAGGCTTCCGCCGGATCTTCTCCGTCAGCTGTCCCGCCTCATCGTAGCCGACATAGCCCGGAGGGGATCCGATGATGCGGCTGACCGCATGCTTTTCCATGAATTCCGACATGTCCAGTCGGATCAGCGATTCGGGAGAGTCAAACAGATCGGCAGCCAGACGCTTGACCAGCTCCGTCTTTCCAACGCCGGTCGATCCCACGAAGATGAAGGAGACCGGCTTTCTCTTTGCTGAGATGCCCACGCGGTTGCGCTTGATGGCGGCGCAGACTGCGTCAACGGCCTCGTCCTGGCCGATGATGTGGGCCTTCAGGCGGTCGTTCAGTCTGCTCAGCCGCTGGAATTCATCCTCTTTGATGCTGCTGGCGGGGATCTTCGTCCAAAGCTCGATGACCCGCGCCAGATTCTCCAGGGTCAATTCCGGCCATCCCTTGTCGGCCAGTCGTTTCTGCTCCTCCTCCAGCTGGAATTCGCTGGTGCGAAGTGCAGCCAGCTGTTCATAATCCTGGCTGTCGCCGCCGGAGGGAGCGGAGAGCAGCTTTTCCCGCTCGCCGGCCAGGACTTCCAGCTCTTTTTTGATCTCCGCGCTGCGTGCGATATCCCGATTTTTCAGGTTCACGTCGCTGCAGGCTTCGTCCAGCAGGTCGATGGCCTTGTCGGGCAGGAAGCGATCCGTGATGTATCGCTCTGAAAGGATCACCGCCTGCCGGCACATCTCCTCGGAGACCTTCACGCAGTGGTACTCCTCATAGTAGTGTGCGATGCCCTTGATGATCTCTACGCTCTCGGCTACGGAGGGCTCAGATACGGTGACCGGCTGGAAACGGCGCTCCAACGCACTGTCCTTTTCGATATGCTTGCGGTATTCCGCGAAGGTGGTGGCGCCGATGACCTGGATCTCGCCCCGGGAAAGGGCGGGCTTCAGGATATTGGCCGCATTCATGCTTCCCTCTGCGTCCCCGGCGCCAACGATACTGTGCACTTCATCGATGAAGAGGATAATATTGCCCTGCTTGCGGATCTCGTCGATGAGGCCCTTCATGCGGCTCTCGAACTGGCCCCGGAACTGCGTGCCTGCAACCAGGCTGGTCAGATCCAGAAGCCAGACCTCCTTATCCTTCAGCTTATAGGGCACTTCTCCATCCACGATCTTCTGAGCCAGCCCCTCGGCGATCGCCGTTTTGCCGACGCCGGGTTCTCCGATCAGGCAGGGATTGTTCTTCTGGCGGCGGTTCAGGATCTGGATCACACGCTCCAGCTCTGTGGCGCGCCCCACGATCCGGTCCAGCCGTCCCGCCCGGGCTTTGCCGGTCAGATCCTGGCAGTAGCTCTCCAGAAACTTTCTCTTCTGACCGCGGGATGGCGCGCTATCCCCGTTCTTGGGCGTTTCCCGGTTCGGGCGGGGCGTTTCCGGCGCGGGATTCGGATTGCCGCCGAAGAGCTTGTTGAGGAACGGGAATGTGGCGGTCTTTCCGTTCTCATCGTTGGGTTCATCCGTCACGGGGATCTCCTCGATCCCGTTCAGCGCTTCGGTCATCTCCGCGCTGAGGCCTTCGATATCGTCATCCGTGATGCCCATGTTGTGCATCAGATCCTCTACGGGCTTTATGTTCAGTTCTTTTGCGCACTTCAGGCAAAGGCCCTCATTGACTGTTTTCCCGTTTTCCACCTTGCGGATAAAAACGACGGCCACATTTTTCTGACAGCGCGAGCAAAGCGGCGGCTGCATGACTCCACCTTCCTTTCCGGTTACGACGCCAGTATATCACCGGCGATGGGGGTTCTCAAATCGAAGTATTTCCAGCTCTGCCATTACAGGCCCAGGAATCCCACCAGCGGGCAGGTCTCCATCAGCCATTTCAGCAGAATGGTGCTGTTCACTTTAGCCTCCGGCAGAAGCATGCCGGCAAAGCGCAGGATCCATGCGATGGCGAACGCATAGAGAAGGCCTTTGGCGAGGCCCAGCAGCGTGCCCAGAACACCGTTGATCAGTTCCAGCCCCGGCAGCTTGAAGGCAAGGTTGAACAGGTTGCCGATCACCGCGAAGATAATGATCAGAAGGATGAACATAACGGCGAAGGTCAGCACATAGGCCACCACGGCGCACAGCTTATCCACGATCGCCCGCCGGAGCACATGACCGGTCTCCGTCTGTTCCTCGGCAATCTGCTTGGACACGTTTTCGGCGGCAGATTTCATAAAGCCGACGCCCTCCAGCGTTTTCCGGGTCATCTCATATACGCCGGGTTCTCCGCCCTTCTTTTCAAAATACTCGTCTGCAGACGCGCTGGCTGTATCCACCACACCGGTCACAAAGGGCTCCAGCATCTTCGTGAACTCGCCGGAATAGGTGTCGGCCAGGATATCCGCCGCATAGACGGAGAACAAAACGGCGCAGACGGCCAGCACTCCGGCGATCAGGCCGTTGCGGAAGCCGCGCCAGGCGCAAAGTATGATGATCAGCAGTAAAACGAGATCAATGATCCAGTTGATCCAATGCATGCGTAACGCCTCCCCTAAGGTTCAAAGATGGCGGCCTTGCCGCCGGAGATGATCACGGCGCTCCCATCGGCGCGCATGACCGCCGCCTGGATGCCCGCCGTATCCTGCAGTCTTCCCAGCACATTGAATTCGATGTCGTACAGTACGGTCTCGTCGGCGTAACAGACGGCCATGTATTTCCCTGCTGCGCTGACGCCTTCGGTCTCTGCGCTGATATCCAGACTTCGAAGCAGGTTGCCCGCCGTATCCGTCAGCAGGATCCGGCCGGCGCTTCCGGCCTTGTACCGGCCCAGCAGGAGGACCGCGAATCCGTCTCCCGAAGCATATCCCTTCAGGAATTCTCCGTCAAAGGTCAGTTCGCCCAGCAGCTTCCCATCCTCCTTCAGAAACGCTGCACGATCGGAGGAGACCAGCATCAGCCGGCTGTCCGACAGGTACTCCAGGTCGAAACAGCTGCGGCCTTCGCTGACATACTCCGCATAGATCCGTTCGCTGTCGGTATCGTATACGGAAACGCTGCTGCCCTCCGCCGTCAGGCTGAGAATGGCCACCCGGCGGGAATCGGGAGAAATATCCGCATCGACGGGATAACCGCTGCCGATATAGACCCGGTAGACGGAGTTGTTGTCCCTGTCTACCACGGTGGCAGAGCCCTTGTAGCCGATCTCTCCGGCCAGCACGACCGCCGAACCCGCGTCGTTCAAATCTGCGGCCGTTACGCCGCCGGAAAAGCTCAGATCTGCAGCGCCGCTGCTTCGCAGAAGCGTGAGGCTGGTGCCTCCTTCGCTCCACACGGCGGCGCAGCCCTCCGCCCCCGCGATCTGCAGCTGCGGATAACTGCGTGCCGCCGTACAAAGGATCTCCCCGCCGCGCCCGTAAAGGCGGCAGGAAATATCCGAGACTGCTGCAAATCCGCTGCCTGCAGCGGCAAAGCGGGCGCTTTCATAGCCGAGCAGGTCGGCGCTGAAGCCCGAATTATCCTTCTTGTTGAGTTTGCTCCCGATGACGCCGGAGGCGGCAAGAATCGCGACGGCCAGGATTACCAGGCCGATCAGCACTTTTCCGACGACCCTGCCGGTTTTCTTCATCCTTCCATCAGCCTCCCTGCCGCGCCGGGATAGCGCACATCCGTCATATAAAGCCCCTGGGGCGGAACGGTAGGGCCTGCGAGACACCGATCACCGGCGTCCAGGATGCGGGGGATATCCTCCGGCGCAAGCTTCCCCAAAGAAGCGTAGACCACCGTGCCCACCATTGCCCTCGCCATGTTGTATAGGAATCCGCTGGCTGCGATCCGGAAGGAAAACAGATCTCCCTCCCGGGCGATCTCAAATTCATAAACGGTCCTCACCGTCGTCTTCACATTGGTCCCGACGCTCCGGACTGCAGCGAAATCATGGGTGCCCAGGAAGCCCTCCGCCGCGCGGCGCATCAGATCCGCATCCAGGCGCTCCGGCCGATACCAGACGCGCCGAAGCTCAAAGGGATCACGCCACCCGCCGCTGCGGATATAATATGTGTATTCCTTCCGGACGCAGGAGAATACGGCATGAAAGCTCTCGTCCACCGGACAGGCCCCGGAAACCACGATGTCGTGGGGAAGCAGCGCATTGACAGCCAGAGGCAGCCGCTCCAGCGGGATGCTTCCATCCACGCGGAAATTTGCCAGGTATTTTTTCGCATGGACGCCCGCGTCGGTCCGACCGCAGCCGATGACGCGGATCCTTTCCTTATACAGGCGGCTCAGTGCATCCTCCAGCGTTTCCTGTACGGTGGCGGCATTCTTCTGCCGCTGCCAGCCGTGGTAGGCTGAGCCGTCATAGCTCAGCCGCAGTGCGATGCAGTTCACAGCCCCATTCTCCGAAGCAGGATCATCAGAGCCAGCAGCACAGCGCCGAACGCGAGAGCGATCCAGTCTCCCCTCACCATTTTCAGCACTTTCATCTTTGTCCGGCCTTCGCCGCCGTGGTAGCAGCGGCTCTCCATGGCGGTCGCCAGCTCGTCGGCCCGGCGAAATGCGCTGATGAACAGCGGTACCAGCAGCGGCAGCATCGCCTTGGCCTTCTGGATCAGGTTCCCGGTGTCGAATTCGGCTCCCCTGGCCTTCTGCGCGTTCATGATCTTGTCCGTCTCCTCAATGAGAGTGGGAATGAACCGCAGGGCGATCGACATCATCATGCTCAGCTCGTGGACCGGCACATGGATCTTTTTCAGGGGATCCATCAGCTTTTCCATCCCATCCGTCAACTGCAGCGGCGACGTGGTATACGTCAGCAGCAGCGTACCCGTAATGAGCATCATGATCCGCAGCGCCATGGTCACAGCGGTACGCACACCCTCCCAGTAAATGCTGATCCGCCAGAAATGCACCAGCAGGTGCTCTCCCCTCGTGTAGAACAGGTTCAGCACCGCCGTGACCAGGATCAGCACCACCAGCGGCTTGAGGCCGCTGAGGATGGCCTTCAGGCGAATGCGGGACAGGGCGATGCAGACCGCCAGGAACAGGAAAACCAGGGCATAGGAGACATAGCTTTTGGCGATGAACAGCAGGACGATATACAGGATGGTCAGGATCAGCTTCGTGCGGGGATCCAGCCGGTGGACGATGGTATCCCCGGGGAAATACTGGCCCAGGGTGATATCCTTAAGCACCGGCACCGCCCCCTTTCAGACGGAGCAGGATCTCCACGGCCTTGTCTACGGTATACACGCCGTCTTCCACGGGAAGGCCGCGCTGCTTCAGGATCGACATGACCTTGGTTACGCTGGGCACCGTGAGTCCCATGCTCTCCAGCTCGTCTACACGGCAGAACACACGGGCAGGCGCGTCGTCCATGGCGATCCGGCCCTTGTTGAACACCACCAGACGGGTAGCGAAGCGGGCGATATCCTCCATGCTGTGGGTGATGTAGATGACAGTTCCGTTGACGGCTTTATGATACCGGCGGATATTGTAAATGATTTCTTCCCTGCCTCTGGGATCGAGACCAGCTGTGGGTTCATCCAGGATCAGCACATCCGGCCGCATGGCGATCACGCCGGCGATGGCGGCGCGCCGCTTCTGACCGCCCGAAAGGTCGAAGGGGGACTTATCCAGCAGCTCAGGCTCCAGGCCTACGAAATCAGCTGCCTCCAGGACCCGCTGCTCGATTTCCGCCTTATCCAGCTTCATGTTCCTGGGGCCATAAGCAATATCCGCCCGGACCGTTTCCTCAAAGAGCTGATATTCCGGATACTGGAACACAAGACCGACCTTGGCGCGAACCTGACGGATGCGGGCGGCGGAAGAGAAGATCTCCTCTCCCTCCACCAGAACGGAGCCGGAGGTGGGCTTCAGCAGCCCGTTGAGGTGCTGTACAAAAGTGGATTTCCCGGATCCGGTATGGCCGATGATCCCGATAAACTCCCCTCTGAACGCGGCAAAGTCCACGTCCTTGACGGCGACGTGTTCAAAAGGAGTGCCCTCGCTGTATACATGCGTCAGCTTTTTTGTCTCAATTAACGGCGTCAAGCTCCCGCTCTCCTTTGAAAACTTGATACAGTGCGTCGGCACATTCTTCGACGGTCAGCGCATCCAGCGGCACGGGGAATCCCCTCTTTTTCACTTCATACAGCAGCCCCACGGTGGCAGGGACATCAAGTCCGTTGCCGCGCAGCAGCTCCACCTGGGGAAAAACCTCTCTGGGAGGCCCGTCGGCGATGATCTCCCCGTCAGACATGACGATGAGCCTGTCCGCCGCGATGCATTCGTCCATATGATGCGTGATGAGCACAACGGTGATGCCCATCTCCCGGTTCAGACGATGGACGGTCTCCAGCACTTCCCGTCGGCCGGCCGGATCCAGCATGGCGGTAGGCTCGTCCAGGACGATGCAGCGGGGCCGCATGGCCACGATGCCCGCGATGGCCACCCGCTGCTTCTGGCCGCCTGAAAGCAGGTGCGGCGCATGGGTGCGGTATTCGAACATTCCCACGTCCTTCAGGGCCTCATCCACCCGTTTTCGGATCTCTTCGGAGGGAACGCCCATGTTTTCAGGCCCGAAGGCCACATCGTCCTCCACAACGTTTGCGACGATCTGGTTATCCGGATTCTGGAACACCATGCCCACGGTGCGCCGGATCTCCAGCAGCTTCTCTTCATCCGCGGAATCCAAGCCGTCGATCCAGACCTTGCCGCCGGTGGGCAGGAGGATGCCGTTCAGATGCTTTGCGAAAGTGCTCTTTCCCGATCCGTTGTGGCCGAGCACCGCAACGAAGGACCCGGATTCGATCCCGATATCCAGAGACTTCAGAATGGGCTCCCCTTCGCTTTCCGGGTCATAGCTGAATACCAGTTTTTCTGTTTGGATGATTTTCATGTCTTCCTCATTCACGCCGTCCAGCGGCAGGCTGCGCCGCAGGGCAGCGTCAGTCCGCTCCTGGTCACCGGCAGGCCCAGCTCCCGGCTTTCGCTCTTTCCGCCCCAACGGGCGGTAAACACGGTCTCCGACAGATAGGTCAGCACGGACGGGCTGAGGCCGGTCGTGTAGGAGCTGATCAGCACGAACAGGGGCCGCTCGCTGAGCACGCCGGTGCAAAGCTGCAGAAAATCCCAAAGGCTGTCCTCCAGCTTCCACACTTCACCCGTGGGACCTCGCCCGTAGGACGGCGGATCCATGATGATCGCATCGTAGGTTTTGCCTCTTCGGATCTCTTTTTCCACGAATTTCCGGCAATCGTCCACGATCCAGCGGATGGGTTTGTCGGAGAGGCCGGAGGCGGAAGCATTTTCTCTAGCCCAGGACACCATGCCTCTGGCCGCATCCACGTGGCAGACGCTGGCGCCGGCCGCCGCGGCAGCCAGGGTGGCGGCTCCGGTGTAGGCGAAGAGATTCAGCACACGCACGCTTCGACCGGCATGGCGAACGGCGTCGTCGATAAAAGCCCAGTTGGCTGCCTGCTCCGGAAAGATGCCGGTGTGCTTGAAGTTCATGAGCTTCACATTGAAGGTCAGATTGCCTTCCCGTATCTGCCAGGAATCGGGAACGTCGGATTTGATCCACTTACCTCCGCCGGATTCCGAGCGGCGATAAACCGCGTCCGCCCGATCCCATTCCCGATCCTTCGGCGTCTGCCAAATGGCCTGAGGGTCCGGTCTGCGCAGCAGATACTTCCCCCACCGCTCCAGTTTTTCCCCGCCGGAGCAGTCCAGGAGTTCATAGTCCTTCCAATGCTCGCTGACCCACATAGCCGACCTCCGCCGAATACGCATAGCTCAAGTGATTTTAGAGTATAACACAAAGCCCATCATATCGCAAATGGATTTTTCAAGTTTTACATACGATTCATATTTCCGCCGAAAAGCAAAGCAGAGGCAAAGCCGTCCGCTTCGCCCCTGCAGGTCCGTTCGTTCAGTTTTTTCTTCCGGCCAGCTGCTCCGTAAGCCAGACCAGGAACCCGTCCCCGGCAAAATCCCTCCGCAGGATCCCGACGGCCTCCTCCGTCTTGTCCCGCACAAGCTTCCGGCAGTAGTCCGCGCCCCGGAGAGACAGCAGCGTGGATTTCCCGTTTTTCTCATCGGAACCCACGGGCTTGCCCAGCTCTGAAGTGCTGCTCTCCACGTCCAGCAGATCGTCCCGCAGCTGAAACGCCATACCCATCGCCCGTCCGCATGCGTCGGCTGCGGGCAGCTTTTCATATGCCTCGGCGCAAGCGCAGCCCATCATGCAGGCAGCGGCGATCAGCGAGGCCGTTTTGCCGTCGTTGAGCATATGGATCTCCGCTTCCGACAGCGGGCGGTCTTCCCCGTCCAGATCCAGGAACTGGCCGCCGCAGATGCCTCTGTATCCCGCCGCCTCCGCCAGGATCCGCGCCGCTTCCGCACGGACCCGGGGCGGGCGGGAGGAGCGAAGGATGGCCGAATATGCCTCGGCCTGCAGCGCATCCCCCGCCAGCAGGGCCAGCCACTCTCCGTAGACCACGTGATTCGTCGGCTTCCCCCGACGCAGCTCGTCGTCGTCCATTGCGGGCAGATCGTCGTGAATCAGTGAGGAGGTGTGCAGCATTTCGACTGCACAGGATATGTCCAGGGCCGCTGCTTCCGCCCCTCCGCAGGCCCGGCAGAATTCCAGCGTCAGTATGGGGCGCAGACGCTTTCCGCCTGCCAGCAGGCTGTAGCGCATAGACTCCGTCAGCCGATCCCTGCAGGGCAGAAGCTGATCCAGCCGCTCCTCGATCAGACGCTTGTCCGCAGCCAGTCTTTCATGATTCTCCAACGTCAAACTCCGTTTCCACCGGTTCGCCGTCCGCCCCTTTGGAGAGAACGACCACCTTCTTTTCCGCCTCATTCAGCATATCGTCGCAGCTTTTGGCCAGCTTCGTACCCTCTTCAAAGAGCCGTATGGCGTCCTCCAGAGGCGCATCTCCCTTTTCAAGCAGACGTACGATCTCCTCCAGCCGAAGCATGCTTTCCTCGAATCCGGGTTTTTCCTTCTTTTCGTTTGCCATAGCTCTTCTCCTCATCCTTCCTGGTCGTCGGCGACCCGACAGTTCAAGCAGCCGTCCGAAAGCCGAAGCCGAAGCGATTGGCCGGGCGACGCATCCTTCCTGCTGCGCAGGATCCTGCCCTCTTCCGTCTCCGCGATGGCGTAGCCCCGGGCCAGGACCTTAAGAGGGCTCATCGCATCCAGAGAAGCGGCTCCGCGGACCAGACGCCCCCTCCTTTCCGACACGGCGCTGCGATATACGGCTGTCAGCATGGCGGAAACATGGTCCAGCGCCAGACGCCGGTCCGCCACGTAGGCTCCCGGATCCGTCAGCACCCGGCACTCCTTCAGCTGCTTCAGCCGCTTTCTTCCGGAATCCACCCGGGACAGCAGAGCCGTGAGCATCTGCTTCCGGGCTGCGAGAAGGGCGGCATGGAGCTCTCCCTGATCCGGCACGGCCAATTCCGCCCCGTTGGAAGGAGTGGCCGCCCGCAGATCCGCCACGTAATCGGCAATGGTGACGTCGGGCTCGTGTCCTACGGCGGAAATCACAGGGATCTCAGAATCGTAGATAGCCCGGGCGACCCGTTCGTCATTGAATGCCCACAGGTCCTCGATGGAGCCGCCGCCCCGGCCGGTGATGATCAGGTCCGCAACCTTCCACCGGTTGGCGTATCGGATGGCGGAAACGATCTCCGGCGGTGCCTCCGCACCCTGGACCCGCACCGGCATCACGATCAGCTTTGCCACAGGATAGCGCTTGGTCGCCACCCGGATCACGTCCCTCACGGCAGCCCCCGCGGAGGAGGTAATGACTGCGATCCGCTCCGGATACGCCGGAAGAGGCTTCTTATGGGACCGGTCGAACAGCCCCTCCTCCGCCAGCTTGGCCTTCAGCTGCTCAAAGGCCGCGTGCAGATCCCCCACTCCGTCGGGCACGAGGTCCGAAGCATAGAGCTGATAGACGCCGTCACGGGGATATACGGTGATCCTGCCGAGGGCGATCACCTTCATCCCGCTTTCGGGCCGAAAGCGAAGACGCGACGCTTCACGGCGGAACATGACCGCTTTCAGCGTCGCTTCCTCATCCTTGATGGTAAAATAATGGTGCCCGGAGGGATAGATCTTATAATTGCTCAATTCACCCCGGACGTATATGCGCTGCAGGCTGCTCTCACCGTCCAGCAGTTCCTTGATCTGCCTTGTCAGCTCTGCAACGGACCAGATCGTTTCATTCATGATGCTCGTTCTCGATAAAGGTGGACAGGATACCGTTGACAAAGCCGGCGATATCCCTGCCCTCGTAGGTCTTGGCCAGCTCTACCGCCTCGTTGGCCGCCACCTTATAGGGCACCTCCGGCAGGTAGAGGATCTCATACATTGCGGTCCGCAGGATCGCGGCTGCCACACGGGAAATGCGGGAAAACTCCCAGTTTTTCGCATATTTCGCGATATATCCGTCCAGCTCGGCGGCATGGTCGGATACGCCCTCCGCCAGTCTTCGGATATAGGCAAGCTGCTTCTCATCCGGATAATCGGCGTATGCCTCGTCCTCCGTCTGCAGCGTCGCGAAATATTCGGGCTCGAAGAACTCGTCCAGCATCACCCGTATATCCGTCCGGTTCATCACCGTGGCGAAGCTCAGATGCATGGCGATCTCCCGCGCAGTCCTTCTGGTCATTGGTAACTCTCCTTAACAACAGGATAAGGCGCGTCTTCACCCGGGGGCGAAAACGCGCCGATCCGATCACTTACGCCTGCTTCGTTTTCTCGAAGGCGATGCCGGTGACGCTCACATTGACGGCGCTCACCGGAATGCCCGTCATATCCCGAACAGCCTTGGAAACGGCCTCCTGGATACTCCGGGACACCTTGGTGACGGAATAACCGAACCGCACGGTAATATACAAGTCCACCGACACGCTCTTCTCCTCTGAGGTGACGCGGACGCCGCGGGATGCACTCCTGCGGCCGATCAGCTCCGCCAGATCGCCGGGGATCCCGGCGGCGGGGCCGCCGAAGCCCTCCACCTCGCGCATGGCTTCCCAGGCGATGATGGCGATGACGTCCTCGGAAATGTTGACGCTGCCGTCCTCCGTGCTCCTGATGATATAATCCTTGCTCTCCGCCATGGCAAACCTCCTGAAGGTGTTATGTGATTCATACAGGATAGTATACCACAGGACAGGAAAAAATGGAAGTCATTTCACCTCGATTATTTTGATCTGCTCCGTGTTCAGATCCGTTTTTTCCAGCACGATGTCCGTGATCCTGCTTACGGCGGTAAACGTCAGGCCCGACGGCGGGGCCGGGACGGCCACGATGGCGCTTTGTGCGTCCAGAAAAACAAGACAGTCGTCAAAGCCCTTAGCCATCACCAGCGATTCGATCTCCGCTTCCACCACAGTATACTGTGCCATTACCGTGATCGCGTCCAGCGCGCCGCTGACCGCCTCCGCTGCGGCGCTTTCCGTCGCTGCCGCGTCACGGAGCGTGGATATGGCGCTGTCCCGGGCCTGCTGCCGGGTCAGCCTGGCTGATGTGAAATACTCCGTAACGGCGCTGGCCGTGCTGACCGCCGGGACAGGCGCCTCATAAAAGAGGTCCTCCCCTTCTCCCTCGGTGCTGACCGTATGGACGGTCTCCCGGGTTTCCGGCTCCGTCAGGGCCTGCTCCTGCCGGTTATAGGCCCAGTTCAGATAAACCGCCACGCACACGAAAAGGACGGCTGCCAGGATGATCGCGTTCCGTTTGATGATTTTCATAACTACCCCCATTTGCGCCCTGCGGCGATATTTTTGGACAGGTTCATTTTCCGGTCACTACGGTGATCCGGTCCGTGCTGAGGCCGGTGAGTGCGGCTACCGCCTGGGTCACGGCCAGCTTCAGCCCGCTTCCGCTCCCTTCGGTGACGATCAGGGCTCCCCGGTAGCGGGGATAGGCGATCTTGACCGTCAGAGCCGCATCCCCGACCCGGGCCACCTCGCTCCGCTCTTCGCTGCGGCCTCTGTCCGACTCATTCTGCCGGTCGGAATCCGTGTTGCGGGCGTATTCCCGTTCTTCGGATGCTTCCAGGGTCAGCACAACGGTCACTCTCCCGGCCCCTTCAATGCGGCTGAGCGCCGCCTCCATCCGCTTCTCCTCCTCTTCGAGGGAAAACCTGAACGCATCCTCTCCGTCCGGGGAGGATGGTGCGGATGCGCGGGGAAGCAGCAACAGCAGACCGGCTCCCAGAGCAAGCAGGACCCAGATCGCCTTCTTCGGGATTTTTTTCCACACGCTAACCAGCATCATTCAAGCTCCAACTCTGTCGTTCCCCCGGAATGCCCAGTTCTCCCTCCAGCAGGAGAGACAGCTGCTGCTTCTGCTCGCCGGAATAATCTCCCGTCAGATCGATGGACCATGGAACGGGCATACCGTCTTCCGTTCTGAGCCGCAGACGTATACCCAGTTTCCGGATGCCCAGCCTCCGTGCCGCATCCCATATATATTCCTCCGTCTTCTCTCTTATGATGCTGCTGCAGAGATCCATCGACAGTTCTTCCGCATCCTCCCGCAGGCTGCTGTTCTGCCGCTTCTGAGCAGCGATCAGATCTGTCAGGCTTCTGGCATCAAGTCCCCGCAGCGGTTGGATCAGCAGCAGCGTCAGCATGGCGGCGCAGGTCAGCCTGACCGCCCGTTTCTCGCCGCCTTCCGGCACCAGCAGCTGCACGACCGCACAGAAAACAGCGCCTACCGCCATGGTGCGCACCCAGGAAGCCAGCGTTTCCATCACGGATTCATCGTACGCATGAAGGAATAAATGGAAAAGAACATCAGCAGCGCACAGGAGCCCAGGCTCCCCATCAGCAAAGCCATGGACTCGCTGAGGCGCTTCAGCAGCAGCGACATTCTTCCCTCCGCCAGCTCTGCGGAAACAGCGGAAGCGCCCTTCAGCAAAAGATAGCGGACCCCCGTTCGGAGAAACGGCATCAGCAGGATCGAGGACACCGCCATCAGCCCGAAGGATCCGACCGCCTGCCGGATCATCCCTGCGGCGGCCAGCAGCGACGAGGCCGCGTCACCGGCGATGCCGCCCACCACCGGCAGCATCGCGGAAACGGCGGTCTTTGCCGAACGGATGATAGCCGCATCCGCTGTACTGGCAGCCATCGCCGTCAGGCTGAGATAGAGCGTGAAGGCAAGCATCAGGCAGGACAGAGCCGTGGCCCCGCACCATTTCAGAAAGCCAAGGACTCCGCTCATCAAGCCGCCGCCCACAGCCGCCTCCGCTGCCGCCGCCGCAAGGTACAGCCGGATCAGCGGAAGCACGAAGCCGCAGCACAGGTTCACCAGCAAATTCAGAAAAAGAGCCGCGGCGGAATACTTGGCCGCCGCCGATGTGACCTGCCCGGACATCACGGCGGCAGAGCCGAGGATCGGCAGCAGGGCATTAGCCGCGTCCTGCAGCTTCCAGATCGTTGCTTCCGCCAGCGCCGTCAGGCTGTCCTGTTTTCCGCACAGCAGCAGCATCACGGCAGACGCGCCTGCCAGCGCGGCGCCGTCAAAGGCGCCGGCAGGCGGTCCGGAGATGGTCCTGACGGCTGCGATCAGCAGCACGGTCAGCAGCACGAACGCCAGGTCGCTGATGACGCCGGAACCCACAGAAGCCCGGATCGCATCCCGGATCAGGCTGTCCAGAAACCTCTCTCCGTCAAATCCGCCCAGGATGCTGCCGTAGTCCGACAGGCCGCTTTCCTCCGCCACCTCCTCCAGCTCGTCCAGCCCAAGCGCTTCCCCCAGCAGTTCCTGACTGTCGGCTGCCCTGGCGGGGCAGCTGAAAAGCAGCGCAGCCAGAAGGATCAGGTACAGGCGAAAACCAACTCCACAAGGCTTTGCAGCAGCGGCAGCGAAACGCAGAGGATCGCGCAGGAGGACGCCAATTCCACGGCGGCCGCCGTGGTCGCTTGTCCCGCGTCTCTGCAGGCGGAGGCGGAGATCCTTCCCAGCAGCGCCAATCCCAGGCTTTTCAGGACCGGAACGGTCAGTGCCGCAGTCAGACCCGCTCGTTCGCCGGCGCTGCGCAGAAGCTCTTCCGCGCCGCTGAGGCTCCGGATCGCAGCGGCAAATATCATCATGGCTGCCGCCAGGCCCAGCAGCAAAGCCTGCTCCTCCCGCTCCTTCCGCACGGCCAGTCCCATCAGAGATGCGGAGAGTCCAAGCAAAGCGCATTTCCACAGGAGTTCCATTGCTCAGGCAAACAGACGGCGGATCAGCACAAAGAGCTCGCTGATCTCTTTTACGACGATGATGAGGGCGGCGACCAGACCGGCAATGGTGATCATCAGTGCCTGCTCCTCCCTGCCGGAACGGCTCAGCAGAATACTGAGTATCGTCACGACGATGCCCAGTGCCGCCAGCTTGAATATCAGGTCGATGTCCATTCATTTTCCTCACAGCAGCATAATCGCCAGCATCACGCCGGCCCCGGCGCCTATGGCGGCGCGAAGGCGGCTTTTTTTCATCCGCTCCCTCTCCTCCAGCTCCAGGAACAGAGCCAGCTTCTTCTCCGTACGCAGGATAGCCTCCGCCTGCTCCGACGTCCCGCTTCTGCCAAGCCGTCCGCCGAGATTCTCCATCGCCCGCTGTTCCTCCGGCAAAAGGCAAAGCGGCTCCGTTTCCCGCAGGGCGATCTCCCAGGCGGAGGCAAACGGCAACTCCCGCCGGATCAGATTGAGCGCCGCTGCCCCGAAGAATTCTGCCGCAGGCTGCTTCTGCCGGGCGGCCAGGTGTTCCATCAGATCGGGAAGCGGCGTATGCCTTTCTGTCAGTTCTGCGCGCATATCCGCCATAGCTTCCATCAGCACCCGAAGGGACCGGATCCGCTGGCGCGACCGGATGACCTCGTTCATGCTCAGCAGCGCGCTGCACAGCACCACCATCGCCGCCCCCATCCATCTCAGCATTTCAGTTCCTCCACTCGATAGCTCCGGTTTCCGCCGCTGCCCTCGATCCTGATCGCCAGGTCAAACAGGCCTGCCGGGATGCCGCGCCTGCGCAGCTCATCCCGATCTCCCGCGTGGGCCGTTGCCAGCAGCCGTACGCCGGCTGCCAAGCCGGAGGACAGCAGGGGCACTTCCGCAGCCGTCAGCTCGTCCATCGCCAGGACCTGGGGCGACATCGTGCGCAGCAGCATCTCAGAGGCGGTCAGTTTGGAGCAACCGTCCATCACGTCCGTATGGCAGCCCACGTCGAACTGGGGAACCCCGCCGCAGAGGGCCGCCAGTTCCCCCCGCTCGTCCGCCAGCGAGACGCGGATCCCCCCGTCGGAGATCCGTCGGATCAGATCCCGCAGGAACGTGGTCTTTCCCCCGCCCGGCCGGGAATAGATCAGCACGCTCCTTCCGGACAGGGCTGCCAGGAGTTCATCCGAGACGCAGTGCACGGAATGGGGGATCCGGATGCTGACGGAGGAGATGCTTCGATAGCCCGCCGGTCTCCCGTCCCGCAGGAGCAGGCTGCCGCCCAAGCCGAGCCGGAGACCGCCTTCGGCTGTGAAGTATCCGGATCGGAGGCTTTCCTCCGCAGAGTAGATACTGTTTTTCGTCGCCCGCAGCACGGTCTCTTCGATCTCTGCCGGCCCCACCGGCGAACGCAGACGCACCGTCTCATCCGGCAGGCAGAGCCAGGCGCCGGAACCGCAGCGGAGCCGGATCTCCTCCGTGCCGGCCCGACGCGCTTCCGGCTGGAACAATGCTTCCGAACGAAGAGTGCCCGGCAGCAGCACCGCCGCCCGGTCAAATGCTTCCGTTTCCCGCATGATCTCCCTCCTTCCACGGTCTGCTTCATGCTTATGCCGCACCGGGGCCGGACATGCAAAAACCTCCGTGCCCGAAAGCACGGAGGTTCGTTGGATGACTGATTGCCGTTATTTTACTTTGATCTCGCCCTTTTTGCCCTTCAGCAGATTCCACATCGGCCCGGCCACGCAAACAGAGCTGTAGCAGCCGGAGATGACGCCGACCATGATCGGCAGGGCGAAGTTGCGCAGCGAGCTCACTCCCAGGATCAGCAGGAAAACGATCGGCAGCAGAGTGGTCAGCGTAGTGCCAAGGCTGCGCCGGAGAGTCTGGGTGATGCTGCGGTCCACGACGGCAGCGAAGTCCTCATGGCCGCCGGTCCTTTTCACATTCTCTCGGATACGGTCGAATACCACGATGGTGGCGTTGATGGAGTATCCGATGATGGTCAGCGCTGCGGCGATGAAATTCATATTGAGCTGGATACGGAAGATGACGTAGAAGCTGAGCATCACCATCAGATCGTGCAGCAGGCAGATCACCGCTGCCAGGCCGGAACGGATCTCAAAGCGGACGGTGATATAGATCAGGATCAGCGCCGCAGCCACAATGGAGGTGATGAAAGCGGCCTTCGTGATATCCTTGCCTACGGAGGCGGATACGAAATTGCTGCTTTCCAGCTGGACCTGACCAGCCCCGAAAAGCTCCGCGAGGCCATCGCCCACGCTTTCCCGCTGTTCGGTGGTCAGTTCCTGGATCCGGATATTCACGATCGTGCCGCGATCGCCCGCCCGCACCACGGCGGACGGCCGAACGCCGGTCCTCTGCAGCACCATATCCGCTACCTGAGCAGAAATCTCGCTGTCAACCGGCCGGCCGATGTCGTATTCCAGAACCACGCCGCCTGCGAAGTCGATATCCAGATTGAACAGGTTCACTCCGAAGGGCAGCAGGATCAGGGAGACGACGGCGGTGATGCACAGGAGGATCGAAATGACAGCGACGAGCTTCCCCCTGGAAACGAAGCCGATGCGTCGGTTGAGGCTTTCGGCGGGAACGCCCTTCCGGGGCAGCCCGTACAGGAAGGGCTTATACTTCCGGAGCCCGGCCAGACTGCGGAGGATGGCCCTGGGTACGATCAGCATGCAGATCATGCTGAGAACGACTCCGATGAGCAATGTCTTGGCAAAGCCCAGGATCGTGCCCGTGCCTTTCCAGAGAAGGACGAAGCCGGCGATCATGGTGGTGATATTGGAGTCCAGAATGGCGGTAATGGCTCTTTTGAAGCCGGCATCCACGGCGCTGCGCAGGGTCTTGCCCGA
>JAEEGL015190734.1_pt1 | contig 31374 bp, 41 predicted proteins | sample 9134231 | NCBI WGS metagenome assembly JAEEGL01 (sample SAMN16246548, study PRJNA631951) | gut metagenome | biome: gut microbiome; feature: rumen; material: fiber-attached | host: Bos | place: Iran: Karaj | collected 2018-10 | reverse complement strand
GAATTATATATAGGATCTGGTAATACATCTCTTTTAACTGCTCTTCTTTTACGCATATTTATTTCCTCCTTTACTTATTTTCTTTCAATTATTATTTAGGCTTTTTAGTGCCATATTTACTACGACCTTGTTTACGGTCGTCAACGCCATGAGTATCAAGTGTACCACGAACAATGTGATAACGAACACCGATTAAGTCTTTTACACGACCACCACGAACTAATACTACGCTGTGCTCTTGTAAATTATGACCTTCTCCTGGAATATATGCATCGATTTCTTTACCATTAGATAATCTAACACGAGCATATTTTCTTAAAGCTGAGTTCGGTTTTTTTGGTGTTTTTGTACCTACACGAGTACATACACCTCTTTTTTGTGGGCTTTTATTATCAGTTTGAACTCTTTCAATTGTGTTAAAACCGACATTTAAAACCGGACTTTTACTTTTTCTTGTCTTTTTACTACGATTTTTCTTAACAAGTTGATTAATTGTTGGCATTTATTATTTCCTCCTTCCATTAACACACACCCTGGTGTATCATTTCTTCCATTAAATTAGGTTCAATCTAAGACTGAACCTAAATAAACGCTGTTATTAATATAACAATTTATATGCTTAATGTCAATAAAAATATTAGCAAAAAATAAATTAAAATTTCTAATTTTGACTACCATTAAAACATATTCACAGTATTATAATAATCCATAACATGTTAAAGCATGATACATCACTTAATAACAAAAGGCGTGATTAGATATATCAATTCCACAGTTATCAGATGAAGGTGATTCTGAAACTCTACCACCACAAGTTGCAAAGCCATTATAAGAGACACTGCAGTTAAAGAGATCAATATAACAACTAACTCCTGATGGATTTGAGTTACAATCATTGGCCATGTCAAGTGATATTCCTGCATCATAAAATACCTGACACAAAGCTTGTTTGGCACTTTCTTGTTGAGCTGAGGTAAATTTACATAGTCCATAAGTGTCACATGGTGTGTATCCACTTAATCCATATTGCGTAAATGGTTGACTTAAACATATCTCATGACCATCAACATTAATACATGCATAATACTTGCTACCATCTTGACCTATATATGCAGCATGCCCAGTTGCGTTTCCACTTGGTTGTACTGTTCCGCCAGTTGCTGGGTGTGTATAATTAGGTTCATATTCAATCGTACTATCATTCCATGTTGCTAAAGTTGTTGGAAACCAATAGCCTGTGGGGCCAGATATTTCCGCGTTTCCTGCTACACATGAGACATTGGCTACTTTAAATCTTCCGGCATATGTTTTCCCTGATAATGTACTTTGATCGGCATTTACATTATAGAATTTGCTTGTTAATGTCCATACTGCTGTTGAGGTTGTACTACCTGTTCCATCTATTTGGGCACCTGTTACTACCGTTGCAGCATAATTGGTATATGTTAATGTTGATAAGTCTGTTTCACTTCTTATACTATTTGTTCCTTGTGATACATGCGCATTATTTGCAAGTGTTCCTTGTATCGTAAATTCATTTGATGTTACTCCACTTGTATGGGATGTGTATTTATCATTTGAGGTCCATTCATAAATAATGTCATACGTACACACCATACTATAATCTGTATTAGGTGTGAAATTTACTGTTAGTGTGGTAGAGTTATTGGCCGCTACTGTTCCATTATTGGCTTGAACCATGTTGGCTGCAGTAATGTTAAGTATCATTCCTCCACCTAAGGTATCAAATACCATGTTATTTCTTTCTGTTATAGTATTAGCATTTGCTACATTAGTTATATTCATATTACCCGCTGCAAAATATGCATATGTTGCTCCAATTACTAATGCTAAAAATGTTACAATAGTTATTGTTAATAAGATTATATTATTTCTTTTCATATGGACTCCTACTATATTCAGTATATATCTTTCTATTCTTCTTGGCAATTAAAAAGAATAATCATTAAAGATTATTCATACCTTCGATCATATTTAGCGGAAGTAAAGTTTTTGCACCGGATATACGAATCAAATTGGTTACCTTCATAAATAACATAACCATTGCAATCATCATCATTAGAGTCCGTAAAAATATCAATATATCCTGCTCTTTTTAATGAGTTTAAGGAAACTCTACCACTTTCACTATTACTATTCTTGGCATATAAAATCGCTGCTGTTTTCAATTTAGCTTCCAAAGCATAGTATTGCGTTCCACTTTTTTCATCTAGTCTGTTATAAAAAATATAAATATAGTATGTTGCTATAAGTAATAAAATAAAAAGAGCAGCACTCATACATAATAGTTGCGCGTATCCCCATCCGTGTTTATCTAATTTCATAACCTGCTACTTCTCTCTTGAACTCCTTAAAAAATAATGTAAATTCTCTAGCAGATAAACTATCGTCATCATTCATATAATACTCACGGTATTTATATAAAATACCATAACAAGTTAATGAATACTCACTACTACTTTCAACATCTCTCGTTTCATGAAAACATACTATCGGTTTTTTATCAGTTTTAACGCGATAAAATTCATAAACAGTTAGGGAAAACCAAGCTATGGTTATAATAATTAAAATAAACAAAATGACTTTTAGTTTACTTAATAATTTCTTGTTTTTATCCTCCATATTTTATCACCATATTAAGTATATCATTTTTAAGTAATATTTTTCAATTAAAAAACCCACATAAGTGGGTTATTTACTTAAATTAAACTAATTCTACTTCAGCGCCAGCTTCAGTTAATTGAGTTTTAATTCCTTCAGCTTCGTCAGCAGGAATATTTTCTTTAAGATTTCCGCCATTGTCAGCTAAAGCTTTAGCTTCAACTAAACCAAGACCTGTAATTTCCTTAATAATCTTAATAACGGCGATTTTGTTTCCACCAGCAGATTTTAATACAACAGTCTTGTTAGCTGAACCAGTTTCTTCTTGAGCAGCAGCAGGTGCAGCAGCAACAGCTACAGCGCTTGGATCTACACCAAACTCTTCTTTCATAGCGTCAACTAATTCTTTAACTTCAAGAATAGTCATCTCTTTTAATGCGCTAATAAAATCTTCTTTCTTTAATTTTGCCATATTACTCTTCTCCCTCCATTTTTTCGGCATAAAGATTTAAGGCAATACTTAAATCTCTTACGTATTGAATCATACCGCTTGCAAGCATTGTTAACAAACCATCTCTTGATGGAATAGATGCATATTCTCTAATAACATTTACATCAGATACACTTCCGCTTAAAATACCAACACGGATTTCAAGTTTGTCATGATCTTTTGCAAAGTTAGAAATAACTTTAATTGGTTCTAGTAAATCTTCACCAAATAAAATTGCATTAGGTCCTTCAAGAAAACCATTCATATCAACTTTTAACTCATCACAAGCACGTTTTAATAAAGTGTTTTTATATACTTTTACTTCAGAATTAACTTCTTTAAGTTTATTACGAAGTTCAGTAAGTTCAGATACAGTTAAACCTTGATATTGGAATAAAATAACTGATTCGCTATTTTTTACTTTATCAACGATTTCCTTAACAACTTGCTTTTTCTCTTCTAGAATTCTCTCGCTTGCCATTTTTCCTCCTTATGTATTTTTAGAAAAAACTTCCCATGGGGAAGTTTTTAAGTATAAAAAGACTTATTACTTTCCCCTCGGTAGGATGATTTATTAAGCTATATAGCTCCTACTGTCTTTGGTTCTTGCGTTTTTTCTAATTGCTATTATAGTATAGTTTTAATTAGATGTCAAAACTATTTTTATCTACTTTAATTCCAGGACCCATTGTTGATGATACAACAATATTTTCAATTAGTTGTCCTTTAACTGATGCAGGTTTAGCCTTAGAAATAGTAGAAACAACATATTTTAAGTTTTCTTCAAGTTTTTTTGCATCAAATGATACTTTACCAATAATTGTATGAATATTACCAAAACTATCAGTTCTGTATTCAATCATACCTTTTTTAATATCATTGATAACATTTTCAACTTTAGGTGTAACTGTTCCAGTCTTAGGATTTGGCATTAAACCTCTTGGTCCTAAGATGTTACCAATCTTACCAACTTCTGGCATCATATCTGGAGTAGCAACAACTACATCAAATTCAAACCAGTTTTCATTTTTAATTTTTTCACAAAGATCTTTGTCACCAACATAGTCAGCGCCTAATTTCTTAGCAATTTCTGCTTGTTCACCTTTAGCAAGAACTAAAATTCTTTTAGACTTACCACTTCCATTTGGAAGAACAAGTGAACCACGTAATTGTTGATCTTGTTTCTTAGTATCAATATTTAATTTTAAAGCAACTTCAACAGTACTATCAAATTTAGTAATAGAAGTTTCTTTAACTAACTTAATTGCATCTTCTACTGAATAACTAGTAGTTTTATCAACTTTTTTTGATGCTTCCACATATTTTTTTCCGTACTTTCTCATTATTTCCCTCCTAACTGTGGTTTATTAGCGGATAATTATTTAATAAATTCATTATTTTATTCTGCTGCAGTTTCTTCTTCAGCAGTTTCTTCAGATTCTGTATTATCAGCAGGTACTTCAACATTAGTAGTTTCTGCCATTTCTTTAGCCTCAGCTTCAAGTTCAGCAAGTTCAGCATCTCTTTTAGCTCTTTCAGCTTCTTCTTTTGCAGCTTCAGCAGCTTGTTCAGCAAGTTCTTTATCATTATAGCCTTTAATAGCTATACCCATATTTCTTGCTGTACCAGCAATGATAGCCATTGCATTCTCAACATCATAAGCATTCAAATCTGGTAACTTAGTTTCAGCTATTTTTTGTAAATCTTCTTTAGAAATAGTAGCAATGATTTGATTAGCGCCCTTAGATCCAGCTTTAGATATTCCAGCGGCTTTCTTTAATAAAAAGGCTGCTGGTGGAGTCTTTAATACAAAATCAAATGAACGATCATCATATAATGTAATTTCACAAGGAACTACATCACCCATTTTCTCACGAGTTGCTTCATTAAACTTTGAACAAAATTCTTGTAAATTGATTCCTGCAGGACCTAAAACAGTTCCAACTGGTGGAGCTGGTGTAGCTTTGCCGGCCTCAATTTGTAACTTAATTTTCTTTACGACTTCTTTTGCCACGAAAAACACCTCCTATAATATTTTTTCATGTAAGTGGTATGGGCATCCGCTTTCCCTCCCGCTTATGCAATAAATTGCAATTAAGATATTATCACAAAAAAGCCAAATAAACAAGCAAATTACAACTATTTTATGCAAGAATTAGTATCATTATTATATAAATTGATGTTAAACGCATTACTTTTTAATTGCCACTATGAAAAATAAGTGCTATCATTATTATAGAGGATAGAGATATGGGAAAGTTTTTTAATGGTCAAACCAGGGGTAGTCGAACAAGTTTAATTAGATATATTATTATTGGTTGTGGTATCTTTTTTATAATCTTGTTATTTATATTAATTGCAGCCAAAAGCGGTAAGAAAGATAATGTAGTCTTGGAACCAAAGAAGAGTATTACATTAGAGGTTAATTCAGATTTGCCAGAAGTCGATGACTTATTTGAAAAAATTGAAAATTTTGACAAAAATGATATTATCGTTGATTATGGCATTCTTGATGTTTCAAGCGTTGGTCAATATCAAATTAAAGTAAGTGCTGAAAAACATGGTGAAGCATATATTGATGTTATTGTTGAAGATACAATAATACCAGAATTAATTCTTAAAGATGTTGAAATTGAATACGGTAACTACTATTCTATTGATGACTTTGTAGCAAGTTGTACTGATAATTCTGGCGATGAATGTATTATTGAGTACTATGAAACAGTTGATCAAAATGGTAAATATGTTGATTTCTCTTCCTTTACGGAAGTTGGAGAATATGTAGTAAAGATTATTGCAAAAGATTATAGTGACAATCCAACCCCTGTTAAAGATGCGAAACTAACTATTGTTGGTGAAGGTAGTGTAATTACTCCTGATCCTGGTACATGTTTATTTGGTAACATGGTTGTTGATAAAGCAATTCATAATTACCCTATTTCAATTATTGTTGGTGATCAATCAACTGGTTGTGCTCTAGATAGAAATATATGGGATAGTGCTACAATTGATGAGGAAGTTCAAAAGTTTATCGAGGATGATAAAGATTTATTAAAAGATCAATCTGATGTAAAAGAAGCTCTAGAAGCAAATTTCCCTAACGGTGCCAAAATTGAAATGTATCCCGAAAAAATAGTTATATTTAACAAAGATATTAAAGGACTTGTAGGTTTCTCTATTCATGTTAAAGTATATATGGTTCCTTATAACTATGATGGAATTATTGATAAAAATGAAAATTTAGTATTAGAATATTATATTAAAACTGATCATACAAGAGAATATCTATATAATAAATTTAATATAAGATAAAAAAAATAACGATTCTAATCGTTATTTTTTTTTAATTGTAATTTCAACCGCACCATTTGATATAAATTTAACAAGATCTAAATATAATGTCAATAATTCATTTTTATTTTGTATTTTTTATATAAATTTATATTAGATTTTTTTGTCAATGGCACGAAGTGTTTATTTTAACCATTGACAAAAAAATGTAATAAAATTACACTGATAAACAAAATAAATATTAATTAATAATTTAATTCCATTTCATATGAAGTTTTAAAGTTAAATATTTTCCTTGGCATTGTATTAATTTCAAATGCAATGTTGTCTAGATATGTCTGAGTAATGGTTTTTAGTGAATAACCTTTAGGTATCCATCTTCTTACTAGGGCGTTTGTTCTTTCATTTGTTCCTCGTTGAAATGAACAATATGGATCGCATTTATATAACTTTACTCCCAACTTTTTAGCACAAATACCTAGCGCGTTAAATTCAATACCATTATCTACAGTAATTGATTTAACAGTTATATTATTTTTTACAATATATTCATATATCAGTTTGTTAGTGTAGTATTCGTTTTTATATATTGATTTTATTAACCATGTTGTTCTCGTACACCTATCTACAATAGATACTATTGAATCATATTCGTTCTTTTTTCCTATTATTGAATCTATTTCTAAATGTCCTATTTCATCTCTGTTTTCTACGTATTTAGGTCTTAAACTTATTGGTAACACTGTCTTGTTATTTAAATTCCATTCAAAATGTGCCATCATTCCTGTTTTTCTGGCTTTTCGTTTTTTATAACATAATTTGTCTTTCGTTAAAAATATTTTGCCTTCGTTTATCCAATTATATACTTGTTTTACTGATGGACATTTTGCAAAATAGTTTTTTTTAAAGTAATAAACGCATACTTCGATTGAATGATCTTTTCGATCGTAATGATCAAATAAATACTTGATAAATAACCCATATTTTTGATTTATATCGATTTTCCTTTTCTTATATATCCCAGCTTTATATCTCGATATTGTTGAATGACTTATGCCAAGTCTTCGACCAACCTCTCTCATTGAAAAATTTTGAGCTAATAATATGTCAATTTCTACTTTCTTTTTTTCTGTTAATTGTTTATAATTCATTTAGGAGCCTCCTTGCCGGGATTTGGCTCCTTTATTATATCAAAAAAACCGCACCCTAGTGGTGCGGTTCAAATTTCAATTTAGGAAAAATAACGATTCTAATCGTTATTTTTTCTTGCTAGAATAATAAATGCTCCTAATACTACGATGACTGCTGTGGAAATAGATATAATTGATATTGTATCCTTTTTTTGTTTGTCTTTAATTTCTTGCTTAGCTTGTTTAACTAAATCCTTAAATTCTTTCTTTTCATATGCTTTCTCGATAGCATCTTCAATCTCTGATATATATTCTTCCTCAAAGGTTGGTAAATTATATTTAGTACCAACAACTATGTAAGGGGCACCATAAATAACATCATCAAAGTAACCTACTACCTTATCAGCTATTTTTCGATTATCATAATCTTCTTGCCAATCGGCATCCCAAACTTCGATTGTTTTGTATTCAAAGTATTCTCCTAACTCGCCTTCTTTTAATTCTTTAAAATACTCTATTGCGGCTTGAGAATACTCCTCCTCTGCTTTAGTAAAGATATAAACTTTTACTTTACTTTTTGCTTGTACCGATAATGGTAAAAGCATTATTACTAATAAAAAATATACTAATTTCTTCATACTATTTCACCAGGCTCTTATAAACTTTAACAAGACGAATCATAATCTTTTCTTCATCTAGTTTAATTTGATTAGTAGCAATCAACGTTGCTAATCCATTTGAATAAAGCCACATATTTAGAAATAGTTCTTTTGCTTCTTCGAAAGAAAAACTGTGCTTATTAACTAAATTAATAATTGTGCTTTGATTCCATTTTTCATCAAAAACATCTTCAATTTTTTTCCATTTCAAATTATCGGATAAAAATAAACTAATAAATAAATTTTTATAATCATTAGCAAATTCAACATAAGCAATACACAAAGTTATTAATGCTTTTTTACTATCTATCTTACTGTTAATAAACTCATCATATTGGTGATATATTTCTGCTAAAACATCATCTTTGATTTCATCCATACTTCCATAAATGCGATAAAGAGGTTTAGTACTAATACCTATGTGTTTTGCTAATCCCCTAGCATTTAAGGCTTCCCATCCTTCAGAATTAACTAACTTTACTGCTGATTTAACAATATTCTCTTTGGTAAGTGCCAAAGCTTTAGCCATGTTATCTCCTCCCTCTATATGATAACTTACGTTTCCATTATATACATACATATGTATGTTTGTCAATCATCTCAAGAAAAAAAGACCCTCCTGGTCTTTTAGAAATTTGTTGCTTTTAATTCCATAAAACTCTCTGGATGCTTACAAACTGGGCATACTTTTAGAGCGTCTTTTCCATAATAAACGTGGCCACAGTTACGACAAATCCAGATTACTTCTTGATCTTTGTGGAATACTGTGTCATTTTCAATATTATCTACTAATTCTAGATATCTTTCTTCATGATGTTTTTCTATTTCTGCAACTTTTTCAAATAAGAAAGCAATTTGCTCAAATCCTTCTTCACGGGCAACTTCAGCAAATCCTTTATACATTTCTGTCCATTCGTATTTTTCACCAGCAGCAGCATCTTTTAAATTATCAATGGTAGATGGTACACTACCACCATTTAATTCTTTAAACCATAATTTAGCATGTTCTTTTTCATTATTTGCTGTTTCTTCAAAAATAGCAGCAATTTGTTCATAACCATCTTTTCTTGCTTGCGAAGCATAATAAGAATACTTGTTTCTTGCTTGACTTTCTCCAGCAAAAGCAGCCATTAAATTAGCTTCTGTTTTACTACCTTTTAATTCCATTTTATCCACCTCTTATAACAATTTCATATTATCATAATAAAAAATCTTAGTCAATAAAGTAAATTATAAATATTTTTGATTATTAATAATATATTTTAATAGGTGATTTATGAAGAAAGTTTTGAAAAATTATAAGTCTTCTTTGATTTTACTTGCAAGTATGCTCATAGGCCTTATTATTGGTCTTATATTTAAAGAAAAAGCTATGGGGTTATATCCATTAGGGACATTATTTATTAATCTTTTAAGTACGATTATTGTTCCCTTAATATTTGTTACAATCTCTTTATCAATTGCAAAAGTTGAGTCTAAAACTGTTTATAAACTTCTTAAGACAATAATTGTGGTTTTTATTATCATGTCATTAATTGCAGTACTATTTGGAATATTTTCTACGAAAGCATATCGGTTTGTATCTAAGAATAATACAATAACTTTATCTAACAGTAGTGAAGTAATAGATAATAATCCTAATTATTTAGAAAAAACAGTGAATATGCTTAGTGTTAATGACTTTAATATGCTTTTAACAAAAGATAATATGATTGCTCTTATCGTTATATCAATCATCGTTGGTGTTGCTATTAATAAATCAAAAACACATAGCAAAGAGATAATTAAGTTATTAGAAAACATTGAATTTGTAACTATGGAAGTTTTAAACATCATCATGTATTATGCTCCGATTGGAATAGCAGCCTTTTTTGCCTCTATGGTTGGTTCATTAGGCGTTCAAATAGCTGCTGACTACTTAAAAGTATTTATATATTACACAGTTATTGCTATTTTATTCGCTGGTATAGTATACTCTATCATTGCTAAAATAAGCGGAAAAAGCATTAAGGCATTTTGGAAAGAATCACTACCAGTTATCTTATGCTCACTAAGCACTTGTTCTTCAGCATCTTGTTTACCAGTTAATATGGCAACAACGGATAAATTGGGGGTTAAAAGCGAAGTTAGTAAAACTACTATTTCTCTAGGAACAAGTTTTCATAAAGATGGTTCAGTAATTGATAGTGTCTTTAAAATAATGTTTTTAGTTTATCTTTTCAACAGTAATATATCGATTTTGCAAATTATTATAGTTAGTTTAATAGCTACTTTATTAATAAGTGCTGTTCCTGTTGGTGGTGGTACTATCTCAGAAATGATAATTATTACATTATTAGGTTTTCCAATCGCTGCTTTGCCTATTCTAACCATTATTGCTACGATTACAGATGCACCAGCAACAATGTTAAATGCTCTTGGAGATACTTCAGCTTCTTTATTAGTGGATTCTCTCATGAAAAAAGATACTATTTGAAAGTATCTTTAAACTCTTCGACTAAGCTTTGTAACATTTTTTCATCGTCGACAATTTCAATATAATCGCCGTCGACATCAGAAATTAGTTTTAAAATGACTAATTTTTTTTGATCTATATTTTCCTTTTCATCAACCCCAGCTGCAAAATAATACTTGGTATTCTCTTTGTTTATTTCCTTCAGTAAAATAAACCTTTCATCGTTATCTAAAACAATAATATCATTAACTTTCATTTTATCCTCCATATATATTTAATGTTAAGTTGCTTGATTACTAATACTATTTGTGGCTGTTTCCACTTTTGATTTTAATTCTTTGTTGACTTCATCAGCATCACGTTTAATTCTTGTTATTTTAATTAGTTTGATAATATCACCAACTATTATATATAATGCTGGTAATACAACAACTAATAACCATCCACCTTTACTTGCAACAAAGAATTGGATTCTCCCTAGTTGAGGAAGTTTTAATTTGGCTTTACCAATAACATCAGAATACTTTGCAGGAGCTAAATCGGCAACTTCATTAAAATCACCTTTCGTTATGTATTCATATTCACCATTTACTATTTGGATATCCATAACTCTATGAGTAATCGTCATACCATAAGTAAATGCACTAGTGGAGGTAAAAGTAATAATATCGCCGACTTTGATATCTGTAGGATTATCTACCTTCACGTTAATAATAACATCATATACTTTAATTTTGGGAGTCATACTCGCACTAACAATAGTATAAATTGAAAATGGTGGAGCATATTCTTCCCCTTTAGCACTTGATATACGTAGGCAAATAAAGTAATAAGCTAGAACACCCGCACACAAAAGAAGCAAAATGAAAAGAGACTTTGCGCCAATCATAGATAAATAACTACAAATGTATTTGAAATCCACTCTAGTCTTATTCTTCATATACCCTTCCTAATCTATTCTATTACTTTTACTCTAAATATTGCTTTAAATTGCTTACCACTGTCAACGTTTTGATTAGTACCAGTTTCTTTCCATTCAACAAATAACGCATATTTAATTGTAGTTTTTGGTCGAATTAATACTTCATGTTTTACCATTTCATCATGATAAGGAGCTTTTTGATAATCTATATACATTGTATTACTTCTAGTAACATAATAATCTAAATTATATACACTAAATGTATTTATGACATTCTCCCATTGTAAATCATAAGCAACAGCATAATAGGTATCATTTTTAATTGTCATTACATAATATGAATCCCAATCGGGTTCAATGCCATCTGCAATGATATCTAAATTATTAATTATAGAAAAATCATAATCTGGACTTGATGAGACATCTACATGAGCCATATTTTCATCATCATCTAAGATGTAATTATTGTTAGTGTCTTTTTTAGTTTTGCCATTGTCACAATTTATATCACAACGACCATCATTATCTAAGTCCACGTTTGTATCAGGAAGCCCATCACCATTTGTATCGCAATTTTTCTTACACTTACTAGAATTATCTCCAACAGGATTGGTTATTTTTCCATCTGGACCTTGACAATTGAAGTTACACTCTCCTAAACCATAAGCATCAATGTTAAGATCTGGATAACCATCGCCATCGGTATCAATATTATAATCAGGTTTACCGTCATGATCATAATCAATGTTGATATCTGGAACAATATCACCGTTTGTATCAATGTTAATATCTGGATATAAATCATAATCTAAATCACAGTTAACATCACATACACCGTCATAATCATAATCAATATTAATATCTCTAAAAGGTATAATATTATCACCAATGCCAATTAAATCATCAGCCTTACCATCACCATTAGTATCGCAATTCTTTATACATTTGCCATTTTTATCAGTAATGTTCAAATCTGGTTTACCATCACCATCTAAGTCGATGTTATTATCTGGTAATCCATCACCATCAACATCTTCATTAAGAACGACATCTTTGCCGTCAATTGTTACAGGATTATTGATAGGATTTTCATAAGGCTTTTTACCATCATCAGTAATATTAACATCTGGGATTCCATCACCATCGACATCAATATTTACATATTCACCATCAATTAATTCATTGAGAATAAGGTCATCATCTTCATGTAATTTAATATTATAATCTGGTCGACCATCACCATCTTTATCACAGTTAACTGTACAATTAGGATTATTTTTAACATCTGTAACCGGATTAGTAATAGTGCCATCATCATTAATAATATTAAATACTGGTTCCCTATTTCCTTTATAATCAACGTTATTTAATGTACCGTCATCAGGATTTTTGATATTAACATCAGCCTTACCATCACCATTTGTATCAATATTATAATCTGGAATAGTGTCATGGTTGCTATCACAATTTAAATCACAGACCTTACCACGATTATTGCGAGGATCATTAACGATATTTAAATCTGCAATACCGTCACCATTTAAATCGATATTATAATCTGGCCAGCCATCAGCATTACGATCACAATTTAATACACAATATGTACCAGTTTCATCCATTTGGTTCATTGCATTGAATATTTGCGTTCTATCACCAAACAAATCAAGATTAAAGTATGCCTTACGATTGTTATAATAATCAATATTATATTCTGGAATGCAATCTTTACCATCAGAAATATTAATATTTGGAACAGGACTTCCATCAACTTTTATATTAACGTTATCACAGTCAGCACAATAATGTGGGCCATATTCCCGATACACATAAATCGTGGCGTAAGATACATAAAAGATAAACACAACGAAAAGAAACATACTAACCAATAGTATGTATTTTTTTCTCCTTTTGACATTATTTTTATGTTCTTCTTCTAAAATCTGCAGTTGATTGTCAAAATCAGGAGCTTCATTCAATATAGTTTTTTCATCATCAATATTGCTCAATTTCTACTCCTATTATCATCTTAAATTATAGCACATACGTGCCTATATAACAATAAATCTTTTATTGATTATATATGTTTACAACATATTTGCTATTACCCCTATAAAGACCATTTTCGGCAAAGTCATCTTGTGTATCATAGGAATAAACTACAACACTTATAGGCGTATTTATTTCTTCGTACTTACTGCCAGCTGTCAATTTCATTGATGTCATTATTGTATTGTCATTCATGTTTTTTTCTAGTAAGTGCGAATAAAAAACATCCTTCTCTACATTAGCACTATCATATAAATATATTTCTAGATAATCATAAAATTCTTCGACATCTTTGGGACTAAAAATCATCTTATTTATTTTTTGTCCATTACTTAGACCAAATGATACATTCCAGCCAACTTTGTAAGAAGTATCATATTTATCAGCATATTGTTTCCACATATCTTGAAAATATTCACCACTTACAGTTTCTGCTTCAGTAAACAATGCATTAACGACAATAATATCTTTCTTTTTAACCCATTTTCTATCAATATTATTATCTAACTTTTTTAATCCAACCTCTTCATCACTAGCATATAAAGACAATTTAATAGGATTCTTATCAATGTAATCTAAATCACTATCTTTACCACTTTTAGTGGTATTCAAATCACTACTGGGGATATATTCCACTTTATGAATTAACCCGCATCCACATAAGAATAATAAACATATTAGTAAAACAATCTTCTTTTTCATAAAAAACTCCTATGCCAAGATATGAAATCTCTCATATCTTCATACTATTAACTATTCAAATTTTATCATAAAAAAAATTTAAAAACAAGCAAGCAAAAAGAAAGTATCGCTACTTTCTTTAATATCTTGAATAATACCAATTACCATATGCAGGCATCATTGGAGGTCTAATACTCTTCGCAACTAAGACATTGTAATCGTCATAGTCACCACCTAAGTAGTAACCATTAGCTACACCAAAGTGTAGATGCCATCCTGTTGAGCATGTATCCCATCCACCATTAACACGAAGGGTTGCACCTCCACCGCCAACGGTCCCAATAACATCTTGATTGGTAACAACATCTCCGACACGAACATAAACATCTAGCATATGTGCATAAAAGATTGTATATCTAACGCCTTGAACTGTAACGTTAATATAAACTTGGTTTCCACCACAACTAGAACGATAAATAACGGCAACTACTACACCGCCCGCAGCTGGATAAATCTTGGCTCCAGCGCCAGATCCCGCAACGTCAACAGCATTATGATAATCATGATATGGAGCACCATTCAAATAAAAACTACGATAACCAAAATCTGAAGAAATGTAACCTTTGTCAGTTGGCTTTAACCATCTTGAATTATTTACAATCGAAGCTTCACATTCAGATATCAATTGATCATCTCGACAACCAATATCTTCATAATACTTGATAATTTTTTGTTGAGCTTCAATTTGACTATCGATGTCTAGCACTACTTCAACAAGTTCTGAAAGATTACCTTTTAAATCTTTTACATTAGCTTCATATTCAATAATCTTTTGATTTAATTCTTCTTCTTTACGTTTTAAACTGACTTGAAGTTCTTCATTCTCAATAATTAAATCTTCAAGTTCTTTAATTTTACTTTGATTGTGATCAAGAATTTGAGAAACAGATTCAATTCTCATGATAAAGTCAGTCATGGATGAAGCACCAGAAATATATGAAAGCATTTCATTATCGCCTTGCATTATTTCATAAAATACTAGTAACTTTGCACTTTCTTCTTTCGTCGAAGCTATTTTGTCATTAGATTGTTCAATCAAATTTTTAGCAATCTCAATGTCTGCTTCTGCTTTCTCCACATCACTATGAGCATTTGCTATTTTGTTATTTTGGCTATTTATCTCGGCTTGGGTTTTTGACTTTGCATACTCATTATCAGCTTTTTGTTTTTTTAAAGCAGCTAAATAATTCTTTTTATCGCCTAAAGTTTCACCAGCATAAACGTTTGAAATGCTCAAAATCAGCGCAAATATTAACGCTAAACATATTTTTATACTACGCTTTATCATATTTTCAAATACTTTCTTACGGCTTTAAGACTTCCATACATACCAACTAAAGCACCAAAGGCTAATAAAGCTCCTGAAACTTGGAAGACAATATCAAACGGTTTAATTAATTTAAGCATTTCACTAAATAAGTACCCTTTCATAGCATTATGTAGTATTACATATCCATAAATAGTTACACATATAGGAATGATGGCTCCGACTAAACCAATGATTAGTCCTTCGAATATAAACGGTAATTTAATGGCAGTATTACTAGCTCCAACCAAACGCATAATTTCAATTTCACTCTTACGAGAATAAATAGTTAACTTAATGGTGTTGTTAATTAAGAAAATAGTTACTAAAACAAGAGCTATAACAATACCAATCGTTACTTTTTCAATAATGTCAAAGGCATCAACAACTTCATCAACAGTACCTTCGCCATATTTAACGGTTTCAACGTTCGGAATTTGTTTTAATTCGCTAGCTACAGTCGACATTTCTTTAACGTCTTCAACATAAACAATAACACTATCTAACAACGGATTTTCATCTAGAAAATTTAAGATAGTTTTAAATGTCTCATCATACTCAGACATATTCGTTTTTTGAACTTCTTTACTAATAAATTTTGTTTCTCTAACTTTCCTGTTACTTTTAATCTCACTAAGTAGATTTTCAATATCCTCTTCGGTTGCTTCCCTTGAGGCATAGACAACAATATTTAATTCTTTTTCAATATCCTTGGTAGCATGATTAACATTTAGGGCAATAATAATAGCTACAGAAACAATTATCAAGGTAATGGTAACTGATAAAATACTGGCCATTGATAAAGAAAAATTACGAACAACGCTTTTTAAAGCATCACGGATGCTTCGGAAAAATATTCTAATTGCTTTCACTTGCTTTATAACTTCCTTTCGCGTAATCGCCAACTAGCATCCCATTACTAATAACTAGTACTCTTTTTTTCATGCGATTAACTATGTCCTTATCATGGGTAGCCATAATAACAGTTGTTCCCAAATCATGATTAATATTAGAAATAACCTCCATAACCTCTTTACTAGTCTTCGGGTCTAGGTTTCCTGTCGGTTCATCACACACTAAAAGTTTTGGCTCATTAACAATAGCTCTTGCAATACATACTCTTTGTTGTTCTCCACCAGATAATTCTTTAGGAAAACTTCTGACCTTGTCTTTAAGACCTACTATCTCAAGAGCTCTTAAAACTTTAGGCCTAATTTCAGAATTCTTCATTCCTACACACTCTAAAGCAAAAGCAACATTTTCATAAGCAGTTAAATTAGGTAATAATTTAAAGTCTTGGAAAACAATTCCAACTTTTCTTCTGAATTTATAAACTTTACGGTTACGTAATTTGCCAACATTAACCCCACCAACCGAAACAGTCCCTTTTGTAGGTTTCTCTTCCCGATATAGCATTTTGATAAATGTTGATTTACCACTAGCGGTAAGACCTATGACAAATACGAATTCGCCTTTATCTATCTCAACGGACATATCTGCACAAGCAGTTATACCATTACTATATGTTTTCGTTACATCTTTAAACTCGATGAATTTCATATACTCCTCCATTCTATATAGAATTATATCATAAATTGTCGAATAATAAAATAGCCTTTATAAAAAGGCTATTCAAATGGAAGAATTTTGTGACGTCTACCCCCACCAACATCATAGCAATCATTAATGATAAAGAAGGCTTCTGGGTCAATTTCTAAAATACGATTTTTAAAAGCAAAATAATCACGACTAGGTATAACGACCATTAATAATTCATGCTTTTTATGAAAGAATTCTTGTTTAGTAGGAACACATGTATATCCTGATTCATATTCAACATTGATAAGTTCTTTGACTTCTTTTAACTTTTGTGTACTAATGAAGAAAACCTTACTATTGGAAATACCAATAATAATTTTATCAATTAAATAAGTTGCTATAACAAGAATAATAACAGCATATATTAATGAAGATAAGCCAAACATAATACCACTTAGGGCGATAATAATAATACTATAGGCAAAGTTGGCTCTAGCGTTAGTAATATTACAATACTTACTCAAAAGTTGCATAATTACATCACCACCACCGGTAGTATAACCTAATTTAAAAATAATACCGTTTGATACGCCATAAAAGAAACCTGCTAAGCAAACAAGAACAACAATTTCATTAACATCTGAATGTTGTAATATATAATCACATATTGGTTGTGTAACACTTATCATCAAAGGATATAATAAAGATCCTAACACCGTGTTATAAGTTTTTTCTTTTCCTAAAAAGACAAAACTAACAACTAATAAAACAAAAGTAGAAATGTATACAAAAGTTCTAGCGTCCCATCCAAATGCTGCTTGAAAAATAATAGATAGTCCACTCATACCTCCAACTACTAAGTTGTTTGGTAAAAGAAGGGTATTATAACACATAGCCAACAAGACAACGCCAAAAACAAAGGACACGCCACGAATAATTGTATTGAGAATTTTTTCTGCTTCCACCTTATTATCCTCTTTCCTATTATAAATTATATCTTATCTTGCATCATTTAGCAATTATTATTAGACATTTGCATATACTTGACTAGAGGTGTTAAATGAACGGAAATTTTTACCAAAATCCTGCTTTTCCAAGCAATCAATATGAAGAAAATAATTATACTTCTCCACCAAGCAATGTTAGTTCAATGTCCTTGGACTATGGAGAACAAAGTTATATTGAGAATATCTTAAGACTCAATAAAGGAAGAAAAGTTAATGCATATGTATCTTTTCCTGATAGTAAAGAATGGCAAGATAAGGTCTTTACAGGTCTAATCGAAGAAGCTGGTAAAGATCATCTTATTATCAAGGATGTGACAAATGGTAACTGGTATTTAATAAGAATTATTTATTTAAACTACGTAGAATTCATGGAACCAATCAATTATTTGTATAAGTATTCTGATAAAAGTTATTAATAATCCCTTTTACAAACCGAACCTTTCAAGGTATAATAAAATATGGTGATATCATGAAAATAGCAGTTATCGTATTAACAATTGCATTATTTATTTTTGTTTTGGCAATATTCTTTTATGAAGCTTATAACAAGTTAATTCTCATAAGAAGAAAAATGGATACTGCCAATGAAAGTATCACAAAACTATTAAATGATAAATTTAATTTAATGAAAAAACTATATGAAATCATTAAAAAGAATATGAAAAAGAAAGATTATCTTAAAGATTTTAATACTTTGAGTAAACAATCTTTAAGTAATTATGAACTAGATAATGAATTAAGTAATCATTTCAAAATAATGTTAGAATTAAAGGAAGACCATAAATCCTTAAATACAAAAGAATGTAATGACCTATTCAAACAAATAAAAATAATTGATCAAGATATCATAGCAAGTCAAAAATTTTTCAATAAGAATAATAATTTATTGGTAAAAAACATGCATGGATATACTAAAATAGTTGCTAAAATACTTAATATTAATATTAAAACTTCATATGAAATAAAAAAGCCAGATAAAGACTAGTTATAATGACCAATCTACTGGCTTTTTATTATGCTTAATTAAAAAATCATTGGTTTTGGAAAATGGTCTACTACCAAAGAAACCACTATAGGCTGAAAAGGGGCTTGGATGAGCTGAGGTTATAACTAAATGATTTTTATTAGTAATAAACTTTTGTTTTTGTTTAGCAAAATTACCCCATAAAATAAAGACGATGGGATCTTCTCTTGTGTTCAATAACTTTATAACATAATCTGTAAATAATTCCCAACCCAATCCTTTATGTGATGAAGGTTTATCTTTTTCTACCGTTAAAACAGCATTTAATAATAAAACACCTTGCTTAGCCCAACCAGTTAATTCGCCATGACTTTTTGGCTTAATCCCCAAGTCATCTTCGAGTTCTTTATAAATATTTTGTAATGAAGGAGGAATCTTAGCCCCCTTTTGAACGCTAAATGATAGTCCATGGGCTTCACCTATACCATGGTATGGATCTTGACCAACAATAACCACTTTAACATCTTCGTAATCGGTTAATTTTAAAGCATTAAAAATATTGTCTTTCTCTGGAAAAATAGTTCTAGAGTCATATAGAGATAAAATGTGTTGATAAAATGTTTGAAACCCCTTACTATTCCATATTACTTTTAAAGCTTCATCCCAACCATTACCAATCATTTTTTCTTTCCTTCCTCAACTAATTTTAGTTTTAGGGCTTTAAATCTTAGATACAATTCTAAGAAACCAAATACCCCCGCGATCAAGAAATTTAAACGCAAATCAATGCTCATCATTAATCCACATAAATAAACCGCTGCTGATTTACCAAAATAGCTAATCATCCCTTTCAAATTGCAAAAAGCTAGTTGATAATCTTTATTAATACGATTAATATAAGGTGCATCTATAACATGTGAATATGAAACGGAAATTAACTTAGCATATGCAAAGGCAATAAATAACATAACATTCCAACCGCTAATGGCAGCAAGTGTATATAAAATAACTCTACCCCCAAGTTTAATACCCATATTAACATAGTCATTTTTAAAAGTTAATTTTGATAAAACCAGCATACCAATTAAAACGGCAATAATACCTAACATCATTGATAATAATGATGCAGTATTAGGTTTTAATGATAGCCCTGTTGTTAAAAGCAAAATTGTCAAGCCAAAGATACTATTATAGGATAATTGATTAGCTAGTGTAGCCTCAAAATATAATTTAGAAATTTTGTCATCTTTGATATCAGCATATAATTCCTCGATAATAAGTTTATCACTTGATACTTCTGATTCATTTTCAATATATTTGTCTAAATCTAAAAACAGTAAGACTAAAAAAGCAGAAATATCAAATACTAATGCTATATATAAAAAAGAATTATAACCAATATGAATACTACCGAAATGCTTACCCAATAATAATGAAGTTAAAATAACACCTATATAATAAGAACCATTATAAATAATATCTTTTTTAGCATATTCACGATCGTTTTTATTAATTAAGGCCATCATTGGATAGACTGATGTTATGATTTCGATATCAATAACAAAATCTAGCATAATAAATAGTTTTATCCAAAACTGTTGGCCAGTTGAGTTTAATACATATAAACACATGATACATATAATCTTAAGTAGTACAGCACCAACCATAAATTTCTTTAAACGTTTTTTTGTAATAAGATTAGAACACAAAAAGATAACTGAAACAGTTAATAATGAACATAAACTAAAAATCACACTAACTCTTTTAAGAGAAAAAGCGTTATCTACTAACCAGAGTTCTTGAAAATTGTAAAAAAGTCCATCCGCAAATGATAATAATGCTAAAAAGATAAAAATTAACAACATATCCTTTTTTTTCATATCAACCTCTCACTTATGATAACTTTCATTATTATTAATTTTAAATGCTCGATATATTTGTTCTAGTAATACTAATCTAAATATACCATGTGGCATAGTAATATCTCCAAAACTAATTCGTTTTTGACACTTCTCTTTGACACATTCCGTTAAACCATTAGAGCTACCAATGATAAAATTGATATTTCCATAACTACAAAATGTTTGATCAATAAGATTAGCTAATCCTGGGCTACTTATTTTTTGACCCATGATATCAAGAGCAATATTATAATCTTTGGTATCAAGATGTTTTAATATTTCTTCTTGCTCTTTAATAATATTATTATCATCTTTTAACTCAATAATCTCTATTTTGTGATATTTATTGATTCTATTTAAGTAGTCCATGATAGCTTCAGTTAAGTATTTTTCTTTAATTTTACCTAAGCAAATTATTCTTATCATATTTCAACCACCTTAGAATGCGTACTAGCTTTAGCACATGTAATTTCTATATTACTTGTATCTATATCCTCTAAAAGAGCATGAACAGTATCCAAAGCACATTTTTCCGTATTATTCTTCTCACTCAAATGAATTAAGGTAATATATTTGGTATTATCACTAATTAGTTTTGACAAATACATACCCGTAAATTTATTGGATAAGTGGCCATTATCTGATAACACTCGTTTTTGTAACCACTCTGGATATGGACCATGTGTAAGCATTTCAATATCGTGATTACACTCTATAAAATAACATGTTTTATTTCCCATTTCTTTAAGATATCTAGTATTAATATAACCCGTATCAGTGATATAAACGATTGACTTATCATTTTCTTGAAAGACAAAAGCTCGTGTATCACCTGTATCATGACTCATGCGATAAGTTTTAATGTCCACCCCCGGGATATTGGGATTGTCTTCGTAAATCATAATATTTAAATCATCAATATCACTTAGTTCCATAAACATAGTTTGTGTTATCACAAGAACGGCTTTGTGTTTCTTAAGAAATGTTTTCAAAGCCGATACGTGATCATTATGCGTATGAGTAAGTAAAACATATTTTATATCATCGGCATTAATGCCTATTTCTTTTAGACTATCTTCTAAATACTTTTTAGTTTTTCCAAGATCAATTAACATGGGAATATTGTTTACTTCAATGTATGTACAATTACCTGTTGAACCACTTGCTAAATTACATATTCTCATAATTAACCATATATATCCATTGGGTTAATTAATCTTGAGCCACCAGCATAAGGAACACCTGACCACACACTAAAATGTAAGTGTGTTCCAATTGCATAACCAGTTGCACCCATAGCACCAATTACTTGTCCTCGAGTGACAGACTCACCAGTACTAACCCTAAGCGCAGACATATGCGCATATAAAGTATAATATCCATTACCGTGTCCAATGATAGCACAATATCCACCACCAAGGCAAAGTGGAATTTCCCATCCTGCACTATATACAGTACCATCTAATACTGAATATATTGGTGAACCATGTCCTGTACCAGAAATATCTATTCCCTCATGTAGAACACCCCAACGATAGCCAAAGCTACTGGTAATAACGTATGGTGAATTGGTTGGCCAACCCCATTCGGCTCCAGTATCAACGTAAGTACCTGTAATGTATGTTGAATATGGTTTGCCACCTTTAGTAGTAACTTCATCGACTTTTTCCACAATGGTTATTGGATCACCAACAGTAACAACGCCGGCTTGCATTTCGCCATTTTTAACAACATACTTCGTAGTCATACGAGAGATACCTACCACCCCTGGAGTAGTTATTTCTGAATAATTTGATGGTCTACTACTATCATAAACAGTTTTTTTCTCATACTGAATTTTTGCATCAGAAACTTCGTGCACCTCATAAGAAAAAGTTAAGATTGGACTAATTAAGGTTACGTTAACTTCATCACCAATCTTTAATAAGCTATCCTTACTTGTATATTTTGGATTAGCTATTAAAAATTCTTGCGGGTTAAGTTTATTATCATCAGAAATAGATTCAATAGTATCGCCATCTTTAACTGTATAAGATAACATTTTGGCATTCTCACCAAATAACATATATTGACTAATATCAACTTCATCAGTAAATATCTTTTGATTAACATCAATAAAGCCTTTTTTTATAGTGATTGTTTCATCAAAATACATTCTTTCAATAATTCTACCCGTTGTTTCAATAACAGGTTGTGTATCATTTAGATAATTATCATATTCTTCCTCTGTGATGAATGCTAAAACTAAACTTTTAACTGCTTTATCAAATATTTCTTTATCTAAAACATTAATCGTAATTTTTTGATCATCAGCCGTTTTAATATTAATAATGTATCCATCTACTGTAAATGATTCTAAGTCAGCTAATGTATCATAAATATCTTCAGCTGAAGAAATATCAACATTAAATGATCTGGTTTGGACAATTTCAAAATTCTCAGGAGGATATACCGTTTTAACGCCATATTTTTTCTTAATTTGTTTTTGACGATTACTAATTATTTTATATAACTCTTGATCATTTTCAATATGGCCAATTATTTTTCCATCTAAATAGACTCTATATGCACTTTTTGCTTGGAGAATGTACTTGTTGCCAATATAATTAAGTGAACATAGAACAATTGTACCCAAAGTAATAAAAATAGTAATTATTATTTCTTTTCTTTTCATGATTTAACTTTCCTTATCAAATTCTTTTGAAACGCTCTTAAATGAACCATAATTAAGTTCAAACATTAAATCAATTGTACCTAAACCACCCTTACGATGCTTGGCGATAATCAATTCAGCAGGAACTGTCGTAACGCTTTGATCTTTCTTTCCATCGTAGTAATCCTTACGATTAATAAATAAAACGATATCCGCGTCTTGTTCTAGTGAACCGGATTCACGTAAATCTGCAAGCATTGGAACGTTACTTTCCCTTTTTTCTGCAGTTCTTGATAATTGGGATAATGCAATAACAGGAATCTGTAATTCAAGGGCCATTTGTTTTAAAGCCCTCGATATTTCAGAAACTTCAACTTGTCTTGATTCCACACGTTTGTTTCCTGTATAGACTAGTTGTAGATAATCAATTACAACCAAAGCCAGACCTTTTTCACTACTGGCCAGTCTACGACATTTAGCTCTGATTTCAGAAATGGTTGCACTAGCATCGGCCTCAATATAAATGTTGTTTCTTTCAACTAATTCGCTAGTTGCTTCATTATATCTTTGCCAATCTCTTTCTTGCATCTTACCAGTTTGTAACTTATATGAATCAATTCTTCCTGTCGAGGCAATCATTCTGTTAACAAGCATATCTGCTGACATTTCAAGGTTAAATACTACAACAGCCTTATCCGTAGTTGATGCTGCATATGTAGCCATATTTAAGGCAAGAGCTGTTTTTCCCATACCTGGGCGGGCAGCTAATATTATCATTTCACCTGGTTGAAATCCAGTAGTAATTTTATCAAAATCATAAAATCCCGTTTCAAGACCTGTGACAACTTTATTAGTTTGAGCCAATTTTTCTAATTTTTCATGAGCTATCGTTATAGCATCATAAATTGGTAATAATTCTGAGACACTACGATTTCTAACCGCTAAAAGAATACTTCTTTCAGCACTATCTTGAAGAGCTGTGATGTTTTCTTCTTCGTAAGCATTGGTAATAATCTCCGTAGCACTATTAATCAGACCTCGGCGAGTATAAAAATTTTGTAATATTTTTATATAGTAATCAATGTTTGCGCTTGTTACTACTGAATCAATAATTTCTGTTATATAATCTAATGTAACAATATTAGCCTTTTTTACTTTATCTAATTCATTTTTAACTGTTGTAACATCAATTGGTGTATGTGTATCATGAAGATTTTTTATAGCATCAAAAACAATTCTATTTCTTTCGTCATAGAACATGTCATCAGTTACAGATTCGCATATTTTGTCAACTTGTTCCTTATCAATAAAAGCAACGCCTAATACAGACATTTCTGCTTCGGAACTACTTGGCATTGGTCTTGCCATATAATCTCCTTATTTTATTAATACAACATTAATATTAAATTCAACTTTTTTGTGCAATTTAATACTTACTTTATGGGTTCCTAAAGAATCAAGATTACCATTCGTAATAATGCACTTCTTATCTATTTTATAACCCATTTGGGATAATTTATCACTTATTTGTTTTGAGGAAATAGTTCCAAAAACTTTATCCCCAGCACCGGTTTTAACTTTAAATTCTATTTTGTTATTCTCTAATTTTCCCTTAATTTGATTTAGACTTTCGACAAGAGCATTTTCATTATCTTCACGTACCTTAATTTGTTCATCTAGTATTTCCTTACTCTTATCAGTATATAATACTGCATACTTATTTTTAATTAAGTAATTAGTAGCATATCCATTTGATACATCAATAATATCATCTTTTTTTCCTTGCCCTTTTACATCTTTGATAAGTATGACTTTCATAATCTACCTCCTAAATCGTCATTATTATATCATAATTCATGACATAAAAAAACCATTTGTTATTTTACAAATGGTATTAAAGCCATATGTCTAGCATATTTAACTTGACTAGCAATGTGTCTTTGATGTTCTGCACAAGCACCTGTCATTCTACGAGGTAAAATCTTACCTTTTTCATTTATATACTTGTTAATAATCATTACATCTTTATAATCAACAGATTTTCCAGCACACATTTGACATATTCTTTTTTTCTTATGATAAAATTCTGCCATATTTATAATCCTCCTTTTTAGAATGGTAATTCATCGTCGCTAATACTAATCTCTTCACCAAAATCTTTATATGGATCTTCAGAAACATCTGTTGTTTCAATATTAGATACACTTTCATGAGATGTATTATCTCTTGGCGTTGAAACATTGCTTTCGCTTGAACCTGTTCCACCTAAAAATTCAAAATTCTCTACAATTACATCGGTTGTGTATCTTTTGGAACCATCTTGAGCATCATAACTGCTATTTCTAATTCTTCCAGTAACAGCAATCATTCTACCCTTTGCACAATATTTATTAATAGTTGTAGCAGTTCTACCAAAAGCTACACAATTGATAAATTCTGTACTTCTTTCACCATCACGTGATACAAAATCATTTTGACAAGCAAGAGAAAATCTTGAAACTTCCATAGAATTAGAACTCATTCGTGATTCAGGATCTCGAGTTAGTCTTCCGGTTAAAATTACCTTATTCATTTATTATTCTCCTTCTTTTTTAATGATTAAATGTCTTAATACATTCTCATTAATTAATACTTTACGTTCGAATTCTTTAATAGTTTCATGGTTAGTTTCAACAGTCATAACATAGTAAGTTCCTGTTAATTCCTTTTTAATTGGATAAGCTAATTTTCTTTTGCCCATTTCCTTAAATTCGATGACTTTACCTTTGCCTTTTGTAATAATACTTTGTAAAGAATCAGCTACTGCTTTAACAGCCTCGTCTTCGATAGTATTTTTTACAATAAACATTACTTCGTATTTTTCCATCATCTTCCACCTCCTTATGGTCTACTCGGCTTTATTTTAATAAACAAAGCAAGGAGTAATTTACATACTCGCAAGTAGTATAACAAATAAGATTATATTTGTCCATTATTTTTAGCAAGAAATTATATGACTTAAATATTACTTTTTAGCGCTAAAATAAATATATTTGTCTAACCATTTTTCAAATTCACTAGCATCAGTATATCGTATTATATCTTCATCAGATTCTGCATCCAAATATGCAACAATTTCTCCTTGATTGACGATGATTATAGATGGTGCAAATTCAACTGTTTCATGTAAATTGGTGTTTTTAAAATCTTCGTAAGGTATTGATAAAAAATCAATTTTATATTTTGCCATAATTTTGGAAAAGATTTCGTCACAAGGCACTGACAAATTACAGTAATTATTATAAGTAAATAATACGTAAGTTTCGTCTTCTTTATCTAATAAATCCTTACTAGATATATCAATATATTCTCCTTTACTATAATACTTGTCACTTAAATATAGTCTTTTCTTACCATCATTTTGATTTATCTTACAACCTGTTAATAATAACATCATTAGAACTAATAAACATGTTATAATTTTCTTTTTCATCTACTATCACCTATTAAACTAATCTTGATTATAACATATAATTAAAATTATTTATACATAAAAAGAAAAGCAAAAATAATTATGTTAATAGTTCTGCTTTTCGGGAATAACGCCTCTTACTCCACCCCTAGGATTAGGAGTGTCCCCTACATATCTTGGAATTAAATGAACATGGAGATGCATAATACTTTGACCAGCTGACTCGCCTAGATTCATACCTATATTATAACCATCTGGTTTATATTTCTTATCTAAATATTCTTTAGCTTGATCAACTAAACTCAAAATATCTTTTCTTTCTGCATAAGTAGTTTCCCACCAATCTTTGATATGCCTTTTAGGTATAATCAACATATGACCTTCATTTACTGGATACCCGTCAAATAAAGCAAATGCCAATTTATTCTCTAATACTATATTTTTTTCTTCTACACATTTACAAAAGTAACAATTTTTCATCATTATCACCTAAATCTAGTATATCACAAAAAAAGAACCTATTTGGTTCTAATTAACTATTTGGTGGAGTAGAGGAGAATCGAACTCCTGTCCAATATACCCTATCATATAACATCTACAAGTTTAGTATGATTTTTAATTTCCTATTTAATATGGCTAATACGTACCTTTTAAATAGTAAGTTTAGAAATTATTCGAATGTAATATCTAAACACTATTACATTTATACCTTATATAATCGAACCCCTAGGCTTTTCTATAAGGGAAAAAGCTAGAAGTGCTCCAACGCTATCTATTAAGCGTATGCAGGAGCGAAACCAAATGTTTCGTTATTTATTTTTTTGTGCATTTATAGTTTGCCAACTACTTGCAGTCATACTTAGTAATATATGTCGAAACCTAAACTACCCCATGACAGTATAATTTTACCATAAAATGGGCATAAAGTAAAATTTTTAATATATATTATTAATATGAAAGAAAAAATTAAAAACTTATTTATTATCTTATTACCACTCTTCGGAGGAATTCTTGTTAGTTTACTTACCAATAGTAAGAATTATATGATTATGAAAAAGCCACCTTTGAGTCCTCCCGGCTTTATTTTTCCAATTACTTGGACTATATTATATCTCTTGATGGGAATATCTTTTTATATTTCCCATAAAGCAGAAGCCAGTACTCAAACAACTAAAGCTTATATTATGCAATTAATAATTAACTATATATGGCCCTTTTTATTCTTTTCACTAAATCTTTATACTTTAGCAGCTTTATGGCTAGTATTATTAATAATTTGGGTAGTAAGAATGACAATCAACTTTTATCATAATAAAAAAATTGCAGGTTTACTGCAAATTCCTTATATAATCTGGTTAGCATTTGCTCTTTATTTAAATATTGGAGTTGCTGTCTTAAACTAAATCTCCATGACTTTCGGCATTAAGAGAAAAGTCTTTGAATTCCTTTTTTAAAAACAATGGGTATGCTGCTGCCCCAATCATCGCGGCATTATCTGTACAATATAAAAACCTAGGAATATATAATTTAGCATTAAACTTATCACATATCTTACCTATTTCATTTCTTAGATATTTATTTGCTGAAACACCGCCTGCAATAACCACATATTTAATTCCTGTTTTATCTAAGGCAAGTGACAATTTACGACATAATTCATCCACTGCTACAGTTTGGAAACTACAAGCAAGATCTTCTTTGCGGATTTCATGCCCCCGCATTTTTTCATTATTAACTAAATTTATTACCTGACTCTTTAAACCACTATAACTAAAATTATAAGTATCATCATCAACGGGTTTTGGTAAAGGATAACTGTTGTTACCATTTAAGGCAGCCCTTTCTATATTAGGACCACCAGGATATGGATACCCAATTACTCTGGCAACTTTATCAAAAGCTTCGCCAATGGCATCATCTAAAGTCGAGCCTAATAATTCAAAGTCATAATCATCTTTCATGATAGCTAATTCCGTATGACCACCACTTATAACTAACGCTAATAAGGGATACTCTAATCTGTCATCAATATTATTAGCGTAAATATGACCAATTAAATGATTTACTCCTATTAATGGCTTGTCATAAACGTAAGATAAAGTTTTAGCAAATTCAATACCTACAAGTAATGAACCTAGTAAACCTGGTTTATAGCTAACAGCTATAGCATCGACATCCGATACTTGCATGTTGGCTTTTTTTAATGTATCTTCTAAAACAATCGTAATATTTTCCGCATGCATCCTGGAAGCAATCTCAGGTACAACGCCACCAAACATGGCATGAGTATCCATTTGGGTTAGAATTGTAAGTGCTACTACCTCATGACCATTTTTAACAATAGCCATGCTAGTTTCATCACAACTAGTTTCAATGGCTAAAATATAAACGTCTTTCATTTAATCACCTTTTCCATCACCAAAGCATCAACACCATTATAGTATTTTTTTCTTTCAGAAATTATATGATATCCCATTTTGTCATATAATGACTTGGCTGGTATGTTATCTCTTGAAACTTCAAGAATAATCTTAGTATAATCTTTTAACTCTATGCTTTCAAGTAACTTAGTACCTATTTGTTGATGACGATAACTATCTTTTACATAAATTAACAATATTTCAATAGTGTCAATTATTTTTGTAGATATAATAAAACCAACAAGTGTATTATCTATTTCAAAAACATTTACCTCATAAATATCATTATTAATATAATCTTCTAAAACATAATGATTTCGAAATTTCTCATCATATAGAGTTCCTAATTTATAAATAGTGTCAAGATCATCTTCTGTCCAAGAACGAATCATTTCTCAACACCTATTAATTTAATATATATTGGTTTAACTAAATGCGGATTAACACTATCCACACTTTCTAATTGCTCTAGAACTTTATTGAAGTCTACAACAACATCTGTTTCTATTATATTACTCTCTTTGAAAATATTGTATTCATTGTTATTAAGATAATAATAATCTTTGACTAAAAGATGTTGATCATACTCACCAATGTAATAGCCATTACCATCACTAATAGCAAATATATGATTACTATCATCAGAACTATAATTCATTAAGTCAAAATAGCTAAGTGTCTTTATTGGTTTATTTAAAGTATAGGCTAATGTTTTAGCAATTGTAACACCTAGCCTTACTCCTGTAAATGAACCAGGACCATTAATAACTACTATTTCATCAAACTCTTTATCAGGACATACCTCTTTTAAAGATGAAACCAAATAAATACTATTATATCTTTCATTTTCAACCGTTTTTCGTGCTATTATACGCTTGTTTTCAAACAAAATAATATCTATATCAAACAGATGTGTATCAATGTATAAAGTCTTCATAAATCCCCCTATAAAACGGAGTCACATAACTCCTCATAAACTTGACCATGTGGTGAAAAAGTAAGTACTCTTGTATTCTCATCCACAAATTTAAACACGATGTCTAATCTTTCTTGTGGTAAATAATCAGCAATAATCTCTGACCATTCAATAATTGTTACACCACCCTTATTAAAATAGTCACTAAAACCAATCGTATTACCTTCATCTTCAATACGGTAAACATCCATATGATACAAAGGTAGTTCTCCATTATCGTATTCTTTTATAATATTAAAAGTAGGACTTGTAATATTTTCATCAATACCTAAAGCTTTAGCAAATCCCTTAACAAAAACAGTTTTTCCACTACCAAGTTCCCCATCTAAACATATAACCATATTAGGGAATTTTTCACATTCAATGTTTTGAGCTAAAGTCATAGTATCATTTTCATTTTTTGATGTATATTTATATTCCATTATTAATCACCATATAAATTATAAAATAAAATATATTATCTTAACAAGAGTTTCAATACTATTTTACTGTCATATTACCATGAAAATAATAAAAGTATTTTAAAGCAAAAAAAAATTATTGGCAACTACCTATTTTAGCATTCACTATCTTCGGCGTATTAGGTCTTAACTTCTCTGTTCGGTATGGGAAGAGGTGTACCACCTAAGCTATCGTTACCAATAAAAGGATTTTGTCCTTTAAAAACTTGATAATGTAATTATATCTCACAACTCAATTAAATAAAATAAGTTAAATCCTCGATCTATTAGTACTGGTCAACTCAACATATCACTATGCTTCCATCTCCAGCCTATCAACCTTGTAGTCTTCAAGGGATCT
>JAEEGL014424128.1_pt1 | contig 31377 bp, 17 predicted proteins | sample 9134231 | NCBI WGS metagenome assembly JAEEGL01 (sample SAMN16246548, study PRJNA631951) | gut metagenome | biome: gut microbiome; feature: rumen; material: fiber-attached | host: Bos | place: Iran: Karaj | collected 2018-10 | reverse complement strand
TTTTTCCACTCCCAGGCTCTCTCAAGGAACTTCTCACGGCCAAGGTCTCTCTTGTCGATGCCCTCTGCCTTAAGAGTGTCAATGATCTTAACCTCTGTGGCGATGGAAGCATGGTCTGTTCCGGGCTGCCAAAGAGCATTGTAGCCCTGCATTCTCTTGTATCTGATGAGAATGTCCTGCATGGTGTTATCAAGGGCGTGGCCCATGTGAAGCTTACCGGTGATGTTCGGGGGTGGAATCACAATGGTAAAGGGTTTCTTGGTCTCATCAACTTCGGCATGGAAGTACTTCTTCTCCTCCCATTTGGAGTAAAGACGTCCCTCGATACCTTTTGGATCATAGGTTTTTGCAAGTTCTTTCTTCATAATCTTCTCCTATCTCTGATCTAAACTGCTCGGCAAGGGATAATCGTTTTTTTGGTAAAAAACGCCCTTAGCCGAATGAACAACTCAGCTAAGGGCGTAGTTAACGCGGTACCACCTTAATTCACAGAAAGCATCACTGCCTCCTGCCTCTGCAGCATCATAAAATGCTCTATCATCTAACGCTGATAATGCGGGAACGTTTGTTGAGGAAAAGACCTCATTTCTGGACGTCCGGTTCAAAAGCTACCTTCCATATCGCAAACGATTGTATCCTCTCAGCGACAGCACTGCTGCCGGACACATTCTCTTTAGTCGCCTGACTGATATGTACTCCTCTTTCTCAAAACCTTTGATATATAATTAGTAAATATCATAAGTTACATGTTCTTCATTGTCAAGTTTGGCTGTCAGTATCATCCTTCCGGGGCATATCGGCCACTTGCGTCTTGTGGAGCAGGACGATCTCGCCCTTTTTGCCACCTTTGACCTCATAGAGGGCATTGTCTGCGGCGTACATGTAGTCCCAGAGCTTGTTGGTCTCAAGGGGAACGGAGTTCCTGATACCCTGGGATATTGACAGATATTCCTCAGAGCCTGCAAGACCGCTCTCTATCTGCATGGAAGCCACTGCCGAGCGAAGATTGTCTGCATAGTTCATAACCTGATCGTCTCTTAGACTCTCATAGATAATGACGAATTCATCTCCACCGTAGCGAAAGCCGTGAATCCTGGGATTGTCCCTGGATATCCTGGCAATCTGAGAGGCGATCTTCTTAAGGCACTCGTCACCGGCGGGATGCCCGTAGGTATCGTTGTAGTGCTTGAAATTGTCCACATCCAGGATCTCCACCGCAAGAAGGGTCCTGCGATTATAGGCATTGTCGAAGGCCACGTCAGCGAATTTGTTAAGCGCCAGTCTGTTGCCAAGACCCGTCAGCGGATCGGTCTCCGCCTGCTTCTGTAAAAGAGTGTTCTCCTTCTCTATCTCCGAGAGCTTCTTGCGGATACCGGAGAAGAACTTGTAGTTACTTATGATCTCCTTGTTCTGGAGCATGCTGTATTTGTAGAAATCCTCGAGGGCCTTGCCCTTCTCCCTGCTGTCGTCCACTCTTTCATAGAGCTGCACGCGAAGGGATGCCGCCTGGAGCTTGAGATTGGTTATGTTAAGGTCGTCCAGGGATCTCTCGATATTCCTGATTGTGCCAATGGCCTCATTAAGTCTTCCCGTCTCCATAAAGAAGCGGCATATTCTGAAGATATCCTCCATATTGTCCAGCGGATATTTGTTCTTCTGTATTAGATAGGAGAGCTTGTCGGAATAAGCCTGATATTCTTCCATCCTGCCAAGATAGTGGTTGGCCCTCATTCTGATGTCAAGAATCGGCACATTCAAAAAGTAATCCCTGCTGCACCTTAGGTCCGCCTCAATCTTGGCTATACCCTCAAGGCACTTTGCCACAGACTCACGCTTATCCAGCTGCATATAGCAATCCGCTTCGAAACAGTAGCAAAAAAGAGTATTCCTGTAATACAGGCTCTCTTTCTTGTTCTTCCTGATATCCCTGTAGGCTGCCCGGATATGGGACAGTGCCTCCTTCACATCACCGTTGTCGTAGTAGATCTGACCGATGTTGTATCTGATAATGCCCGGCACAACGCTCTCATGCATGTTCTCACAGTATTTGAGTCCTGCGTAGAAAAAGTCCAGGGCAGGCTCCTTGTTGCCGTGGTTCATGGCGTCAATACCAAGGAGATTGTAGCACCTTGCCAGATGCTCGTAATCCCCGCACTGCTGAAGATATTCTATTGCCTTGAGAAGATTGGTGTTGAATCTGCGATAATTGGTGCTTATCTGGTAATAAGCATCTGCCAGATAGTAGTAAGCGTAGCCCAGTAGATTAATATCATCTACGGCCTTGGCCTTTCTCAATAGACGATTGCATATGTTGATAAAACTGCCCGACATGGAAGACCTGGCAGTCATTAGTTCCCTGTTAAGTCTCTGTACATCTAAATCATAATCCTCTATTCTCATACCCGCCCCTCGCTAAATCCGAATTATGACCAAAAGAAATATAAATAATTTTACAATACCAAGGTGCCTATCGCAAGAAAATAAGGGAATAAAAAAAGACCGATTTTTCGCCCAAATATTTTCGAATTCCGCATGAATAGGGTATTACAAGAGTTTAAACGACACATCTGTCATATCCAAATATGGTTTACATAATGTATTTGACTGATTCGGTCAGATAACAATTTTTTAACGGTTCTTGGTTCTATTTAACAACAACTTGTAAACCCACTGTTTTAGCGGCCTTTGATTTTTACCCTTTCAAGTAATCCCCAATTTCCACAGAGTTATCCACATGACACGCATGTCGTTAACATCTAACAATTTTGTGATTTTTCTGCTTTTTTCGTAAATTGTATCTATTTTAGCATCAATTAAGTACAAATAGCGGTTTACATAAATTAGTATTTTAGTTTTATATGTAAACCATTTTGCTTCATTTTTATGATAAATCGTATATATTTCCCCTATTTTAGTGACTAGAACCCGCTCCAGAACTGCTCTGCGGCTGTTTTGACCGTTTCGGTTAATACCCGCTTACACCCCTTCCATTCCCTCGGAAACAGACTTCTGTATCCGGTCTGCATAAAGCGGTCATCAAGAAGGGCCACAACGCCTCTGTCCTCTTCTGTTCTGATAACTCTTCCCGCTGCCTGAAGGACCTTGTTCATCCCCGGGAACTTATAGGCATAATCGTAGCCGTCCTCTCCCTGTTCATCGAAATAGCTCCTTATGATCTCTCTTTCGTTGCCCACCATGGGAATGCCGCAGCCCACTATGATAACTCCTATAAGACTGTCGTACTTAAGGTCTATTCCCTCACTGAAGATTCCGCCCATGACGCAGAAGCCTAGGACGTTTTTGTCCTCCACGATCTCAAGATCCATGTTGATGATCTTGGACAGGTCAAGGTTATTTCCTGTGGAAAAGCGCTCCAAAAAGGCCTCCCTGGAGGTCTCACTCATATAGTCCTGTTGAACTAAAAGCTCTGTGGTCTCCTCGTCGAAGAACTCATTCTCATAGATCTCGCCCACTTCCTCCATGAACTGATGGGAAGGGAAAAAGATGAGGTAATTGCCGCTTCTGGCCTTAACAATGCTGTCTATATAAGAGGCGATCCTGTGGTACTGCTCCGGGCCTCTTTTGGAATATTTGCTGGTGACATCCGCTCCGATGAAAAGCCCAAGCTTGGACGGGTCAAAGATGGATCTGGCATAGATCTCAAAGTCCTCAGCCGTGCCTCCAAGCAGCTTTTTGTAATACTGAATGGGCAAAAGTGTGGCGGAAAAGAGTATGGTGCTGCGCCCTCTTCCCATGCACTCCGCAAGGTTCCCGGAAGGATCCACGCAGCGAAGCCTTAGAAGGAAGCTCCCATCCTCGGCAAATTCGCTGTAGATCACATATTTGTCATCAAGCTTGTCATAGATAACAAGGAATCTGTGGAGGTCAAAGTAAAACAGAAGAAGTTCCTCTCTGCAGGGGCCCTCTGAATGATCCTCCAGATACTCGGAAATAATGGTAGAAAGCCTGTTAAGGGCATTTGCCAGCTTCTCGATTGAAGTTATGACCTTGCAGCCGTCACAATCTCTTTTGAGTTCCAAAAGAAGCTTGTTGCACTTATCAAGGTGTCCGGCGATGCTGGGATGATATTCCTTGATGGTATTCTTAAGCTCAAGAAAGCTCTCCTTGCGAAGAACGGCGCTGTACATCTCCCTGCCTCTTTCAAGGAGGTTATGGGCCTCATCCACAAGGAATACGTAATCCGTTTTGAGGGCATCGGAAAAGAACCTTCTAAGATATACAAAGGGGTCAAAAACGTAGTTATAGTCGCAGATCACGGCATCTGCCAAAAGGCTCATGTCAAGGGACATCTCGAAGGGGCAAACCTGGTATTTTGTGGCATACTCCACTATTTTTTCCCTGTCGAAGCTGTCCTCATGGGTCAGCAGGTCAAAAATGCAATCATTGATCCTGTCATAGTGACCCTTTGCGTAGGGACATGCCTCGGGATTGCAGTTCTTCTCCTCTTCTCCGAGGAAACAGATCTTGTCCTTGGCTGTAATGGTAACGCTCTTAAGGCGAAGCTTCTGATCGTTCCTCAGGATATCAAAGGCTTCTTCGGCAACGGTCCTTGTTATGGTCTTGGCTGTCAGGTAGAAGATCTTGCTGGTTTTGCCCTCACCCATAGCCTTAACGGAGGGGAAGACGGTGGAAATGGTCTTGCCGGTACCTGTGGGGGCTTCGAGAAAGAGTTTTTTGCCATGGACGATAGTTCTGTAGACACCGGCGGCGAGATCCTTCTGGCCCTCTCTGTAGGGGAAAGGGAACTGAACAGCCTTGATCGATGAAGTCCGGAGGGTCTCCCACTCGCACTCGAAATCAGCCCATTTCCTGTACTTGGAGATGAGGTCAAGGAACCAGGTCGTGATCTCGTCGTAGGAAAAGGACTTGTCGAAATACCTTTTTTCCTCAGTATCGATATTGCAATAGGTTATTCTGATGTTGATCTCGGGATAGTGTCTGCCCGCAAGGTACATGGCGCCGTAGCACATGGCCTGGGCAAGATGAAGGTCATCCGCCTCTCTCATTCTGGAGAGGTCTCTGTAGGTTCCCTTGATCTCATCGATCATGGGTACGTACCTGCTGCCCGGAATGAAGGACTCCTGAGATGCCTCCAGCTCAGATATTGGTTTGTCGAAATTCTTGTCGAGAATGCCGTCGGCTCTTCCCTCCACCACCAGCGCATATTTTTCCGCATCATAGCTGTAGCTTAGGGGCACCTCGGCGTGGTAGTCCGGTCCCATACTCTTTTGAATCATGCGATGGATCCTACTGCCCTCAAGCATGGCGTCGGGTGACGTCTGATGTATACGATTGTCTATGTTTCCGCTTCTTAGGATGAACTCCACAAGACCGCGGACCGATATTTTTATCTCCATTAAGTGAATGATCTCCGATGAAATGTAATAGGAGCACAACAGAAAACTCCCTATGGCACATTTTATACCATAGGGAGTCTTACTACCACTTTAAATATGAAATTGTATCTACCGATTATGCTACGGTAAGTGAATTGAGCACCTGCTCAAAGCTCTGGTCGTAACCGCTGTACTCAACTGTGAGCTTCTGTGTAAGATCAAGACCGAAAACTCCCAGGATTGACTTAGCGTCTACTACGTACCTGTTATAGTATATATCTACATCGAAATTACATTTAGTCGCAGCATTGACAAAGTCCTTAACCTGTGCGGGTTTCAGCATAATATTCTTCTTAATTACGTGCCTAAACATATCTCCTACTTCCTTTCCACAAATGACCAAACGTCAACTAAATCGTATAAGTAAACGTTTTAGTAAATGCTTAGTAGAATATACCCTCTTGGCATCGATTTGTAAATAGGATTTTGTGAACAAACGGTGAAAGATTTTCAAATTTTTTTATAGTTTTTTTATACTTTATTTCGCTAATGTAATAAAAAAAATGTATATGTAGAAAAATATGCAATGTTTTGAGATAAACTATTGCAATAAGAAGCGTTCCGCTTTAAGATGTTAAATAGTAAAAATTTAGGTAAATTGGAGTTTATCAGATGGAAAACCTTAAGATTCCCAAGAAATACGAATGCGCCCTGGATCTTCACGATACCCAGGTCGGCATCAAAACAGTAAAAGACTTCTTTCAGGGCATGCTCGCCACAAGACTTAACCTTCAGAGAGTAACCGCTCCTTTGTTTGTTACTCCCGAGTCAGGTCTTAACGACAACTTAAACGGTGTTGAGCGCCCGGTTTCTTTCGATATCCTGAACGAGAATCAGCGTCCCGCCGAGATCGTTCACTCTCTCGCCAAGTGGAAGAGATACGCACTCAAGAAGTACGGCTTCAATGTTGGCGAAGGCCTCTATACGGATATGAATGCCGTTCGCAGAGATGAGATTCCCGACAACATCCACTCCATCTTCGTTGATCAGTGGGATTGGGAGAAGGTCATCAGCAAAGAGGACAGAAACCTTGATTTCCTCAAGGAAACAGTAAGAAACGTATACAAGGTTCTCAGAAAGACAGAGAAATTCATGTCAATTCAGTATGATTATATTGAAGAAATCCTTCCCGACGATATTTTCTTTATCACAACCCAGGAACTGGAGGATATGTTCCCGGCCAACACTCCCAAGGAGCGTGAGTACTACATCTCCAAGGCTAAGGGCGCTGTCTGCATCATGCAGATCGGCGACGAACTTGCTTCCGGAGACAAGCACGACGGCAGAGCACCTGACTACGATGACTGGCAGCTCAACGCCGATATCATTGTTTACTATCCTGTTCTGGATATTGCTCTTGAGCTGTCCAGCATGGGTATCCGTGTAGATGAGAAGTCCCTTATGAGCCAGCTTGAGAAGGCAGGTTGCACAGAGCGTGCTAATCTTCCTTTCCAGAAGGCAATTCTCGACAAGGAGCTTCCATACACCATCGGAGGCGGTATCGGACAGTCAAGAATCTGCATGTTCTTCCTTAGAAAGGCTCACATCGGAGAGGTTCAGTGCTCTATCTGGCCAGAGGAGATGGTTGCCGAGTGCGAGAAGAACGGAATTAACCTTCTTTGATCCTGCCATATTGATAATGATCTGTTTGGGAAGCCCGTTTAATATGGCTTCCCATTTTTTTGCCGGTTGGTCCGGCTATTGCAGAAACGGAGATTTAATGAAAAACACAATACACCAGATAATTCAGGAAACAATTAAGCCAAGGGCAATCCTCGTTGGACTTAACGTAAACAGAAGCGATCTCGAATTCTTAAGATCCATGAATGAATTAAAAGAGCTGACCAAGGCCCTTGACCTGGAGGTGGCAGCAGTGGTGACCCAGTCCCTGTCCTCTCCCGACAACAGCACCTATATAGGAAGCGGCAAGGTGGAGGAAATCAAGGATTCCCTCGATATCTTCGATGCGGATATCATCATCTTCAATGACTCCCTCTCTCCCATGCAGCTTCGTAACCTTGAGAAAGCTCTGGACACTGAGGTCATGGACAGAACAGGCCTTATCCTACAGATTTTTGCCTCAAGAGCCAAAACAAGAGAAGCAAGACTTCAGGTTGAATATGCACAACTTCAGTACATGCTTCCAAGACTGGCCCATATGCGCACCTCCCTCTCAAGACAGGGCGGCGGCAGCGGAAGACTCTCCAACAAGGGTTCCGGAGAGAAGCAGCTTGAGCTTGACAGAAGACGCATCGAACACCGCATGGCTGAACTAAGAAGAGAACTGGAAAATGTGGAAAAAGAGCGTGATACCCAGAGAAGCAGAAGGCTTAACTCAGGAGTTCCCAGAATCTCTCTTGTGGGCTACACCAACGCCGGCAAGTCCACAATCCTCAACAACATGATCAGAAACTACGGAAGTGACGGTCAGGATGCGGATGAGAAGCTGGTTCTTGAAAAGGACATGCTCTTTGCTACCCTTGATACTTCCGTAAGAAGAATAAATGCCCCGGGGCACAGACCCTTTTTGCTGGCGGACACGGTAGGTTTTATCAGTGAACTGCCCCACTCCCTTGTTAAGGCCTTCAGGTCCACTCTGGAGGAGGCTAAATATGCTGATATTCTGCTGCAGGTCATCGATTTCTCAGACCCGGAGTACAGATATCATATGGATGTCACCAGGGATACTCTCACTGAGATAGGAGCAGGTGATATTCCGGTCATATATGTTTTTAACAAGTCAGACCTTGTGCAGAAGGAGCAGGAGGAGAATTCCCAACTGGTGATGGATGTTCCAAGGTCCATGGATGACAGGGTATATATCTGTGCCAAGGCTGAGGACAGTCTTGAGGAGCTGATCTCGGTGATCGAAAGAAAGCTCTCGGAGGGCGCGTCGGAGTGTGAACTGCTGCTCCCCTATTCTGAAGGCGGTATCTTAAATGCCCTGACCCAGGGCGGAAATGTACTGTCCAGCGAGTATCTTCCCGAGGGAATAAAAACGGTCGCCAGACTTACGCCTGCCGACCGCATGAAATATGCTAAATATATATCGGATTGATTGCTGTTAAAGGGCATCAGCCAAGCTGTACCTGCTTGCGGATGCTCTTTTCGTTTGCCTCTGCCTTGACGCGGTTAAGTGCCTTGTGTACGGCGGGAATCAGCAGAACGATGACCGTAAGTACTGCCTCTGCTCCGATGTAGGAACCGTTGTAAAGGGATGAATAAACAACAGGATGCATTCCCTCGGGAGCGTAAGCTGCGAAGAATATCACGCCGGAGAGAACGGAGAATATGAAACGACCGAATATTCCAACAAGATATCCGATGATCATTCCGTTCTTTTTCTCATAAAAGAAACCTGCAAGGCCAAGGGCTGTGAAGGCCAGCACGTAGTCGCAGACAAGCTGAGGAACGCTGATGATATAGGGATCAACGATCATCTGGAGAAGTCCGTAGGCAAAGGCAGCTGAGATGCTGACTCTGGGTCCGTAGAGGTATCCGATGAAGGTTATGAAGAACATACTAAAAAGTGTTACGCTGCCGCCCATAGGAAGCTTGAAGAGCTTGATATTGGACATTACAAAGGCAAGTGCGATGCAAAGAGCTGAAACAGAAATCTGCTTGATGCTCATTTGGCCCTTGCCGTCCTTGTTGGTAAAATAGCTGATGGCCATGGCCGCTACCACAAAGAGAACAAACATTAAGGCATAGCCGCCCTTGGTGAGACTGTAGGTTACGTCTCCGTCTTCAATTACTTTTTCCAGAAATAAATACATATAAAAATCCTCCCCTGATGGATATCCGCTTCAGAGGAGGTTATTATTTCTTGATTGTGGTATATCAGTCAGACTGTGTAGATGTGGTCTGTGATGTAACCGTTGCTTCCCTACGCCGGCACTATCCGGATCAGGTAGTAAGGGTTAGACGCGCATAACGCGTACACTCTCAGCATAGCTCCCCTAGCGGTTTATTTAGTTCATATCCATTAAACACTTGACGGGGGCTGTTGTCAAGCCTAAGTTGTTGGTTTCCCGGAGGTGTGTGGGGCTCAGGGAGGGGGGAGTTGTATGGGCGCGGGATGGGCATTAGCTTGGCGCTGAAGGATGACAGAAATGCTCGCCCCTCGTTTGCTTGGATTTATGGCTTTCTAAAAATACCGCGTCGTATCTACGGCTCTAAACTCCGCCCGGGATGGGTTAATATGGTTACCCGGAGGTGCTGTGGCCGGGCGTCAGACAACGAGCCGTGGGCAGATACGATGCGGTATTTTGATAAAGCTCATAAATCCTGACGCGCTCTCAGAGGCGAGCATTTCTGACATCCTTCAGCGCCAAGCTAATGCCCCACCCACGCCCATACAACTCCCCTCCTCCCTGAGATCTCCTGCCACCACGGATAAAACCAGATACATTACTGTCTGTTAAATCAGATACATAATATTCGTGAAAATCAGGTACACATTGGTGGAGAAAAACATATAAACATTGATAACGATAATCGTATACAATAAACTTAGATGCAATAGAGTTAATCCCATTGCAATAGTTATGTGCATACATAGCGAAAATATCAGATGAAATGTAATATGAAACCATAAGACAAAATAGTGAACATGAGTGTTAAATATTAGCATTAAAAAAACAGATGCACAGAAGCTAAAATACTAGCAATTAAAAAACATCATAATCAAGAGGAAAAATGTTGGATAAGTACTTACTATATATGAGAAGTAAGCTGAATAGGGATACTTCGAAGAGTGTAACGCCGGGCGCTTACATGGTTTATGGGGGTGTGGGGGCACTTTTTGCGTTGGCGCTGACAGTGCTGTTTAATGCGCTTGGGCTGGTTGAGGCTGAATCATATCAGAAGGTGGCTAAGTCGCAGTTTGGTGTTTTTGAGTCGCCGGTTATGATGATGCTGTTGTACTGCGTGTTTACTCCGATTGTGGAGGAAGTAGTGTTCAGGTTCGTTATTTATAACAGTCTTAATTATGCAATAAAAAAGGACCTGTGGGCCCTGATGTTGTCATCTTCGCTGTTTGGGATCTATCATATGAATCCGGTGCAGGGGGTGTATGCATTCCTGATGGGAGTGGTGATCTGTTATTGCTATCGCAGGTCGGAAAGTATTTTTGTCCCAATAATAGTACATGCCAGCGCTAATCTGATAGCACTGGCATACACCATTTTTTTCTTATGAGGGGTTTACAACTATTTATGCATTAGTCTACTGGAATTGTAGAACTGTATTCATTTTAACAACAGATTTGTCAGACAACTTATCAGATATTGCGGGCGATATGCGTGAAATTGCTCGAAAAAACCGGCTTTTGGGGTGACCAAAAACCGGTTTCCAATAAGCTAAGTAGTCATGCATTCCGCAACTGTTTCCACGTTATCAGTTTCCAAATATAACAAAATTGTTCACAAAAAAATCACATATTTCCTTGGTTTATTATGCTATTTTCGCATCAAAATCCCATTTTGTTACATTTTACGCAATATTCAGAGGAATCACAGTTCCGAATCTGAAGGAATAAATATATATCTCCTTTACTTTCTTGCCTGTGGCCGCTTCCAGCGCTCTCTTGTAGTATTGGAGCTGTATGCTGTAGCGCTGTACCAGTTCCTCTTCGGTATCCACTCTGTCGGTCTTGTAATCCATGAGAACGATGTCGTCGCCCTCAAAGAACCAGGCGTCAACGATTCCCTGTATAAGAACTGTCTCCTCAGGCGGGAACTTGGAGTCCAGGTCAGCTGCGGAGATTCCCATCATGAAGGGCTTCTCTCTCATGAGATTACCGGTTCTGTAGGCCGTGGCCATACGCTGTCCCAGAGATGAACCCAGGAATCTGGTGACATCTGCAGACCAGACAGACTGCGGGTATTCCGGCGGGATCACTTTTTTGTCCGCCAGATCCTTCATCCATACATAGATTCTCTTGGATATGTTGTCCAGATCTGTTCCCTTCATCTTCCTTGTCTTGGAAGGTTCAACGTCATCGAAGATCTCTGCCGCATTATCAGTAAGCTTCTTATCTCCGAAGATATTCTCGTCCAGAAGCTCCATGATCCTGTGATAGGCGGTACCTCTGTCAGCTCCGGACAGGCGCTGTATCACCGCGGTCTTAACGTCAGCCGCGCCTTCTGTAGGAGCCTTCGCTACATCTTCCATATCGAAGGGCACCTCAAGGGCATCCTCATCTATGAACTCAGCTTCTGTACCAAAGACCTCTCCCATTTCCTCGAGAAGGTGCTTTTTGAGCTCGGTAACGGTGGTCTTGGTGTATAGTCCCTTAAGATTCTCAAAGGCATATCTGCTCTCAAACTTATCCTTAAGCCTCTGGGCCAGCTCCTGATCAAAGCCCTCAAGGACGCCTCTTTCCAGCTCTTCCTTACGTAGATTACCCATCACATCGGCGATTATCATATCACGGCGAAGGTCTTCATCCAAAAGAGCAGTAACGCAGAAGGCAGGAAGGTCGCCTTTTTTATCAACGAATTTGACGTAGGTTTCCTTGTCTACTCCAAGCTTGTCCAGTGCTGCCTCGAAGCTCGGATGGGCAAGTACGGCGGGAAGTGTCCAGTCATAATAGCTCATGGCACCAAGCCTTGCGGAAAACGGAAGGCGCACAGCTGCCTGATTCAGAGGCATCTTGTTAAGAGCCTTGGCAAGCTTATCTCCAAGTCCCTTGACGGAAGCTGTCATAATGAGCTTCTCTTTGGCTCTGGTAAGGGCTACGTAGAATATTCTAAGCTCCTCTCCAAGGCTGTCTTTGGTCATCTTGTCGGCGATAACAAGGCGCTTCAAGGTATCGTATTTGAGCCTGTGCTCCAAATCGATGCACTTTACTCCAACACCGAGATCCATGTCTGAGATAAGATCTCCCTTGGTGTCCCGCATGTTAAAGCGCTTACTCATCCCCGCTACAAATACAACGGGAAACTCCAGACCTTTACTCTTATGAATACTCATGATGCGGACAACATCGGCGTTCTCATCGATGATACCCGCTTCGCCGTAGTCCACCTGAATGAGCTTAATGTGTTCAATATATCTTACAAAATGGAATAGTCCCTTGAAACTACTCTTTTCAAAGGTCACTGCCTTGTTAAGAAGGAGCTCAAGGTTGGCCTTTCTCTGATTTCCGCCGGGAAGAGCTGAAATATAGCAGTCAAAGCCTGTCCTGTCGATGATGTACTCCAGAAGCTCATGAACGGGAGTGTACACCGACATCACCCTTAGCTCCTCGATGAACGTGATGAAGCTTCGGAGCTTGGCTGTGAGAGCATCCTCATCAGAGCTGCCTGCAAGAAGCGCCTTGATGGCTCCATGCATGGAATCCTGCTCTCTGGCCTTATCGTTTCCATTTATCATAACCCTTACCCGGGCCAGTTCCTCGTCGGAGAAACCTCCGATCACGGAGTGCATGACGCTGACAAGGGGTATATCCTTGGTGGGATTATTAAGAAGTGACAGGAGATTTAGCATCACCGCCACTTCGTAGGCTTCGAAGTATCCGCTCTTTGACTCCACGTAGGCAGGGATCTGCTGGCTCTCAAGTATTCTCTTAAAGCAGGTATCCCAGCCGCTGGGGGACCTTAACAATATGACGATATCCTTGAACTGCAGGGCCGGATTCTCCTGTCTTAAGGCATGGATCTTCTCGGCTATAGCAAGAGCCTCTTTTTCCCTTGCGCTGTAACCCTCAAAATCTGACAGATCGTGGAACGCTTCCGGTTCTTCCTGCGCTGCGGATACTCCGCCTTCCATAGCTCCATCCTCGGGATCGTATCCGCCTTCCTCGGAATCCTGCCCGCTGCCCTCCTCGGCTGCGGAAGCAGATGGAATATCCACCAGAAGTAGCTCCGGGGTAACGTCGTAGTCCGGCTCTCCATAGGCATCCTTTGCGCCAAAAACAAGCCTGGCATCCGCGTCGTACTCAACGCCTCCAAGGTCTTTTCCCATTATTCTGTCAAAAATGTAATTGGTGATATCAAGAACCTCTTTGCGGCTACGGAAGTTCATGTGAAGGTCTATTCTTCTGTTTTCCGAAGCCCCATCCTTTACAAAGGTGCCAAGCTTATCCATGAAGATCTCAGGCCTTGCCAGTCTGAATTTATAGATACTCTGCTTGACATCGCCAACCATGAAGCGCTCTGAGATATCCGGCTTTTCCCCGGAGATGGACTTAAGGATCAGCTCCTGAACGTTGTTACTGTCCTGATACTCATCGATAAGTACTTCTCTGAAGAAGTTCCTGTATTCAAGGGCTACAGCCGTCGGAGTGCACATCTCTATTATTTCTTCGCAGGTCTTTCCGCGAGAACTCTCCTCATCAGGGTGATCTACGAGGATTCTGAGGGCAAAATGCTCCATGTCTGAGAAATCTATAAGGCCCTTCTCACGCTTTTTTTCATCAAAAAGAGCCTTGAACTTCAGCGCCAGTCTGCAAAGCTCATGTACAGCAGTGCTGCAGAGTTTCATCTGATCAAGAACGGTGCCGGCGGGCAGTGCCAGATACTTCTCTATAATTGTGTTTTTCAGCTTTTTCTTTACGCTGTCCCTGATGTCCTTGACGTTTTTCTTCTTGGACTCGGAGACGGTGTCATCCTTTTTCCTGGATAGGTTCTGGAACTGAATGACTCTTACTGCGTCAAAGAGTTCGTCGTAGGTCTTTTTCCCAAGGACAGCTTCAAATTGCTCAAGATCGTTCTGAATATTGTCACCGTACTGATGAGGGCCGTCGGGATCACAGCAGATTTTCTCAGCCGCCACCAGATCATCTCTGCACTCGGCGAGCATCCTTAAGATGGTGTCCACGCAGTCCTGCACCCAGGGAAGACTGTCGAACTCGCCTTCACAGTCGTAGTCCTTCATTCTGTCGTTGATGTAGTCCTCGGGCCAGGGCATACTCATGGCGAAGTCGTAGAGCTGCATAATATAGCTGATTGTGGCCTCATCACTGCTGCCAACGCCAAAATAGTTCATGACGTAAAGGAAATCCGGATTCTGCCCCTCAAGGGCCAGTGCATACTCTTCCTCCAGCATATCCTTCATGACTTCTTCCTGAACAAGCTTGAGCTCACCCTCGTCGCCTACACGAAATGAAGGGTCCAGGCCGATGTTGTTGAAGTTGTTCTTGACTACGTACTGGCAAAAAGAGTCTATTGTGGTGATCTTGGCGTTGTGGATAAGGGTCTCCTGCTTCTGAAGGTGCTTGTTGTCAGGTTCTTCCTGAAGCCTCTTCTGAATAGCCAAAGTGATCTTCTCCTTCATCTGGGAGGCTGCGGCCTTGGTGAAGGTCACCACCAGCAGATGGTCGATATCAAGGCCTGCCAGCACCATCTGAATGATACGTTCGACAAGCACCGCTGTTTTGCCGGAGCCGGCAGCTGCGGATACCAGTATATTGGCGTTTCTTTGGTCTATTACCGCCTGTTGTTCCGTTGTAAATTTAATTGCCATATTGTTTCACCTGTTATCAGTTGTTATTATCCGTAAATTCGCTGCGAATGGCATCAAGCGCATCCTCGTCCTTCATGGCCAGCTTCCTCTTGGAATAGCCGGGGATCCTCTCGTCGTAGCCGCAGACGGACTTGTAATCGCAATAGGTACAGGAGCTCCTCTGCCCTGCCTCGTAAGGGTTAACGGTTATATCTCCGTCCAGTATTCTCCTGCCAAATTCCCTTATCTTCTTGTTCACATATTTGGAAATGCAGGCGTAATCCTCATTGGAGACTACTGAAGACTCCTTGGCGTAGTCACCGTTTTGCTTGAGCTTTACAGGGATGACGTCAGATTTGGCTTCAAGTCCCTCGTGAAGCATCTGAACCACGTCCGGATCTGCATTTACAAGGCCTGTGGTGCGAAGTTTGGCCCTTATAAGTTCATTGATATCATCCGGTTGCAAGTCTTCCTGCCCCGGGACGATGGGATCGTCTACATGGTAGTACAGGAGCGCCGCCGGGACGATTTCCTTATTTGGATTTTTATTTTTTTCTGCCGCCAGGGCAACATTCATATACATTACTAACTGAAGCGAAAGCCCGTGGTAGAGCGATGCGATGCTAAGTTTCTTTCCTCCGGACTTAAAATCGATGACCTTGACATACACGTGCTCAGGATCTTCGTACAGATCAATCCGGTCAATCCTTCCCCTGAGGTGCATTTTTTCAATAATTTCAGTCTTTTCTTTCTCAGAAAGGGTTACGTTGATCTCCTCTATATCTCCGGCTTCCCGGAAGTTCATCTCCACGAAGGCAGGCTCAAAGCGACCCTTGGAGATCTGATATTTTAAGGTATCAACCGTTCTTGAAAGAATGCGATGGATACGCTCTATCAGGTACTGATTTCTGGAATTGCTGTAAAGAATTGTATTTCCGTATTTGTCAGCACATGTTATTAAAGCTTGTTTTAATATCGTATCCGATTCCTCTTTGGATATATTTCTGAAATCGATCTTCCTGGTGATAATCTCCCCTGTGTACTGCTCCAGCACTTCATGATAGATATTTCCGAGGTCGGAAGGATCGATGACATACTCTTTTCTGTCCTGAAGATGCATTCCGTAGCTGAGGAAATGAGCATAGCAACAGGACGCAAACTTCTCCAGGCGGCTTACGCTGTTCTCAAGGGTTGCACCGTACAGGGCACTTGCCAGTTCCTTGGCAAGGGGCTTGTTGTCATAATGGGAAAAAGCAGCCTCTGTCAGCTTATTAAGGAGGTTATCCTGCTCTGAATAGTCCCTTAGCACCTTGTAGAGGGTATAAAACTCCCCTGTCTTTTCCTTGAAAAGAGTGCCCTCCGCATAGCTTCTTAGCATCTCCGACATGGTGTCATAGCTGTCTCTCACCGATACATTCTGGGATTCAAAGGAGCCCTCCTGGGGTCTTTGCACCGTAAGTCCCTCAAACATGGACTGGAGCTTGGGTATCAGATAGGCAGGTCTTAGCGACTTGCCCTCCTTGTCAATCTCTGCATAGGACAGGAATAGCTTATCTGTGGGCTTGGTGAGGTTCATATACAGATAGAGCCTCTGAATATACATCTGCTGCCTGGGTGTTGGCGCCAGCTCAATTCCGGTATCAAGCTCCGAGAGGAACTGCCTGTCTATATCGGATAGAATGCCGCCACCTCCCTGGTTCGACGGAATGGCGCCGTCATTTACGCCCATGAAGAACAAGGCTCTGATCTCCTTGAGCCTGCTTCGCTCAATATCTCCCACGATTATTCTGTCCACATCCTGAGGAATGGTACCAACCTCGATGTTTCCAAAGCCAACGCTGAGGATATCCCTGTATTCCTCAAGGGACAGGCTCTCGCTCCCTATAAGGCTGTTCATCTGAAGGAGCAGATTCATGATCTTGTCGTAGATCTGGTCGTACTCCCTTGCTTTACGGATATTTCCTGCCTGTCTGAAACGGTCTGCGTAGGCAAGGAGCTTTTTCTTGGAATTATTAGCTTCAATCACAGATATCAGAGCCTTCGTTATCTCGGATACTGTGCCTGTTTTTTGTTCAAAAAGAGGTTTCAGCTGCTGCGTTATCGCCTCTCTCATGGCTTCAAGTTTCGCAAGAAGCTCAACTTCCTTGAGGTCCTCTGCATTATTCCTTGGCTTGAAGCGCCTTGGCATTCTTCTGAGGAACTTGTCCTCCCACTGCTTCCTTCCGTTTATTCCAAGGGCTCTGACATAGTTCTCGAGAATATCTGTGTCATCTTCGGAAAAATCTGTCATTCCGCTTCTCATGTAATGGAAGAGGTCCTCATATTTGTAACCGGAAATTACCGTGTTAATGGCGCTGGTCACATATTCCACAAAGGGGTTCAGCATAAGAGCCACATTCTTGTCGATGTAGACGGGAATCCCGAATTTGTCCGCTTCCCTGCTGATGATATCCCCGTAGTCCTCAAGGGATCCGCAGACAATAGCAATATCCCTGTAGGCGAGTTCTCCCTGCCTTATAAGGTCGGAGATCTTGATCATGGTCTGCCTTATCTCCTCTGCGGGACTTGCGGCGCTGTATATCTCAACTGAACTATTTTCTCCCGAATATTTACCGGTGTTATATCTGAACAGGTTCTCTTCAAGAAATGCCAGAGGCGGGTTGTCCTTAAGGCGGAACACGGGACTGTCTGTAAGTCTGATATCCCTGTTTTTCTCATGAAGAAGTGCCCTGTAGGAATTAAAGTCAGGCAGGCTCCCCACTGAGCCCAGGTTCTCCTTCTCCACCTCGTACATGAGCTTTTCAAGGTCTCTTACGGTCTTTTTGCCCAGCATAAAAAGTTCCTGCTCTTCGAAGGAATCAGCGTAGGGATCCTCATTAGGGCTGATGGTCACTGATACCACCACCTCATCGGCTATGGCAAGGAGCTTTTTGATAACCCTGTACTGAATGGGGGTAAAACCGGTAAATCCGTCAAAAATCACAATGGAATCTTTAAGAATCCTGGAACAATCAATAGCTCTGCACAGAACGTCCAGAGTCTCTTCGGTGGTTATGTAATTGCCTTCGATATATTTGAGAAATTCGCTGTAGAGAAGGCGAAGGTCCCGGAGCTTGGAATTAAGTGCCCGCTTCTCGGTGCTTTTTTCCATAAGAGTGTCCAGCATGGCATCGTCGATCCCGTACTGCATGAACTCAGAGATTGTAGACTTAACCTCATCTATATAGCCGGGCTTATGCATGTTCTTGCCGATCACAGGGAGTTTGTCCCCAAGAAGGTCTGAAACATGGCGCAGCACCAGGCTCTTGCCCAGATCATCGAGCACAGAAAAAGAGCCAAGGCCGGTCTCCTCAAATATTCGATAGGAGAGCCTTCCAAAGCTCAGTACATCGATGTTCATTATTGCCCCCTTGGGATGCATTCTGACAACATCCTTCTGGGTCTGCATGGTAAACTGATCCGGAACTATAATAAAAATCTGCTTAGTGTTATCCTCAAGGCTTCTGCTTATGGCCTCGCTAAATAGTGTGGTGCTCTTTCCGGCGCCACTTGCCCCAAAACAAAATCTTAGCATACCTTCTCCCAATACTTTTAATCATATCCCTTAACTACCGTATATCAGCTCGTCGCTGATCTCATCCGCATATCTGCAGCAGGATATGTACTTCCATCTGTTATTATAATAAAAAGGAAGTATCATGTACATCTGCATTCTTCCGCCGTCGCCGGGCATAGCTGAATGGTAATAGTCAACTATATACTGGGAGCCGACCTCCTTAATCCTGTCATTTACGGTGGTTATGTCATAGAATTTCCTGAATCTCTCCCTGTCATCCGGGTATATGTACATATTTGAGTACATCTGGACCGCCTTGACGGCATTCTTTTCAACATCCGCAACAGGGAATTGGCGGGTGTTCAGGAAGATATTCTCAACTGTTCCGTCCTCATCATAGAGGTCAACTCTGAAGTACTGGTTAAAAACATGGGCCATGGCCACGTGAATATTGTCGGCCTGCTTGCTGTCACCACCGTATATGGTAAGATTTCTTGTCACGGTGGCATAGGCCGCCCTGGAGCCGTGTCTTGACAGGAACCTTATCTTGGTGTTCAAAAGGCTTCCGTTTACAATGCGGTCGCCTTCAGCCCTGTGATCATAGGAGTTCTCTGCGCTGGCAGCCATTTCCATAAGACTTCGTACGTCGTCGGAGCCAATCTCGGAATATATTTCATTTGCCTGCTGAACACTTGAAATGCCAATAGTACTTAGCATCTCAACAAAAGCATTGTTTGCATACAGTATCTGCATTGTTTTATCATCTACCTCAATGATAGCGATGGGCAGGTTATTGACAACCTCCATACTCTTGTCCCTAAGGGGCGTTGTTCCCAGGAAGTTTATCTCACCGATATCGTCATAATACCGGCAATAATCATTGTCCTCACATACCTCAGGACTATAGTCTGTTTCTGTCTCGAATTCCTCCATGGGCTTGGGCTTGCCGAAAAGATAGCCCTGAAGTCTCTCACAGCCTATCCTTCTTAGGAATTCGTATTGTTCCTGAGTCTCCACGCCTTCAGCGAGGGTGTGTATTCCCAGCTCCTTGGCCATGTTCACGATGGAGGATAAGATTACCTTGGTTCTTTTGTTGGTCTCAAAGTCCCTAAGGAAATTCATATCGATCTTGAGCATGTCAAAATCATAGATCTTAAGGTTGTTAAAGGAGCTGTAGCCGGCGCCGAAGTCGTCCATCCATACCTGATAACCGGCTTCTCTGAACCTTTTTATCTGGTCGTTTAAGAAATTCTCTCCGAAAGCAACCGCGCTCTCTGTGATCTCAATGTTAAGAAGGCTAACCGGAATGTCATAGTTTTGCCTGCACTTTTCCACCTCGTAGAGAATATCACAGAGCTCAAAATCAAGTCTTGAAAGATTCACGGAAACAGGTTCTATTCCATAGCCTCTGTCAAGATCAATCCTGAGTTCACGGCACACCTGATCAATGATGCAGATATCCAGCTTGTGTACCAGGTGAACGTTTTCAAGTACCTCCACGAATATTCCGGGTGAAATAACGCCCATCTCAGGGTCAATCCATCTGGCGAGGGCCTCATAGCCGCAGATTTTCCCCGTAAGAGCCCTGACTTCCCTCTGATAATATACCTTGAAGTACTTCTTCTTGAAGGCGCTCTCGAAGTTATCTATAACATACTGCCTAAGTTCGTTCTTCTTTTTGAGTTCTTCGGAATAAAAATTGTAGTCAATGTCATAGACTCTGATGATATCATCGCAGGCGCTCTTGGCGCGGTCCACCATGATAACGCTGTCGCTCTCGTCTCCCTGTGCCTGATAAATGCCGGCCTTAATACGAAGGCGAAGCCCCTTCTCATGCTTAAGAGCAGCCTCGTCCAGAGCCATTAATCTGTCAACGATATCCTGCTGTGATACGGATTTGGTAAGAATGATAAACTGATCGCCGCCGGTTCTTGCAACTACGTCTCCGGCAAAAATATCCCGGATCTCCGTAGCCATACCGCGAAGGAACTCATTTCCTCCCGCAAAACCATAGCGCTGATTGAAGGCCTTGAAATTCATGACATTCAAATAAATGATGACAGCACTTTCTGATGCCAGGTCCTGTCCTCTTTCCTGAATGATCTCCAAAATACCGGTCAAATTAAGCAAACCTGTAAGCTCGTCAATGGACGCAGGCTTACCGGATGCATTTTGATCAAGCTGTAACATAGGCCCCCTCATGTCGTTTCATGGGTGATATTCATACGAATCCACGATATCATTTTATCATAATATCATTACACCAATTGTTAAATTTCTCTTATATCCGGAACCGATAAAACTTCTCATATGGATGCGGCTTTTTTGAGAATCCTCAGAGCTTCCGGGAGTTTGTCCAGATTGATGTTGGAATAATCGAATATGAATTTGCCTATATTCTCGGGCTTGGTTCCATGATAAAAGTCCGAAACTGCCGATATTTTGATGTTTTTCTTAAGGAGTCTTTGCTCCAGCTCACTGTCGGAATATTTCGTATTCAGCTTAAGGATAAAGTGAAGGCCGGAATCGTTTTCTTCGATCTCATAGCCGCCTTCCCCCGGCTCCCCCAGGATAGCTTCTATGATTTCAAGGACTTTGTCTCTTTTTTTGCTGTATTTGATCCTCATACGGTTTATGTGCTTCTCAAAATGGCCGCCTGCAATGAACTCCGCCAAGGTGTACTGGTCAAAGGTGGATACGGTGCAGGACAAAAAGGAAAACTCCTCATAAAACTTCGTAGCCAGGTGGGGCGGAAGCACCATATAGCTGATTCTGATGGTGGAAGTAAGGGACTTGGAAAAGGTATTCATATAAATCACCTTCTCCGCATTGTCTATGCTCTGGAGCGTTGGGATCGGCGTCCCCCTCAGGCGAAATTCGCTGTCATAGTCGTCCTCGATGATATAGCGGCCATCCTCTGCCCCTGCCCAGTGCAGTAGCTCGTAGCGCCTTGTGATAGGTGTGGTGACTCCCGTCGGGAAATGGTGGGTGGGACTGATATGGGCCACATCTGCTTTGTTTCTGACCAGATCCCTGATGCTAAGCCCCTCGTCGTCCAGGTCGGCAAAGCCGTAGTCAATGCCCTCCATGTCGTATACCTGTCTGATCTTCTTATAACCGGGGTTCTCCAGACAATACTTCTTATCCTTGCCAAGGAGCTTGATAATAAGGCCGTAGAGATACTCTGTTCCTGCCCCCACCACGATCTGCTCCGGAGATACGTCCATTCCTCGAAAAGAGGACAGATGTCTTGCTATAGCCATCCTGAGGTCCGATATACCGGTGGAATAGGATACCTTAAGGAGTTCTTCGCTCTTATCTGCGATCACGCTCCTGTTAATCCTGGCCCACACAGAAAAAGGGAAATTGGACAGCTCAGGCCTGTTGGAGGAAAAGTCAAAATAGTGTTCCGATGTTTTGCCAATGCTGCTTATGGGGGTCTTCGGAAGGCTTCTGGCCGGCGCAGTGATGCGATTTATTTTCTCAACAAAATACCCCTTCTTGGGAAGGGAATATATATATCCCTCCTGTAGGAGCTGATCGTAGGCATTATCCACGGTAACGGTGCTGACTCCCAGATTGTTGGCAAAGCTTCTTCTTGAAGGGAGCTTTTCTCCTGCAGCAATCACGCCTCCTGTGATATCCTTTTTGATCAGTTCGTATAGCTTTAAATATTTGGCCCCGTCGGTCTTACTAAGGTCATAAGTAAGCATGTTTTCCGTCTCCTCTGAATTGCTTTTTATAACTGGTATTTAAATAAATACTAGGATTGTATATTTTTATAATACCAACATTGTAGTATATTCTTAGGAAAATGAAAATAATGAATCAAAGGAGACAGAACAATGAGCACAAGTACTTCAGTCAGCACCGACAAGAAAAGCTCCCTGAGGAGCACCAACCCTGTGAGATGGCTTACCATCACCGCCATTTTCATGGGACTTAACATAATCGTATCAAGCTTCGGTATTCCCGTTCCCGGCGGACACCTGTACCTGTGTGACACCATCATCTGCACCGCTGCACTTCTGCTTGATCCTGTGGCAGCATTTATTGTGGGCGGAATCGGTTCCTTCCTGGGAGACCTGCTCTTTTATCCTGCTCCGATGTTCGTTTCTCTCGTCACCCACGGACTTCAGGCTGCGGTGGTATCCATCATCGCCCACAGGGCTGTCAGGAACAGATCCGCCAGAGCGCATTTTTCACTTAGTCTTATTGCAACACTTATAGGCGGCGTTATTATGGTTGTTGGCTATACTCTTGGCAAGATCTACGTATACAGCACCTATGTGGATGCTGTTTTAAAGCTTCCCTATGAGATCGCCCAGGCGCTGCTTGGGGTTATCGGCTCACTTCTTCTGTGTTTCAAAGGCGGCCTTAATAGAATTTTTGCCAGGATGGAGTATAATGAAGTGGGTGTCAAAAATACTTTAAGCCCACATCAAAAATAAAGAAGGTAAAAAATCATGGATTTTAAGGAAATAACAGCTCAGAGCAGACAGGCTGTGCAGGAAATCCTTGCAGCAGCGAAGCTCAAAAAGGGCTCAATATTCGTAATCGGCTGCTCCTCCAGCGAGATTCTGGGGGATCAGATAGGAACCGCCACCAATCTGGATTCAGCCAATGCGGTATTTGACGGCATCATCCCGGTACTTGAGGAAAACGGCATCTTAGCCGCAGCCCAGTGCTGCGAGCATCTGAACAGAGCACTTGTGGTGGAAAGAGAGACAATGGAGCGCTACGGCTTTGAACAGGTCAATGCAATACCTCAGCCCAATCATGCGGGAGGCGCATTTGCCACAGTATGCTATCAGAGATTCAAGGATCCCGTGCTGGTGGAGACCATACAGGGCAAGGCCGACGCAGGTATAGACATCGGCGGAACCATGATAGGAATGCACATGCACAGCGTAGTGGTACCTCTTCGTATCTCCCTCAGGAAGATCGGAGCAGCTCCCATCATCTGCGCAAGACATCGCCCCAAATATGTGGGCGGACAGCGCGCCATCTATGATGAAGCGCTGATGTGATGTAACAGAACATACCAAATTACGAAGGGCCGCAGCAAATCGCTGCGGCCCTTCTCGTCAGTGTCAGTCAAATTATGTGGATTAGAAAATAAATTCCTTGATCTGGATTCTGCACTTGCCGTGGTATACGAAGAATAAAGGATGTACACCGTTAACGGCATCAAATTCTACTGAGAACTCCTTCCAGGTCTTGTCAACTCCGCCAACAGGAAGCTCTGCGATAGCAGGTCCCTTCTCCTCAAGTCTTACCTCGAGCTTAGCATCTGCGTCAACAGGATCGTTGTTGTTAACGTCAAGTCTTGCTCTTACTGTAACCTTGGTTACGTCCTTGAAATCAAAGTACTTGTATCCGATAAGTGTTCCCTCACAGATCTCATCGATATACTTCTCGTCGCCGTCGTTGTTAACGTTAGGGAAGGAATCTGTGAATATTCTGTTGCAGCCGTGAGGCATCTTGCCGTTGGTGATGTTGCAGGCGATAGGTGCGGGATACTCACCCTCAGCTACAAGAGGACCGCCGTTAAGACCGCAGCTGGTGATCTCAACCTGATTGATGGAACCATCGGGATTGATTGTGATCTTCTCTGCGCAGGCCTGTCTGCTGTAATCGGACTTGTGTGTAAGTCTGTGGTAGAATACATACCACTCACCGTTGATGTTCTCAATGCTTCCGTGAGTAGTACCTGTCATATTCATCTTGTCATCAAGTGTTCTGCCGTTAAAGCCTACATCTCCGTTGGAAACAAGAGTTCCGCCAAAGGTGAAGCCTCTGTCCGGATAATCACTGGTTGCGTAGCACAGCTCGTGGTTCTGCTGTGAAGAATAGATGTAGTAGTATTTATCTCCTACCTTACGCATTGAGCTGGCCTCGAAGAAAGGATGCTCCTCAAAGCTTGTGCCCTTGATGTTGTAAGGGATAAGATGCTTGGCAGGTCCCTTAAGGGTCATCATGTCATCCTCAAGCTCCATAACGATAGGGCCCATGACACTGCCCTTCTTAGCCTTCTCAAGGATCTCTTCTCTTGAGCGGTTGAACATTGTCATCTCTGATTTGATTGATTCCTCATTCTCAAAGAAATCTTCTTCCTCTTCAAACTGATACTGTGTACCGGAATAAAGGAAGATTCTGCCGTTGTCGTTAAGAAGACCGGGATCGAAGCATACGAAATCCTGTGCAGGAGTTCCGTCGGGGTTCTTAACAAAACCAAGATATTTGAACTCTCCGGCAGGTGTATCGCATACAGCTACCTGGATAGGTCCGAAATAGCCACCCTGTCCGAAGGGGCCTGACATAGCATAGTAGAGATAGTACTTGCCGTCATTACCTCTTACGCAGTCAGGTGCATACATATAAGGCCTCTCATTGTAATCGGGATCCTGTGTTGCCTTGTAGATAACGCCCTCTTTTCTCCATGACTTAAGGTCATCAACAGGTGCGGAATATACGGTATAGTCCAGCATACAGAAAGTCTCTCCGCCTTCCTTGTCATGTGAACCATAAATATATACTCTGTCACCAAATACGTGGGGCTCGCCGTCGGGAATGCATACATCCAGAGGCAAAATCGGGTTAAAAATCTGTTTCTTCATTTTTCCTATACCTTTCTGTTGCTTATCATTGTTTTATGATACCCATAAAACGACGCAATGTCTTGTTATATCTTGCCATTTCATGTCTTAATATTGCGTTAAAAACCTCTTACGGGGCAGTTGTGCAAATAGCCATCTTTTCTTGCAAAGGCTGCCTCTCTGATCACAAGTCTCTCTATAACAACGCCGGGATCCTGAGGAAGGATCGTAAGGTCGTGCCATCCCTTGGAAAGGTTCCTTGTAAGCACGGTTTCATGCTGATTATCAAGTACACCCTTAGCCCACTCAGGACAGGTTCTCTCTCCGCCCTGGTAGTCAGCTCCAACGGTGGTAACGCTCTCAAAGGCTGCATCTGTCGTACTCTCGGGATCAATAGCCATTTTTACCCTAAGAAGGCTCTCGGTGCTGAGAGGATTGCAAGGTGCAGTGATAAGTCTGATCTCGTACTTGCCGTCCTTAGGCACATAGAAGCTTCCTGTAAGTGAAGGAAGATCCTCGGCTGCTACCTTGCTGAAATCGCAGTTCACAGGGAAGGCCTTGGCTGCGCTTCCGTATTTGCCGTAATTATCTATTATTCTGTAGGAAGGAGCCTGTGTATCCTCATCCTCGGACAACTCCAGCTCTCCTGCCTCGATAGACAGTTCCAGATCACTCTCTTTGACAAATGCTGCCACTTCATCCGGAAGAACAGGTACAAAGTGATCTATAGCCGCTTCCTCCTCGGTGAAGTTCCTTGCGCATACATATACTTCAACCTTGTACATTGCTGCCTTGATCACGAATTTGCCAACAAATGTGCCCTCGGGAAGATTGTCACCTGTTGTAACCACAAGGATGTCCGTATCGCCCTCCTTGAGAACACCCTCAGAGGCTGAAAGGCTGATCCATTCATCGCACTCGGTAACCTTCCACTCTATATCGCCTGTTCCCGCATTCTCCAGCTCAAGCTTCTCGAAGAAGCAGGTAGGGCTGCACAGACCTGTAAGCACGATCGGGTGTCTGGTCCAATCACCGCCCATGGTGTAAGAATCGCTGTAGGAACCTGCAACAACCACTCTGGGTCTTCTGGAAGGGATAACGGTATGAACTACCGGGTATCTTGCCTCCTCATCATTCCAGTGAACAAAGCCCATGTGCTCTGAGCCCATGATGCCGTCCCACTTACCATCAGCGCATTCGTAGTAGCCCTTCTGGAGCTCTAAATCTCTGTCCATACACTCATTGATGAGGCCTCCGTAGATATTTGCAGATGGTCTGCCCTGGCCTGCAAGATGATGGTTGATTCCTGCAAATAGCTGCATCTCAAGAAGATTCATGGATGCACATACAGGGAAGTACACCAGCTGGTAAAAAGCATCCTTTAACGGAGTCTCTTTGAACTTATCCCAGAGATCTTCTGCCTTGGATACGGAGATATCTGCAAGCTGAAGCATATATTCAGCCTCGCCGTAGTTAACGGGGTGATATATCCTTTCATTCAATGCTTCAGGACGTCTGATGGAATTGACATAAGTATAAGTATCAAGGAGTGCATAAATATCCTCATATGCATCCTCGCATCCTGCAAACTGACGCTCAACCCAGTTCCTTAAATACTCTGTAGCAGAATCTGTATTAGAGGTTCCCCACTTGTCAAAGTCATAGGCAAGGTCCATAAAGAAGGACAGTGGAAGCTCCTGTGGCTTAAGGTCACCTACATTGACGATCCAGATGTCTCTTACTCCGGATTCATAGGCCTGTCCCATCTGCTCCCATACCCTGCTAAGATGAGTTGAGTTAACCCATTCATAGGAAATGGGATCTCCGTGATAATCGAAGTGATAATACATTCCCCAGCCGCCTCTGCGGTCTTTTTCAAATTCCTCGGGTAGTTTTCTCATATTGGCGAAATTGTCATCGCAGAGCATGCAGGTGATTCCGTCAAGCTCAGGCCAGTAACGAAGGCCCTCTGCGGTCTCATCGCCGTAGAAGTATTTCTCAACTTCCTTGTATATTGCCAGCATTCTGGGAACGCTGTCTAAATCTTCACTGATAGTCTCTTTTATCAGATTGTTCTGAACAGTAATAACATCCTTGAGATAATCGATGTTGTCCTGAAGTGTAGCTTCTCTTCCGAGAACCTCGCTGTCACGCTCGCCTCGCATACCCATGGTGACAACGTTTTCAAACTTGCCGTTTCTTGACAGGCCGTCTCTCCAGTAATTAATAAGACCCTCTCTGTTCTTGGAGAAGTTCCAGGCAGAGCCGTACTTGGTATCATCGCCCTTAACCAAATCCCACTCCTCGCTGTGACGAAGGCAGGGTTCATGATGGGAATTACTCATAACGATTCCCAGCTCATCAGCAAGCTCCGCATTGGCAAGCCCGGGGCCGTCCAGTGAGAAATTGGAGGTCCACATTGCAGGCCAGAGGTAATTACCCTTCATTCTAAGAATCAGTTCAAAAACATGCTCGTACATCTGGGCAGTAAAGCCGCCAAAATGCTTGAAGGTCCAGGTTCCGAAGGAAGGCCACTCATCGTTGATAAAGAAACCTCTGTATTTAACCGAAGGCTCTTTGGATACAAAATTGTCTGCATCTGTAAGTGCTACGCTGTCACGTTTCTTAGGGCAAACGTCTGCAAAATACACCCAGGGGCTGACTCCCAGAAGATCTGAGATATGGAACAGACCATAGATTGTTCCTCTCTTGTCACTTCCAACGATAACAAGGGCAGAGCCTCCGTTCACTGTTTCCACTACCTGAAATGCGTAGCACTCACGCTTACCTGCAAGTGTGTCCTCGGAAATTCCGCACTTATCGAGAAGCTCTTTTGCAAGGCTGCTCTTACCGAGAGTTGCAGCATAAACACCTCCGGAGAAATCACTGGCGGATGTAGATTCTGTAACCTTATACTCTGCGTCCGTAACAAGCTTAATGTCACCTGCTACCTTGGCTGCAATCTTCTTAACTCCGCTCCACTCGTCTTCTCCAAGTACTATCTGTCTGTTATCGCTTCCAATTATGTATTCCATATTTACGCCCTCATTGTTTTATAAATAACATCACTCCACTACACCAAAACCAAGTATTGTGAATTTCTTTTTCTCCATACCGGGAGCAAGCTCTATTCTGATCTCGTGCTCCTTGGTACGCTTGCCGTTATGTATGATCACTGCGTTGCAATGTGTCCAGCCGTTCTTGAGAGGATCTGCCTCCAGAACCTTCTTGCCGTCAACATAGACAACACCGACTCCTGCATTGGGAAGACCTGAATCCTTGTGTACCAGAAGAAGCTTGGAGCAGGTAATCTTCATTACGAAGGGATCATTGTTTGCTGAGTTTTCTTCATGGCACCAGTTATAAGGAAATTCGGGAACAGGCTTGATCTCGGAGTCCATCTCAACGTGCTGAAGATCCTTATCAGTATCAGCAAATGAACCCTCGCTCACAAGCTCGATTCCAAACCTGCTCTTAAGTCTTGGCATTTCTTTTCTGTCGAGGAGTACCACCTTCTCAAAATCAGCTCCGATGGCGGGCTCTGTCTTATCTAGCTCAACCTCTTCCTCATACTGTGAAGGCTCAGCATTAACCACATCAAGAAGATTGATGATGCAGTCGCTCATGATCTGATGTCCAAGGTTACTTGGATGATACTGATCATAGAAGTACTGGTTCTTGGAAATGACTCTGCCGTCCTCGGGAAGGAGCATAAACTGTGGTGATACAGCATCAAGAACACTGACCATTGGAATCTGGTAACGTACACCTACAGGTCCGAGTCTATCCTGCAGATTCCAGTCATTGGAAAATACTGCAAAAAGGATTACCACTGCTGGCTTCCAGGGAAGGCTGTAGGCCTTGCGGATAAGACTCTCGAAGCATATGCCCTTGGTCTCGTCGCCTTCATCGTTAACTGCAAATTCTATTACAATAAGATCCGGCTTCTTAACGCCGTCTCTGAGTACGTCTCTCTCAAATCTGATCATTCCAAGCTCGGAGGGAGTTCCGCCCACGCCTGCCTTTACCAGGTCAACCTTGCCGCCCTTGGCATACTTTTTCTCAAATTCATCTGCAAATACTCTTGCATAGCATTTCTCATGAATAGGAATTGCTCCGGCGCCCTGTGTGATAGAACCACCGATAAAGCCAAGAGTGATATCCTCACCTGCTCCTGCCTTGGCAAGAAGTGCTTCGATCCTGCCTGTGTTGCCCTTAAGTCTGAGGCTCCTTGCAATCATTTTTTTGTAATTGTCTGATTCAAAGTTAACAAGAGTCTCTTCTCTCTGGATAGGAGCAACGAAGCCCTCGTTCAGGTAAAATCTGACGTCAACGCTGGCCTGGATTCCGGGTCTTGCAAATTCAAATCTTGTCTGACCTATCTCATGGTCACTGGCAAGCCAGTTTACATCGGAGAGCTCTATGATGTTCTCCATTCCGTCCATATCCAGTTCCTTCTCAATACTGGTGGCGGGCTCGCCGGGAGCCTTAGGATACATCTGCATTACAAAATTCACCTTCTCATCCGGCACTCTTCCTGTAACGCTGACTCCGATGGAATGAACCATCTTCCTGAAACCTGCTGTGCTTCTTAAAAGCTCCAGCATATAATCATCTGAGATATTGCCTGCAAGTCTTGCGGCATCTATGAGTCTTCCGTCGTTCTCATAGATGAACTGGATACCTCTTCCATCTGGCTGAGGTGAACCATATACCTGCTTCCCCTGCATAATAAAGAAAAATGGACGTTTCTTTACCGGATCCTTAGGAGCAACCGGCCCTCCATTATTCACGCTTTTTGCTGCTTCCATTTGTATCTCCTCCACACTGCATTTTTGCTATACAATACTTTTTTCACCGCCAATTAAGGCCATACACCGGGTCTTGGCTTATTAACCTGAATCACCTTGGCTGCCTCAAGATTTCTGAGAAGAAGAAGTCTTGCTTCACCGACCTTCTCGGGCTTTATCATGAAAAAGCAATAGGTTTCTATAAGTGAGAACAGGTTGGCTGTTCTTCCTTCGATCTTGAAGTTATTGATTCCCATGGGAACATATTTCTCCCAGATAAGCTCCGGTGAAACAAATGTTGAATAATCCTGGATTGTGTACAGGCAATTCATATCACCGTATTTGCAGGTCCAGGGAATAATATGCTTTCTCTTTTCCGGAGGAAGGTTCCTGTTCTCCTGAACAATCTTCTGATTGAGGGCAATATTCTTGTAATGGTCGCCTCGTCTCTCACAGTTTGGAACGCAGAGGGCATTGATAAGGACCTCAAGCTTGTCCTTGTGACTTAGCTTCTCGATCAGATCCCACTGATTGTTCATGTTATAGTCAAGAACCACATATTTGTAATCCTTCTCAAGTTCGGCATTGAGAGTATCCACATCCCTTAACTCTTTGCAGGTTGTGGAATCTATCTTGTAGGAAGGATAATTCTTCCTGATATACTCCTCAAGAATAGGTGAGAATACAAGCACCTCGTTCATGCCATTGTCGCCTTCCTTCAAACAGAAATTACAGAAGGGATCAGCAAGGTCTTCCTCTTTAATTAGTGGATTGGTAAAGGTGAATCTTACAGGAATATTCTTTTTGTTAATAGATGCGATAACATGCTTAACAAAGCCTGCATCACACTGATCATTTCCCAGAAGTCTTCCGCCATTCCATAGAGAGAATGGGAAAGCACCAAAGAATGAGGCGATCTCAACGCCTTCTCTGAAGTATTCCGGATGCTGCTCAAGCAAACTGATCCAAAACATGTTGAGCGGGAAATTATACCTAAGCCCCGGAAGATGAAATCTAACTTTATTCATTTTTAACACCTCTGTCTTTATAAACTGACCGTTTTATTAAATGAAAAAAGGATAATTACCGCCTTTTTTCCCTTAATAAAACGGTCAAGGCAAAAGGAACTTTTGCCTTGACCGGCATTAAGCTAAATGCTTATCTGTAGTCTGCGCTAATTATTTGTTAGCCTCGTCTACATAAGACTTCCATGTATCACGGATAGCTTCAACCTGCTCTGATACAACAGCGCCAGGTCCAATGTTCCATACGAAGTCTGAACCAAGGTTAAGGTTAGGAACCATTCCGTGGTAAGCAACAGTACCCTTCTCAGTCATCATCTGGATTGTCTCATCAACTGCTCTCTCATCGAACTTACCGTTACGAGCTGTTGAAAGGTATCCGTTGTAATCAAGGTACTCAGCTGAAGGAGCCTGTGTCCAGAGGTTCCAAGCAAATGCGAGCTTCCATGCCTTATCTGCATCATAGCATCCAGGAATAGCTGCAGGGTTGTTTGACCATACGTTGATGTAATCGTTCATCTTAGGTCCCTTAGGGAACATTACGAA
>JAEEGL016552439.1_pt1 | contig 31379 bp, 28 predicted proteins | sample 9134231 | NCBI WGS metagenome assembly JAEEGL01 (sample SAMN16246548, study PRJNA631951) | gut metagenome | biome: gut microbiome; feature: rumen; material: fiber-attached | host: Bos | place: Iran: Karaj | collected 2018-10 | reverse complement strand
GGCAGGTCGTGGAAATAATCCATCTTTTCGGCGTTGTAGCCGTAGAGGATATCCATGGCGTTCTCGTGTATCTCAGCCATGCACTCCTTGTAATCCTCGTTTTCATAGACGAGCTTGTTCGGGGACGCGTAGTATATCGCCTCCGCGTTCGCTATAGCTATCTCCTCGGAAAGCATGAAGTTTATATATTCGAGCGCAAGCTCGGGGTTTTTGGCGTTGGCAGGTACGCAGAGAGCGTCGACGAAAACGTTGGTACCCTCCTTCGGATAGTAGAAATCAAGGTTTTCGTTATCCTCGTACATCGTCAGAAAGTCGCCGGCGTAGTAGACCGCAACGGCGGCGGAGCCGCTCTTCATCTTATTGAAGACCTCGTCCATTACGTAGCCCTGCACTATCGTCTTCTGATCCTTCAGGAGCTTCTGCGCTTTTATCCAGTCCTCGGAATTTGTGGAGTTCACGTTCGAGCCCTGATAGAACATAACGGTGCCGAAAGCGTCGCGCGGGTTGTTGAACTGAAGGATGTTGCCTTTGTATTTTTCGTTCCACATAAGCGACCAGCTCTGTTCGGCGGCGTCCGCTTCATCGACCTTTGTCGTGTCGTAGATTATGCCGACGGTGCCGTAGGTATACGGTACGCTGTATTCGTTGTTTTCATCGTAATACAGATTTTTGAAGCTGTCGTCTATGTTGCCGTAGTTTTCGATCTTCGAGACGTCTATTTTCTGTATAAGTCCCTCTTTTGCAAGTCTTGCGACCATATAATCGGACGGCACCACTACGTCGTAGCTTACGGTCTTTGATTCGAGCTTTGCGTAAAGGTCCTCGTTTGAAGCGTAGGTGGAATAGTTTACCTTGACCTTTTTGCCGCCCGTGAGCTTCATAATCTCTTCGCTTTCATTGCAGTATTTTTCAAATTCAGCGTTCGAGTCGACGGTATCCTCGCTTCCGTCTGAAATATACTCGCCCCAGTTATATACGTAAAGCGTGACGGTGTCGCCGCCGCCTGCGCCGCAGGACGCGAAAACGCATAAGATCATTACCGTAAGGACGATAAGAGCCGTGATTTTCTTCATTTGATAATCCTCCGTTTATGTTTTTACAGATGTTTTGGGTTTTTTCTTATTTGTCTTTTTCGTATTGTCGCCGCCGCCCGCGAAGTTCACGAGTATCATCAGTATCAGTATCGCAAACACCATGAGCGCGCAGAGCGCGTACATACTGAATTTTACGTCGTGCGCCGTCTGGTTATAAACGTATAACGGCAGAGTCTTGAAATCGGACGAGCTGACGAAATGCGATATTACGAAATCGTCGAGCGAGAGCGTGAAGCCGAGCATAAGTCCCGATATGACGCCGGGCATGATGAACGGCAGCTCAACTTTGATAAACGTTTTTGCGGGCGTACAGCCGAGGTCGAGCGCCGCCTCCGTCAGGTGCTTATCCATCTGCCTGAATTTCGGAAGAACGGACAGTATGACGTACGGCAAATTGAACGTGGTGTGCGCTATCAGCATGGTGCCGAAGCCCATTTCCACCTTCAGAAACGGGATCGCGGACGCCGCGGCGAACAAAAGCATCATCGAAACGCCCGTTACTATATCGGGGTTCATCATCGGTATGTTCGTCACGCTCGTTATCGCGGTCTTCACGTATTTGTTTCTCATACGGCTTATACCGTAGGCGGCGAGAGTTCCGATCAGCGTAGCTATTACGGACGACAAAGCCGCAAGTATAAGCGAATTTTTCAGCGCGTCGAGCGCCGTGGAATCACGGAAAAGCTCTCTGTACCAGTAGAACGAAAATTCGGAATAATTCGTAAACGAGCCCGCTCTGTTGAACGAGAACAGGACGAGAACGATTATCGGAGCGTATAACAGTCCGAAAACGAGGACCATATATATTCTGGACAGGACTTTCATACTATAAGCTCACCTCCGTCGTCATCGCCGAATTTATTCATTATCGCGACGGATATAAGTATCAGTATCATCATGACGAGCGAGATTGCCGCGCCGACGTTTTTGTTGTTGTTCATCAGAAACTGGCGTTCTATCGTATCGCCTATCAGATCGAATCTGCCGCCGCCGAGCTTCTGCGAGATATAGAACGTGCTGATCGACGGGACGAAAACCATGGTTATGCCGGAGATTATACCGGATCTTGAAAGCGGGAGCGCGACCTTGAAAACGGTTTTTATGCCGTTGCAGCCGAGATCCTCCGCCGCCTCGAAAAGCTTGATATCGAGCTTTGAAAGCGTCGTATATATCGGAAGCACCATATAAGGCAGAAAGTCGTAGACCATACCGAGTATGACGGCGCCGGGCGTCCCGACGATTTTCACGGCGGGCAGATTGAGCTTTGTGAGAAGCGCGTTCAGAAGTCCGCCGTTATCGAGCAGGGCGAGGAGCGAATAAGTACGTATGAGCAGGCTTATCCACATCGGAAGCATCAGTAAAAGGACGAACACTCTCTGCGCGGACGGTTTAAGACGCGACATGAAAAACGCGAGCGGATAACCGAGGAGCAGACATATAATTGTCGCGAGAAAAGCGAACAGGACGGAGATCAGAAATATCTCGCCGTAGTTTGACAGGCTCAGAATGTTTGAAAACGAGAACTTCCCGGACGCGTCCGTAAATGCGAAATACACGACGAACAGAAGCGGCGCGACGATGAAAAGTATCATCCATACGATATGAGGCACCGCCGCCGCTTTTTCAAGAAAAGACTTCTTTTTCATTCGTCCTTGACCTCTTCCGCCGCCTTCGGCTCGACCTCGGACAGCTCGTCAAACTCCTCGCTGTACGAGGAATAGTCGCCGAACATACCGGAGAATTCCGATTTTTTCATAACGTGTATGGCGTCCGGATCGATCGAAAGTCCTATTACGGAGTCCGGCTCGCAGTAGTCGGTCGTCTGTATCATCCATTTGAAATTCTGTATGTCAACTATTATCTCCCAGTGAACCCCCTTGAAGGTTACGGACGTGACGGTGCCCTTGAGCATTCCTTTGTCGGCGTCGACTATATCCACGTCCTCGGGACGAACGACTATATCGACCGGCTCGTTTTTCTCAAAGCCCTTGTCAAGACATTTGAATTCGTGACCCGCGAATTTAGCTGCGTAGTCGTCGATCATCACGCCGTCAAGTATGTTCGACTCGCCTATGAAGTCCGCGACGAACGCGTTTTTCGGCTCGTTGTATATATCGGTGGGCGTGCCTATCTGCTGTATCTTGCCGTCCGCCATAACGACTATGGTATCGGACATGGACAGCGCCTCCTCCTGATCATGCGTCACGTATATGAACGTGATGCCCGTCCTCTCGTGCAGCGCTTTAAGCTCGTTCTGCATATCCTTTCTGAGCTTGAGGTCGAGCGCGGCGAGCGGCTCGTCAAGCAGAAGGACCTTCGGGTTGTTCACAAGCGCACGCGCTATGGCGACTCTCTGCTGCTGACCGCCCGACAAAGTGGAGACGGAGCGGCGCTCAAAGCCCTTTAAATTCACGAGCTCAAGCGTTTCTTTCACTCTTTTTACTATCTCTTTATTGTTGACCTTTGCGACGCGCAGACCGAACGCAACGTTTTCAAAAACGTTCAGATGAGGGAAAAGCGCGTAGCGCTGGAACACGGTGTTCACGTTGCGCTTGTACGGCGGAACGTCGTTTATCTTTACGCCGTCAAAGAACACCTCGCCGGTATCGGGCGTCTCAAATCCGCCTATGATGCGCAGTGTCGTCGTTTTGCCGCAGCCCGACGGACCGAGCAGCGTTACGAATTCCTTATCGCGGATATAAAGGTTTATATCGTCAAGCACCTTTTCCGTACCGAAGGACTTGCTGATATGTTTAAGGTCGATGATCTTTGTTTGCTCCATAAGCGCTCCTTTTTTTTATACAAAAAACACCTCCGACCGCTAAAGCGAAATCGATTTTGCCTTAGGGTAGAGATGTTACCATTCTTTTATAAGGCGTCATATACAGATAAAAAACCGCAAAGGATTAAAAATCCAGATATAACACACGGACGTTCAGGGCATTCGCCCCCGCCCCATCGGACGAGCCGACGATCGGTCATGTGAAGACCGATTCCTTATTTATCTTCTACATTATATCACATTTTTTCCAAAATGCAATACTTTTCAAAAGAAAAAAACCAAATTTTCAAAAAAATGCGCAAAGTACCGCCGTTTTGCGTCAGATTAAGCCATTTTAACGTAGGAATTTATAAATATATAAGCGCATAAAAACAAAAGAGAGGCGTTGAAAGAGGTGTAAAAGAGCAGAAAAACGGAAAAAAGATAAAGAAGCATCAAAAAAACGACGTTCACCGCGCGGCATAAAGCGTCCGCTTTTTCCGCGGGCGCGAATATATGCAGAATACCGTACAGGGCTCTTCCGCCGTCGAAACACGGGACGGGCACAAGGTTAAGAAGCCCGTACACAAGGCTTACAAAAAAGTATTCGCGCAGGAAGAAAAGCGCGGCAAACGCGGACAAAACGCTTGCGGCGGGACCGGCCAGCGCGAGCGTCACCTCCGCTCCGTACGGTATAACGCCCTTATACCTTATATCCGCGCCGAGCGGTGAGACGGTCACGGTTTCCGCTTCAAGGCGCAGAAAAACGCCCGCCGCGGCGTGCGCCGCTTCGTGTACCGCGACCGCCGCGCACGCGGACAGCAACGGCGCGCCGGAGCGGAAAAGCAGAAACAGAAGCGGCGGCAGAAGCGGACTCAGTCTGATCTTCGGTCCTATGAGAATGTACGGCATACTGACTTGAAACTGCAAATTGAAAATATGAATAAAAGGCTTTTAAAAACGCGGCGCTTCTTTATCGGCGCGTTATTTATAATGTATATTTTGTTCACGATTTTTATGCCGGCGGGCGAAAAAAACAGCCGCGCGCGCCATAAAAACATGAAAATACAAAAAATTCCCTTGCATACTTAAAATTTTGAATATATAATAATAAGACAGTAAGTTTGATCAGGGAAACGTATATGAAAAAAAACGGTATCGAAAATTCAAATGACAGCGTTCTGCACTCCGAATTTGAAAACGGCGGGACGGATTTCACAAGGGAGCTTTCCGGCGCCCGTCCGTCCGACCTGTCGCACAGAAACGAGGTAACGAGAAAAACGCTCATAAGAACTGCGCTCGGCGGCGCCATAAGATATACGGCGATGCTTTTATGCTTCCTCGTGTTTTTGGGCGCGGCTGGATACGTTGCGTCGTACGCTCTGCAGTACGCCGAAAAACAGCAGTTGAACGAGTATTTTTCAAAAATTGCAAGCGGAGAAATAAAGGATGAACTTGTGTCCACGCAGAATAAATCGCTTCGCGCGACGGAAAACCTGCAGCTCGGTCAGTCCATGGACGTTGTCGGCCCGGGCGACGTTCCGATACTTGAGAAAAAAGAATATAACGAATATTTTGAAACGAAGCGCTCGCAGTTTATAGGTAAATGGCGCTTATATCCCGACGTTTACGGCTGGATAGACGTGCCGGGAACTTCCATAGACTATATCGTCATGCAGGCGGCTGACAACAATTATTACCTCTACCGCGAATACAACGGCAGTGAAACGCGCTACGGTTCAGTTTTTGCGGATTACCGCTGTTCAAGAAAAGCTTTAAGGAACAGGAATCTGATAATATACGGTCACAATATGAACACAGCGCGCATAATGTTCGCTCCGCTGCTTGATTTCGCCGTCGACGAGGAGGCGTTTCGCAATCAGGTCATAAACGTAATAACGCCGGACGGTCTTTACACGTACGAGCTGTTCTCCGTCTATGACACTAACGCCGGGTACAACTATATACAAACGACGTTCAAGAGCGACGAGGATTTTCTGGAGTTCTGTGAAAAATGCCGCAAAAAATCCATTTTCCAGAAGGATATCACGTTTGACAAGGATTCAAAGATCCTGACGCTTTCCACCTGCACCGTGAGAGGCGACAATATGCGCTGGGCGTTCCACGCAAAGCTCATAGGCGTTTACGAAGGCTGACGAATATGAAATTATCTGTCATCATACCAATGTATAACGAATCGTCGATAATCGCATCATCGGTCAGACAGTTCGACGAATATCTGTCCTCGAATTTTGAAGATTACGAGCTTATTTTCTCGGACGACGGCTCGGTCGACGGCTGCGGCGACGCCGTTTTGTCGTACGCAAAGGACCACGACCGCGTAAAGCTTCTAAGATATGAAAAAAACCGCGGCAAGGGCTGCGCCGTTCGCACGGGCATGCTCGCCTCGGATGGAGATATCGCGATATTCACGGACTGCGACATAGCCTTCGGCGTGGGAGTCATAGGCGACGCAGTGAAATATCTTGAAGAGAATAAGGACGTCGATATGGTCGTCGGCAGCAGAAATCTTACGGATGACGGTTACGAGGGCTACACCGCCCTGCGCAGATTTGCGTCAAAGGCTTATATAAAACTGCTCGGCGTTCTCGGCGGCTTCCGCTTATCCGATTCGCAGTGCGGCGTCAAGGGCTTTACGAAAAAAGCCGCGCACGATATTTTTTCAAGGTGCGAGACGGACGGCTTCGCTTTTGATTTTGAGGCGATCATGACGTCGTCCGCGCTCGGTTATAAAATCGGAGAGCTGCCGGTGAAGATAATAAATCACAGGCAGTCAAAGGTACACGTGTTTTCAGACGCGCTGAAAATGATCAGAGACGTTATAAAGATACGCCGCCGCGTGAAAAGAAAGTATAAAACGGAAAAAGCCGCCCGTTAAAGGCGACCGGTAGCCGGTATCGGCTTATTCCTCTGTCGTTTCCTGTGCTGCCTCAGCCGCTGCGCGGGCTTCGTCAAGCAAAGCGTCCTTCTGCTCAAAATAAGCGTCTATGACCGCCTTTTCAAGTTTAGCCCGGAACTCGGAGTTGATGGGATGTACGATATCACGGAACGAGTTTTCAGCGACCTTACGTGAAGGCATTACGATGAAATATCTTTCACCGGCATATATAACTTTTATATCGTGGACCGCTATCTGATTGTCAAAAGTAACGGACACGATCGCTCTCATGGTTCCATCCTCAAAGGCTTTTCTGACCTTTACACCGCTGATCTCCATTTTACGTCCTCCTTTTATGTGATCGAATAAATATCATATTTATGTTTTTATGTCAAACATTATAATACCGTGGTCAATAAAATGATATATGTTTTAATAAACTGTTGTTTAACAGTTTGTGAGTTTCTGTTTAATTTTCTTCAGGGTTTTTCTTTAATTCATTTTTAAAAGGATTTGTATTTATTTATGCCGAATTTTGATTATTATTCACCGGAAAACATAGCAAGTATATTGACGAAAGAAGACAACGTGTATTTTATAGGGATAGGCGGCGTCTCAATGTCGAGTCTTGCGGAGATAGCGTCGAAGAAGGTGTCGCGTACGGCGGGCTCCGACAGAACTCTTTCGTCCGTCACGGAGGCGCTTGAAAAAGAAGGGATAAAGGTCTTTGAGGGGCATAACGCGGACAACTGCCGCGGCTATACGGTATTCGTCTACAACTCCGCGATACACGAGGATAATCCGGAATACGCATACGCGAAAAACGGGGGCTTCCCCCTCATACGCCGCGCTGACTTTCTGGGTTACGTGGTGACGTTTTACAAACAGTCAGTCGGAGTTGCGGGAACGCACGGCAAATCCACCTCCACCGCCATGCTTGGAGCGGCGCTTGCGGAAGCCGGGCTCGATCCCACGGTACTGAACGGCGCCGTTATGCGCGATATAAATTCCTCATACAGAAAAGGCTCGGACAAAGTGCTTTGCTTTGAGGCGTGCGAATATACCGATTCCTTCCTTTCGTTTTTCCCGCAGATCGCGCTTGTGCTGAACATAGGCTTTGACCACGCCGACTATTTCGGAAACGTGGACAATTATATAAAATCGTTCAAAAAATATATTTCGCAGTCGCCCTGCGCCGTCGTCAATACAGATTCTTCAAACTGCAGGGCGGCGATAGAGGGATATACGGGAAAGCTGATAAAATGCGGTATGGAAAAACCCGCCGACGTGTATCCCGAAAATCTTAAAACGGACGGAAAGTACCCGGAATTCGACGCGATGTATAAAGGCAAAAAATACGCTCATATCAAGCTCGGCGTTTTCGGTATACACAACGTTTATAACGCCCTCTGCTGTATCGGCGCCTGCATACTGATCGGCGTGAGCGGAAGAGCGGCGGCAAAAGGAATAGGCGGATTTGAGGGAGTGGCGAGAAGATTTGAATTCAAGGGCAAATGCGGCGGCGCAAGCGTCTACGACGACTACGCGCACCACCCGGACGAGATAAAAGCAACTCTTTCAATAGCGCGCGAGCAGACAAAAGGCAGGCTGTACGTGGCGTTTCAGCCGCATACGTATTCCCGCACCGCGGAGTTTTACGACGGGTTCATAAACGCGTTTTCCGACTGCGACGAGGTCATATTCTGCGATATCTACGCCGCGCGCGAAACGGATACGCTCGGTATGTCAGCCGAAAAGCTTGCGGCTGACACGAAAAACGGAACGTACAGGGGAGACCTTGACGCTGTCGCCGAATATCTTAAAAAGACGCTTAAGCCCGGCGACGCCGCGGTCATAATGGGCGCGGGAAACGTAAACAGGATCATAAGCCGGCTGACGGAATAAACCGTCAGCTGTTCCGGATAACATATTTTCTTATCATCTTATCTGTCAGAGCTCTTACGCCGTCAAAATCGACGGCGTTTTTATATATCTCCTCAAGCCCGTCGTGTACCCTGCCCGCCGCGGCTATGAGTCTTTCCGCCTCGCAGTCGAGCATATCCCTCGTCTTCTCGCACATCCTGAGCCTTCCGCGCACTTCTTTCAGTCCGCTTGCGTTTATGAACCTCTTCATATTTATGACTTTTGTATATTCCGTCCTGTCTGTCTTTGACGCTTTGCCCGTTATGACAAAGCATTCCTTTGTTTTCGGAATATATATCGCCTCGCAGTTCTCGGGCAGGAGCGTATCCGTGCTGTAATAAAATCCCGCGCCCTTTTCCATAAGTGCCGACCTCAGGCCGTTCATGAAGATATAAGCCGAGCCGTGCTCGTCGCAAACCGCGGTGATTTTTTCCGACATTTGCTCATACGTGTCAAATCTGACTCTGCCGCGAACGGAAAAAGCCGATATCTGTCTGTGCTCCGCTTTGCCGTCCGCATCCTTTACAGACGCGGCGCAGCGTTTTACCGCGCTGTCAAGCTTTTCACCGTCCGTACAGCCGGCGACGACCGAAAGCGCTTCTCTTCCCGCAAGCCCCGCGTATCTTCTGTACGCGGACGATTTTTTGTGATAAGCCTTGTTTTCATCCGTCAGCGCGATTATTTTCGCTCTGTTATGATAAAGCTTATTCTCATCGAGATACGGATAAAAATCAAGCAGGGCGTCCGCGGCGCACGGATATTTCGGGTCCGTCATATGCGGCGCGGTGCCGTCTGTCAGACCGAATGAAAGCGACGGTATAAGTATCCCGTCGAGCGAATCAGGATCCGAAGAGCAGTAAAAATACAAAACCTTATGCCCACACGATTCCGCGGCGTCCGCCGTCCGTTTTATCATAGTGGATTTTCCCGTTCCCGCGCCGCTTTTTATTATATACAACCGCGAAAGCAGAGACGGATCGAATATCCTGTCAAAAAAACTGACGAAGCCCGCGGAAGTATTCGCGGCGGCAAAATACTTTTCCCGTAAAAACATAAAAGAACCCTCCTGTCATACTGCTGTATGATATGAGAGTTCCTTTGTTTTTGTTAATTTGCTTTATTTTGCGAGATACTCGCGAGCGAGACGCTCGGTATCCTGCGCTATGACCTTTTCCTCGTTCGTCGGGATGAGGTATACGAGCACCTTGGATTCATCGGTCGAAAGCTTTACTATGTTCGGCTGGTGATGCGATACGGCGTTAAGCTCCTCGTCTATCTTTATACCGAGGTAGGTAAGTCCGGCGCAGACTCTCGAACGGAGCTCGGGGTTGTTCTCGCCGAGGCCCGCCGTGAAAACGAGCGCGTCGATGCCGTCCATCGCCGCGGTGTAGGCGCCGATGAATTTCTTTATCTGATACGCGGTTATCTTCGTTACGAGCTGAGCTCTCGGATCGCCCTCCGCCGCCGCTTTTTCGATGTCGCGGCTGTCAGAGGAAATACCGGAAACGCCGAGGAATCCGCTCTTTTTGTTCATTATCTCGTTCATTTCGGCGGGTGTGTAGCCCTCGCGCTCCATTACGAACGGAACTATGGCGGGGTCTATGGCGCCGCAGCGCGTGCCCATTATGATACCGTCAAGAGGCGTCAAGCCCATGCTGGTATCGAGGACCTTGCCGTCCTTTACGGCGGATATGGAGGAGCCGTTGCCGAGATGGCAGGTGACTATTTTAGTACCCTCGGCCTTGCCGCCCATTATCTTTATCATCTCGCCGGAGACGAAGCGGTGCGACGTTCCGTGCGCGCCGTAACGGCGGATCTTGTATTTTTCACAGAGCTCATGCGGTAAAGGATATGTGTAAGCCTCCTCGGGCATGGTCTGATGGAAAGCGGTGTCGAATACGAGGACCTGCGGCACGTTCGGCATAACGGCGGTGCAGCCCTTAATGCCCATCAGGTGCGGAACGGTGTGGAGCGGCGCGAAGTCAACGCATTTTTCAAGCTTCTCTATGACGTCGTCCGTGATAAGAACGCTCTCATAGAAGTACGGACCGCCGTGAACTATGCGGTGGCCGACAGCCTCTATCTCGCTCATATCCTTGATAACGCCTATTTCGGGATCGGTCAGCGTGTCAACGAGTATTTTGGTCGCCACGGCGTGATTCGGCATGGGGATCTCTTTGACTATTTTGGGGGAATCGCCTTTTCTGTGCTCGATCTTGCCCTCGGCTCCGACGCCCTTCGGCGTCTGAGTGCCTATACGCTCGCAGATGCCTTTTGCGAGGACCTTGTCCGCCTCCGTGTCAAAAAGCTGATACTTAAGGCTTGAGGAGCCCGCGTTTACAACAAGTACGTTCATTTGATTTTCTCCTGTCTTTTTTAAAAAATTCTTATTTTCTATTGCATTTTCAAATAAAAGCATATATAATGAATATACAACAAAATTTGTATATAATCAAGTATCATTTTATTAAAAGTGAAAGATTTTTTGATATTTTGAGGTGTTTTATGGCGGTTTTTATCGTTTGCGAATTCGACCCGTTCCATTACGGGCACGAATATATAATAAAAGAGGCGAAAAGGCTTTGCCCCGGCGAGCCCGTGGTATGCGTTATGAGCGGGAATTTCGTTCAGCGCGGAAGACCCGCCTGCGCAGACGGGTATCTGCGCGCGGAATGCGCCGTAAAGGGCGGCGCGGATCTCGTTCTTTCCCTGCCGTTTCCGTGGAGCATGGCGTCGGCAGAGCATTTTGCATACGGCGCGCTGTCCGTAATATCCGGGCTGTATAAAGACGGCGACGCGCTCGTCTTCGGCTCCGAGTGCGCGGATATAAAAAGACTGACCGAAGCGGCAATGACCGTATCGTCAAAGGAATTTCAGATCAAACTCAAAGAATATATAAAGGCGACTAAAAAGCCGTACGCGAAGGCGCGTGAGGAGCTTTACGGCGACGGGAAGCTCTTCTCTTCTCCGAACGATATCCTGGGCGTCGAATACGTGAAGGCGTCGTTTGCTCTCTGCCCCGGTCTTTCGCTTTATGCGGTAAGACGCCGTGAAAGCTTCAGATCGTCGACGGATATAAAAAACTCCGAAAATCCGCTTGAGCTTATACCCGGGTACGCAAAAGAAATCTTATCGTGTGCGGAGTTTCCCGCGGATATAAAATACGCGGAGCGTATAATACTCTCGCATCTGAGGACAGATCCGTACAAATACGCCGCCGACGGGGAAAACGGGCTTATCGGCCGCATTTCAAAAGCCGCGGCGAAAGCGGACTGTTTTGACGCGCTGATCGCCGCCGCGTCGTCTCCTCAGTTTACCAACGCGAGGATAAGGCGCGCCGCGCTTTACTCGTATTTCGGCATAAATACGGCAAAGCTCAGACAAAAGCCCGCTTTCACGCAGCTTTTTGCCGCGGACTCAGCCGGACTTTCATATTTATCAAAGATAAGAAAAAACAAAAGAATAGATATAATAACAAAGCCCGCGGACAGGTCCAAGCTGTCCGCTGCGGCAAGGGAGCAGTTCGATACGCAGTCCCTCTCGGACGCTTTTTACTGCTTCTGCACGAAGACGGTGCGGGACGGCGCGTATTTCATCAAAGCCTCGCCGTATATCAGCACGCGGCTTGATCTGCCGGACGGTCCGTAAGCGCAGATCCGATATTTAAAAAAATATTTCTTTTATATACTTGAAAAATCTCTCAATATGGTTTACAATAAAAAAAGAAATAACAGAGGTGATCATATATGACGATGTTTTCCGATCCGAAGTACGAGACAGCTAAGCTGTTTTTGAATCAGATAGTGATGTCCGTATTCGGTCTTGTTACGGTCATGGCGACTACGGCGTCCGTACCGCTTACGATACTTTGCGCGGTGCTCGGCATAGGTCTTTACGTTTTTCTGATCTACAACATGATGTGGGAGATAGGAGCAAGAGACCGGATACGCGCAGACGCCGGGCGTTATGAATACAGCGCCTTCAAGCCCTTTAAAATGGGGCTGATAGCGGGCTCCGGCAACTTTTTATTCGGGCTTTTATGTCTGCTCGACCTGATACCGAACGACGTCACGGGAAAGACAGCGGGCGTTGCGTCGACCGTATGCAAGCTTTTATGGGGCCACTTTCTGGGCGCTGCAAAGCTTACGGGGACGCTTTCGAATCCGTTTGTATGGCTTGCCGTCGCCTGCTTCGCCGTGCTTATTACGGTCCTCGGCTACAACGCCGGATACCGCGGCTTCTCGCTCATACCGGCGCTCCACAGGCAGAAAAAAAACAAGGAATAAAAAACAAAACGCGCACATATATTTTTTAAAAATGTATGGAGGCGCGTTTTGAAAAAAATATCGGAAAATTCCATCTTTTTCGGCTCTTATTCATTCTTTCTGAGCCTTGCGGCGATAATCGCCGCCGCTGCCGTAGTTGTATCGTCTCCCGTTCTGCGTATGTCAAAGGAGGACGCGGCGCGTCTTGCGGACAGCACGGCGGACGGCTGCAAAAGCTATCCCCGCATAATAATCGACGCGGGACACGGCGGAGAGGACGGAGGCGCGGTCGCGCCGGACGGCACGTGCGAAAAGGATATAAATTTAAACGTCGCAAAATACGCGTGCGCTCTTTTACAGTCGCTCGGCTTTGAATGTACGCTTACGCGCGATGACGACGTTATGCTGTCCGACGGTGAGGGCAGCGGCAAGAAAATGCGCGACTTAAAAAACAGAGTCGCTTTGACGGAGGAAAGCGACTGCATCTTCGTAAGCATCCATCAAAATAAATTTCCGCAGCAGAGCTGCAGCGGCGCGCAGGTGTATTACTCAAAAAACGATATCAGATCGGAAAAGCTCGCATCGGTCCTGCAGGACGGCATAAGAGAATATCTGCAGAAGCAGAACACGCGGCAGATAAAACGCGCGGGCTCCGAGATTTTCGTGCTCGACAGATGCGCCGTGCCCGCCGTGCTCGTCGAATGCGGGTTTTTATCTAACCCCGCGGAGCTGGAGCTTCTGAAAACCGAAGAATATCAGAAAAAACTCGGCTGTACCATAGCGCTGTCCGTAGTGGATTTTTTGTCGGGTGAATCAAATCAGAATTAAAGGAAGTAAAAAATGATACATATTGAAAAAATAGACGCAAAAAACGTCTGGGACGTTATTGATCTTAAGTTAAAAAGAGAACAGAAACATTTCGTCGCGTCAAACAAAACGAGCATAATACAGGCGTACACCGCAATTGGGACGGCGTGCTCGGCGTTCCCGTTTGCCGTGTATAACGACAAAAGGGTCGTCGGCTTTCTTATGGTCTGTTATAACGAGGGCGCGTTTTATGAGATATACGATGAGGTGCCGCCGTCGGCGCTTGTAAACAATTACAGCATATGCCGCATAATGATTGATAAAAGGTATCAGGGCAGGGGCTACGGCAGAGCGACTATGCAGGCGGCGCTCGATTTTATCAGAACGTGGCCGTGCGGAGTTGCCGAATACTGCGAAATATCGTACGAGCCCGATAACACGGTCGCAAAGACGCTTTACGCCTCGTTCGGCTTCGTTGAAAACGGCGAGCTTGACGGCGACGAGACCGTCGCCGTGATGAAATTATAAACGGAGACTGTAAAAAATGACACTTGAAAAAATAACGGATGAATTTGTAAAACGATCAGCCGAGATATTAAGGGACGGACTTTGCGGGGTATATCTGCACGGCTCGTCCGTCATGGGCTGTTTCAACCCCGAAAAAAGCGATATCGATTTAATAATCGTCGTAAACCGTAATATTCCGGACGAGACAAAGCGGGCGTTTCTTGATATGACGGTCGAGTTGAACGCAAAATCAACTCCGAAAGGGATAGAAATGAGCATCGTCAAAAAAGACGTATGCAAGCCGTTTGTTTATCCCACGCCGTTTGAGCTTCATTTTTCGGCGGGATATATCGAATGGTATGAGGACGACCCCGACGAATATATCCGCGAAATGAACGGGGTGGACAAGGATCTTGCGGCGCATTTCACCGTGATCCGAGCACGCGGAAAATGCTTGTACGGAGCGCCGATAGACGAGGTTTTCGGCGAGGTTCCGAAGGCTGATTATATGGATTCTTTGTGGTTTGATATATCGGATGCGCGTAAGGACATAAAAGAACACCCTATGTATAAGATACTGAATCTGGCGCGTGTGCTGGCGTACTGCAGAGAGGATAAGGTCTTATCAAAAAAAGAGGGCGGCGAATGGGCGATCAACAATCTGCCCGCGGAATTTCACCCGCTGATAAATACCGCGCTTGACGAGTACACAAAAGGTATAGACGCCCCATACGACGCGGAGCTTTCCGTGCGGTACGCGAAATATATGCTTACACGGATTAAAAAATATATGAAAACGGGAGCTGTGACGTGAAAATATTTCTGCTTGTTTTAGGTATCGTTATGATCGCCGCGGCGGTCCTGTCGCTTCTGTTCGCCGCGCTCAATTTATACGGATATTATCACACGCATGACGGCTCGTCGGATTTATACGCGAGAATGCACAAACGCGCGGTGATTTTCTTCATCGTCGCCGCCGTCATTGCCGTCGCCGCGGTCGTCTGCTTTATAGTCAGGGCGAATAATATAAAAAATGAATTTCCGTTTTCCGATCCACCCGAGACCGCGTGTTTAACATGTACGCACGTTCTCGACAAGTCCGCTCCGGTTAAATACGTGTCGCACGACGAGGACGGATGCTGGCAGTTTTTGTGCGGTGAAGTTCATGACACGTCGGAAGCGAGAATGGTCGCTTTATCGGAAATAATTAAAATCGACAAAAAAACGGCGGATTTTGCAAAGCTGTCCCGCGGAGAATACGCGGAATATCAGGATGATACGGGTAATTGGACAATACGAAAAAGGTAACCCGTTTATTATGATTTCTCAGATGTGAAAAAATGATTCTGTGCGACAATAACAAAAGGATGGTATGAAAATGTCAAAAGTATCTAAGTATAAGAAGAAAGAAAAACGGATCAGATTTCCTGCGGAATATACGGAAGGCGCGCTTCATTTTAAGAAGGGACCGGGCTGGCAAGCCTGTTACGACAGCGAAAGAGAGCTTTATACCGCCGAAACCTTTTTGGCGGGTTACTACGATCTCTATGAGATAAACGAAGAGATATTCGGCAAATTGAAGACGAAAGGCATGGAGCGGAGAAAAGTCCATGAGCTGATCGCCGCCGGCAGGCATCTGTATAAAAGCGTCAGCGATAAAAACGGCTCATACGATATTATACTTGATGAAAATTACACCGCGCTTTGCCCGTGGGCGGACGTGCAGAAAACAGGTGAATTGTGGGATCAAAAGCTCACCGATCTGGCGGTGTTCGTCTTTGACTCGGAAAAGCAGAACCGGGAAAAAAGGCGGAAAGAACCGGATGATCAATAAGATGTGAATCCCGTAGGGGTCGGCGCCTCGACGACCCGAAAATCAGTTTACAGTTATGATTCCGCTGTCGCGGAAGTTATGATTGCCTTACGGCAAGTTATGATTCCGCTAACGCGGAAGTTAAACGACACATAGGAGAAGAAAAATGTTAAAAAACAGAATTCTTTTGATTTTACTTGCGATACTTTTGATAATAGGGACAGGCTGTGTAAAAGGTGAACCGACGAATACGTCGGATGCGGGCACGCAGGCGAGTCAGCCGACGGCGCCTGAGGGCACGACGGCGATAATCGACAGAGACGGCAATAAAATCGGCGCGATAGATGAAAACGCAAACTTCACCGCGCTCGGAGACGGCGTTTTTTACAGTGTTTGGTCGGTAAACGGCGAGTCGTACACGGGGGACGCCGAATATCACTATTTCAGCCTTAAAGATAAAAATGATACATATTTAGGAAAATTACAGGGACAGGGATACGAGGCGTTTTACACGCGCACGGAGCAGAACGGCGTTATATATACGCTTGCCGTAAAGGGTAACCCGTACGGCACCTCGTCAATTCCGCTTCTGCTTCTCGCCTTTGATACGGCGCGGGGTACGATGAAAACAGTCACCGTGTCGGAAAACGGCTTTCCTTATACCTCAATGGCGGTATCCGGAGGAAAGCTGTATATAATGAACCACGAAATGACGGCGGAAAAATCGGATAAGATTTACAGATACGACCCCGATACAGACAATATAGAGGAGGTTTTGTCCTTCTCGTCCGGTATTGATTCGCTCCGCGGCGTATGCGCCGCCGACGACGGCTTTTATCTGCTCCGTCTTAAGCTGACCGGCGGGGCGGAAAACGAGCTTTACCTCGATAAATACGATAACGCCTGCGTCAAGCAGTCGGAGACGGCGTTAAACGGCGTTATGACCGACGCTTTGATGAATATACACGGCATCTCCGGCAGACAGGACGCGTTAAACGAGCTCGGTATGAACGTGAGCCGTTTTGCCGTAATTGACGGCAGGTATCTGATATATGAGAATTTCGGACTTTCACGCGCCGCGGTCGATTTAAAGAGCGTCGAGACGCTTCTGGCAAAGGACGACAACTATTCCGTTTCAATGGGCGACGGCAGCCCCGTAATATATAAGCTCGATTTAGATAAGGAAAACGTGACGGAGCCTGAAATTTGGGGCGTTTCAGACGGAGTATTAAAGCGGTTTTCGTTTAAGCCGGACGGCAGCTGTAATATGATACAGAGAGTGTCAAGGTCAGATACGGGAGTATGGGCGATACTGACGTCAGACGATTTCCCCGTGCAGAGCGGCGCGGCGGTGATCCGTATATGGGCTGAATAAACGGCTCAAAGCATTGATTGGAGTAAAAAAGAATATGAAAAAAGGTATCGTTATAAGTATAATCGCCGTTGTTGTTCTTCTTGCTTTGTTCTTGCCGATCCCGAATGAACCATACGACGACGGAGGCACACGAGAATATTGCGCGCTAACTTACAAAATAGTCGCGTGGAACAGACTGATAGCGGAAGTGAATGAAGACGGCTCCGCCAGAGAGGTAAACAGGTACAGTAAGACTTCCGTTTTTTGGCTTCCCGACAACTTTAAAAAATATGACGAACTGTGGGAAATTGAAAAAGGAAGAGATTGATAATTCCGTTTTATCGTAAAAGCGACCGGCACGAAACCACATTCGGGCGCCACCCCCCCTTGGCGTGAACCCCCATTGCTCACGAGTTCGCAACGGGGAACCCCTTTAGCGCCGAATGTGCTCATTTGGCAGAGCCAAATGAGGATTAGTTTACAGTTATGATTTGCTTACGCAAAGTTATGATTTTTGCCTGCGGCAAAAAGTTATGATCCCGCTTGCGCGGAAGTTTAAAAGGAGAGAAAATGAAGAACAAATCGGTGTATATCTGCTCGGAATGCGGGTACCAAAGCGCGCGGTGGCTCGGGAAATGCCCCGGGTGCGGCGCCTGGAACACGCTTGAAGAATACCTGGAAGAAGAAACGGAGAGCAAAAGCGGCGCCGTTATCGTAACGACGGAGGCGGTGAGGCTGAACGAGATAGGAGAGCCGGACAATATAAGGACGAAAACGGGCTGCTCGGAGCTTGACCGCGTGCTCGGCGGCGGTCTCGTCTCGGGCTCTGCGGTGCTTTTATGCGGCGAGCCGGGCATAGGCAAATCGACGCTTCTGCTTCAGATATGCGCGGCGCTTTCAAAAAGCGGGAGAGTGCTTTACGCCTCCGGCGAGGAATCGTCGGGGCAGCTGAAGCTGCGCGCGGACAGGCTCGGCGTAAAAAACGGCGATATATACATACTGTCCGATACGAATCTCGACGCGGTGCTGTCGCACGCGGATAAGCTCTCCCCGTCCGTGCTTATAGTCGATTCCATACAGACGATGTGGAGGAACGGGCTCAATTCCGCGGCGGGCGGCGTATCTCAGATACGCGAATGCGCTGCGGGGCTCATAAGATACGCAAAGGAAAACGATACGTCGGTCATAATCGTCGGTCACGTCAACAAGGAGGGCAGCATAGCCGGTCCGAAGATCCTCGAGCACATGGTCGACACGGTGCTTTATTTCGAGGGCGACAGGCGGCAGAGCTTCCGCATCATACGCGCCATCAAAAACCGTTTCGGCGCGACGGACGAGGTAGGCGTTTTTGAAATGCGCGCGGAGGGCCTGCGCGAGGTAAGCAGTCCGTCCGAGCTTCTTCTGTCGGGGCGCCCGACCGGAGTTTCCGGAAACTGCGCCGTATGCACCATGGAGGGCACGCGCCCGATAATAGCTGAGATCCAGGCGCTCGTCACGCCGTCTTACTATCCTTCGCCGAAGCGCGCTTCGAACGGCTTTGATATAAACCGCGTGAATCTTATCCTCGCCCTGCTTGAAAAGCGGCTCGGACTGAAATTCTCAACTCACGACTGTTACGTCAACGTCGTCGGCGGTCTTACGATAGACGAGCCCGCGGCGGATCTCGCGCTGGCGCTTGCTCTCATATCGTCGCTGCGCGATATTCCCGTCCCGGACAACACGGCGGCGGTGGGCGAGCTCGGTCTTTCGGGCGAGATACGCGCGTCGTCAAATCTCGACAGACGTTTGAAGGAAGCGGAGCGGCTCGGATTTGACCGCGTGCTCGTTCCGAAAAGAAACTACGGCAAAAACGACAGGGCGCCCGGATGCGCGGTGCTTTTCGGCAGCATATTCGACGCGATAAGGATATTCGGAAAATGATAAAGGAAAACATACGCTACGAGGACGGCTGCGTTTTTGAAGGGATGACGTCAATTTCCGCCGTTTTAAATTCAAAACACAGCGACAGAAAAATAAAGCGCGTGCTGTACGACGAAAACAAAGCGGAAAAGCTCGGCCGGGCGCTTTCATATCTTAAGCACCGCTCGGACGAGCAGGGATTTGAGATAGTAAAGACGAGCCCGGAGGAAATAGAAAAAAAGACCGTCGGAAATTCGCACGGCGGTATTATCGCAGAGTGTACGGAAAGGCATATAAAACAGATAACCCGGGACGATATAGCGGAAAACGGCTTTTACGTTTATATCGAGGGGATCGAGGATCCGTACAATTTCGGCTACGCGCTCCGTTCGCTTTATGCGGCGGGCGTTGACGGAGTTATCCTGCCGGAGCGGAACTGGATGAGCGCGGCGGGCGTCGTATGCAGGTCGAGCGCGGGAGCGTCGGAGCTTTGCGCGCTTTACGCTTTTTCCGACGGCATGTGCGGACTTTTTAAGGAAGCCGGCTACCGCGTTTTGTGCGCAGACACGGAAAACGCCGTTTCCGTATATGATTACGACTGCAGAAAGCCGCTTCTTCTCGCCGTAGGCGGAGAGAAACGCGGTATAACCCGCGCGTTTCTCGATACGGCGGACGGGATAATCAAAATAGATTACGGCAGGGACTTTCCCGCCGCTCTTTCCGCGGCTTCCGCCGCATCCGTTCTCGGCTTTGAAATCATGCGGCAGAACAGATAACGCTTGTATTTATTGACGAAATGAAACGGATAAAGAAAGTATTATTTGTTTAGAACATAAATAAATGCAAAAAACGCTCAAATTTGCAATTTAAGACTTGACAAATTGCATAATTTTGTATATAATATCGTAAATACCATACAATTTGAAAGGAAATATGAAAGTGAGAGTATACAATTTTTCCGCGGGACCCTCAATGCTCCCCCTGCCCGTGCTTGAAAAAGCGGCGTCGGAGCTAACCGAGTACAAAGACAGCGGTATGTCCGTTATGGAGATGAGCCACAGATCCAAGCCTTATGAAAAAATAATCACGGGCGCGGAGGCGTCGCTCCGCACTCTTATGAATATTCCCGATAACTACAAGGTCCTGTTTCTTCAGGGAGGCGCGTCGCTCCAGTTTGCGTCCGTGCCGCTCAACCTTATGGTCAACAAAAAAGCGGATTACATACTGTCCGGACAGTTCTCCACCAAGGCTTTCAAGGAAGGGCAGAAATACGGGGACGCCGTCGCCGTTGCCTCTTCAAAGGACAAAAACTTTACGTACGTTCCGCATATATCAAAAGACGACGTAAGAGCGGACGCGGATTATCTCCACATCTGCTTCAACAACACGATCTACGGCACGAAATACAATTACATACCGGACACGGGCAGCGTTCCGCTCGTCGCAGATATGTCGTCGTGCATACTGTCCGAACCCGTTGACGTATCGAAATTCGGGCTTATTTACGCCGGAGCGCAGAAAAACGTGGCTCCCGCGGGCGTTACGATAGTCATAGTGCGCGAGGACCTCATAGGTCACGCAAGAGAAGATATACCCACGGTCATGGACTACAAGGTGCAGGCGGAAAACGGCTCGATGTATAATACTCCGCCCTGCTATCCGATATACATTGCGGGTCTTGTGTTCGAGTGGCTTCTCAGTCTCGGCGGACTTGAGGCGATGAAGGAATACAACAAAAAGAAAGCCGCGATACTCTACGATTATCTTGACAGTCAAAGCTATTATATCGCACCGGTCGAGCGTGAACATAGATCGATGATGAACGTGACGTTCGTCACCGGCGACGCCGACCTTGACGCGAAATTTGCCGCCGAGGCTTCAGATAACAACATCAAAAACATAAAAGGACACCGCTCCGTCGGCGGTATGCGCGCATCCATATATAACGCCATGCCGAAGGAGGGTGTGGAAGCTCTCGTATCGTTTATGGAAAAATTCGCAAAAAACAATCCGAAAGGCTGAAAAGAAAATGTATAATATCAAACTTTTAAACAAGATATCCAAATTCGGACTTGAAGTATTCGACAACAATTACATCTGCGGCGAGGATCTCAAATTCCCGGACGCCGTGCTTGTCCGTTCCGCCTCCATGCACGAGATGGAATTCGATAACAAGCTGCTTGCGATAGCGAGAGCGGGCGCGGGCGTAAACAACATACCCGTTGACCGCTGTGCGGAAGAAGGGATCGTTGTTTTCAACACTCCGGGTGCGAACGCAAACGCCGTCAAGGAGCTCGTCATAGCCGGTATGCTTCTGGCGTCGCGCGATATTATCGGCGGCGTTGAGTGGGTAAGAGAAAACGCGGCGGATCCCGATATTGCAAAGTCGGTCGAAAAGAACAAATCAAAATTCGCAGGTCACGAGCTCCGCGGCAAAAAGCTCGGCGTCATCGGTCTCGGCGCGATAGGCGGTCCGCTTTCCAACACCGCGCGTCACTTCGGCATGGAGGTCTACGGCTGCGACCCGTATATCACGATAGACGCGGCGTGGAATATCTCCCGCGACGTAAAGCGCGTGAAAACGCGCGAGGAGCTTTACGCGATATGCGATTTCATAACGCTTCACGTACCGCTCATCAAGAATCCCGACCCCGCAAAATCTACGGAGAAGATGATAAGCAAGGCGGAATTCGATCAGATGAAGGACGGCGTCGTTATACTGAACTTTGCGCGCGACGCGCTCGTAGACGACGACGCGCTTGAGGAAGCGCTTGAATCAGGCAAGGTCAAAACGTACGTTACGGACTTCCCGAACGCGAGAACGGCGGGAATGAAGAACGTCATAGCCATACCTCATCTCGGCGCGTCGACCGAGGAATCCGAGGACAACTGCGCGGTAATGGCGGCGCACGAGCTCCGCGACTATATAGAAAACGGAAACATCAAAAACAGCGTCAACTTCCCGGACGCTTCGCTTCCGCACAGCGGAGATTACAGACTCTGCGTGCTTCATAAGAACACCCCCGGTATCGTCGCACAGCTCGCCACGGTCGTAGCGGATGAAAAGCTGAACATAGCGAATATGGTGAACAAGAGCAAGGGCGACAATGCCTATACGATAATCGAAATAAACGGCTCTCTTCCGCAGTCCTCCGTTGAAAAGATAGCGGCGATAGACAATATCATAAGGACAAGAGTTATAGAATAAAACAAATATGACGGACCCCCGATACCGCAGAACGGTCGGTGGTCCGTTTTTTTTATCGGTTTTTTGCCTGCAATAACAGACGCCGGCTGATCCGGTATCTGATTTTATCTTAAAAACCACCAGAGGATAAAAGCCGCGGCCGCGCAGATTATAACGCCGGTGATCACCGCCGCAAGCTTCAGATTTACTGACGGAGCTATGGAATTGCCGTTGAAATTATATTTCAAAAGCGGTTCAAGACACTTTTTTTCGTCCTCGTGCCAGTCCTTTTCGGGGCGTATTTTTCCGCCGAGCACCATCGTTATATGCGAATTGTCCGTATACGGCTCCCATTTTACGCCGTCTGCTGACGGGTCTCCGGTTTTTGCGAAGCTCACCCACATATTCTGCACGCGCCGTGCAAGCTCACTGTCTATGTTGTCGCCCGTATATATCGTATCGTGCAGATTGTTGAACACGTACGCGAGCTCTACGGCGTGACACGCCTTAAGATGCGGATGCGCCGACGGATAATCCCAGTAATACAGATAAAACCCGTTCCCGTTTTTCGCGTGCGCCTCGCCCTGCCTTATCGCCGGCAGTCTGAATATCAGCTCGTTGAAAAACTCGGTTATGCGCCAAACCTTACCGCGCATGCCTTTCTTTTCAAGCATCCGGAGAAAGCCGTCCGCGCGCGCTTTGTCGCCTTCGTCAAGCCTTTTGCGGACAGTTTTGAAAAGCACGTGGCTGATATGGCGGTACGGGACCAGGCCGCCCACGTCCTGTATCCAGTAGCGGAGCTCGTCGGCGTTCGTTCCGGCGAGCATATCGACGGAAAACGCCTCTTTGTTTTCATACGCCGCGTAAAGATCGGGCGGAAGCGTGACGCCGTCCCTCTCCGGGAAGTTGTTGTTCGGGTTGAGTTTTTCGTTCACCTTCATCAACTGCTCTTCGGAGAGAGCGAGCAGGTCTTTCATGCTCTTTGCGCCCGTCTCCCTTAAAAGAACCCGCGTCAGCGGCAGACATTCCTCTCTGCCATACGTCAGAGCGACGGAACCGCTCTGCGCGATGACGCGCCGGAAAAGCCCTTTCGCCTTCGGGATCAGCGGCAGAAGCGAAACGCTGCCGCCTCCGGCGGACTCTCCGAAGACCGTAACGTTATCGGGATCGCCGCCGAAGCTCTTTATGTTTTCCTTTACGTATTCAAGCGCGCGTATCTGATCAAGGAGTCCGAGATTTCCGCTGTTTTTATACTCTTCTCCACCGGGAACCTCCGAAAAATCCATAAACCCGGTGACTCCGACGCGGTACGCCGTCGTCACAAGGACCGTATCCGGATGCGCGGAAACGAAATTATGCCCGTCGTACAGCGGGTCGGCGGTGCCGCCCCAGCCATAGTTTCCGCCGTGGATGAACACCATCACGGCGCGCGCCTGTCCCTGAAATCCGTCTGCCGTCCATACGTTGAGATACAGACAGTCCTCGCTTTGGCGGTAAAACGACGCCCTCTCCGAGAAAAGCTTCGTCTGTATCGCGGAAGGACCGAAGTGATACGCCTCGTAAACCTTATCGCACGGCGCGACGGGGGAAGGCTCCTTCCAGCGGAACGCGCCGACCGGCGGCAGAGCGAAGGGTATGCCGCAAAAAGCGGTCACACCCCCGTTTTCTTTTCCGACGAATATGCCGTTTTGGCATCTTGCCGCGCGGCTTACGTCGTAATCGCCGTTGATCTCACGGTTTGGCTTGTATTCCGTCATGATCATTTCTTCTTTCTGAAGATACCTCTTACGTTAAAGAAGAACGTCTTTTTGTCATTTATACTCTTTTTGATCTCTCCGATTGTCACGTCCTTCTGCGAGTTATGCGTTACGAGCGCATGAGCCGCCTTGACGTAGATATCCTTGAATTTCTCTATGCTCGCCTCGTTATAACGGCTTGCGGCAAAGTCTATCATCAGCTGCAGACCGTCCTGCCCGTCAAGTATCTCCATGTCAAGTATCGTCTGGGACGCCGCCTGATTCTGACGCACGTCGACAGGCTCTATGTCAAAGCCCTCGAGTCCGCCCATATCGCGGATATCCTGCTGATACAAAAGATACGCGCTTTCGCCCTGCGCCACCTGGTTATGCAGGTCGACGTACGGATAGCAGCTGTGCTCTATTCCCTTCTGCACCTGATCGTGCACGTCCGCAAACACGTTTCTCAAAGTGTCGGAATCCCTGAAGCGCACGCCTACGGGCAGATCGCGGAACAGAAGTCCTACGCTCGTCATCATCTCCGCGTCCTCGCGGCCGTTGTAGATCCACGAAAGCTTGATATCGGGCTTGTTGTTGTAAACGGAGATCGCAAGCGCCGCGACGGTGATGAAGAATTCGTTGCGCGAGATCTTGTATGCGCGCTCCATAGCCGTCATCTGCGGCTGTTCTATCTCAAGCGATGCGAAAAGCTCGCCCATTTCGTTATCTCTCGACTCGTGATCCGTCGCGGGATAGCTCGACCATTCCACGTTGTCGTAGCGTTCCTCGAAGTAACGCTTGCTCTCCTCGTAGAATTCGGTGTGTATCGCCTCCTCGCGGTTCTTGAGCATCAGATAATAGTAGTCAGGCTCTATCGGCATTCCCATATATGCCTTTGCTATGCCGCCGAGGAAGACCTTTAGCGACGTTCCGTCAAACAGTGAATGATGTACGTCAAAGTAGATGTATCCCGCTTTTTCCGTCTCGAATATACGGCATCTGAACATCCTGCCGCCTATGATCTTGAACGGATACACAAGCGTGTCCTTGACGTATTTGAATTCAAATTCGGACAGCTTTTCAACGTATATATCGGGCATTATCTCAGGCGTATAGCGCTGGACAAGCTCGCCGTCGTCGTTATATCCGAAGGTCGTCAGAAGCGCCGGGTGCGCTTTTATGACAGTCTTCATCGTCTCTGCAAGCTTGTTCAGATCGAACATTTCCTTGCTTATCTTCATCACCGAGAAGAGGTTATACATGGTGGAATTGGGCGTATAGAGCTGATAGTCTATCATATAGAGCTGCTCCGCGGTGAGCGGATGCTCCGTCTGCATAGCGGCCTCGTTCTTTTTGTCGGCGTCTATGCCGTCGCCCTTGCTGTGTATCTCCTCGTACAGCTTTGCTATCTTCTCCGGAGTTCTGCCGCGGAATACGATGCCCGCGTTAAGTCCGGGAAGGTCGCATTCGGTTATAAGCTCTATCGAGCCGAGCGAATCTCCGCCCATCTCGTAGAAGTCGTCGTGTATGCCGACCTGAGAGAGCTTGAGGACCTTAGCCATACCGAGACAGAGCTTTTCCTCCGTTTCGTTCGTCGGCGCGGCGTAATCGCTTGCAAAATCCTTTGCGTCGGGTATCGGAAGCGCTTTTCTGTCAAGCTTGCCGTTCGGCTTCAGCGGTATCTTGTCTATTTTGATATAATACGACGGTATCATATAATAAGGCAGACGCTTCAGAAGCTCATTGCGCAAAGCCTCGGAATCCACGGTTACGTCCGCGGTGTAGTACGCGCAAAGGTAACTCTTGCCTCCCGCTTCTATACCCTTCGCCGCCGCCCAGTCTATGCCGAGCGCCTGTTTTACGGCGGCTTCTATTTCGGCGGGTTCGATACGGTTGCCGTTTATCTTTATCATATCGTTCGATCTGCCGAGAAGTATGTAGTTTCCGTTTTCGTCTCTTCTCGCAAGGTCGCCCGTGTGGAACACTCTGTCAACAAACGCTTTTTTCGTTTCCTCGGGAAGATTTATATATCCTCTTACATAGGGGTTTTCAAAGCAGAGCTCGCCTATCTCGCCGTCCGGCACTTCGTTTCCGTCCTCGCCTATGAGCATTATCCTCGTTTCGACCGCGGGCTTGCCTACGGGGCAGGTCTCGTACGAGCGGTCTATCGGGAAAACGCCGACCGCAAATCCGGATTCACTGCAGGCGTAGATGTTTATGAGCTCGACGTTTTTATTGTAAATGTTGTTCGCGGGCTCGGAGCCGACGAAAAGCATTCTTAAAAACGGTCCCGTCTGGTTGCCGAGCATACGGACGTACGACGGCGTCAGGAATGTTATCGTTATGCGCTTTGTCAAAAAGAATTTCGCAAGTGCGGCTGGGTTTTTGATCGTGGCGTACGAAACGATGAAGTTCTTGCCGCGGAAAACGTTGAGACCGGCCAGGATGACTATGACCGTGGCGACGAAGTTCATCGGCGCCAGCGTCGCAAGGCGGTCCTTGCCGCTGAACGGGATAACGCCGCCGACCTTGATGGATTCTATAGCGCGGTCAAGGTTGCCGTATTCGTGAAGAACGCCCTTGGGATTTCCCGTGGTGCCGGAGGTGTATATTGCGTACGCGGTGTCGTGCTCGTCCGTCTCCTCATAGCCCGCAAGCGGCTCGATACGCATTATCTCATCCCAGTTTGCGGCGGATAATTCTATTTTGCAGCCGCAGTCCTCGCGTATGTACGCGATACGGTCGGGAGCGTACGTATCTTCAACAAGCGCCCACGCGGCGCCCGCCTTCCATACGCCCACCATAGCCACAACGGGAAGGATTCCGCGCGGCAGGTTTATAAGGACGAAATCCTCTTTGCCTATACCCTTTGATTTGAGAAAAGCATAAACGCGGCCGGACATATCGTCAAGCTTGGCGTAGGAAATGCCGTTTGAATGGGCTTCATCGTACAGAATAGCGGCGTTCGGATCTTCTTTGGTGTACTGCCGGAGCTTTTGAATGATCGTTTCCATTTGCTGACCTCACTAATATTTATTCGATATCAAGAATATCGGAAAATCCCGTGACATCAAATATTTCCATGACCTCATTCGTGACGTTTTTGACCTTTACTCCGCCCTTTTGTCTCATTTTCTTCTGCGCGTAAAGAAGAACGCGAAGACCCGCGGAGGATATGTATTCTATACCTCCCAGATCGAACGTGAGAGTTTCCGCGTCGGGTATGCAGGAATTAAGCTCCGTTTCAAGAGACGGCGCTGTCGTGGTGTCAAGCCTTCCCTCAAGCTTTACGGTAAGGTTTGTTCCGTCTTGGATTTTGATGATTTTCATTTTTTATCCTCCTATCATGCGACCCGTTTCAGAGTCTTTTTTATGGTTTGATGAGTGTAATAAAGACACTGATTAATTATAACATATCTCTTTCATTTTTTCAAGTATATTTTAATATTTTTTATGATTTTGAATTAGTACAGATAATAAACCGGGAAATGAGTATAAAACTCACCCGGAAACAAAAAAGAGCAGTCTGGCTCTCATAATGGTTATATGAAAACCAGCCGGTTGAGAGTAGAGTAAATATGAGTGGAGAAGCTGTGGCGGTATAGCTTCTCCATTTATTTTTCACCAATGAATGTAGTGATGGAGCGTCTATAAAAACTAATTATGTTTATATTCACTTATATCAAAACAAGCACATAGATTTGTGATAAGTTGCCAAAATGATCCGTAATAATTTGGCAGTGTTGTATATGACAAACACGTTTTATTTCATATATAATATAAATTTGTAGCTATATGTTATAATTCAAGTTCTGTAAAGATCTGTATTTTTTTAACAGGAGGTCGTAATGTTCAGGAAGCTTACCGCGATTTTCATTTGCGCCGTTTTCGCGCTTGCCGCCGCCATACCTGTTTTTGCCGGTACGGACGGTATATTCAGCGGCATAACGGCGGAACTCTATCTTCAACTCGACGGTTATTACGAGGGCGGCGGGCATCAGATGAGAGGATTTGCCGCTTCACCTGACGGGAAACACTTATACGCAGGTTTGCTGCAGTTGAACCGTCACGTGACAAAATTTGATACTGCAACAGGCGAGCGTTTAGGAGAGTACGAACCACAGATCGAAAACGACGACGGTGTTACCTCCGACATGAATTACCCGAAGAGTATCGCTGTCGACAGCAGAGGCTATATGTTTGTCGGCATTACTCTTGATGAGCCTAAAACGCCGTATATCGCGCTCGCGTGCGTCAATCCGACGCCTGATGAAGACGGTTATATGCATGAGGTCTCATATATTATAGAAAACCTCGGCGCCGAGCATACCGGGATCAACGGCTTGGCGACACATAACTCGGGCGATAAAATCCTCGTGTACATCACGACCGGGTACGACAAAGACACTATCCGCTGTTACGACGTTACCGACGTCAACGATATGCATCTCTACTCCGGATTCGGTGTTGACGGCGTCATCGACTACAACGATCTTACCGGATCCCGGAAAGATCCGGGCTATCTTACTGTTGACGCAGACGGTTATCTTTATCTATGTTACCTTGCAGACGGCGCACCCGGCATAAAAGGCAGTCACGTCATGAAAATATCGCCGGACGGAAAGACCGTTCTTGAGCAGACGGAGGTCGTCGAAGCATACGGGATATGCAATGCCGGAGACTACCTTTTCGTGTCAACTTACGGCTCCAAAATCGTTATTCTCAAAAAAGCGGATCTTTCAATAGTTACAGAGTTTGAGATCGAGGATTGCAAAGGAGCGATCAGCGGATGTTATTTCGCGGACGACTTCCTTTGGATCGGTACGCACGGCGACGGCACCCCGGATCTTCCCGGAGAAATATACCGTGCCGGTCCGTTTACGCTCACCCGCGATCCAAGAGAGACGGAAACAATACCTGTTGAGCTTGTCACCGCGCACGTCGAAGATGAATCCCGTGAAATACCGGAGGACGGACAGCCTTATATGCTGTTTGACTTCTCTGACCCGGACGTAGTATCGAAAATAACCGGGGACAACGATTGTACGGTCATATACGATGAAGAACTTCAATGTATGAAAGTCACCGTCACAGAAGACGGGCAGAGCGATGGCTGTGACCCGTATTTCAGTCTTCCCATGTCCAAAGCGTATTATTTCGACGCCGGTGATTATCCGATAATTACTCTCAGATATATGACCGACTGTTATTGTTTGGGCGAGATCTATTACACGACAAAGATCAACCGCAATATCGGTATGAATCATATCACATACGACGTCGAGGACGTTTCGGAGTGGTCGGATCTTAAAATAGACATGCGCGAAGACGATGCCGGCAACTGGGAAGGCGAGGTAAGAACGATAAGGATAGATCTTGATTCGGACGGAGAAGAAGGCGACGTATTTTATTTTAAATCCTTATCTGTAATGGCCGACGAAAAAGAGCCTGCGCCCGATACGACCGGAGCGAAAGAAACGAAGCCTGCCGGTACAACGCCGTCTGTTTCGGAACAGGAATCGGACGATACGAAAAAAACCGGGCCCGCAGAGACCGGACCTGCCGTTCAGCCGAAAGCCGGAGCTTCGTTTCCGTGGTGGATTATCATCGCGTTCTCTGTCATCGTATTATTCGCGACAGGCGCCTTTGTGATCATCAGAAATAGAAAAAAGCAGCATGATAAAAGTTGAGCACGGTGACCGTCAGAGAATTTGACGCTATAAAACCTATCCCGTGAAACTGAAAAATATCAACCGACGTCAGACCTGTTTTCCGTCGATATTGCCAAAAATCAATAAACATTTTTGGCTGTATTGCACATGATAAACACGAAAACCATGCTGTATAATAGTATCAGCTTCAAGATCATCACACGCTTTGCGGTCTATATGATTTTATGCCCGTCCGATACCTCCTTATTTTTTCGTGAACGGACGGGCATAAAACATTCACCGCACCTGTAAAACAGATCATTTTGTGCTTAGTATATAAAATAAAAGGAGGAAAACAAAATGAAAAAAATAATGGCGACGGTACTTGTCGTTGTTATGACCCTGGTACTTTGTTCCGTAGCGGTCAACGCGGAAAACACGCTCGTCATCGACTTCAACACGGAAGAAGGACGTGCCGCGGGAACGTTCTTCGGCAACAACTGCGAATATGCAACTGACGCCGGGACCGACGACAAGATAGTAGCGAACCTTAAGAACCTCGCTCCCGACGGCTCAGACGCGACAGCCGAAGGCGAGGGCGGACTTTTCGGCAACGGTATAGCCGTTAAGTTCAATTCCGACGCGGACGGCGAGGCGACGGTCGTCGCAACGCTGATCTGCCCGGACCACGTCAACGGTGCGTTCAACTACAGACTGTATCACAGCACGAACGACGGCGAATTTGTAAAAGAAGCGCTGAACGACGTTCAGGATCACGTATTCTTTGACTACACCATAAAAGTGAACGTCAAAAATGGTGAAAACACGATCAAATTCGTACAGGGCGTTGATCCCTGGGGCAACGGCAACGAAAGCGGCAACGGCTGGAGAGTCGACATTGCAAAACTTTCGATAACGCTTCCCGAGGCTTCCGCGGATACACCGGCTGATCCCGGTACGACTGACGAGCCCGCCAATCCCGGTACGACTGACGAACCGACCAATCCTGCCACCGCCGACGCTTCCGTTATAGCCATTGCCGCTGTTGCGTGCGTCGCTCTTGCGGGAGCAGTCATTGCAAAAAAAGTAAAATAAACTTCTGAATCGTCAAAGGGCTTTGAGAAAGGATTCTCAAAGCCTCTTTTTTTCGCGGCTTATCCGTCATGACGAAAATCAAGCATCATGAATAGGTGATAATCCACAAACCTATGAGTCTATTTTTATGTATTTTGCACATTAATAACACGAACCGGATCTGATATAATAAGCATCGGATAAATATAAAATATATGTCAGGAGAGCGGTATATGAAAAAGATCATTGCGGCGCTTACGGTTTTGACGGTGTTCATTTTGAGCGCGTTGCCTGTATTTGCGTCGTCTTCGACGGCGGACGGGCTTGAAACCGTGTTTGAGGAAAACTTCGAAGAATATGAGAGCGGTGTAAACGTCAATTCGACGACCATGCCTTCGTTCTTTGTATG
>JAEEGL016587439.1_pt1 | contig 31382 bp, 25 predicted proteins | sample 9134231 | NCBI WGS metagenome assembly JAEEGL01 (sample SAMN16246548, study PRJNA631951) | gut metagenome | biome: gut microbiome; feature: rumen; material: fiber-attached | host: Bos | place: Iran: Karaj | collected 2018-10 | reverse complement strand
ATCTTGTCCACGTCCATCTTTACCAATGGCTTCTGTGCCACCACTTCCACGCCTTTCAACGTCTTGGCGTCATCGCTGATGGTGAGGGTGCCGAGGTCGAGCACGGATTTCTCGCCGAGAGTGATGGTCTGGCGGAGGTCGGCCTTGCCAATGCTGCTAACCACGAGGTCGTATTTGCCTTTACCTTCCACGTCATGGCTGAACGCACCGTCTTTGTCGGTGAGAAACATAGAGACGGCCTTGTCGCTCTTGCCTTCCTTATAAATACGCACAGTAGCGAAGGGCTCTCCCTCGCCGAGTGTCTTGTCTTTCACTGTTCCTTTCACGGTGGTGGTCTGTGCCATCGCTGCAGTTGATGCTACAAGCATCAGACTGAATAAAATTTTCTTGAATGATAGCATATTTTTGCGGTTTTGATTGATTATCTTTCTAAATATGTCGCAAAGATACGCCGGATTGCTACAACAACAATCTCTTTTTCGACCACTCCCCCCGATTTTTTCGACGAAAAACTCAGAGCCTGTAGTGTCTCTAGCCTCTCTAGCCTCTATAGCATCTATCCTCTCTATCTCAATAACTCAAAAGTTTCACTTGGCTGAGCCTGATCATATCAGGATGGTCGATATCCTGGCCTTTGGATGAATAGAAGATTGTACTGTTGTCGACGCTGATGTCATGGATCATCTCGAGAGTCCCTTTGGCGGCGATGCCGATGCGGGTGTCGCGGCACACGATGCGGCTGATATGGATGTCGCAGAACTCGGGGATGAACTCCGCCGGTGCCTTGTTGGTGTCAGTGGCCTTGCTGCCGGCAGGACGGTCAGCATATGAGGTTTCGAAGACAATGGCCTGGTCTCTGATGTCGCTCATGCGGATATCGCTGATGTGGATGTCGCTGGTCTTTCCGCCACGACCCGGGCCGCTTTTGAAGCGCAGACCGGTGTCCGTGCCCGAGAAGGTGCAGTCATTCACTACGATGCGGTGCATGCCTCCCGAGAACTCCGAACCGATGACAAATCCCCCATGGGCGTGATACACCGTGTTGCCTGTGATGAGGATATCGGCACAGGGACCGTATTTCACACCTTCGGCACCCACGCCGCCCTTGAGGCAGATGCCATCGTCGCCCACGTCGAGGGTGCAACGGGTGACAAGGGCGCGCTGGCACTGCATCAGGTCGATTCCGTCGCCATTCTGTGCGTTCCACGGGCAGCGCACGTTCACACCGTCGAGGATGACATCCTTGCAGCGCTGCGGTACGATGTGGAATTTCGGAGCATTCTGCACCGTCACTCCCGAGATGAGTATGCGCTCGCAGTCGGTCAGGCGGATGAGGTGGGGCCGCAGTTTCTCCTGTGCTTCCTGTGTTTCGGCGATATTGCCGAAGTGCTTCAGCCCGAAGGGATACCACAGTTGGTCGTTGTCGGCCTTGGTGCCGCCCATGTTGAGGAAAGCCTTCCATTCCGTGTCGCTCACCTTGCTGCGCTTGACGGGGCGCCACCATTCGCCGTTGCCGTCGATGATGCCTTCCCCGGTAATGCTGATGTCATGGCACTTGCTGGCTGTCAGCGGTGATGTCGCGCGTGAACTCTTGCCGTCATTGTTGCCGATATATCGCTGCTTGTCGGGCGAGAACAGGATGATGGCTCCCCGCTCCACATGGAGGTCGATAAGACTCTTCATCTTGATCGGACCGGTGAGGTAGATGCCGGCTGGCACGTTGAGGTGCCCGCCACCTTGTTGGGTGAGGTGGCTGATGGCCTTGGCGAAAGCCTCTGTGCAGTCGGTGACTCCGTCGCTGATGGCACCGAAGTCGGTGACTGAGATGGTGAGGCTGGGAATGGAGGGCGCCTGCGGTTGACTGACTGCAATGGGTAGGTTTTGGTAGAGTTGTCCGTAGTTGTCGGCCCAGGTGGTGATGGAGAGTGTGACCATCAGCACCAAAAGAAATATCCTTTTCATGCTTTAGTAAGATTGGTTTGATTGCGTATGCAAAAGTAATGATAATAGGTGACAATTGACACGGAAAAGGCAAAAAAAAAGGCTTTTAGTTGGCTGTTTTTCAAAATATGCGTAATTTTGCAAATTCAGTAAATTAGGTATCATCTAAAGGTAAAAGGAACAATCAATTATGGAGTGGAAACATCCGTTGAGAAGTGCTGTGTGCACGGAGGGCCGCAAGATGGCAGGAGCCAGGGCTCTCTGGGTGGCAGCGGGCATGAAGCATGAGCAGTTTGGCAAACCGATCATTGCGGTGGTCAATTCATTCACCCAGTTTGTACCGGGGCATACCCACCTGCATGAGATCGGACAGATTGTCAAAAAAGAGATAGAGGCATTGGGATGCTATGCCGCTGAGTTCAATACCATCGCCATCGACGACGGTATCGCCATGGGGCACGACGGCATGCTCTACTCTCTGCCTTCCCGCGACATCATCGCCGACTCCGTGGAATACATGGTCAATGCCCACAAGGCCGACGCCATGGTGTGCATCTCCAACTGCGACAAGGTGACTCCAGGTATGCTCATGGCTGCCATGCGCCTCAATATCCCTGCTGTCTTCGTGAGCGGCGGACCGATGGAGGCTGGCCGTTGGCGCGGCGAGAATGCCGACCTCATCACGGCCATGGTGAAGGGGGCCGACCCCACCATGAGCGAAGAGGAAATCAAGGAGATAGAACAATGTGCCTGCCCTGGCTGTGGCAGTTGCTCTGGCATGTTCACCGCCAATTCGATGAACTCGCTCACTGAGGCGATTGGCCTGTCCTTGCCTGGCAACGGCACCATCGTGGCTACCCATGCCAACCGCGTCAGACTATTCGAGGATGCGGCTCACCTCATCGTGGAGAACGCTTTTAGATACTACCGCGACGGCGACGAAAACGTGCTTCCGCGCAGCATCGCCACCCGCGAGGCTTTCCTCAATGCCATGACACTCGATATCGCCATGGGTGGTTCCACCAATACCGTCCTCCACTTGCTCGCTGTGGCACAGGAGGCGGGAGCAGACTTCTGCATGCGTGATATAGACCAATTGAGCCGTAAGGTGCCCTGCCTGTGCAAACTGTCGCCCAACACACAGAAGTACAGTGTGCAGGAATGCGGACGTGCAGGAGGCATCCTGGGCATCATGCACGAATTGGACAAGGGCGGACTCATCAGCCGCGATACCCTGAGGGTGGACGGAATGACCGCTGGTGATGCGATGGACAAATACGCGATAGCAGATGCCGAAAGCGAAGAGGACATGGACGACGAGGCTATCCGCATCTACTCCAGCGCTCCGGCCGGACGCTTCTCCACCCAGATGGGCTCGCAGGACACGAAATGGGAGTCGTTTGACACCGACCGTGCCGAGGGGTGCATCCGCGATATCGAGCATGCTTATACCAAGGACGGCGGACTGGCCGTGCTCTTTGGCAATATCGCACAGGATGGCTGCGTGGTGAAGACGGCTGGCGTCGATGAGGCGCTGTGGCACTTCAGCGGACCCGCCAAGGTGTTCGACTCCCAGGAGGATGCCTGCGACGGTATCCTCGGAGGACAGGTGAAGAGCGGCGACTGTGTCGTCATCACCCATGAGGGTCCCAAGGGCGGTCCGGGCATGCAGGAGATGCTTTATCCCACTTCCTATATCAAGAGCATGCATCTGGGCAAGGAGTGTGCCCTCATCACCGACGGCAGGTTCTCTGGCGGTACGTCAGGCCTGAGCATCGGACATATCTCACCGGAGGCTGCCTCGGGTGGCAACATCGGCAAGATCATCGATGGTGACATCATCGAGATAGATATCCCCTCACGCTCCATCAATGTGCGGCTCAGCGATGAGGAACTGGCTGCAAGGGAGCAGCGGCCCCTGACCCGTCAGCGGGTGGTGAGCCGTGCCCTGAAGGCATACGCTCAGAGTGTCACCTCTGCCGACAAGGGTGGAGTAAGGATAATTGAAGAATAATTCAACTTCCGCAAGTTGAAAGGAGTGTGGATGTTTAGGAGTTTAGGAGTGTAGGAGTGTAGGAGTGTAGGAGTGTAGACATTACTCTTGCAAGTCATAGCCTATACAGACGATGAATCATCAGTTCTATTGTCTAAACTACAAATCTTCTAATCTCCTAAACTCCAAAAAGTTGAACAAATGTGAAACTTGAATAATGGAAGAAATCATCACAGGAGCAGAGGCCCTCATGAGGGCTTTGCGCGATGAGGGCGTGAAGACGATCTTCGGGTATCCCGGAGGGGCCATCATGCCGGTTTATGACGCGCTCTATGACTATACCCGGGGTAAGAAAAAGGCTTTTGACCACATTCTTGTTCGTCACGAACAGGCTGCTGCACATGCGGCGCAGGGCTATGCAAGGGTCAGCGGTGAGGTAGGCGTGTGCCTCGTCACCAGCGGACCGGGTGCCACCAATACGCTCACCGGTGTGGCAGATGCTATGATGGACTCCACACCCATCGTGGTCATCGCAGGACAGGTGGGGGTGGCGGCACTGGGCACTGATGCTTTCCAGGAGGTCGACCTCGTGGGCGTGGCGCAACCTATCTCCAAATGGAGTTATCAGATACGCCATCCCGAGGACATCGCATGGGCGGTCAGCAGGGCGTTCTTCATCGCCCGCAGCGGACGGCCGGGGCCTGTGGTGCTCGACTTCCCCAAAAACGCTCAGGTCACCACGACGAAATGGCAGCCAAAGCATGTGGATTTCGTGCGCAGTTATGTTCCCTATCCCAAAGTGGATGAGGCTTCCGTGCAACAGGCTGCAGAACTCATCAATCAGGCCAAGAGACCGCTGGCATTGGTGGGACAGGGTGTCGAACTGGGTGGAGCGCAGGCCGAACTACTGGCATTCCTGGAGCAGGGCGATATCCCTGCCGGACGCACCATGCTCGGACTCTCCGCACTCCCTTCCGACCATCCGCTCAACGTGGGCATGCTGGGCATGCACGGCAACCTGGCGCCCAATGTCAAGGAGCAGAAGTGTGACGTGCTGATAGCCATCGGCATGAGGTTCAGCGACCGTGTCACCGGGCGCACGGACACCTATGCCAAACAGGCGAAAATCATCCACCTCGATATTGACAAGTCTGAAATCAACAAGAACGTACACGCCGATGTGCCTGTTGTGGGCGACTGCAAGGAGACACTGCCTGCCATCACCCGCCTGCTCCGCAAAGGCGACCACAAGGTGTGGAGAGACAGTTTCATCCCACTGATAGAACAGGAGCATGAGAGGGTGGTGGAACCTGCCATTCATCCCACTGAGGGACCGCTGCTCATGGGTGAGGTGGTCAATGCCGTGGCGGAGGCTACCAAGGGCGAGGCTGTCCTCGTCACTGATGTGGGACAAAACCAGATGTTTGCTTGCCGCTATTTCAAATACCGCCGTCACCGCTCCGTGGTGACAAGCGGCGGACTGGGCACAATGGGCTTCGGCTTGCCGGCTTCCATCGGTGCCTCCTTTGGCACGCCTGACCGCACCGTCTGTGTGTTCATGGGCGACGGCGGCTTGCAGATGAGCATCCAGGAACTGGGCACCATCATGGAGCAGCAGACTCCCGTCAAGATCATCTTGCTCAACAACAACTACCTGGGCAATGTGAGGCAGTGGCAGGATATGTTCTTTGATCGGAGAAAATCGTTCACAAGGATGCTCAATCCCGACTATGGACAGGTATGCGCCGCTTATGGCATCGCTTACCGCAAGGTGGCTGAACGGACCGACCTGGCTGCTGCGGTCGATGAGATGCTCAGCACCAAAGGTCCTTTCATGCTCGAGTGCATGATCCGCGAGGAGGACAATGTGCTGCCGATGACACCTCCGGGAAAGAGTGTCGACGAGATGATGCTCGACATTGAAATATAAGAATTGGAAATCCCGAATGAGCGAATTGTCGAATGGAAGTTCAAAACCATTATTCTATAATTCTGAAATTCGTGAGATAATAATTTGACGAGATAATGGAAAAGACATTTTATACGCTGCTCGTTTACTCGGAGAATATCGCAGGTATCCTCAACCAGATCACTGCGGTGTTCACACGCAGGCAGGTGAATATCGAGAGCCTCAATGTGTCGGCTTCCAGCATTGAGGGTGTTCACAAATACACCATCACGGCATGGAGCACGCCCGACCAGATAGAGAAAATCACCAAGCAGATTGAGAAGAAAATCGATGTGGTGAAGGCTAAGTTCTATACCGACGACCAACTCTTCATCCGCGAGACAGGACTCTACAAACTGTCCACACCGCTGGTCATCAACAACCCCGAGGTGTCGCGCATCATCCGCCGCTTCGATGCCCAGATTACAGAGGTCAATCCTACCTATGTGGCGGTGATGAAAAGTGGTATCACCGAGGATATCGTCTCGATGTACTTGGCTCTCAATGAGTTCGGATGCGTACTGCAGTATACCCGCAGCGGACGTATCGCTATCACGCGAAGCACGGAGGAGGAGGTGAGCGCCTTCCTCGAACAACAAGAAAAAGACAAGGCAAATGGAAAAAGATAAGGTAGGATGCTATGAGTTCATGGCGGAGCCGTTCCACTGCGACTTCTCGCAGCGGCTCTTCATGGGTCACCTGGGCAACCATCTGCTCAATGCGGCTGACTTCCACTCTCAGCACAGGGGATTCGGCATGTCGTTCCTCAATACCATCGACCGCACGTGGGTGCTCTCAAGGCTCGTCATCGATATGGATGCCATGCCGGCCATGTACACACGTTTCTATGTGGAGACATGGGTGGAGAATGCCAAGCGGTTCTTCACCAACCGTAACTTCTGTGTGAAGGATGCGCAGACGGGTGAGGTATATGGCTACGGACGCTCCGTCTGGGCGATGATCGATACCAAGACGCGGCAGCCGGCCAACTTGCTCGAGGTCAACAATGGTGCCATCACTGAGTATATCGAGAGCGAAAAGCCTTGTCCCATCGCCAAGGGGTCGAGGGTGAACGTGGGACCTGATGTGCCGCTCATTGCGGAGTTGCCGATGCGATACAACGATATCGACATCAATGGCCACGTCAACAGCGTCAAGTATATCGAGCATGTGCTCGACCTCTTCGACGTCTCCTGGTATCAGACACATCGGTTGCGCCGCATCGAGATTGCCTATGTGGCAGAGGCTCACTATGGCGATACCCTGAGGTTCTACCGGGCGGAGGATAGCGACGGACTGTCATTCCACGTCAGGATGACAAAAGTGACTCCCGACAACGGCGAGGAAGTGGAAATTTGCAGATGTCTGACGGTTTTTGCAAATGAATGATAGCAAATTTTGCCGTTTCGCTGATAATTCGTAACTTTGCACACATTTTTAGAGAGATATATTAAAAAAACAACATTTATGGCTGAAATGAATTTCGGTGGCGTACTTGAGACAGTGGTCACCAGCAAAGAGTTCTCCTTGGAGAAAGCACGTGAGGTATTGAAGAATGAGACCATCGCCGTCATCGGCTATGGCATTCAGGGACCGGGACAGGCTTGCAACCTGCGCGACAATGGCTTCAATGTCATCGTAGGTCAGCGCGAGGGCAAGACCTATGAGAAAGCGGTCGCCGACGGATGGGTGCCGGGCAAGACACTCTTCTCCATCGAGGAGGCTGCAGAGAAGGGCACCATCGTTTGCATGCTGCTCTCCGACGCAGGACAGATACAGGTGTGGCCGCGTATCAAACCCTATCTCACTCCGGGCAAGGCGCTCTACTATTCTCATGGTTTCGCCATCAACTGGAACGACCGCACAGGTGTCGTGCCTCCAGAGGATGTCGATGTCATCTTGGTCGCTCCCAAGGGCTCGGGCACGTCGCTCCGCACCATGTTCCTCGAGGGACGCGGACTCAACTGCTCCTATGCCGTCTATCAGGATGCTACGGGCAAGGCTGAGGAGCGTACCATCGCCTTCGGTATCGGTATCGGTGCCGGCTACCTCTTCAAGACAACCTTTGAGCGTGAGGCTACCTCTGACCTCACCGGCGAGCGCGGTTCACTGATGGGTGCCATCGAAGGACTGCTCGAGGCTCAGTATGAGGTGCTCCGCGAGCACGGTCACTCTCCCTCTGAGGCTTTCAACGAGACCGTAGAGGAACTCACCCAGAGCCTTGGCCCGCTCTTCGGACAGAAGGGTATGGACTGGATGTATGCCAACTGCTCGACTACCGCTCAGCGTGGTGCGCTTGACTGGGCTCCTCGTTTCCGCGAGGCTATCAAACCGGTGATGGAGTGGCTCTACCTCTCCGTGCAGACTGGCAAGGAGGCTCAGATCTCCATCGACGCCAACTCCAAGGCCGACTACCGTGCCGGACTGGAGAAGGAACTCGAGGCCATGCGCAACAAAGAGATGTGGCGTGCCGGTGAGACCGTCCGCAAACTGAGACCCGAAAACAATTAAAAAGGGATATTGAGTGATCATCTCCAAGCAAGAAAAGGAAATGACTTCAACTTCTCAGCGAAGCGATAACTTCTTAACTACTTGAAAGTCGAACGGATGTAAGACTTCAATAAATTGACCAGGGGGTGCCAGTTGGCACCCCCCTCTTTTTTCTCAGCCTCGCACTGATGATTTGTCAGTCGTCGACACGTGTGAGTTGTCCGTTCTTGTTGAACCTCAGGTCAAGTTTGTTGGACAGTTCTACCTCATAATTGCCATAACGCCCTTTGTCGATCTTCGTGATGAAGGTTCCGTTGTAGGAACGCTTCACCTGGTTGGCGATGGTGGATGGCACCAAGTGGGCGGGGACGGCGCTGTGCTTGCAGTTCACCTTCTCCCAGTTGCCATTCTTGTCAAACTTCAGTTTGGTGCCGTTGTTCAGGCGCACCTCATACCGGGTCTTCATGAATTCGTTGTCAATTTTGGCATACGAAATGACCAGACCGGGGAAATTCTTCTTCACGAAGGTCTTGGCGGCTGCAGGAAGTTGCTCTGCGGAAATCACCCTTTCATTGGCGAAGACTGACACTGCGTTCATCATCATGCAAATGAGTGCTGCGAAAAATATGCTTGACTTTTTCATCGTTTTTTTATTTTTGGTTTATAATTTCAGTTGTTTCTTTCTTGTCTCCGGGGTGTTTTCCCTTTCGACAATGCAAAGATAGGACGAGAATGGAAGGGATGAAAATATTTTGGCGTTTTTCCCCTCAGTTCGTTGCGACACGCATCCCAGTATGCGACAAAGGGGAAAAACACCTGCAAAATGTGTCGCATGGAGGCAAAAAAACGTTCCCAATCATCATTTTTTGGTAGAGAGGACCGGGTGAGAAAACATCATTTTTGGGTATTGCCTATTCTTTCCAGTTCTTTTACCTTTGCATCGCCATTGTTTTTTAAAAGAATAGTATAAAATGAATAGTACAATTGTCGTTTACGGTTCCTCAACGGGAACATGCGAGGCCATCGCTGAGAAGATTGCCTCCAAACTGGGTGTGGAAGCCATCAATGTGCAGGATCTCAACACAGATCTCGTGAGCAGCAACCAGAACTTGATCCTCGGCACGTCGACATGGGGCGCAGGAGAGATGCAGGATGACTGGTATGACGGAATTCAGGTACTGAAGAATGCCGACCTGGCAGGGAAGACCATCGCCTTGTTCGGATGTGGCGACTGCGAGTCATACAGCGACACCTTCGTTGGTGGCATCGGCGAACTATACAACAGCATCAAGGACAGCGGAGCCAAGTTTGTGGGGGCTGTCGCTGCCGACGGCTACACCTTTGACGATTCCGAGGCATTGGTTGACGGCCAGTTCATCGGTCTCCCCCTCGACGATGTGAACGAGGACGACAGGACGGATGAGCGCATCGACGCATGGATTGAGCAGATAACTCCCGAACTTTAATCTTTTTGGTGACTATGCAGATGGCGGAGAATGTGATGGGTATGTCGGAGATGCCACATGTGGTGTCTCCTGCGATGAAAGTGCTGATGAACCACATCTATGAATATAAGAAAGGTGTGCGCAGGATGGTGCTCTTCACCTGCAACCGCCGTTATGAGCAATATGCCACCAGGCGTCTCGACAGTCAGGGCATCAGTTATCTGGTGCAGCCTGTCGGCAGACAGAACGTCAACATCTATTTCGGACGGCGGGAGTGCCTCGAGGCCATCAGACTGCTTGTTACGCATCCCCTCAGTGAACTCACGCCCGAGGAGGATTTCATCCTCGGCGCGATGCTCGGCTATGACATTTGCGCGCAATGTGAGCGCTATTGTGAGAGAAAGTGCAAACAACAAAAAGCCTGATTCCGGTCAGGCTTTTTGCTTGTTCCGTCTGCTGCTGTGTCACAGCAGCCCCCCAATCTTTGTGCTCCACATACAAAAATCTCTGTCTCTCTTTCTCTCTCTGTTGAGATAATAACCAAAAACTGACTTACATCAAGAAAGGGGCACTTTTTGGTAAAAAATGGACAAAAAGCATGGCTGTGTGCGCAAACAGTTGTAATTTTGCATCGTCAAAAGGAAAAAAAGGTCAGCCAAGATAAAGGTCAGCCAAGATAAAAGGTCAGCCGAAAAAGACCAGCATGAAAGAGATCAGTTCAGGTATTGGCCAAGGTTAAAAAGAGTGTTTCAGCAGGATGACAAGACATACAGCATTGAATAACGTTTGCTGGAAATAGAAAATAGTTGATAAGGTAAAAGGTTAAGGATAAAGTTTAGGTTATAGTTTTGAAAGATTGCGTTATAGTTTTGAAAGAAGAATAGGTAATAGTTTTGAAAAGGTAATAGGAAAAGATTGTAGACAGGGTGACACAGATGCAAGAGTAAAGCATTGAATAAGTAAAAAAGATTGTGCACGAAATTTTCAGGTAACCGCCCATGCCGTGAGGCACGCGAATTGTTTCATTTAAAGTATCAGAAAGGGTAAAAAGATGAATACAACAATTGTACTGGCATTTGCCATGTTAATTATTTCAGGATTTCTGTTCGAGAACACAATTGAGAAGAAATAACATCTCGGACAATTAAAGAAGAAAATCATTTATTCAGAATAATCAGGCGGGCGGAGACGGTAAAAAACCGGACTCCGCCTGTTTTTTTGTGCCCAAATCATTCGTTGTGTCAAAAAAATGCGTTAACTTCGCAGTCTTATGAAGGTTTTTCAGGGAAAAAGCGATGTGCTGCTGGGATATATCAGGGAGGGAAAAGCCCTTACTGGTGGCGAGAAACTCAATCTGATCATTCAGTTGAGTATCCCCTCCATCCTGGCGCAGATCACCAGCGTGGTGATGTTCTTCATCGACCAGGCGATGGTGGGCCACCTCGGAGCGAAGGCATCGGCAGCCTGTGGACTGGTGGAGACTTCGACATGGTTGCTCGGCAGTCTGACGGGGGCAGCCTCGATGGGCTTCTCGGTGCAGGTGGCGCATTTCATCGGTGCCAACGACTTCGAGAAAGCGCGGCAGGTGTTCCGCCATGCGCTCATTGTCACCTCCCTGCTCAGTGTGGTCATCATGGCCGTGGCAGTGTCCATCGCACATCCCTTGCCGTTTTGGTTGGGTGGCGGAGCCGACATCGCCCATGATGCCTCGATCTATTTTTTGATTTTCTCACTCGCAGGACCATTTTTCCAACTCTACAGCCTCTCTTCCGCCATGCTCAAATGCTCGGGCGACATGCGCATGCCCAGTCTCCTCAGCATCATCATGTGCGTACTCGACGTGGGGTTCAACTACATCCTCATCTATAAGGCTCATCTTGGGGTGATGGGAGCCGCTATCGGCACGGCACTGTCCATTGTCATCTGCGGTACGGTGCTGGCATATATAGCCATCTTCCGCAACAAGATGCTGTCGCTCAAAAGGGTGGGGGAGCGCTTCTTCTGGGTGGCAGATTATCTGAAAAATGCCATGAAAATCGGACTGCCCATGGCGGCACAGTCGGTGCTCATGAGCGGTGCGCAGATTGTGGGAACGATGATAGTCGCGCCATTGGGCAACATCGCCATTGCTGCCAATACCTTGGGCATCACGGCAGAGAGCCTGTGCTACATGCCGGGCTATGGCATCGGTGATGCCGCCACGACACTGGTGGGACAGAGCATTGGGGCGGGGCGCTCCGACCTGTGCCGCAGTTTCGCGCGCATGACCCTTTTCTTGGGCATGACGGTCATGGCGGTGATGGGACTGGTGATGTTTGTCTTCGCTCCTGAGATGATGGGCCTGATGACGCCTGTCGATGAAATCATCGACCTGGGGGCTTACTGTCTGCGCATTGAGGCATTTGCCGAACCCATGTTCGCGGCTTCTATCATCGCCGTGTGTGTCTGCGTGGGGGCTGGCGACACCCTCAAACCTGCCATCATCAGCCTGTGCAGCATGTGGCTCGTGCGCCTTACCTTGGCATACTTCCTCTCCATCCACTACGGACTGGTGGGCGTGTGGATTGCCATGGCCATCGAACTCACCTTCCGTGGCATCCTGCTGATGACCCGACTCTTCCGCGTGAAATGGATGAGGAAGGGCGTGTCTTAGAATTAGAATAGATTTTCAACACAGAGAAACAAAGGCACAGAGAATAACAAATAAAGAAAAATCTCTGTATCTCTGTGTCTCTGTGTTTGTTTTTTAAAATAGACTGACAGCAGCCTTTGCTTTGTCAAACTCCGTGACCAGCCGCTCCATCACCTTACTGACCGGGAGTATTTCTTTGACAGCAGAGGAAATCTGTCCGATTTCCAACATTCCATTGTCGGTGTCACCCTCAAAAATGCCGCGCTTGGTGGCTGCCTGACCGAGGATAGCCCGCAGATCCTCTACGGCGGCACCTTCCTTTTCTGCTTCAAGGATGCGGCAATAGAGGTCGTTCTTCACCAGACGGGTGGGGGAGATGAGTTTGAGCGTGAGCATGGTGTCGCCCTCTTCCAACTGCGTGCAGCGCTGCTTGTAGGCTTCTGACGCACTGCTCTCCTCTGTAAGGGCAAACAGGGTGCCTATCTGGACACCCTCGGCACCAAGTGCCATCGCGGCGAGGATGGCCTCACCCGAACCGATGCCGCCGGCGGCGATGAGCGGAAGCGTGGTGGCGCGGCGCACCTGGGGAATGAGCGTCATTGTCGTCGTCTCCTCACGGCCATTGTGACCGCCTGCCTCAAAACCTTCTGCCACAATGGCGTCGACTCCTGCCTCCTCGCACTTGCGGGCAAACTTCGAACTCGACACCACATGAACTACTTTCATGCCTGCCTCGTGCAGGCGCTGGGTATATTTCTTCGGACTGCCCGCAGAGGTAAATACGATCTTCACACCTTCGTTGATGAGAATGTCCATCAAACGGTCGATCTCGGGGTACATCAGCGGAACGTTCACACCCCAGGGCTTGTCGGTGGCCTCACGCAACTTATGGATATGCTCCACCAATGTCTCGGGATGCATCGACCCCGCACCGAGCAGGCCAAGACCGCCTGCGTTGCTCACTGCGGCGGCGAGACGCCAACCGCTGATCCACACCATACCCCCTTGGATGATGGGGTATTCTATGCCGAATAACTCTGTAATCCTGTTCTTGTTCATAACTCTTTTTGTCGTTTGGTCAGCAAAAATACGATTTTTTGATGAAAAAAACATATTTTTGTGTCACAAAAGCGAATGTCGTGCGTATTATAGGCAAAGAATCAACAATTAATCATTCAATTATTATCAACTCACAAGACGTATGAAAAGAATCATTATGACCCTCACTGCGATGCTGACCTTGACCATGATGTCGGACTGCATCACGAAAGAGAATGCAGAGAGCACAGACAGTACTGAGGTAGAGGCTGGTCTCAGCGAAAGGAACAGCGACGACCCTGTTACCCCTTACGACATCGACAATTTTTCGGAAATCTCCTTGGAAGGCATCGTCCATGCTGTCATCAAACAGGGCAATGGCTTTGATGTTAGGGTGACGGAAAGCCCCAACCCGAAAATCAAGACTCTCGTGGAGAAAAAAGGCAGCATGCTGAAAGTTTATACGAAAACAAAGGAGAAAAATGTCCATGGGGATGATGCTCCCACCGTCTATATCACCCTGCCGTCGATAAAAGGTGTGAGGGGGAGCGGTGCCACGGCCATGACCCTCTCCAATTTGACGGCTGAAGACATGAACGTTGATCTGTCAGGGGCTTCTTCGGCTACTTTCGGCGATATGGAGTGCGGCGGCCTGCGTCTCGATTGCTCTGGAGCATCAAAACTGAATTTCGGCAAAGTGAGATGCGAGTCGCTCAGAGGTGTTTTGTCTGGTGCAAGCAACCTGACACTCGCTGCCAATGTGGATGGCAGCATCGACCTGGACAACAGCGGTGCCTGCAAACAGTATCTCCAGTTGGTTGGAAAGACTCTCAAAATGGAAAGTTCAGGTGCCACCAACAGCGAGATTTCTTTCAAAGGCGGTTCTGCCGATGTGTCGTGCAGCGGCGCAGGAAAAGTCCAACTTGATGTGGACTGCAAGGAACTGAAGGCTTCCAACAGCGGTGCCTCGAAGTTCACCATCAGCGGCACTGCCGACAAGACAGACATCGATGCCAGCGGAGTGGCCAAGATCGACACCAAGCAACTCAATAAACTTTAGAGTGAAGAGTGAAGAGTGAAGAATGAAGAGTGAAGAATGAAGAATGAAGAGTGAAGAATGAAGAGTGAAGAGTGAAGAATGAAGAATGAAGAGTGAAGAATATCACAGCCTGTCACGTTCTGTATGTCGCTGTGCCACAGAGACTCCATTCATGGCCTGCCACGCCAAGCAAATCATATGTCTACACACCTAAACTCCTACACTCCTAATCTCCTAATCTCCTAATCTCCTAATCTCCCACACTCCTAAACTCCTAATCCCCTCAATCCCTATAAATGACCGACGAAGAACTGCGGAGCGTGCTCCCCACACTTAGGCCCAAACTGGTGGCTGTTGCCCGTTGCTATGTGAAAGACAGCAACGAGGCAGAGGACATCGTGCAGGACACGATGCTCAGGCTCTGGGTGGTGCGCGACAGACTCATCGGCTCCCCTGAGGGATTCGCCATGGTGGTGGTGAAGAACCTTTCATTGGACTATCTCCGAAAAAAACATCGATTTGACTCTCTCACAGACATGGAGAAGTTGGAGATGGAAGACATGACACCCGCCGCCGATGGCGAATCCACAGAGGAAGTGATGCGCATCGTCAGCACATTGCCTGAGCGTCAGCAGACCATCCTGAGACTGCACGATATGGAGGGTGCCAGTTATGAGGAGATCGCTACGGTGATGGGCATCTCAGAAACCGCCCTCCGCAAGACCGTCAGCCGCACCCGCCTCCTCGTGCGCCTGCGCTATCTCGCCGCAGTCGGTGCTGCCGTGGTGGTACTTCTGATGGTCACTTGGGGATGGCGCTCTTGGCAGGAAATGCAGTACCTTCGCCGCTATGAGGGTTCATACGTGATGGTCAACGGTCAGCGCAACGACAACCTGAGGCAGATACGGCCACAGATAGAGGATGCCCTCACTCAGGCAGAAAACATCGAATACACCCTTGACCAAGCCTTTATCCATGAGGCGGAAACCGATGTCCTCAACAGCATCAGCGACCCCGAAGAGCGCCAGCGACTCCAGAAACTGCTTGAGAGTGAAGAATGAAGAGTGAAGAGTGAAGAGTGAAGAATGAAGAGTGAAGAGTGAAGAATGAAGAATGAAGAATGAAGAATACCACAGCCAGTCACGTTCTGTATGTCGCTGTACCACAGCGACTCCATACAAGCCCTGCCACACCAAGCAAATCATATGTCTAAACTCCTAATCTCCTACACTCCTAATCTCCCACACTCCTAATCTCCTAAACTCCTAACCCCTCGTTCGGGCGGATTTGTAATCCGACCGCCGCGAATATAAGCATTTGCAATGCGATAATCAGACGATAAATATCCAATCCCAATAATCCGTGTCAATCAGTTCCCCCTAATCTCCAAAAATATGAATTCCAGAATATTAAAAATACTTATCTCCCTCTGCCTTTCCCTTTTCATAGGGGTATCGGCTCAGGCGCAGAACAGCATCGATGAACTGGTGGAGAATATCTCCACTCTTGGCTCATCCAAATTCACGTCTGTGGTGGACAGAGACCCCAAAACACGTCAGGTGAATAAAGTGGTGAAGGTGCTCGAAGTTCCTGGTGTCCAAGCGAGTAAGTTGCGAAATGCCTTCCTGAAGGAGAAAGACAGCGGCAGTTTCAGCCATTCCAGGGATGGTCATGAGGAGACCATGACACTGACCACCGAGTCGCGTGACAAAGTGCGTATCTACATGCTCCGCACAGAGATACTTGGTTCGCATGTTTACGGCTCCGCCAAGGTCACAGTAATTGCCAAATACAGATAACTAATACGTTGATAGTCTATCCTCAAAAAACCCTTCTAAAGCCCTCCTAAAAACCCATCCTAAGCAAAGGTAACCAGCCCCCTTCTAATCGGTTAGAAGGGGGCTGGATGGGTGTTGAAAAACCAACACCCGAGGCGTTGATTACCATGCTGATATATTCTCTGACTCTCTGTCTCTCTGTTTCTGTTGCAATACAGCAGATTACTAATTCAAGTGATATCTCAGCACGTCGGACTTCTTGCTGGAGCGCACCTTGCGGATGCTGCGCTCACGGATCTGACGGGCACGCTCACGGGTGATGCCGATTTCTTCCGCGATATCCTCCAGGCTGCGGCCCGTACAGCCGATGCCGAAACTCTGTTTCAAGATATAGATCTCCTTCTTGTTGAGCACACCGCTGAGCACACGCTCCAAGTCGCTCACCATCGACTCATGGTTGGTGAGGGAGTCGGTGGCATTGGCGTCATCGTCCGACAGCAGGTCGCTCATGCAACTGCCGTCATCGTCGGAGAGGGGAGCATCGATGCTCGAGTGATGGGTGCTGATGCTCATCGCCAGTTCCACTTTCTCGATGTCGATGTCGGTCAGTTCGCTGATCTCCTCCACGGAGGGACGGCGTCCGTTCTCCTGCTCAAACTCGCGGATGGCGGCGTTGATGCGGCTCTTGATGCCCGTCTGATTCAATGGGATGCGAATCAGGTTGCTGTTCTCGCTGATGGCCTGCATGATGCTCTGGCGGATCCACCACACGGCATAAGAGATGAATTTGAATCCACGTGTCTCGTCGAAACGCTCGGCAGCGCGGATCAGACCGATGTTGCCCTCATTGATGAGGTCGGTCAGCGGCAGACCATAGCGCTGGTATTGCTTGGCCACGGAAACCACGAAGCGCAGGTTGGAATTGACAAGTTGCCGCTTGGCACGCTCTCCTTCCACACCGCCCTTGCGGATAATTTGGGCCAGTTCCACTTCCTGATCGGCAGTGAGCAGGGGATAGTGCCCGATTTCCACCAGGTACTTCTCCAACGCTTCTTCCTGACGACTGGTAATGCTTTCAATGATCTTGATTTGTCTCATCTGTTCTCCTTTTTTATGCTGATTCGAGGATAATGAGTGAGGACATGGAGAAAAACTATCATCAATTTCAAAATAAATGTGTTTTTTTTCAGCCTTGTCTCTTTTTTTTCGTTATTTTGCAAGGCAAAAGATCAAAAAACTCCCACAATCCTCACTTCTAAACTCCTTAAAAATTTAAATATGGTTTACAACGAATTAGGAAAGACCGGACTGCGCGTGTCCAATCTCAGTTTCGGCGCTTCCTCCCTCGGCGGCGTGTTCCACAGCCTTCGCGAGGAAGAAGGTATCAGGGCCGTCCATGTGGCGGTGGATAATGGCATCAATTTCATCGATGTGTCTCCCTATTACGGACACCTCAAAGCCGAGACCGTGCTGGGAAAGGCCCTTCAGGAAATCCGGCGCGACAGATATATCCTATCGACCAAGGTGGGTCGCTATGGTAAGGACGGAGTCAACACCTGGGACTATTCTGCCAAGAGAGCCACGGAGAGCGTCTATGAGAGCATGGACCGCCTCCATGTGGACTACATCGACATCATCAATGTGCACGACGTGGAATTCGCCGACCTCCAGCAGGTGGTGGACGAGACGCTGCCGGCACTTGTCGAACTGCGCAACAAGGGTGTGGTGGGGCATGTGGGCATCACCGACCTGCAGCCCGAGAATATCAAATGGGTCATCGAGCATTCCGAACCGGGTACGGTGGAGAGCGTGCTCTGTTTCTGCCACTACTGTCTCAACGATGACATGCTCCTCGACTATCTTGATTTCCTGGAAGAGAACCATGTGGGGGTCATCAATGCATCTCCTCTGTCGATGGGACTGCTCTCACAGCGGGGTGCTCCCGACTGGCATCCGGCTCCGGAGCCGCTGAGGGAGGCGTGCCGCAAGGCTGCGCTGTTCTGCCAGCAGCAGGGCTATCCCATCGAGCGCCTGGCCATGCAGTATGCCACCGGCCTCAATCCGCGCATTGCCACGACACTCTTCAGCAGCACCAATCCCGACAATGTGCTGCGCAACATCGAATATGTCAGCGAGCCTGCCGACATGCAACTGGTGGAGGAAGTGCGGCGCATCATCGGCGACCAGATGCGCGTAAGATGGAAAAACAGTTGAGTAAATGCGAAACTTGAATTATTGAAATGAAAGCAATCAAAATCACAGCCGAGCGGCAGATGGCTGTCGTAGATATCGAAGAGCCGCAAATGGGAGACGATGAGGTGCTCCTGAGACTGAACTATGTGGGTTTCTGCGGGTCAGACCTGAACACGTTTTTGGGCAGAAATCCGATGGTGCACATGCCGGTGATTCCCGGTCATGAGGTGGGGGCTGTCATCGAAAAGGTAGGCAAGAATGTGCCCGAGGGACTGAAACCCGGCATGGTGGTGACGGTCAATCCATATACCAACTGTGGAAAATGTGCCTCATGCCGCAACGGACGTGTGAATGCCTGTGAGCACAACGAGACACTGGGTGTGCAGCGCGACGGATCCATGAGGGAGCGTATCGCCCTTCCATGGGAGAAAATCATTCCTGCCGGACTGCTCACACCGCGCACCTGTGCGCTCATCGAACCCATGAGCGTGGGCTTCCATGCCGTGTCGAGAGCACAGGTCACCGACATCGACGTGGTGATGGTCATCGGCTGCGGCATGGTGGGCATGGGTGCTGTCGTGCGCAGCGTGCAGCGCGGTGCCACCGTAGTAGCTGCCGACATAGATGATGAGAAACTCGCCCTTGCCAAAAAGATGGGGGCCAGTTACACCATCAACACCCTCACCGAGGATGTGCATGCCCGTCTGCAGGAGATGACCGGCGGCTTCGGTCCCGACGTGGTCATCGAAGCGGTGGGAAGTCCCATCACCTATCAGATGGCTGTCAATGAAGTGGCGTTCACAGGCCGCACCGTGTGCATCGGATACGCCAAGACTGAGGTGTCGTTCCAGACTAAATACTTCGTTCAGAAAGAACTTGACATCCGTGGTTCGCGCAACGCCCAACCCTCGGATTTCCGCGCCGTCATCCATTATTTGGAGAAAGGCACTTGTCCGGTGGATGAACTCATCACCAAGGTGGTGAAGCCCGAGGAGGCTTCTGATGCCATGTGTGAGTGGGCTGCTGCTCCAGGAAAGGTGTTCCGCATCCTCGTAGATATGGAGTGAAAGACAAAGTTCATCCTCAAGGAGTAATGTCTAAACTCCTAAGCTCCTGCACTCCTACACTCCTAAAAAGAATGATTTCATTTACCAGCGATTACACAGAAGGTGCGCATCCTGAGATACTGCGCCGACTCACCGAGACCAACCTGATGCAGGAACCTGGTTACGGTGAAGACTCGTTCAGCAAAGCCGCCAAGGAGAAAATCCGCGAGGCGATATGCTGTCCCGATGCCGATGTGTTCTTCCTGTCGGGCGGCACACAGACCAACGCCATCGTCATCAGCAGTTTGCTCAGAAGTTTCGAGGGTGTGGTGGCGGCTGAGACAGGACATGTCGCCGTGCATGAGGCGGGGGCCATCGAATTGGGCGGTCATAAGGTGCTGACCTTGCCTTCCCATGAGGGAAAAATCAATGCCAATGAACTGAGGACCTACCTCGGTCGCTTCTTTTCCGACCCCACCTGGCAGCACATGGTGAGGCCGGGAATGGTGTATATCTCCTTTCCCACAGAGTATGGCACCATTTACACCAGTAAGGAATTGGAGGCCATCCACAATGTGTGCATAGAATACCAGATTCCCCTCTTCATCGATGGGGCAAGGTTGGGTTACGGACTGGCAAGCAATGCTGCCGACATCAACTTTGTGCAACTGGCTCTGTTATGCGATGTGTTCTACATCGGTGGCACCAAGGTGGGCGCTTTATGTGGGGAGGCATTGGTCTTTCCTATGGGAGATGCTCCCGAACAGTTCTTCACCATCATCAAACAGCGTGGCGCCCTGTTGGCGAAAGGAAGACTGCTGGGCATACAGTTCGACACACTCTTCACCGACAACCTCTACCTGCGTATCAGCCGCAATGCCATCGAGATGGCCAACGAGTTGATAAGGGTGTTTGATGATAATGGCATACCTCTCTTCATCGATTCTCCCACCAACCAGCAGTTCCCCATCCTCACCAGGGAGCAGGTGGATGCTCTTAAGGACGAAGTATCGTTTGAATTTTGGGAGCCCCTGCCCGACGGTAGGATAGTCACCCGCTTCGCCACCAGTTGGGCCACACAGTTGAGCCAAATCCAGAAACTGGAAGAAATTTTGGAACGATGTCCATAGTTCATAGTTCATAGTTCATAGTTCATAGTTCATAGTTCATAGTTCATAGTTCATAGTGCATAGTTCATAGTGCATAGTTCATAGTGCATAGTTCATAGTTCATAATTCATAGTTTATAGTGCATGGTGCAGGCAGTAGTAATGTCTAAACTCCTACACTCCTACACTCCTACACTCCTCATCTTCTAATCTCCCAAAAAATGGTCAAACACATTATCCTTTGGACCCTCAATCCTGAGTTGTCCGACGAAGAGAAAACCCAAGTGAAGAAAGAAATCAAGGCCGGACTGGAAGGTCTTGTGGGCAAGGTGCCTGGCCTGGTTGATGTCAAGGTACACATCGACGGACGCCTCGCCTCATCCAACGCAGATGTCATGCTCGACAGCACGCTCGAGTCCGCTGAGGCTCTCAAGGGCTATGCCGTCCATCCCGAGCATGTGGCAGTAGCCAACGGCAAGGTGAGACCTTTCACCGTGCAGCGCTCATGCCTCGACTTCGAGATATAGAGAATGACTATCAAACTTCCCACTCCTCCAATGTCTGAGGGGAGATGCCCAAAGTCCGAAGGAGTCTGATCAGAGGGGCTATGGATGTTTACCGCCAGAATATGGTTGTTTGCCGCCATAATATGGATGTTTACCGCCAGAAGTAGTGTGTAACTAACTCCCCCTCTAAGATTAGAGGGGGCAGGGGGGCGTTGATCATGAAACCTCCCTCTATTATTCTCCTTCGTCTCTCTCTTGAATCAAAAACTCCCCCTCCGAGACCTGTATCTCAGAGGGGGAGAACTGATGTTCTACTTTTATTGTTATGACTTTCTTCTTGTTATGCCTTTCTTTGCATGCTCTCCACATACTGTGGGTATGCTGGGCTGATCACTACGAAGAATCTGCAAGTGGCCTTGATGAACTTCTTTGCAGCCTTCTTGAAGTTGCTCACTCTTGTTGTCATTGCCGTGCTGTCGAAGTTGGCAACTGTTGTCGGGGTTAATTCGATTGTCTTCATAATAGTATCTTTTTTTTGTTATTATTCTTGTTGTTATTTTTGTTCTTGTTGTTTACTCCGCCAGGTTTCTCAATTTTCAATTTTCAATCTTCAATCTTCAATTTTCAATTGTTTCCGCCTGTCTTTGTTGTTTCTGATGCAAAGATAGGGCGGTTTTGAGCACCCACCATATTTTTTCCCTTTTATTTCCCCATCAGCATGCGACAGCCCGCCCCATCTGCGACACACAGGCAAAAGCCCCATTTAATCTGTCGTAAAATGGCACAAATTAGGGGCAGAGGGCCTTGCCCACCATCAACAATTTGGTGCAACAGGTAGGGACGCGACGTGTCGCGTCCGCCACCACCAGCATCCGTGTTTTTATCTTTTGTGTATCTTTCGTGCTATTCCGTGGTTGCCCCAAAAGGACCAAACCACAAAATGAATCACAATCCCCATCTCCCAGATTCCTCAAATGCCGAAGGAGTCTGATTGGAGGAGGGTAGGGGGCGTTGACCAAGAATAAAGGTTAGTTAAATTTGTTATTCAAGATAAAAAATTACTTAATTTCCATCAAATATTTGTCGTTATTCGACAAATATCACTATTTTTGCACCCAACAAAATGAATTTAAATATGATTGAATATGAACGAAAAAATGGTTAGAAAACTGAAATGGCTCTGTTATACAGCGTTGTTTGTATGTATATGCTGGTTTTTGTATGTGTGTTTCCATAGTTACGCATACATTTTTAATACAGAAGGCCAACATATCCATCTGGAGGCTGGTAGATCGATAGTAGGATATACGATTTCCTTCTTTGCCATACACCTTATTTTAACATTCGGACTGATTGGCATCTGTGTTGCTTTCTTTATCAATATACTGCGCGGTCTACGAAGAGAAGAACTTTTTCCAAAAGCCAATATTCTTGTCATCAATATTGGTGCCATTCTGATCTTCCTGCAGACTATGATAGCCGACAATTTCAGTCAGATATTTATCTCCGAAGGTCCGGGACAAATTGTCCTGACATCTAACCCCTTTGTCTGGGCATTGGCCGTTCTTGTATTCGGTGCCATGTATAAGATTGCCAACAACATTGCTGTAGAACACGATTTAACCATATAATGCAAACGGTTCATGATCATAGTAAATCTTGATGTGATAATGGCCCAAAGGAAGATGTCGCTTAATGAACTTTCGGAGCGTGTGGGTATTACGATTACAAATCTCTCGAAGTTGAAAACCGGCAAGGCTAAGGCTATCCGTTTCAGTACGCTTGATGCTATTTGCAAAGCATTGGATTGCTCACCTGCCGACATTTTGGAATACAAAACCGAGTCATAGACATGAAAAGGATTCACTATTTTACGCTTGCACTTGTTGCTCTTCTTATTTCTTCATCCGCCATCGCCCAAACAACAATCAGAGGTCATGTTGTTGACGAACGGGGTAAATCCGTAGAATATGTCAGTATTGGCTTTGAGGGAGACAATATTGGAGTCATCTCCGATGCACAAGGATATTTTGAAATTTCAATTCCAGCAAACAGGAAAGACAGTTTGTCGTTTACCCATGTTTCCTATCTGCCTGCGGTGGTGCCGTATCATATCTACAGTAAGGAATCGGAACTCACCGTGACGATGTCCAACAAAGTGATTGACCTGAACGAGGTTGTGGTAGGCAAGAAAAATCGCCCTCGTACACTGTCGGGCAAGTCGTGGGTCAATGTTGGTGTTGTGGCATTTATCGGTGAAAGCAATGAATATTCAGAATGGGGACCTGTATTCAAAAACAGTAAAGACTATCTGCTCAGCGACATTATACTGAGCCTGAAAGAATGCACATACGAGCAGTGTACGTTGAGTTTCAATATTTACGAGATACATGGCGATCAATTTGTCAACATTCTCAACAAGCCCATTTATCAGATTGTCAGTCCCGCTGACAATGACAAGCAATTATACATTTCCCCTTTGGAAGAAATTATATTGAAAGGCAAGCAGCAATATTGCATCTGCGTCAGCCCGGTTAATATCAAAGGCAACGGCGCCATTTATTTTTCCGCCACATTCAGGAGCAGTTTCGCCCGCAACTCCGTCAAAGGCAAGCGGCGTAAAATGCCCATTTGCCCCGCTATTGTCGTGAAAGGATGCGAGTTATAGAAATATTGCAGGGCTCTCCCCACCATCAGCCTTTCGTTGCAACATGTAGGGACGCGACGTGTCGCGTCCGCCATCATCAGCATTCGGTGCTTTTATCTTTTGTTATCCTTCGTGCGCTTCCGTGGTTGACAGTGACTTTGAAGAGCCAAACCACGAAATGAATCAGAATCTCCGCTCCCCTGATTCCTATTCACCTTTTTCCTTTTTGAGAGAACCTTTGTTCTTTTTCTTTCTTCTTCCTTCTTCAGCCTTTTTTATTTGATTCTTCAGAGGCTCCCTCTCCCCCTAACCCCCTCTCGGGCAGAGGGGGAGTTAGTTACCATTGCATGGCGTGGCATTTTGATCATTGGGGACGATTCTCAATGATCATGAATAGCGGGTACTGAGTTTGACTTGTGTTGTTCAATAGGAAAGAAACGACTTACCGAATCAGAATCTTCGGTCCCAGTGATTTGCTCTCTTTTGGCTTGCGGACGCGATACATCGCGTCCCTACTTGCTTTCCGCATCGCGTCCCTACTTGCTTTCCGCATCGCGTCCCTACATGCTGCACTACTATGATCATTGGGGACGGTTCTCAATGATCATGATTCACGAAGACAGAAGTTTTTGATTCGTCTCCCCCTCCTCATAGCATCGTGGGCTCGCCGCTCTCGATGAATTTAAGGCACTTCTCGGTGAGGGTGGGTCAGATAAAAAGATCATCCAATATAACCTCTTGGTTAACATCCTTGGAGTGTTCGTTCAATTTTATATTCTGACAGCAAGGTAAAAAACAGCCATTTTCGAGATTTTTTTTAAAAACGGCTGATTTTTGGGGTGTTTGCTCTTTTTTGTCAAGTCTGGATTTCAATAATTGTATTGCTTTCAAATGTGATATGATGAACACATCATCTTTGTAAACAAAGACCTCTCTGCCAGTTGTCAACTTAAAGAGCCATATTGCCATTGACATCAACGATGATGCCGTTACGAAAGTCCTTTCCTAAGCAGAAATCCGCAAATGTTTCATTTTCCATATCTTTATGAAACAATCATTGAGGTATCCTTTGACAAAAATGTTGTATTTTTGCACGCAATTATGGATCACGAATCCTGACAATCTACAAAATAGTCCTCAAAACAGTAAATTTTCTGCGTCATGATATTATCAACTTTGGCAACAGTGGCTTTGGTCATCAACGAACTGATGGCCTCCAACGTAGGTATGGCGATGAGTCCCGCCACCAATTTCGACAGTTGGATAGAGGTGTATAATCCGACAGAACAAGCAATCGATCTCGGTGGTATGTATCTGAGCGACAGGGCAGACTACCTGACGCTGTGGCAGATGCCCAAGAACATGGGCAAGGTGCCTGCGAAGGGCTTCAAGGTCATCTGGCTGGGCTCCAACAACATCAGGCAAGACCAGGCTCCCTTCAAACTTGACTGCGAAGGTGGAGCCATCTTCCTCAGCGATGCCAAGGGAGAACTGATCACCAGTTTGCAATATCCCGAGGCCATGAGCCGCACCTCGTATGCCAGAATGGAGGACGGAACGGGCGAGTGGGGATGGACAGCGGAACCCACGCCGGGTGCCACCAACACCACCTCGGTCTTTGCCAACAAACGGCTTGATCCTCCTGTCGTGGACACCGACAGCCGTATCTTCACCAACTCACTGTCTGTGAAAGTGGAAATCCCCGAGGGCGCCACACTGGTCTACACCACCGACGGAAGCCTGCCCGTGCCGCCGAAAGGGAATGCCGCCCAGACGGAATGGACCGACTTCATCGTCAATGGTAACTGCGAGGGGGATGACGTGACCTGCCTCGTCGGGAAAGATGGCGAAGGAAACGGCGTGCTGGAAACCCATATCCTCGATGGAGTGGGCTACAACGGCACTCGGGGCATCAAGGTACATTCCGTGGCTGATCCCGCGCAGGACTGGGACACGCAGTTCTTCGTATATACCCCCGACCATGTGTGGGAGGCGGGCGAACGGTATCGGTTCAAGATCAAGGTGCGTGCCGACCGGAATGCCCATGTCTCCGTGCAGGCTCATTCCACACCCAGCAATTACATCACCTGGCAGGTGATGGACAATGGCTATGACATCACTACCAAGTGGAAGGAAATCGTCTACGAGGGTACGGTGACAGCAGAGCAGTCGGGATTCAACGGTGCGATGCAGACCATCGCCTTCAACCTCAACGAATTGAGAGGGGTGGAAAACAATTACTATTTCGATGATGTCTCATGGGAGTTGTTCAATGGCAGCGCCAAAACGGACGGACTGATCAGCAAGGACGGCAAGTTCACCATCACCAACACCACCAATTACCGATTCCGCCTCGCCAAGGAGGGTTACCTGCCCAGTGTGCCGGTCACACGCTCCTACATCAAGACCTCTGACAAATACACCATCCCCGTGGTCTCTATCGTGGGTGACAGACGGTATTTCACCGACTCCCAGTGGGGCATCGACACCAAAGGCAGCAACGGAAAGACGGGCAACGGACAGGAAACGCCAGCCAACTGGAACATGGACTGGGAGCGGCCTGTCAACTTCTCCTTCATCACTCCGGATGGCAAAATGGCCATCAACCAGGATGTGGACATTTCCGTATCGGGTGGGTGGACACGTGCCGCCAATCCCAGGTCGTTCAAACTGAAATCGGGCAAGGAATATGACGGGCAAAACCGCCTCGACTACCAGTTCTTCCCCCAGAAACCTTATCTGCGGAACCAGGTCATCCTGCTGCGCAACGGTGGCAACGACGTGTGGGAGAACAACGGAAGCCGATTCCTCGACCCTGCCCTCCAGACCATCGTACAGCGGTCGGGCATCAACATCGACCTGCAGTCGTATGTGCCCATCATGGAGTATGTCAACGGTGAACTGAGAGGTGTGCTCAATATGCGCGAGCCCAACAACAAGAAGTTCGTGTCTGCCAATTACGGCTATGACGACGACTTCATCGACATGTTTGAGATGGATGCCGACTCCAATGTCGTCTTCATGGTGGGAAGCAGCCAGACCCTCGACCGCATCTATGAACTGGGCGAGCAGGCTCCCGATATGAACGCCTACGAGGAACTGAAGCAGATTCTTGACATCGATGAGTTCATCAACTACATGGCGATCGAACTGTTCCTCGGGTCGAGCGACTGGCCACACAACAACATCAAGGGCTTCAGAGACCAGAACGGCGGACGCTACCGCTTCGTGCTCTTCGACCTCGACTTCTCGTTTAAGAACAGCGACCCGTTCCAGGCCTTCGCCGACGACCAGTGGCACACCTTCAACTACATCTACGACCTGCAGGAGTCGAGGCATGAGGAGATCAAACTCGTCACCTTCTTCCTCAACATGCTCAGGAATGATGAGTTTCGCAAGCAGTTCATCGACACCTACTGCCTCATCGGAGGAAGTGTGTTCGACAGGGAGAAGGCTACTGCCATCGTCACGGAACTGGCTGATTTCGTCAGACCCATGATGCAGTTGGATGGACGGAGATCTCCCGACGGCTCTGCCAACCTGATCATCAACAAACTCAATACACTTAACGAGTCGATGATGAACTGCATGCATAAGTTTGACAGGATGAAACTCTCGGGCGTGAGGAAACGGAACGTGGTGCTCGGCACTGACACAGAGGGTGCTCACCTCTATGTCAACGGACTCGAGGTTCCCTATGCTCAGTTCAATGGCTCTCTTTTCCAACCTGTGAAACTGGAGGCCAAGGCTCCCGCCGGTTATACCTTTGAGGGATGGCGTCGCGGCGCTTCTGCCACCAACCTCCTGATGGGGTATGACAGTACTTGGAAATACTACGACAAGGGCGCGCTGAACGGTACCACTTGGCGCAACACATCCTTTGACGACAGTTCGTGGGCATCGGGCGCTGGTCCGCTGGGTTACAAGACGGCGGGTGTGAAAACCACCGTCAGTTACGGCAGCGATGCCAACCAGAAGAATCCCACCACCTATTTCCGCAAGACTGTCACCCTGAAGAATGCTCCCAAGTCGGACGACCTTTTCCTCCTCGACTATCAGGTGGATGACGGTTTTATCATCTATGTCAACAGCAGGGAAGCCGGAAGGGTGAACATGCCTTCGGGAAATGTCAACTTCAATTCCTTCTCCAGTACCTATGCCGCCGATGATCCGCTCACGGGCACGCTCACTCTGCCTGCCTCGCTGTTCCGCAGCGGCAGCAACATCATCGCAGTGGAGGTGCACAACAACAGTGCTACCTCTTCCGACCTCTTCTGGGCAGCGCAGTTGCTCACCTCAGTGGACGTCGCTGATGATGGGTATCTGTCTACCGACGCTGTCATCGACCTGCCCAATGAGGTCAGTATCAATTTGGTGGCCTGCTTCTCACCGATGTCTCAGGAGGAGCGTCTGGCGCAGGGCTTCACCCCTGTGTGCATCAATGAGGTGAGTGCTGCCAACGGCATCTTCGTCAATGAGTTCTTCAAGCGCAACGACTGGGTGGAGTTGTACAACACCACCGACAAGGCGATAGATGTGGAGGGTATGTACCTGTCTGACAATCCCGATAAACCGCAGAAATACCAAATCTCAAAGGGTGAGTCGGAGGCTTCGACAGTGATACCGCCACATGGCTATCTCATCATCTGGTGCGACAAAGTGGAGCCTGTCTCACAGTTGCATGCCTCCTTCAAACTCGCTGCCGAGGGCGGCGAGGTGCTGCTGACGGCAGCCGACAATTCCTGGACCGACCGTCTAGTTTATGCTTCCATGAAGGAGGATGAGACGGTGGGCCGCTATCCTGACGGAAACCGCAACGTCTATGTGATGAATTACCCCACCATCGCCAAGGCCAACATCACCACCAGTTATCAGGTGGATGTGGAGCAGCCCGCTACGAATGGGGTGCATGACCTCTTGGCTGCAAATGTGGGAGGTCTGTCTGCACGCTATGCCGCTGGCAAACTGGCTGTCCGCAGTCAGGCAACAGGGCAGGTCAGCGTGAGCATCTACAACTTGGCCGGACAGCCGGTCGACCGGATGGGTGCCGTTCTCCGTGGCGGTTATGCTGAGGTCGCTGTCGGACAGTTGCCTTCTGGCTGCTATATCGCCCGCGTCACGGATGCTTCCGGCCGCCATGCTTCCTGCAAGTTTGTAAAGAAATAGAGTTTAGAAGGAAAACCGGTGAAAATACCGCATTCACACGGATGCCATCAAGCAGAACTTGATCCCAGAAGAGGTGACGGCTGCACGGGCCAGCATCATCTATGCAGAAGATGCTGATGTACTCAATGTGACCATGTTCGGATATACTGCCAATAGACATTGATATCATCTGTCCTCCAGGAACTGTCATAGAGGAATATCTCTTTATTTGATTGAATAGCGCAAGATAACTTTTGTATTCTTGGGATAATAATGATTTACCTTTTCCCAATATCTGGAATAAATGTATAACATTATAACCCTTATAAACAAAAATGAATATGAAACAAAAACAATTCACATCTCTACGTTATTCCATACAAGAGGAATATGGTCAAATACAGACTCTCTGCGACATTATTAAGGCGGCCAACGAAGAAAAGCATTTCAAATCTACTCAAGAAGTTTTTGATGGTATCACCCCTATTATGAACAGATATATAAAGCGAGGAACCATAGGGGAGTTGACGCGGCAGCATATCAAAGCGGGATTGCTGAATGATGAAAGTCTTTTCCGTGACGGGCAACTTGATTGTGATGCGCTAAGAAAGAAACTTCTTGAAAGTATCACTACAGACAAGGATGACAAGTATGAAAGAATAATGGCCCAACGAGACGTTTTCAAATTTGTCGGATTGCTGATGTATTTCAACTTTTTCCGCAAATACACTTCAGTTGAACAAATCCGTGAAGACTTCTGTCAATACATTTTTGATGAAGAAATGCCTGATGGAGACTTTACTCAAAGTTATCTCAATGACAAGATGTTCTTCGGTTATCCTATGGGGGGATTTGCATATCCAAAATTTGCCTTCTTCTGGGCTCTTGAGTCCCTGTGGGAATATGTGTCTGATGAAAATGGCGTTCTCGACAACGAGAAACTTCAGAATAAGATGGTTGACGAATATCAGAAGTGCAAAAAGGAAATGGGACTTGAAGCATTAGTGGATGCGCATTATTCTGACGACGGACCTTGCCATCCTGAAGTCTTTTTCCCAAATACGGAAGAATTCTATGGGCCGGTTCTGGTAGCAGTAGAGGAAGAGAGAGGATTCATAGAATCTTGTGGCGAAGGTAAAGGTCCCAACCGTTATCCTTATGGGTATGAGCAAGCATTACTTCAGAGAATTCTCGAAAAGGAATCTGAACAATCTTCTTCGGACAAAAAACAAGATTAAGGTTATAGATAATTCAATTTCCGCAAGTTGAAAGTAGTTAAAGAAGTGAAGTAGTTAAAGTAGTTAAGCCGTTTGATTAGCGTGTCGTCTCCATTCGACCCAAGCAATCTCCTCTAAGCAATAAAAGGTAATGGCTTTAACTTCTCAGCGAAGCGATAACTTCTTGACTACTTGTAGGTTGAGCAAATGCGAAACATGAATTATAGATAATGTCCAAGGATTAAAACTTCATCAATGACTGAGTATAAATTGTTTGGTCGTAACATCTTGATTAAACGCGTGGGATGCGGGAACGGGGACTCCATGGGAGCCCCCATTCCCCCGAGTCTCAATCTTTTCGTCAAAGTGACGAATGGATGTAATGCGAGTTGCCCTTTCTGCTCAAATGCCGGCCACACACAGGACCGACATCTGTTTGATGTGGATAAACTGTTTGCCTGTATTGATGAGATATTGAATCAGCGCATTATCCTGAACCGATTGAACATCACAGGAGGCGAGCCTTCGATTGTGCCAGAAACAGTGAACCGAATCGTGGAGAGGCTTAATGCATCACCAGATTATCAACGCATTCACCTGCATCTGAACACAAATGGCCTGCTGCCAAGGTCACAGGAAATGATGCGCATAGCACGTTTCGATTCCATATCTATTTCGATGCACCATTATGACATGAGTGTTCTCTCTGAGATATACAACTGCCACATATCTTCAAGGGCAATAGATTTTGAAGGAATAGACATCGGCAAAATAAACCTGAGTTGCAATCTCATCAGGGGGTATATAGATTCATCCGAGGAGGCCAGGAAAATGCTCGACAAAACCATTGACATTGGCATTCCCAGAATAGGGTTTGTCGGTCTTATGCCTGTCAACAAATACAGCATAGAACAATTCGTCGATCTTGAAGAGATAAGGATTGACAGCATTCCGCACGTTTACTTTACCAAATCCAAGAACAGAGGGGAAAATTGCAAATGCAGCAACTACCTCTATAATAGAGACGGTAAAATACTGGAAATTTATATGCGCAATTATATGAACCCGAACTATTGCGAATCGGCGGTTGTCTGCGACGGCCAGCATCTGAGACAGGGGGTTCACGATGAGAACATAATTTACTGATAATGACGGAGACAGAAGTACTTTCAGAGACCAGAAAAGATATAAGTAACTACAACTCCTCCTATCCTTT
>JAEEGL016378395.1_pt1 | contig 31383 bp, 25 predicted proteins | sample 9134231 | NCBI WGS metagenome assembly JAEEGL01 (sample SAMN16246548, study PRJNA631951) | gut metagenome | biome: gut microbiome; feature: rumen; material: fiber-attached | host: Bos | place: Iran: Karaj | collected 2018-10 | reverse complement strand
TGCCCCTCACGAGCAACCCTCAAGAAAGACCCTCACGAAGGTAGCCCCTCATTAAAATCGTTTACCCTATTTAATGCTTTATCAAGCTCTTTAATCTGGTCTCTAACCTTAATTGCATAGCTCTCTAACTTACTATTCGTAAGCATTGTTTGTAAAAATGCTTCTGCATTCCCAATAAAATCCGCTTTATGCAAAAGATTCTTCCACCTTGTTTTTTCGGCTTCAGAATATGAATATCCATCCTTCCAGTAAGGATCATCAAGGATGCTCTTAGACTCTGACAAAGCAGAATTGTCTATATCTTCTTTCTTGCCTCCGCTCTCATTTGCAAGAATACATTCAATGGTTTTCATCGTTCTTTGTAAGAGCTCTTTTTTTCTAAAGAACTCTTTTTCCAGTTGCCTTACATAATTCGCAACATTTGTATCATTAAGCTCATCTGCTACAAAATCCTTAAGAAAATCAGCGTAAAAAGGTGTCTTTTTCGCATACTCCCACCATAGTTTTTCTATGTCGAAATGGAAATTTCCTGCTCCCCAAGGCTTATAACCTGGGTAATGTATAATGGCTGTATTTTCTTTTATATATTCATAAGTCATGCCCTGATTATGGGCAACTCTTGCAAAAAGATCATATTTTCTATAATCAGCATATTTTACCTTGTCCCAGTGAAGATAGTTTAAAATGTCCTGATCCGGTGCTTCCATTTCGTAGTTCCATTTTTTTATGGCATTAAGATATAAGTAAAAGTTGTAGTGACCACGCATTTTCATGACATTTATAAGTAGAACTCCGGAATTAAAGTATCTAAAGCCGTTATCATAGGCATCTGCAAACATTTCTCTGTGTTTTTTGCCATAGCTTTCGAGTGTATTGAAGCCGCCCTTGTCATCGCATACAATCATTTCACAAGAAGAGAAGTCACTATCATAAAAATCAGAAATGTCTTTATTTACGATAATGTCTCCATCAAGATATAAGAGTCTATCTACTGATTGGGGCAAAAGGTCAAACATAAAAAGCCTATAATAGGCTTCCAAGCTCCACTGGTCATTTCTTGGATATTTCTCGTCAAACGTTTCCTTATCCACATTTAGTAAAAAAAGAGTAATATCATAATCAGAAAGAACCTTTTCCATAACTTTCAAATCTTCATTAGAAAGCTCACTATTAAAGAGATAAGCCTCAATATGACGATGGTTATTTTCACAAAGTGATGTAAGCATCGTTGTTGTATATGGAAGGTATTTTTTGTTTAACGCTGTTCCAATATTCATAATTTTTTAACTTTGTATAGTCTCATTTTCAAATGGTTGCGTATCGATATTTAGTTAACTATATAATATAATATTATCATACATCAGCATATTCGAGGGAGCATTCTTATGGGAAATGAGAGCCATTTTGATACACTAATAGTAGTAACAGCTGACGACTGCAAAAGATTATTACCTTTATATCCCAGGCTAATAAATAACTATAAATATGGTAAATTATGCTTTATAGGACCTACTGCAGTTGGAGAAGTAATTGGAACTGCAGGTGTTATTGCTGATAATTCATATATAATTAATGAAAATGAGCTGATTTCATTCGATGAAGTTCATAAATGTATGGCCCATAAGCTTAAAGATATACTAAAAGGCCGGGAAATGCCCAGACCTGTCACTGGCTGGTATTATCAACAGTTCCTGAAAATGCAGTACAGTGTTGTATGCAAAGATGAATATTATATGGTGTGGGATGGTGATACAATTCCCTGCCGCGAAATTAAAATGTTTCAAGCTGAGACAGGCAAGCCTTATCTTGATATGAAGCATGAATATCATCCGGAGTATTTTGATACAATTTCAAAAATTCTTCCGGGATTTAGAAAAGTTATAGAAAGATCCTTTATTTCTGAGCATATGCTCTTTAAGACAGAGATAATGCGTTGTCTTATAAATGACATAGAAAAAAATGAGGCCATTCCGGGAACTAAGTTTTGGGAGAAGATAATAAATTCAATCCCTGCGGAGAATATTTCGCATTCTTCATTTAGTGAATTTGAAACCTATGGAACCTATGTGGCTATGCGGTTCCCTGATATTTATAAACTAAGGGACTGGCATTCATTTAGACTTGGATCACAGTTTTTTAGCATAGATACTATAACAGAAAGAGACTTTAGCTGGCTGGGTAAAGATTTTGATGCCATTTCCTTTGAAAAAAATCAGACAATGATGGGGGATGGTAACACATTTTTTAATGATCCTTCTTACCAGGAGAAGTTATCTGCCAAGCAGATGCTCCAGGCAATACAGATGGAGTTTAATGGTGGATACAAGGAAGTATGGGCAGATGATCCTGTTACCATGAAGCATGCCAATGTCACAAAGGGGGGCTTTGTGAATGGCAAAGGCGTAGATAACCGCACATTATTTGTCATTGTTGATAATGGTGATTCGGAAATGCTATCTATGAGTATAGAAGGCATCAAGGAATCTTTGTCGGAACTGAATTATAAAATAGTTACTACTGATAAAAATCTGCCTTTTTATCAGGCGGTTAATTCTGCTATCAGAAAAATGGATGGGACACAATATCAGGACTGGGATATTTTCGTAATAAAGAGTGGAACAAAAGTGATATTTGATTCGATCCACTTTTTGAAACAGGCCATGTATTCTTGCGATGAAGTTGGCGCAGCAGGGAGTGTTTCTAACCTGGCAGGCAATAAGCAAAAGCTAAATGTTTCTTTCGCAACTCCAGAAGAGTATATAAGTTTTGGCGAAAAAAATAATGTTCTTATGGAAGACCCTTATTTGGAGAGAGTTACACTATCAAGTAATGCTCTGTTGATTAAGAGAGCGGCTTATGAAAAAGTTGGAGGCTTTGCCGAAGAGTTTGGAGAAGATGGTATTGTAGGAGATGCTGACTTTTCACTGAGGCTTCTTGCCTGCGGCTATAGACTTAGATTGGTAAGGAATAGCTTTGTGTATAGAGCAGTGTGGGATGAGATTGAAGATAAGATTAGTGATGACAACGTCGGTCTTTTAAGTTTGATTTATGCCAATCCGGATATGATAGCCAATATTCCTTTTGATAAGGTTTCAAGATTTAATGCATTGGAAATTGGATGTGGACTTGGGGCTAATATGAAGGCAATAAGGAGCTTGTATCCAGAGGCAATACTTGCAGGAATTGAAAAAAATGAAGAACTGGCATCGATTGCATCCAAAACAGAACTGGTATATACAAGTTTGGAGGAACTTAAAAGCAATATAGAAGGCCCCGCATTTAATCTCCTTATAGCTAGCAAGGAAGGATTTAAGTCCTTGTCGCAGCAAGAAAAAGAGATAATTGGGAGCCTTTGCACTTCGGATTTTCAAGTGGTTACAAAGTGATGAAGTACTTATACGGGAAATATAAAACCATCGACGTTAATTGCCCCGTCGGAATAATCCCCCATGATGTTGCTTTCTAGAACAGCCTGGTAGAATTGCTGTGGTGAAAGCTTTTCTCTGTATCTGGGATCACGGAAGAATTCTGTGAGCTCAGATACTGTTGCCTGATATTTTTCAAAGGTAGCTGCATCGTAGTCTCTGGCAAGCCAGTCTATATCTTCCTGGGAAAGGTCCTTTATGTCTACAAAAAAGTTAGTATTTCTAAAGGATTTCCAATTTCTTAGCCTATAGGCAGATGTATGGCGCATGGCCACCCAAGTGCCATAGGTTTCGAATTCTGAGAAACCAAGGTCTATGTTTTCACTTCCTGCTGCAGAGAAAATTTTCTCATAGTATTTGTCTCCGTCGAAAGCAGTCTTTTCTATATCGGAAATCATTTCTAGCATCAAAGCTTTATTAAAAATCATATGTTCTGAAACAAAGGATTTTGCTATGACTTTAGAAAAACCAAATAGTTTATTGATGGTGGAAAAGTATCTGTCCTGGCATTCTGATTTTACATCAAAGAAAGGGGTACCATCTTCTGAGAACATATCAATTCGTCTAAGAGGGATGGTATCGGCGTCCCAGCAAAGATAGTATTCTTTGTCGCAAAAATTGGCAAATTCCATTTTTAGAAACTGTTGATAATACCAGCCTGTACTTGATAGACCGACTTTACTACTTTCTGTGAGCTGTTTTTGAAACGATTTTTTTACATCTTCAAAAGAAAGCATAGTCCTTTCGTTAAGATACTCTATCTTGTGGTCGCCAAAGATACCAGCTTCATAATCAGTTTTTATGCATTCTTCAAGCTCCGGTGGACCTACAAATACTATTTTGTCAACATCAAGGCATTCGAACAATCTATGGTAGTGCAGTTTGGTTCGGTGATAATCCGTTGGGAGTGATGGAATCATACATGGGAACGAATTCATAGATTTCTCCTTTTTACGAAAGATAAAGTGAAAGCCAAAAACTATGTGTAAGGCCGCCGTCACTTACTAAAGCATTCCAGTTATACTTTTGAAATTCATATTTATGCCAGAATAGTAATAATTCATCTGCATTAATGATTATTGCGTAGTCCTTTAAGAAGTGCCAGTAATGGTCAAGACGATCATCTTCATCTGTAAAATCTCTTTTTAAAATGTAATTTTCGTAGAAGGCGCTGAGCAAATATCCTTCAGGATCATAGGAATTCTTATTATTTTCATTAAACTGTTTCCGTTCTTCGTCTGAATAGCCTGTAAGCACATCCATGTTTTCGAATAAGATAAGCGGTGCCCATTTTGATATGTGCTGATTTATTGCATCCTGGGAAACGTAGTTTCTATCAAGGTATTGGCTATGACCGGAACTGGAATAGTATCTTATGAGATCTCCTAATGTGCCAAAGACCATGAAATCGGATATTCTAAAAGGAAAGAAGCACATACTGTTCCATCCACCGAGAAATAGAAGTCGTTCGTCCTGCTCAGGCCTTTCGCATTTATAGGTCTTTAGCATATTTTTCATGTACAAAAGGAAATCGGGAAGGAAAAAGCACTGGTCACTTCTTGTTTTTATGGCATACTTGATATCTTTAAATTCCTGTGCAGCCGATAAGCCGGAACGTGTGCTTGTGAGCTGATAGTTGATGTTTGATGAGCCGGCATCAGAAGGCTTTTTATTCTCAATTATCAGCACGTTTATGGATGATGCAAGGAATCTGAAAAGGGTGGTTACTTCGCCTTCCCAGGTTGAGACTATGATCAGCGTATCTGGATAAATTTTGCGATATCGGTAAACGGTTTCGAGAGTGAAATCATCCTCATATTGTATTGGTCCCTGAATTATTATCGCAGTATCAGCAAGTGAAATGCTAGGCAGGAATCTCCGTGAGGAGTATTGCCAGATATGGTTAAGCTGGATGTAGTCTCTGTTTGCTGAATTAAGCTTCTCGAGTTTATTGTTTATGTCATCTAAAGTGATACCTTCATATTCTTGTATTGGCGGAACTAAAAGATCAAATCGTATTGATAATGCTATCTCGCCTTCCAAAAAGCAAATATTTATGAAACTATCATCTATTTTTTCGGTACTAATTTTTTCGTTTAGAGACCTGAATTCATTAAGTAGCTGCTGGGTAATGCTGTTTAACTTCGACAAGACTTTACGCATTTTGTTTTTGAAGGTGCTTCCAGTAATCATGTGTTTGCTGACAATGTCCTGGTCTAGATAGATGGAAGAAATAAATATATTAATAGACTTGGAAAAAACGTTTAGGTCAGCAATAAGCGGTACAATACCTTCGTTTAAGAGAAATAAATCATTATTCTCCAGATAGGTACTGTACAGTTTTGAAGTATTAAGTTCTATCTTGTCAAATGAAGAAATAAGCTGTCTCTTGATCTCTTTCATTTAATACTCCCGGCTAAGCATTATTTTATATAAATATTATAACGTTATTTGGTATAATAATTGTATAAAATAATATAAACGTGATAAAAAATTTTGGGCGTGGAAAAATATGAAAAAGGTTTCCGTTATCATATCCTGCTTCAATGCTTCTAAGTGGGTAAGGCATGCATATAATTCAATAAAGAATCAGACTATGGATATGAGTGATATTGAGTGCATTTTCCTGGATGATGCATCAACAGACAATGGCGCTACCTGGAATGAATTGCTTAATATAGAAAATGACTGCCCGGAGAGTGTCATGGTCATCCACCTTGATGTCAACATGCGACAGGGCGGTGCTAGAAACATCGGAATGAAATATATGACAGGTAAATATATGATGTTCCTTGACGCAGACGATCTCTATAGACCGGAAACATGTCAGGAACTATATGATCTTGCATCGGAAAATAATCTGGATGTAATACAGTTTCAGCATGATCATGTATGGCGCTCTATGGATGACGTTTCGATTCCGGAAAGAGAGCCTGAGGAAGAAGGAGTTATTTGTGATTTGGATGAGAGACCTGATATCCGGAGAACATTTCTTACAGGATATCTTGGCGGATTCGGCTGTACAAATAAATTTTATAATGCACAGTTTATTAGAAGAGTAGGGGCGACTTTCGCAGAACATGTGGTATATGAGGAACCCAAATTTGTATTTCCTCTTTTTCTGGAAATGAACAAGTTCATGCTTAAGGAAACTAAATACTATATTTATCGTCATCGCCCTGGTTCAACTATGACGTCAGAACTTGGAATAAGATTATTGGATCACCCGGTTTCACAGTATCAGCTTATGGAGTTTTTGCTTACAAAACCTGATATTTACAGAGAATACAAAGAAGAAATTGATTATCATTTTGCCTATTCATATATTTTTGAAACATTGAGATTTTATATAGCCAATAATGGTGACCTGCCGCTTGGCTTTTTTGAAGATATGTCGGCTAAATTTATCAGTATCATGCCTGATGCTGATAACAATAAATACCTGATTGATCCGGAGTACATATACGTGAAGCAGGCTGTAGATGGCTGTAGAAGAAAATTTAGTTCGCAGCAGGAATTACATTCCTTTGCAACTGATATAGTGAATTGCTTTAATAAAGTTTATTACGGTCAAACGTAATTGGGAAAGCAGAGAAAATAGGGGTTGAAGATGGATCAAAAATGCGCAACACCAAATAAACAGCAGCTTGTGCAGACATTTGATGAACTGGCATTAAGAACGTTAAAAGCTCTTTCAGAAATGGAACATTCACAGGAAATTAAAATATCTTCTGCAGAATTAGCTGTTGTCATGCAGGGGTTTAATGCTTTTGCCAGGTCAGTAGATGCGGCAATTACAGGAACTTTCGTGAAGAATACACTGTATGAGCCTAACCTGTATGTTGACGATAGGTTAGAAGATGAAATGCAGCAAAATCTCAAAGAGATTCTGACAACCTTTGTAAATATTCTTACGCAGATAAATGCCATTTTAACGTCCGGATTTGACATTGCAAAGAAGGAAAATATAGAGAAATCAATTGGAAAACTGCTTCTGATGCTTCGTTTTGATATTCTATCTCTTCCTGAAGATGTCATTCAAGGCGTTGCAAATATGGGAAATGTATATGCACAGATAAAAAGTCTTGGAATCCTGGATCATGATCATTTTCTGGTAAGGCATCTGTGGCAAAGTTCAGCTAGAAGATTTCTTCCAAAGTATGATGATTCGGACGTGGCGATTGTAATGCAGGGGCCAATTAAATACGAGGATAATTTTACGCTGGAGACTCTACTGCGTTACAGAAAAATATATCCCAATGTATCAATTATTGTGTCGACCTGGGAAGGTGAAGTTACTGAGGAATTCAGACTGTTGGCTGAGCTTTGTGACATTGATATTGTTGAAAACAGTAAGCCATCTACAGGCGGTCCCTGGAACATAAAGTTTCAGCTAAAAAGTTCCATTGGCGGAATCAATAAAGCAGCGGAAAAAGAATCAAAATATGTAATGAAGACCAGAACTGATCAGGTCTTTTTGCATCCGGATTTTTTGATTTATATGAAAAATGTGGTGAGGACATTTCCTGCTTCCTGCGACAGTATGTCTGAGAGAATTGTATTCCTGGGTGCTCACAATTCGATGTGTACATATCCTTTTAGAATAACTGATTTTATGACATTCGGAAGGCTTGAGGATATAAGGAATTTTTATTCAGCCACAGGTGATTCAGACAGACTCATATATACTGCTAACAATCCCGTAATTAAAAGAAATCAGTATCTTGAGGTACTGGGGAGGACACCTTTCGAAAGTTTTTCACATATGCTACGTATGGATGAAACTGCCAGAAGAAAGATAGTTGAAGCAATCGGAAGAAAGCAGGATCCGGAATCATACATGGTTCAGTCTTTTTATGAACGTGTTGTGTATAAAAAGGAACTTTGTTCGACTGATGATATTTTGTTGCATTACTGGAAATTCATTAAGAACTGTACAGTTTTTATTGATCCTGAGGAGCTACTATTCTTTTGGGCAAAATATAGTGACCAATACATGAATATCAGTAGCAATGTTTCTGATGGTGGACTGACTCATGCCGCATGGATGTCAATTTATTATTCTGATTTATGACATTTATGGTTATTTGTATTTTGGCTTGCGAGTAAATGCAATATGAGGTGGGAGATGGCAGAGTCTTTTTCAACTGTTACCAAAAATAAATTTGTATCAGCTTTTACAAGTACCAGCCTTATTATACTAAAAGCGATTTCAGAGTATAGAACGTCTTTGGATAAGGATGTTCTCAGTAAGGAATTTGCTGCTGCAACCCAACTGATGAATAACCTTGCTAAAAGCATATCGGCTATTATAGCAGAGAGTTTTACCGAAGGGGCTTTCATGGACCCGTATATATTCTGTGATAACGATGTTTCGGAAAGAATGCAGCTGACATTAAAGACTATCATACGGAAGATGATAGAAGTAATGAAGCAGATGAATGCCATAACAGAGGGTGGATACGATGAAGAAAAGGCTGAGAGAATAAAGTCTACGCTTGGAGAACTTTTTTTGATCATTCGTTATGACATTATTTCAATGCCTGAGGGAGAGGTTGATGATATAGCTGATATTGGCACCGTGTATGGCCAGCTTGATAGGATTAATCTGCACAATAATGACCATTTTGTGGTAAAAAACCTATGGCAAAATTCATCAAGGAAAATTCTTCCTTCCTATGATGCTGGTGATGTGGCCATCGTTATGCAAGGACCTATAGATTATGAGAGAGATTTTACACTAGAAACTCTCATGAGATATAGAAGATTATATCCAAATACATTGATAATTCTTTCAACCTGGAAAGGTGAAATAAATGATGATTTCAGAGAAGTGATAAGTGCTATTGGAATTACGATAGTGGAAAATGATATGCCATCTGACAGGGGACCATCTAATATTGCCTGTCAAGTTGCAAGCTCACTTGGCGGGATTTCCAGGGCAGAAAAAGAAACTGGGGTCAGATATGTCCTTAAGACAAGAACTGATCAGGCTTTTTATCTCCCAGATTTTCTTTTGTATTTTAGAAATACACTTAAGACCTATCCTGTGAGAAATGCTGGACTGAAGGAGCGGATAATTTTCCTTGGGACCCACGGTTCAATGTGTACTTATCCTTTTAGAATAACTGATTTTATGGCATTTGGAACAATTGATGATGTAAAGAATCTTTATATGGTCCCGGATAATTTCGATAGACTTCAGTTTACACAGTCCAGTGAAGAAAAAAAGAATGGCCAGTATTTCTATGTGTTGAAAATGGCTATTGAGGACAGCTATGCCAAAGCCCTTGAAATGAGTGAAGAAGAGAGAATGCAGATTGTAAAAGATATAGGCATAAGACAGGATCCGGAATCGTTCTTTATTCAGTCCCTATGTGAGAGGGTGGTATATAAGAGGCAATTTAGCGAAAATGACGATCTTTTGATGCTTTACTGGAGATTTCTCAAAGATTGTGCGGTACTTATAGATCCTGATGAGCTGCTGTTTTATTGGGATAAATATAGCAGCAGGTATGTAGATATTAGCAGCAATACCTCCGAAGGAGGGCTTACTCACGCTACATGGACTTCATTTTATTACTGGGACTTATAGGCAGAAATAGGCTAATAATGTGTATTTCATTTGAATTGAGTGCTGGTGGAGATATATGGATAATCAAAAACATTTTGATGTACTAATAGTAGTAACGCCTGCTGACTGTGAGAGGGTGCTTAATCTGTACCCAAGGCTTATAGAGAACTTTGAATATGGAAAGCTCATCTTCATTGGATCCAAGCAGGTGGGAGAGATTGTGCTTAATCATGAGCCCATCAAAGACCATGTGGGATGGATGGATGAAAATGAGCTTATTCCATTTGATGATGTTCATGCCTGTATGTCAGATAAGATGAAGTCTGTTTTGAATGGAGAGTCTCTTCCTAGAGGAGTTACTGGATGGTATTATCAGCAGTTTCTGAAGATGCAGTATGCATGTGCCTGTATAGATGACTATTACATGGTATGGGATGGAGATACTGTGCCTTGTAGAAAGATAAATATGTTTAGTCAGGAGACAGGACAGCCCTATCTAGATCTTAAGCATGAATATCATCCTGAGTATTTTGACACTATGGGTAAGATATTGCCAGGTTTTAGAAAGGTTATTGAGAGATCTTTTATATCTGAACATATGCTGATGAAGTGTGACATAATGAAGGCACTTATATCAGAAATAGAGAAAAATGATAATATACCCGGCACCAGATTTTGGGAAAAGATAATCAATTGTATTGATGCAGAAAAAATATATGATTCATCCTTTAGTGAATTTGAGACCTATGGTACCTTTGTAGCACTTAGATATCCGAATGTATATAAACTTAGAGAGTGGCATTCCTTCAGGCTTGGTGGATCTTTTTTTGATAAAGATACGATCTGTGACAGAGATTTTGAGTGGCTTTCCAAGGACTTTGATGCTATATCCTTCGAAAAGGGCCAAAAGGTAAGCGAAGATAACAAGAATTATTTTGATAATCCCGAATATCAGAAAAAGCTGTCAGCAAAGAAAATGCTGCAACTTGCTCAAATGGAATTTAAGGATGGATATAAAGAAGTTTGGGAAGATGATATCCAGCTAAAACAGAATGCAAACGAGAAAGCAGGAGGCTTCTGGCGGTCCGAAGAAAGAGAAGAAAGAGTACTGATCGTAATAGTATCTTATAATTCAAGGCAACTTATGGCGGAGAATCTGGAGAGCATAAGAGATGTTCTTAATCCAGGGAGCTACAAAATAGTTGTAGTTGATAATGCATCGACGGATGTAGTAAGAGAATATCTGGAGCATCAGGAGGATGTACAGCTCATAAGCAATAGCAAAAATGTTGGCTTTGGCCCTGCCTGCAATATGGCAGTTGCTGCAACTGTGGGAACAGAATTCGATAAATGTGATGTGCTTCTATTGAACAATGACACAAGACTGGTATTTGACTCTCTCTATTTTTTGAAACAGGCACTGTATTCTGCTGCAGATGTAGGTGCTGTGGGAAGCTTGTCCAACTTCGCTGGAAACAAGCAGCAATTAGAGGTTAGTTTTAACTCGATAGATGAATACATCAGGTTCGGTGAGAAAGTAAATGTACCAATGGAAAGGCCGTTCTTGGAAAAAACAAAGCTTTCTTCTTTTGCTATGCTGATACGTAGAAAAGTGTGGGATGAGATTGGTGGCTTCGATGAGGATTTTGTTCCGGGGTATTACGAGGATGATGCTCTTTGTATGGAAATCCTTAAACGCGGATATAGACTACTGTTGGTAAGAAATAGCTTTATCTATCATGTCGGTCGCCAGAGCTTTGACAATCTGGATTATAAGAGAATAATCGACGAAAACCATGATCTATTTGTGAAAAAATACGGTTTTGACATTGATATGTATGCAAATGGCAGCGGTGATGTGATCAGACAGATACCTTTTGCGGAGAATGATGTATTCAGAGTCCTTGAATATGGATGCGGCCTTGGCTCTGATCTAAAGGCTATTAGGAGTATATTCTATAACAGTAAGGTCTATGGTATTGAGACTAATGAAAGACTTTATGAAATTACTAAGAAGACGGAAGAGGTATTTGAAAGTCTGGATGTCTTTTGGGAGTTCTATGGAGAAGAGAGATTTGAGGTAATCATTGTAGATAAGGGTAGTCTTGGAGAGGATGCCCAGGTGTTAGAGAGCGTTTTGAAAGAACTACTTACTCCGGCAGGACACCTGATAATCAAAGAGGAAGATGATGAAAACAAGAGAAATACTATTAAATATAATAGGTAATCTTGAAAGGGATGAGAATTTCCTTAAACGAATTCCTGCTGATGACATTATTTCATGCGTGTACATAGAACTATATGGACTTAGACAGATTTATTCCAGAGATCATTTTGACAGACTTGAGCAGGAACTTTTCAGATTTGCAGGGAAGCTAACGGCGGCTATTTCGGCTAATGATTCTGCTTTGGCTAAAGAAATAATCAGTAAGATCGCTGAGTTACAGGATCATCTTCCTGACAATGATATTTCATTGGATTTTATAGAAAAGGCTAACTATAACAAGGCTCTTGTGAGGCATAAAAGGGATAATACAATAATTGTTCTGGGGGATTCCCATGTTAATTTTTTTAGTGGTAACGAGGAACTGTCTTTCATTCCGATTGGGGGAAATGTAAATACCTGTGAGCAGATCAATGGGCTACCTTTTACTGTGCTGCATTTAGGCCCTGGCCTTGCGTATAACAGTGATAATTATAATTCCAGTTCAGGATTTAGAGAGAAATTGGAGTGGCTTTTAGAGAACTTTATAAGCGAAGGTGCGGAAATAATCAGCGTCCTGGGAGAAGTTGATATGAGAGCCCATGTTTTTAAGCAATGTCAGAAACAGGGGAAGGGTTACGAAGAGATAGTTGAGGATATTGTTATTCATTATATGAATTATCTTAAATGGCTTAAAGAAAAAGGCTTTAAGGTCATAGTATGGGGCCCTATTGCTTCTCAGGGAGATGACTGTCCTATGACTAAGGACTATCCCAGGGTTGGTACTGAGCAGGAAAGGAATATGGCAACAGCGTATTTTACTAAGCGCATGGCTGAAGAATGTAGAAACGCTGGCATAGGCTTTTTATCTATATTCAGGGAGATGGTTACAGCAGATTATAGGACTAAGCAGGAATACATTTCATCTGACCATTGTCATTTGGGGCAAAGATGTTTTGGAAAAGTATTAGAACAGATGTATAAAGGTGCTCTATGGGAGAAGTAATCTATTCAGATTTTAGCTACTATTATGAGGGCGAAGGTGTTTCCGAGAAACTTTTTGATTACCGCGAAAGTATCAAGGACTACACCTTGATTCCTATGCATAGCTTTGATAATTCGATTGATTCTATCTTTAAGAGAATCCATGGAGCACTTGTGGAGCGCCTTGCACAGACTGATCCGAACTTGATAAGCGTATTTTTCATGTCTTATATCCTCTTGGTCAACAGGCACATGGAGGAGCCCGAGCCAGTAAATGTATTGTGCATAGGGGAGCATCTTGATTGGATCAGCAGGTATATTGATGCTGATATTAAGCTGATGAATCCTGAATCTACTGTAACGTATGCTCGGGATATAGCAGGCACTTCGGATGGGATATACGATGTGGTGATTGCGGTAGGTCCCTTGGGAACAGAGTTAGTGCCTTATTATGAAAAAATAAAAGTAATGTCATCTGAAAATTGCAGGTGGATATTTATTGTAGGAACACAGGAGATTGCTTATCCGGGATGGAAGAAGTATATATTTGGCAGTTACGAGATTATTACAAGACAGGAGAGGCAAAATCCAGAAGAAGGATGTGAGTGTTCAGAAAAAGTCCAAGAGGTTGATGATGGCTATAAGAAGATCATGTCCTTAGCTCCTAAACGCGTAATCAAGACAGTAGCTGCTATTACACCCCATGACATCCCATTTACTAACTATGAGCTGATTAAGGATATTGGTGCTGTTCCGTATCTGTTTTATAAGAATAAAAACTGTACAGTATACATGGTGGGAATTGATAAGGATAGCGATTACTCTTTTGCCCAATATGTTATGGGAGAGGAATTGGTAAAGCTCCCGGATTACAGCATGGATTCCAAACTGGGCTGGCTAAATGAGCATGCTAAAGGTGTAGACTGCCTGATGCTTTTTGGGACCTATCCCAATAATATGAGAGTTGCAGAAGTGTATAAGCAATTGAATCCAGATGGAGTTATATATTTGGCACTAGATGCGACAGCGTTTTGGATTAATAATATTCCAAGATATGATAAGGCAGTAGATGAATTTTATAGAAAATGTGATCTTATAGGTGTATCTGCATTATCTTTGCAGAAGTTCATTACAAAGAAATGGAATATGGATATTAGAGTGGTGAGAAATGGCTATTATCCATTTGGAATAGGAGAGGTAAAACAACCAGACTTTGGTAAAAAAGAGAATAGAATAATTGCTGTTGGCAGAATTGGAGCGCACGAAAAAAGGCATGACATATTGTTAAAAGCATATGCGGAAATGAGTAAGAAAACATCTGGATGGCAGTTAAGACTAATTGGACCGATAGAAGATACATTTTATGGATTTATTGATGATTATATGGAAGAGCATCCTTATCTTGAAGATAGTATATCCTTTTCTGGAAATATAGTTGATAAAGCTGTTTTGCATGAAGAGTTTCTTGAAGCTAAGATTTTTGTTCAATGTTCAGAATCAGAGGCTTTTACTAATGTCATACCAGAAGCTATGAGTGCTGGGTGCGCCATTTTGACTACAGAGATTGATACCTGTAAAGAGGCAACAAATTATGGTAGGTGCGGATTGGTCTCACCAATAAATAATTATAATAAATTGGCTGATAATATAGAGCGTCTTTGTAATGATGAAGAAGAACTTATACGCATGAGTGAAAACTCATTTAGGTGCTATGAGGAAAATTATAATTATAACGACATCATTGATGAGTTATATGAAATGCTTATCAGGGCTTAGGTGAATAACATGGGTAATAATAAACCACTTATATCTGTAATAATGCCAGTAAAAAATAATATGATTTTCTTTCCAAAGGCTGTGGAAAGCGTTCTCTTGCAGAGCTTTTCAGATTGGGAGATGGTTATTGTAGAAGGAAATTCAGATGATGAAACATCAGCGTTAGCCGATGAGTATTCTAAAAGTGATGAGCGGATTATTACTATACATGCCGATGAGTGGATATATGAGAGTCTGAACATTGGCATATCAAGGGCAAACGGCGAATATATTACGTTCCTTAATTCAGACGACCTTCTTTTACCGGAGGCGCTATCTACTGCTGCAAGATTCATAGATGAATATGGAATTGATTTGTTTTTATTTGCAGTTGCCACAACTACCTGTGATGAAAATCAGAATATTCTTAGCGATGATTCATCTGAAATTGAAAGTCTCATGCCAAAGGAATTTGTCCTGCAGGGGCCTGAAGAATGCAGGGCTAACTGGGAACTGATAATGAGGATGGGGCTTATCAACAATCAGCTTAATGTCTATAAAAAGAGCGTGATAAAAGACCTTCGGTTTAGAAATGATATTTTTGGAGCCGACTATTACTTTAATCTTCAGATGCTTCCAAGGATGAATTCTATAAGCTATTTCCCTAAATGCCTATATCGTTTTAATGCTTATCATAACGTCCCAGGTATGAATGCGTCTGTTGGGAAATACTATCCATACAAGCATCAGATGTATAACGATTTTTATTACAAGAGCATCGAGATGTTTGCAACTTATGGGTGCCTCACTTCGGATGTTATGAGGATGCGAAGGAAGATAAGGATTATGGAGTTTGCTGCAGAAATCGATACATATCAGTATGATAGCTGCAAACTTACATTAGAGGAAAAATTGTACGATATCTTTAGATATACCGCGGAACTGAATGAAATACTCGGTATGGAAAACGAGTTTCAAAACATAGAGAACAAGGTGCTGGCTACTGCTTTTGCGCTTATTAGTAACAGCAGTGAGGATCCGGGCAAGATGAGAACTGTCTGTGAAGGAATCAGAGCTATCTTTGATATCAGCAAGGGCGCAGCTCCGGATATTAAGAAAATTTTTGATATGGTACAGGATTACTATAATCCTGCACACATTGGGATTACCATTTGCAATAAGTTGGTGAAATAGGAGAGACAGGACAATGAGAATATACATACTTGCACCTATGAATAAGATGAGTGGTGGAGCAGAACTTGCTCATCAGATGTGTCATGCTATTAATACCCTTACTGATACATATGCAAAAATGTGCTATGTGAATGTATCCGCGCCATTTGATAAGGCACTGTGTACAGATGTTGAAGCCCCGGAGGCTTATGGAATATATCAAACAAGCCATGTTACAGATTTTGATGAAATGAACCAGCCTGAGAATGTGGTTGTTTTTCCTGAGGGATTAACCCATAGCATGCCCTATGTGGCCAGGGCTAGAAAAGTCCTTTGGTGGATGAGTGTTGATAATTATATTTTATCTACCCATGAAAAGAATTTTGATTATATCGCGGACAACGTTATTCTGCATCTTTATCAGTCCTATTATGCCAAGGACTATGTTGAGAAAAAAATAGAAAACGCAAGAGGAATGTATCTGTCGGATTATATTAATGATGAACATGGCAAATTTATATATCCTGCGGAATTTCGTGAAAATATCGGATTATACAACCCGGCTAAAGGGTATGAGGAGATAGTTCCACTTATATCGAGGGCCAATTGGTTAAGATGGGTGCCGTTATCAGGACTGGATGTTCCCCATATGGTTCTACTAATGCAGAGTAGCAAAATATATGTGGACTTCGGTAATCACCCGGGGAAAGACAGGATTCCGAGAGAGGCAGCAGCCAACGGATGCTGCGTAATAACCAACAAAAAGGGCGCTGCAGCATTTGATATGGATGTTCCTATACCTGAGAAATACAAGTTTGATGAACCCAAGGAAAGACTTGATGAGATTAACGATTTTTTAAAGGATATCTGCGAGAATTTCAAGGAAAGACAGCAGGAATTTGCTGCATATAGGGAAATGATTAAAAAGGAAAAAGATTGTTTCAACTCGGATATAGTGACGTTTGTTAATTTGCTTAAATAATAGGAAATTGGGAAATGTCTATGAATGATAAAAAACCGATATTGATATTTAAAGGAGATGATGCGCTTTGTTACGGGGTGCTTATGTCTTACAGTACTCAGCTTAAGGATGCACTGACTGAAATTGGCGAGGAAGTAATATACTTAGATCCTGACGAAGACGTGATTGAACCCTATATAGGACGGGAGTATAAGGCGATTATTGCCTTTATGGAAAATATATTTTATAGCGTACTTTCAGATGGCAGTTTTGTGTTTGATCACTTTTATGGACCTAAATTTAATTATTGGACTGACTATCCGGCATTTTATTACAGATATGTTCAGAGAGTACCCAAGGACTATTATATTCTCACTCAGGACAGGAATTATGTTAACTTCATAAACAGATATTTCCCTAATGTTAGAGCTTTTTTTCTTCCACCAGGTGGGAGGAAGTCTACCGAGAATATTCCGTTTAGAGAAAGAAAATATGATATCTCTTTTGCCGGATCTTTTCTTAACTGGGAAGACTGCTTAAAAAGTTTTAATTCGGCAGATGAGACAACAAAGATTATAGTTGATAATTATCTGGATTTGTTGGTGACAGAGCCTGACTATACAACAGAAAAAGCTTTTGAAATTGTTTTACAAAGACTTGGGGCAAACGTGTCTGATGAGCAGTTCGTGCAGGAACTATCTAAGGTTCATAGACTAGCAGACAGAGGTGCAGCTAGGATCTATCGGCAGGAGATAATCCAGACTATTCTTGATAGTAAAATTGCTATAGATGTATTTGACGATAGCTGGAAGAACGCGCCGTTTTATGGCAATGAATATTTAAAAATACATCCGGAAGTTCCGTCAGAGCAGGTAAACAGCATATATGAAAATAGCAGAGTAAGTCTCAATATCATGACATGGCACAAGGATAGTATCACTGAAAGAGTTTTAGATGCCATGATGGCTGGAAGCATTGTTCTTTCAGATCAGACAAACGCCCTGAAAGAAGCCTTTGATGTAAATAAAGACATACTTCTTTTTTCTTTGAAAAATATCGAGGAAGTTCCACGACTTATAAAGGAACACGGTAATGATGCAGAACTTGCAAGATGTGGACAAACAAAAGCAATGAAGGATTATTCCTGGATAGACTGTGCAGAAAGGTTTTTGAAGATAATTGAAAATACTGATCATTAATCCATATTCATATATCCATAATGATATTCTTGAAGCGTTGATTGATGCCTATGGCATAGACAATGTAGATGAGCTTACTTATCTATTCAAAGGAAAAGATGTTTACAATAACGATGAGTTTGCCGAAATGATGGAAGCAACGTTAAAGGCAAAGTCTTACAATCTTGCTTTTTCGACTAATTTTTACCCTGTGATAGCGACAGTTTGCCATGATCACAATCTGATTTATATGGCCTGGACCTACGATACGCCAATGAATGTTTTACCATGTAGTCAAATGGAATATGATACCAACTTTATTTTCTTATTTGACAGGATAGAAGTTCAGAAGTACAGGCAATTGGGGTATACGAGATTCTGGCACATGCCCCTTGGAGTTAATACGGGGAAGTATGAAAGATTTTTGCCAAAGAAGGAATATGAAAATGATATTGCCTTTATGGGGAAACTTTATAAATCTCAGATTAATGTCATTACTGCAGGATTGCAGGGAGAATTGGCTCAATATGTCGATAAGCTTGTGAGTACGCAAAGGAATATTGTAGACAGATATATTGTTGATGACCTTATAAGTGAACCTATTATTGAGAGCATTAATCAAGAGTATAAAAGAAATGGTTATGATCTTGTAATCAATAAGCAGCAGCTTTCATACGCAATTGCAGAACATGTGACATATTTTGATAGAGTAAGCATCCTTGGAGTGCTAGGGCGTAGGTATGACACCCATTTATATACTTATGAGGCGGGTAAAAAAGAAAAAGACCTATTAAAAGATGTTCATATCCATGGCCCGCTGGATTATAACGAAGAGATGCCTGTTCTTTTTAAATCCAGCAAGATAAATCTTAACTGGAGCCTTAGAGCTGCGCAGAGTGCTATTCCTCTTAGAGCGCTGGATATTCTTGGATGCGGAGGATTTCTTTTGTCCAATGCTCAGCCTGAACTAATGGAATGGTTTGAAGATAGAAAAGAAGTGGTACTGTTTCATTGCATTGAGGAAGCTGTTGAACTGGCTGGATATTACCTGACTCATGAGGCTGAGCGAAGGCAGGTTGCGGCAGCAGGTCTTGAGCGTGTTAAAAGAGATTTTAAATACAGTGATCGAATAAAGAAAATGATGCAAACAGTTGAAGTCTTTTGATTAAGCATATTACAGAGGTCATTAATGGTTTATGAAAAAAGTAAGTGTAATAGTTCCCGCCTACAATTCGCATAATACGCTTTCAAGGTGCCTTGACAGTCTTGTTAATCAGACTCTTCAGGATATAGAGATAATCGTAATAAACGATGCCTCAACAGATGATACCTGGGACATAATGCTTGATTATGAAAGTAGATATCCCGAGAAGCTGATTGTCATTGATGGCGGTGTCAACCGAGGAAGCGGTGGGGCCAGAAATCAAGGCTTTGATATGGCAAGCGGCGAGTACATCGGCCTTGTGGATAGCGATGACTATGTGGCTTCAAATATGTATAAACTATTATATAACGAGGCGAAGAGGACAGATGCTGATATTGTAGATACGGGTTTTTACAGCGAAGCCATGGACAAAGCCATAGTTTATACAAGTGATGACCTTACTGGGACGTTAAATACTGAGAAGAGAAGAAAACTCATTGCTACCGGAGGATATCTTGTAACAAAGATTTTCAAGAATGAATTGTGGAATAATCCGCCTATCAGGATGAGGGAACATGTAAGATGTCTTGAGGATACAGAAATTCTCATCTATATGATACTTAAGGCTAAGAGCATCAGCAATGTTAAAGAGGTAATGTACAATTACTGCGATGTGTCACAGTCGGCTACGAAGACAATGGACCTTAAGACATACTATGATTCGGTATATGGAGCAATGAAGGCTATATATGAGGTCTGTCATAATCTGGAAAACTACGATGCTTGTAAAGAAATCATGGAATATGTGATGATTAATCTGTATTCTTACGGGATTAACAGGTGCTTGTATGAGCAGATCATTAAATATGGCGGAGCTAAAGAAAACATAAAAAAGTACTTCAATAACGTGGAAGGTACAAAACGGCATTTACTCTCTGACCTTGCCAAATTAAAGAAAACTATAGTGTGTGGAAACTACCGAGATAACCTGGAAGTAATGAGAAGAATGAAAGAGCTTGATATTCTGATAATGGAAGAATGTGACAAGCGATATCCGGTATAATATAACGCCAAATGGTATTTAATATAATAATGTTATAAAAAAGAGATAATTGGCCGATATATACTCTAGAGGTTGCTTAAAATGAGAGTGGCGGTTGCATATTTCAATGAAATAAAGGCTGAGGATCTGGCATGGGCCTTGCTGCAGGCAGGAATTGATGCAGAAATAATAGATTTGCCTATATCCATATATAGTACAGATCAGAAGGATGCCAGGGCGTATGCTGACTTTATTGGTGAAAACAGTATTGATGCTGTACTTACCTATGATTTCAGTGCGGCTCTTTCTGATGGCTGTAAACTAAAAAGTATTCCCTATGTTTCATGGATTTATGACTGTCCTCAGAAAGCACTGTACGAAGATGCTGTAGCCAATGATTGCAATTTTATTTATTCCTTTGACAAAAGACAGGTTGAGATAATAAAGAAATATGGCGGGAAGCATGTTTTTTATCAGCCGCTTGGGACTAATGTCTATAGAAATTCCGGGACTCAGATAACTAAAGAGGATGAGGCAAAATACTCATGTAATGTATCGTTTATTGGGAATCTTTTTTCAGCCGGAATATATGACCTTTGCGAGAAAGTGGCAACTGATTCTACCAAAAGTGAATATAGGAAAATTCTAACGGATGCCTATGGAATATGGGATGGAGTTGACAGAATACATAACAGATTGAGCCCCGAAGCAATAGACAATCTTCTTGATATTGGCAGGGACGAATTTGGCGCCGACTATAAGATGGATTTGGACGAGTTCTTTGCAGCAAGGCTGATTTCCTATGAACTTACGGGAAAAGAGCGAAGAGAGATGCTCTCAAGGCTCGTAAAGTATGATGTTAAATTTTTTACCGGTGAGAAAGATGTAGATATACCAGGGATAACTCCATTTCCTGCAATAAACTATATTGATGGACTTCCTAAAGCATATAATCTCAGCAAAATAAATATAAATCTTACACTTCACAGTATTACACAGGGAATTCCCCTTAGGGTATTCGATATTATGGGAGCTGGAGGTTTTGTCTTATCCAACTACCAGCCTGCCATTGAAGAGGAATTTGAGATTGGTAAAGAAATTGTTATTTATCATGACCTGGATGAGATGGAGGATAAGGTTAAGTACTATCTGGTGCATGAGAATGAGAGAAAAAAGATAGCACTTAATGGAAATAAAGCTGTAAAGGCCAGGTTTGATAATGAGCACATTATAAAACGCATGATAGAGGATTCATACAAAACATTTTGGGAGACACCTATGGAAAGCACAAAGGAATTATTAAGGAAACAGATAGAAGAAGGTAATATTGAGAACGCCTATGCTACTATCGAGGATAACTTTGAAAAAGAGGCGGAAATAATTAAGAAGGATGCGGAGTATTGTGTCCTTGTAGCTACAGCTTATATGTCGAAGGGTGAATTTGAAAAGGCGTTTGATATTATCAGAGCAGGCATTGCTTGTGATAATACGAACTACGAGCTTTTTCTGATGCTTGGAGAGTATTATGCTTTGACCAATCTTAATCAGGCTCTTTTGTGCTTCTATCAGGCACTGTATTTTTGTGATTCTGAAAGTGACAGACAGACCATAATTGGATTTATAAATGATGTAGTTGGCCAGGGGGCATCTATATGTCCGGTGGCTTTTGTCATTGCTACCCATAACAATCTTGACCATCTGAAAAAATGTATAGACAGCATAATAAATACTGTAGCCGTAGAACTTAGAGAAATAATTGTAGTAGATGATGCTTCAACAGATGGAACAGGTCAGTGGCTTTCTGAGAATAAAGATATTATCTGGAAAAGTAGTGACAGGCAGGTTGGTAATGCCGCAATTATAAATGAGGGAATTAAGCTATGCAGCCCAGGCAAGGATATTGTAGTTTTATCTTCGGATAATGTTTTATTAGATAATAGCTTATTGTGCCTAGGGCTTGGATTGTACTCGGATGACAGTGTTGGAGTTGTAGGAGCTCTGACTGACAGGTATTTGGAAAGAGAAGATGGTTCCTCGGATCCTGAGATAGCTGAAATGCTAAATAGACCAATGATGGATAGCCTTGATGAAATAAGTAGGCTGTTAGACTATGGAATGCTGATCAGACGTGAAGTGATAGATGAAATTGGCGAATTTGATGAGGGGAATATTTATGGCTTTTACGAAGACTCGAAGTTCTTTGAAAAGGCTAGAAATAAGGGGTGGAATGTATATCTTTCTTTGAATGGTTATATGAAAATACTCTGATAGAAAGGTTTGCCATGCAATTAATAGAAAAAGACAGGAATTCATTAAAAAAGAGTATACAAAGACTGGAATGGTGGACAGATGAGTCACCTGATGAAGTCATTTCTTTTGTCATGGAAAAAAAGCTTTCAGATGATGAACTTTTTAGCTATGTCAGGCAGTATGCTGTGGATCCTGACTATGTGATGGACAGAATAAATGGTGGTGAAGCCAGAGATACCTTTTTCCGCAATCAGGATGTGATAGAGGATATATGCCTTGAATGGAATGCCTACAGAGAAAAAGAGCTTTCGCCAGGGGAAAAAATTTCATTTATTGCCTGCTGCAATAATGACGATGAATATGATGAGATGAAAGCCTGGATTGACAGGCTTTGGGTTCCGGAAGGGTTGGAATTAGAAGTTTTGAAGGTCACTGATGCTGCATCAATCTGTGCTGGTTATAACGAGGCGATGCGGACAGCGGACGCCAGATATAAGGTGTATCTGCATCAGGATGTTCGTATTCTCAATCCTTTTTTTATTTTTGATTGTATAGATGTGTTTAGACGTCATCCGAAGGCCGGCATGATCGGTATGATGGGAGCAGGGAATGTGCCGGATAACGGCGTTATGTGGAAGGCCTCAAGGTGCGGAGCAGTAGTCCATGTTGAGGAAGATGATGAGGGAAAAGTATCTACTTTCCATGAACAGGTTTCCTACGACAGGGACTTTTCGGCAACTCTTTCTGACGGCTTTCTAATGGTCACAAGAGTTGATATCCCATGGCGTGAGGATATCTTTACCGGGTGGCATTTCTATGATGCTTCTCAGTCCATGGAGTTCTTAAAGGCAGGATATGAAATAATTATCCCTGATCAGAAGCAGGCCTGGTGCATGCATGATTTTGGAAAAATAAGATGGGATAACTATGATGAGACCAGAGAGATTTTTGTCAGGAATTATATAGATAACGAGGAATACAAGAAAATAAGGCTATCCAAACCAGTGGCCATAGTTGTAGTATCTTTTAACTCCAAGGCAGTAATGCAGGCAAATATAGAGAGTATCAGGAAATATGCTGGTGCCGGAAATTACAAGATTGTAGTAGTGGATAATGCTTCAACTGATGGAGTGGAAGAGTGGCTATCACAGCAAGAGGATATTCTTTTTATCAGTAATCAGAAGAATGTCGGGTATGGTCCTGCCTGCAATCAGGGCGTGGAAGCTACTATAGGAACTGAGTTTGAGGATAGCGATGTTCTGATTCTGAATAATGATACAAGACTTACCCCCGGAGCTCTTTCAAAGCTAAAGGAAGCTCTTTATTTTACTGCAGATACTGGTGCAGTTGGCTGCGTGGCTAACAGAGCAGGCAATAAGCAACAGATTGATGTGGTATTTGACAATGTGGAGGATTACATTTCCTACGGAGAAAAAAATAATGTGGAAATGCCTGATCCTACTCTTGAAAGAGTAAGGCTTTCTGGCTTTGCACTGCTTGTCAGGAGAAGTGTCTGGGATGAAGTCGGCGGTTTTGATGAGGATTTTGTCCCGGGATATTTTGAGGATGATGCGCTTTCCATGGAAATCCTGAAAAGGGGGTATCGCCTTAAGGTAGTCAGGAACAGTTTTATTTATCACATAGGGACTGAGAGCTTTAAGAATGTTGATATAGACAGCTATGTTCAGAGGAATTATGAACTGTTCAAGAGTAGGTACGGCTTTGACATTATTAAATATGCTAATGCTTCCGGACAAGTGATATCACATATACCGTTTACACCAAATGATAGTTTTTCTATATTACACTTTGGATGTGGACTAGGAGCGGAACTAAAAGCTGTTAGGAGTATATTCCCTAACAGTGCCGTGTACGGTATAGAAAAAGATAGAGCTTTGAGAAATATAGTAGCCGCTACTGAGACTATATTCGAAAGTCTTCAGGAGTTTGACAGAGAGAGCAATGGATTAAAGATCAATGTTTTGATAATAGAAAAAGAAATACTGGATAATATGAGTGACGAAGAAAAAAACATTATTGTAAGCCATTTTGCTGAGAAACCGGCTGTTTTGTATAAGGAGTATTAGTGGAATAGATGGATACAGCAGAGCTGCTTGAAAAAATACAAGCGTTAGAAGAAGAAAATGCCAAGCTGAGGGAGTGGCAGGGAGATATTAATAAGCTTCTTGGCCAAATCCTTGGCTTGCTTGAAACGCAGAAAACTTCTGAGGAAAGCTTAAGGACGCAGCTTGCAACAGTATATCAGAATGTAAAAATCAACCGCTATAGGATTGACAGTCTGCCCTATGAAATGGCAGCAGCTGATTATAAAGTAGATATTTCTTTTCCACATATCATAGATGAGCATGAAACCAGAAGATTACTGGCAGCAGATCATAAGTCAATTGCACGGCTTGGCGATGGAGAGTTTGCAGCAATAGTTGGGGATAGCAGATGGAATTTTCAAGAGCCATCAAAGGAGCTGGGACAGCGAATGAAAGAGGTGCTTTCATCCCGAAATGACAGACTGCTGATAGGCCTTAATCCAAATTTCTATAGGTCTCTTTTGGGAATGCAGGAGGATGAAGCGGATGGTGTCAGAGCATATATGCGACCTATGGTGAGAAGGCTTCATGATAGTTTGCTTGACGGAAGAACATATGCTGATGGTCTTTTCCATAATATAAATGGGGAAGGCGATGTCAAGGAATTAAAAGAAATATGGAATGGTCGTAATGTCACCATAATAGAAGGTGAATATACCAGGATGGGAGTAGGTAACGACCTCCTGGACAATGCTACTGGAATAAAAAGAATACTAGCGCCTTCGGAAAATGCTTTCTCTGTTTATGACAGGCTTTTAGAAGAAGCACTTAAGATTGATAAAGAAAATCTGGTTCTGGTAGCGCTTGGACCGACAGCTACAATACTTGCTTATGATTTGTGCAATGAGGGCTATCAGGCAATAGATATAGGACACATGGATCTTATTTATGAAAAGTATTTAAGAGGGCTTGATAGTCTGTATGATGTCAAAATACCTTATAAATACTGCAACAGCGATGAGATTGGCGATAGGCGTCAAATAGAAAATATAGATGATTCCGATTATAAAAATCAGATAATTACAAGGATTGTGCAGTGAAAAGGATAAGTGTTGTAATACCAACTTATAACAGAGAAGCCTTGATTGAAACTGCTGTGAGAAGCGTGATTGGACAGGGGGGAGCAGGAGAGGCTTTTAAAATAACAGAGATTGTGGTTGTCGATGACTGTTCTATGGACAATACGGCAGCTGTTATTGAAGAGTTTGCAAAAAGCGAAGAGAAACTACTGGCAGGTATTGGCACAAAACTGATTTATCACAGGATGGAACAAAATTCTGGGCCCGGAGCAGCTAGAAATGTTGGGGCTAAGTTATCTTCCGGGGAATATATAGCATTTCAGGATAGTGATGATTATTGGTTTCCTAATAAGCTTAGGGTGATGACAGAGTTTATGGAGACTTCGGAAAAGGCAGATATGTACTGCCATTACTATGAAGCAAAGCTTGATGGTGACAGGCGAATTATAGTAGATGCGCCTTCATCTGAAGATTACTTTGAAGAACTGGCAGTTAGAAATTTCGTGGGTGCACCAACAATAGTAGTAAAAAAAGATGCATTTATGGATATAGGCGGCTTTGATGAAGAGATGCGGGCTTTGGAGGATTGGGATTTTGCTCTTCGATTTGCCTATGGACACAAGATAAGATTTGTACCGCAGGTTCTGATGGAGGTAGACCTGGTGGGGGAAGGCGTTTCATCAAAGGCTGGAAATTACTACGATGCAAGATGCAGGCTGATAGCCAGGAATAAAGGGATTCTCATGGAAAGAGAAGTTTTCAAGGCAGCAGTTGAAAAACTCCTTAATGATGCCAAGGAAAAGGGAATACTTAAAGAAGTAGGAGCTATATTGGAGTCTTATATTATGAATTATAGTAATCGATAATATTTGAATAAGTACTATATCAGATTACAGAAATACGCATATAATCTTGGAATCTTTATCCAAGAATATATGATAAAATAGACGTATATGAATATAATTTTTTATCGATATAACAGCATATGCGAACCGGATTACATAGAGGCTTTCAAAAGGCTGGGGGTAGATGTCATCGAGGATAGGGATGGTATGAACAACAGCCTTGATATCTCTGTCAAGCTTTCCAAGCTTGGAAATATGATTTCCGAGAATCGGCCGCTTTTTATATTTTCGATAAACTATTTTCCCTTTTTGTCTATTTTATGTCAGCGGCTTAGGATTCTTTATGTTGCAGTGTCTGTTGACTGTCCGGTGTTTGAGATTTTCCATACCTCCATTAGAAATTGCGTCAACAGGGTATTCCTTTTTGACAGGCAGCAGTATTTATCCGTAAAGGATGAGAATCCGGAATGCATTTTCCATCTGCCGCTGGGGGCAGCCTGTGAGAGAACATCAGCCCTTTTGGGAGATGAGTTTAAGCCGCAGTATGATGTTTCTTTTATTGGCTCCCTTTATTTGGAAAAAGATCTTTTTCCGGATCTACGGCTTGATAGTGACCGGAAGGAGAGACTGCTGGGGTTGATGAATGATGAGATAAAATCTTCTGTCAGTGGTTTTGGGAATCTGGAGGCTCTTTTGACCAAGGATGATGAGGTAGCAATTAAGGCTGGGGCCAAGGAGTTTTACCCATCGGACCAGTGCGTTAAGGATATGGACCACTTTGTGGTGATGAATGATTATATCGCACCGCATATGGCTTATCTTGAAAGAGTGGATCTGCTTAATGACTTTGGAGAGAGCCTTGGAAATGGAAGGGTTCATCTTTTTACAAGGAGTGATATATCCAAGATTTCTGACAAGGTGATGCTTCATGGCGGTGTTAAGTCTCTTGAAGAGATGCCATTTGTGTTCAGGAACAGCAGGATCAATCTTAATATCTCGCTTCGTTCCATTCAGACTGGTCTTCCTCAGAGAATTTGGGATGTACTGGCTTGCAGAGGGTTTCTTTTAACCAATTATCAGGATGAGATTACAGACTACTTTACCCCGGGAGTGCATCTTGAAACTTATGAGAGCAGGGCGGAACTTCAGGAAAAGGTAAGGTATTATCTAGAGCATGAGGATGAGAGAACAAGGATTGCGCAGCAGGGATTCGATGAGGTATGCGCAAAACATACAGTGCTCATGCGGGTTATGGAGATGATACGGATTATAATGAGTGGAAAATGACACTAAGACATATTTATAGTGGTTACGGTGATGATTTCAGGAGGTGTGAATAATGCTGAATATTGTGATCCCAATGGCAGGCAGAGGCAGCAGGTTTGCAGATGCAGGATATGAGCTTCCAAAACCTTTAATAGATGTTTGTGGTAAACCAATGATCGAAGTGGTTACAGAGAATATCAAGCCTAAGTGTGAGCACAGGTTTATTTACATTTGTCAGGAAGAACATTTGAAAAAGTATGATCTTTCTACACAGCTTGCGCGCATGGCCCCGGGATGCGAGATCATCACAATTGACCATGTTACAGAAGGGGCAGCCTGCACAGTTCTTTTGGCTAGTAAGTTCATTGATAATGACGATGAGATGATGATTGCAAACAGCGACCAATGTGTGGATACGGATATTAATGAGTATCTGTCACACATGGGCGGGGAGGATGGCCTTATTATGACTATGCCTGCTGACCATCCCAAGTGGAGTTACATCCGTTTTGATGAAAATGGCTATGTTACCGAGGTTAGGGAAAAAGAAGTCATCTCTAACGAAGCTACAGTCGGAATTTACAACTACAAGCATGGCAGCGACTTCGTGAAGTATGCAAATCAGATGATTGAGAAGAATATCAGGGTGAATAATGAATTTTATGTAGCCCCGGTTTACAACGAGATGATTGCGGACGGAAAAAAGATCGTGTTCCATAACGTTGGCGAGAAGATGCACGGCCTTGGAACTCCCGAGGACTTGAATGCGTTTATAGCCAACCGGTAGCCAATGGGGACGGTTCTTTTGGGCATCAGCCAACTTGGACGGTTCTGTTTGGCATGTGACTAGATGAAACGATAGAAAAAATGTCTGAAGTTATAGTTGGAGGCAATATGGAAATCATCGCCCACAGAGGATTTTGGAAGGATACAAGTGAAAAGAATACTATGACAGCTTTGAAAAGAGCAGCTGACTCCGGCATTGGCACGGAAACAGATTTTAGGGACTACATGGAAAAGCTGGCAGTTTCACATAACGTAGCTGATGCAACAAGCCCAATGGCTGAAGATTTCTTCAAACTCTATGAAGGGACCAAGTGCACGCTGGCGCTTAACGTTAAGGCGGATGGAATCCAGGGCCTGTTAAAAGAACTCCTTCAAAAATACAATATTCAGAATTACTTCTGCTTTGACATGTCAATTCCGGATACGCTTGGATACATTGAAAGCGGACTAAAGTTCTTTGCACGAATTAGCGAATATGAGACCGTAAACAGTCTGTATGAGAAAGCGGATGGCGTGTGGGTGGACGGTTTTATAGACGATGACTGGATCACACTGCAGCTGATAAAAGAGCATAGAGAAAAAGGCAAGAGAATCTGCATAGTTTCATCTGACCTTCATTCAAGAGATTATCAGAAACTATGGGACAGGCTGAAGGTAAAAGAAATACTTGAAGATGCCGAAATAATATTGTGTACGGATTATCCTGACAAAGCAAAGGAGTATTTCTATGGGTAAGATAAAGGCTGTTATTTTCGATATGGACGGTGTGCTGATAGATGCCAAGGAATGGCACTACGAGGCTCTGAACAGGGCACTGGGGCTCTTTGGCTATACCATCACAAGGTACGATCACCTTGTTACTTATGATGGTCTTCCCACGAGAAAAAAACTGGAGATGCTGTCCAAAGAGCAGAACCTTCCGGTGGAACTTCACAGCTTTATAAATGAGATGAAGCAGCGCTATACCATGGAAATTGTCCACTCCAAGTGCAAGCCTGTTTTTAATAAAGAGTATGCCATGTCCATGTTAAAGGCAGATGGTTACAAGATTGGCGTGGCTTCTAATTCTGTTCGAAACTCCATTGTGACCATGATGGAGATGAGTGACCTGACCAAGTACATCGATGTCATTGTATCCAACCAGGATGTAAAAGAGGGAAAGCCAAATCCTGAGATATACCTGAAAGCAATTGATGGAGTTGGTGTTAAGCCGGAAGAGTGCCTTGTGGTAGAAGATAATATCAATGGTATTAAGGCAGGTCAGGCAGCAGGTGCCCATGTAATGCAGGTGGAGACGGTTAATGATGTGACCTATGACAATATTATGCGTTCCATTAGAGAGTGTGAAGCATAGGATTGATTATTTGTAATTGTGCTTAGTGTGAATATCAACATAAGTTGATGGGAATAATAGATGAGGAAACAGAATGAGAGCAATAATCCTTTTTTCAGGAGATGACAAGGCCTTCAAGGAAGGCGGATACATATATCCCAAGAACCTTACAGAAATAAACGGAATCCCAATGATTGAGACTGTCCTCAAGGGCTTTGGAGACATTATAGAGGCCTCTGATCAGCTTCTTTTGACCATGAGGCAGACTGAAATTGATAAGTATCATACAGCCCAGGTTGCAAGGCTTCTTTATCCGGAGGTAAAGATTGTCAGTATTCCCAATATAGCTCAGGGTGCCGCTTGTGCAGTGCTCCTGGCGGCAGCAGATATCGATAATGACGAAGAACTGGTCATAATGAATGGAGATATCATTATCGAGCAGGATCTTTTGCCGGCTATTGAGGACTTCAGGAAAAGAAATCTTGATGGCGGTGCCATTACCATGGAGAGTGTGCACCCCAGATGGTCCTTTGTAAAATGTAATGAGAGCGGCTACATGATCGAGGCTGCAGAAAAGCGCCCCATTAGTAAAAATGCCACACTCGGAATTTACTACTACAAGTATGGGCATGATTTTGTGGAAGCGGCCAAGAATATGATCCGCAAGGATGCTTGCGTCAACGGAATATTCTATATCTGTCCCGTATTCAATGAACTAATCCTTATGCAAAAGAAATTGGGAATATATGGAATTAATCGTGAGAATTATTATTCTCTGGCAAATCCTGCCGGAGTTGAAAATTACTTAAAGCATCTGGAGGACATGAAATGATCGTTGAGAATATTTCAAATATGACAAAGGGCTGGTTTATTGGAAACTTTGACCCTTCGCTTTATAAGACTAAGGATGTGGAGGTTGCTGTTAAGCACTACAAAGCCGGTGACCATGAAGATAAACATTATCATAAGATTGCTACGGAATATACAGTCATCATCGAAGGCGAAGTGGAGATGAACGGTGCCATATACAAAAAAGATGACATCGTGGTGATGGAGCCCGGCGAAGCCACGGATTTTACGGCTATTACTGACAGTACAAACGTGGTAGTGAAGATTCCCGGAGCCAATAATGACAAGTATGTGGTGGAATAAATGACTATCAAAGCTCGTAATTGGAAATCATTACGGGCTTTTTGTGGGCAACAAATTCAGGAACCAGTGGGGAAGAACTACCGTAATAGGCGTCAAAAATTGAGGCGATATACTCAGCATCTTCCAAACCATAGGTTATAAAATCGCAGGACAAGCCAGAAGCGGTGGCTAGTTTGATAAATTCGTTA
>JAEEGL015245816.1_pt1 | contig 31383 bp, 28 predicted proteins | sample 9134231 | NCBI WGS metagenome assembly JAEEGL01 (sample SAMN16246548, study PRJNA631951) | gut metagenome | biome: gut microbiome; feature: rumen; material: fiber-attached | host: Bos | place: Iran: Karaj | collected 2018-10 | reverse complement strand
GCATTGTTATCTCAAACACCGATAAAGACTATATAAAAAGAATTCTAGTAAGTGCTAAAGGACCTTTTGTTTATACAGACTTCACCTCATGGAATCGTATTCAAATAAGCAAACAAGGTGCATTTAAGATACTTAACAGATTTACGGAATATGGAATTCTAAAAGAAGTAGAAACTACAAGCAATAAAAAACTATTTGATATAAATAAAGAGATGATTGCTTACGAAAAGAAATAATAGAAATAGTATTTTTTGCGATTATATGTGTTATGTGAGAAAATAAATACGCTAAAGAATATGAAGAAGAAAGATATTAAGAGATTTGACTTAGATAAACCTTTTAACCCTGCGGATATCAAAGGCTTAAAGGTAAATGAACTTGAACAGTTAAGCAAAGATATCAAAGATAAGATCATTGCTAGCTGCGCAAAAAATGGTGGTCACCTTGCTAGTTCCTTAGGGGCCACTGATTTAACTGTCGCTATTCATCATTATTTCAACTTACCAACTGATAAGGTGATATTTGATGTTGGCCATCAAAGTTATGCGCATAAAATCTTATCTGGTAGAAGTCTTGATAGATTAAGAAAGAGTGATGGTGTATCAGGTTTCCAAAGAAGAAGTGAATCAGAATATGATCCATATGAAGCCGGCCACTCCTCTACATCTATAAGTGCTGCTATGGGTTTAGCGTTAGCCCGTGACTTAAATAAAGAGAAATATGAAGTTATCGCTGTTATTGGTGATGGTTCGTTAGCGAACGGTCTTGCCTTTGAAGGCCTTAATAACATCGCTAACTTCAATCATAAAGTCATTATTATCATCAACGACAATAACCGTTCTATTGGTGAATCACGTGGCTTAATGCATCGTTATTTTGAAAAGTTTAGATTATCTAAAGGATACTTAAGAAATAAAGATAGATATCAAAGGTTCTTAAAAAAGACTTTCTTAACTAGATGGTTCTATCATTTAACAAGTTGGATTAAACGTCAATTTAAGAAACTCTTTATTAGAAAGAACTTATTTACTGAAATGGGTTTATATTTCATCTCTAATATTGATGGACATGACATCAAACAATTAGAGAAAGCCTTTAACTACGCGAAGAACGCGCCTACTTCAGTTGTTTTACATGTCACCACCCAAAAGGGTAGAGGCTATAAATATGCTGAAGAAGATGATGTTGGTAACTGGCACGGTGTTGGCCCATTTGATATTGAAACAGGTAAACCACTTAAACAAAGAGATCCTAACTATATATCATGGAGCCAAGTCTACGCTCAATTATTAAAAGATAGACTTAAAGTTGATGATAGGATGGTATTAATCAATCCCGCGACGATGGTGGGCTCATGTGTTGATGATTTATTAACAAAATATCCAGATAGAGTATTTGATGTCGGTATTTCTGAAGAACATGGAGCGGTTTTTGCCGCGGCAGTAGGCTTAAATAAAGATATCCATGCTTACTATTCTATTTATAGTACTTTCTTACAACGTAGTTATGATGAAATTAGCCATGATGTGGCTAGACTTGATAGTGATGTTACTTTCCTTATCGATAGAGCGGGTTTACCTGGAGAAGATGGGGAAACCCATTCTGGTATCTATGATGTCGCCTACTTAATGAGTATTCCTAATGTCGCTATTGCGATGGCCTCTAATATGGAAGAAGCGATTGATTTATTTAACTTCTCCATTGATTATCATCACCCATTAGCGATCCGTTATCCTAAAGACATCACTCCAAAAGTTGATAATCATGAACCACGTCCAGTTAAACTAGGTGAATGGAAAATAGAAACTAATGATGGTGATACCGCGATTATCTCCTATGGTCCAGTAGTGAAACATCTCGTAGAAGAAATACCAGGATACACGATTGTTAATGCCATGTTCCTTAGACCAATAGATGTTGATTGCTTAAAGTCATTATTCAATAAGAAACAAATCGTTCTTTATGATATCTATGGTACGAAAGAGGGCTTTGCCTCATACGTGCTTAATTATCTAAATGAATTTGGTTATAACGGTAAAGTCAAAGTCCTAGCGATTCCTAATGGCTTCGTTAAACATGGCAACGTGTTAGACCAAGTTAAAGAACTAGGTCTGACCTTTGATGATTTAAGAAAGTTACTCTAGTTTATGATTAAGTTACTTAAACCAATAGGGCACTGCTATGGTGTTATAAATGCGATAAATCTCGCTAAGAAGGTCGCTAGTGAATATAAAGATAAGAATATCTATGTTTTTGGTTTACTCGTGCATAATGAAGAAGTTACTAAAGAACTAGAAACATATGGTATTAAAACAATAGACTTAACTAATAAGAATCCATTAGAGGTCCTTAAGACATTTACTAGTAATGATATTGTTATATTTACCGCGCATGGTCATCCTGATGTCTATGAAGATATCTTATCTACTAGGGGTGTGACCTATTTTGATGCGACATGTCCTAAAGTTAAAGAATGCTTTAACGCTATTAGAGGTAGCAAAGAAACTATCTATATTGGTAAAGCCAATCATCCAGAAGCAAATGCGGCGTTAACACAAAATGATAATGTGTTGTTCTATGATATTAATGAGAAGTTTGACTACTCTCGTGTCAAAACTGATAACCCATTAATCATCAATCAAACAACATTATCATTTTTAGAACTAGAAGATATCCATAAAGAAATAAAAGACAATATCAAGAGTCCTAATATCATTGATGAGATATGTGACGCAACTTTGTTAAGACAAAAGGCCATCAATGAACTAGGGGATGATATCGACACTATCATCATCGTGGGCAGTAAGAAATCATCTAATACAATGAAGTTATATGAAGTCGCTAAAAAGAGACATCTTAATAAAGCGATATATCTACTAGAAAATATCGAAGATTGTAAAAAGTTAGATATCAAATATAAAAACGCAGTTATCGCAAGTGGGACATCCACTCCGTTAAATACAATTAACCAAATCAAAGAATATCTAGAGGAAAGGAATAAGTAGTTATGGCAAATAATCAAATTAATCATGTTGCCTTAATCATGGATGGCAATGGTCGTTGGGCTAAAAAAAGAGGCTTACCAAGAACAGCGGGTCATGAAGAAGGCTGCAAAAGAATCATTGAAATATTTGATGCAGTTAAGGCTAATCATATCTACTGTATGACCTTATATGCTTTTTCTACGGAAAACTGGAATAGACCAAAAAGTGAAATCACTTTGTTATTTAGATATCTAGATAAGTTCTTTAAAGATAACATTGCGGATTTAATGAGGGATGGTGTTAGAGTGCAAGTGATGGGGGACATCACTAGACTCCCTAAACATTCGCAAAAAACAGTCTTAGAAGCAATTAATAAGACCAAAGATAATAATAACTATGTTTTTAACATCGCACTTAATTATGGGTCTAGACAAGAACTAGTCAAAGCCACGAAAGAAATTGCTACTTTAGTGAAAGAAAATAAGCTAGATATAAACGATATTGATGAACAAACAATAAGTGATCATCTATATACAAATAACTTGCCTCCAATTGACCTAATGATTAGAACAAGTGGTGAACAACGTTTATCTAACTATTTGCTATACCAACTCGCTTATTCTGAGTTTATCTTCACCCCAACATATTGGCCAGACTTCACTAAAGATAAGTTTGAAGAATGTTTAAAAGAGTATCAAACAAGAGATAGAAGATACGGTAAGATCGTGGAAGAGTAAATCTTACACATACACGTATTTGTATAACATATGGGCCTTATGCGCCCATTTTTATATACACATGCGATAATTTGTTTGTCTAAAGTCTCTTATTAAGTATAATAAGTAATGTAGGATGCTTTTATAAATACGTCTTGCAATTTATTATGTTTAACATCAAGGGAGACATCAATAGCAAGGAATTAAGTAAGGTTTTATTTTATACCTTACGTTCTTTTATTGAATTTCAAATATTTGACTAGAATATTGGTTTATTAACCTTGGATTCTAGTTTTTTTCTGCCAAGAGTTGCATATTTTCAAAGAAACGTTTTATAATAGCGGCACGCAATAAAGTTTTAATACTTTATCACTACACCTTCATCATCTATCTTACTAACCTGAAGCTTATGGCACTCTTATAGGGGATAGAAGTCATCTTATTTCTAGGTATATTTATTGGACTATATCTAATGAACGAGCATGCCTAAAAAACTGATTATTTAAGTTATGTATTACGTTATTCAAGTCAAAACCGGGAAAGAACAACAAGCCATCGAGGACATATTGAAAAATAAGCCAGACGATGCATCTTTCGACGTTTTCTCACCATATCGTAAATCACTTCGTAAATATAAGGGTGAAACTAAAGAAGTTATCGAAAGATGCTTCCCTGGCTATATTTTTGTGGAAACTAATAATGTTAGAGAATTATTTAGACAATTATATTTCACCCCAGGTTTTCAAAAGCTCTTAGGTAGAGAAGAAGGAACGGAAAACTTCGTACCCCTAGATAAAGATGAATCTCGTATGATTGATATCCTTTATAGTGCGAATAATAACCGCATTACCGAAATATCAAACATCGAAGTTAAAGAAGGTGAAATGATTAGAGTTTTAGATGGACCACTTATGGGCCTAGAAACTCAAATCAAAAAAGTTAATCTCCATAAGAGAACAGTCCTAGTGGAATTCATGATGTGTGGAAGACTAGTGACCGCTCCCATTGGTATAAATATCATCACAAATATCATTAACAAGTAGTTATGAGTAAAACATTAAAGAGTAGAAAACATAGGTATTCACTATTTCCTATTAGATGGTTATTGGTGGCCTATGATATTTTGATTTACGCCACAGTGGTGGTGTTCGCTCTTATTTTTTTCCCGCGCTCAGGCGGACGCCCATTAGAGAATCCACGAGAAGCATTAGATGTGCTTATCCATTTTGCCATCTCAATGCCAATTCTTATTACCGCTAGATTCTTCCTTAGAGTATACGGACAAGTCTGGAGATATGGTGGTGTTGGCTCTTACATCCGTGTCATGATCGCGGATACAATCACCCTCTTCATCTATTTCTTCATCCAAAAGTATGTTCCAATTTTCGAACATCCATTAGAGTTCGTCGTTGTCACATTTATCATCTTGACATGCACAACCATTTCCTTAGCGGCTCGTATGGTCTATAGATGGGTATATATCTCTGTTAACCGTAAATCCAAATTTGGTAAATTTATGGTGGGCTTTGTTAATATCTTTGCGAGAGCTAGATGGAGCAAAGATGATAGAGATCCAGTCGATAAGATTAGAATCGCTATTATCGGTGCGGGTGGTGTTGGTACCGGTTTAGCTAAAGAATTATTAGATAATCCAAACTCCACATACTATCCAGTCTGTTTCGTTGATAACGATAAAGAAAAACTTGGTAGAGAAATCTTCGGTAAAGAAGTCTTATATGATGACGAACATGCTCCTGGCTTATTAAGAGACTATAACGTGCAAGAAGTCATTATTGCTCTTCCTGCTTCCGTTGGTATGGAAGAAAGAAAAGCAATTTATGAACGTTATAAGAACGCTGGTTTTAAGATTAAGTCATATGATTATCCAGCGATGCAATCCGCCTCTAAAGGTAGAAGAACATTAAGAGACTTTGATATTGAAGACTTATTATTCCGTAAAGAACAAGAAGTCATCACAGAAGAAACAATTAACTACTACAAAGGTAAAGTCATCTTAGTTACCGGTGGTGGTGGTTCTATTGGCAGTGAAATCGCTAGACAATTAGCGAAGATGGAACCAAAACAACTCATTTTATTAGATATCTATGAAAATGGTGTTTATGACATCCAACAAGAATTAAAAATCCAATACAAGGATACCTTAGATTTACAAGTTGAAATCTGTAGCATCACTAATAAGGATGCTTTAGAAAAAGTCTTTAAAGCTTATAAACCAAATATCGTTATTATGGCCGCTGCTCATAAACATGTCCCACTTATGGAACATAACATCATTGAAGCAGTTGATAATAATGTCTTTGGCACATTAAACACAGTAGAGCTAGCGGAAAAATATAAAACAGATAGAGTTCATATGGTCTCTACTGATAAAGCTGTTAACCCAACAAACGTCATGGGCGCTACTAAACGTATGTGTGAAATGATTTGTATGACTCACGCTAGAAAGAGACAACACACAACATTTTCTGCTACTAGATTTGGTAATGTCTTAGGTAGTGCGGGTTCAGTTATCCCATTATTCAAAAGACAAATCGCCAATGGTGGCCCAGTCACATTAACTGATAAACGTATTATTAGGTACTTCATGACTATCCCAGAAGCATCTCAATTAGTCTTACATAGTGCCGTTATCGCTAAAAACGGTGAATTAATGGTCCTTGATATGGGCCAACCAGTTAAGATCTACGATTTAGCGATATCTATCATTAAGATGTCTGGTTATGAACCATATAAAGATATCGATATTATTGAAACTGGCTTAAGACCAGGTGAAAAGCTATACGAAGAGTTATTAGTGAAAGATGAACGATTAACTAAAACAGAAAATGAAAAGATATTCATCGAAAAAGATCATCCGATCTCAATGGATGAACTTAATGAGAAGTTAGATATATTGCGTAAGGCAATGGCACTTAAGTCTAATAACATCACTAAAGGCGCTCTTAAAGAAGTAGTGCCCACATATATAAACGGCGATCATAAATAGCTAAAAACAACAAACAATTTAATATCATGCATCACTTGTGATGCTTTTTGTATATTAAAACACATACATACGTGAGAAGTAGGAGGTAAACAAAATGCCTGAAGAAAAAGAAGTGCTTAAACCAAAGAAAAAAGCTAAAGAAGAAGCTCAATCTTTGGAAGATAGCAAGAAAATTGATCTTTACATCAATAACAATCAAGAAGACCAAGAACAAGGTATATCCATCATGAATGTCTTCTCCACCTTAGGAAAGAGATTTAAGATCTTTGGTTGGTTAATCTTATCCACATTCTTAGTGGGACTCTTAGTACCAACATTAATGTACCAACTTAAAGATAAGAATGAACAAGCTGTATCTATTCTTTCCTTGGACTATGCTGAAGCGGATGAAGGAAAAGATCCAAATGGTAATGACCTTGATATCACTTATTTAAAGTCTTCCTACATTGTGAATAACGCTTTAAACAATGTGACATTATCAAAGAAGCTGAGCACCGCGCAAGTACAAAACAATATTCAAATCACTGGCATCTTAACTGATGAAACAAAACAACAAAAAGAAATCTTAGATAAGCTGCTTCAAGAAAAGAACAGTGAATATGGTAGATTAATCCAACAATTCACATTGAAATATAGACCACAATATGTCATTACAATTGGCAATGTGTTTAGTTCTGGAAGCGACAAGATTGTTTTGTCTACCAATGACTTACAACACTTATTAAGCGCGATCACAGAATCCTATAATGAATATTTTGTTGAAACATATCAGGAAAAGACATTACCTAATGACTATTTAAGCGCAGTTAATGAAGAAACATTAGATTACTTAGAAACATTAGATGAAATCAGTAATTCAATGACTTATCTTGCTAAGTATTGCGATGAGAAAAATGCCCTTCTTCCTAACTATAGAACCATAGATGGTGTTTCCTTCTCGGAATTATCTAAAACCATCAAGAGATTACAGAGCACAGACATTGATTACATCTACTCCTACATTTCATTAAATAACGTCTATAAAGACAAATTAGTCTTAAAGACATATTGCGAAATGCAAAAAAGACAAGCTGAATTAGATTTAGTAGAAACAAACTCCAACATCACAACGTTGCAAAACTCTATTGAACACTATAAGAATGGTAAAGTTGTTGTTAATACTGATAATGGTACACCAATTGAAGTTCCACACACTGATGCAGAATACAATAGATTAGTTTTAGAACTCACTCAAATGAATGAACATAAATCTGAACTTCAAGAAAGAATCGATATGTTAGCGGATCGTATTACAAAGTTAGATGGTCCTGAAGCCACCGCTGAACAAAAGCAAAAAGCCCAAGAATACACCAATAAGGCCTTAGCAAACGCTAAAGCGGTATTTAACTTAGTCAACAAAACTTCTCAAGAATTCTTTGCTTCTAATGCATACAAGAATAGATATATGCATACAATCACCACTACAAAGAATGAAAGCCTTAAAGACAATCTTAAATTATTTGCCTATGGCGCCATCGGTGGCTTAGCCGTGGGCTTAATCATCTGGATTGGTGATGCGTTTATCATCGAATTCAGAAACGTTAGAAAAGCAAATGAAAATAAGGAGGCTATGTAATATGAAAAACAAGCATATTTGGATTCCAGCATTCGTTTTTATTGGTGCTGCCATATTTAGCCTTATTTATTCAGTCATTGACTATAAAGCCATTAACAAGGTTCAAGCCTATTCGAGTGAAACCATTCAATTTAACTATGATGGTGCTTCTGATGGCAAAGATCCTAATGGCAACTCATTTAATCCAGTTAGTTTCTTAACAGACGATGTTGTTGAAGCAGCATTAAACGAAACAGGATTAACTTATGAAGTTGAAAAAGTTAAACCTTATATTGTCTTAGAAAACTCTGTTCCAGGAAACATTGTTGAAGAAATTAACTCATACGAACACATCACTGGTGAAAGTGATGGTAGAAAAATCTCCTCTAAAGACTATCACCCAGTTAGATATCGCTTTGTCGTGTATCAAGACTTAGATAGTAAGTTATCAACAGGTAAACTCAATAAGTTCTTAGAAAACATTGTCGTTAAGTACAGTGAAAAGTTCTATACAACTTATAAGAAATCATTTGCACAAGATGCCTATCAAGAATTGTTTAACTTAGACAATTATGACTACATCTATCAAAGCCAAATCATGTCCACAAGATTAGAAGTCTTAATGGATTATGCTGACAGTGTTTTCAAAGAACATGATGATTTCTTAATTGATGGTAAGTCATTTAGAGATCTTTACTTAAAAGCACAATCATTAATCAATACAGACGCTAATAAGATTAATAACATCATCGTCTTAAACGCTTTAAGTAAAGATGTCCAAAGATTAAAAGACTATTACACCTATTTAATTGAAAGACTTAACTATGATAAGACCAAATATACATCTGATTTGAATGCTATTACCGCTCAAGTTAATAGTTATGAAATCGATTCTACAGTGTACGTAGGCACTGGTGAAAATATCATTAAAGTTGAGTCTAACTCTGTAGAAACATACAATGCTCTATTAGCAAAACAAATCAGTACCTCCAATATGATTACATCTATTGAAAAACAAATTACTGATTATCAAAACATATTAGATACCCTTAATAGTGCTACTTCAACCGAAGAAGTTGAAAACACAGTTAAGAATATGATTGCTAAATTAGGCACAGATTATAATGATTTAGAAGCTTTATTCAAAACAATGATTGAACAATACAATGATGAGTATGTTATGAAAGACACAATTGCCACAAGCAACATCTATCATAACGATGCATCCATTTTCTCAAGTTCATTTATTGTTAGAGCAATTAAAGTATCCGCTCCTATTATGTTAATAGCGATGCTCGGTATTTCTGTTTACTATCTAGTTAGGTCGGTTAAAAAAGAGAAGAAAGAAGCACGTTAAGATGTACAAAAGATTTTTCAAAAGACTGTTTGACATTTTAATATCTTTTTTTGGCATATTGTTTTTGCTACTGCCTATGATTGTTATTGGTTTGTTTATTAAACTATCTTCAAAAGGCCCTGTTTTTTTCAAGCAGGATAGACTAGGCCGCAATGGAAAAGTATTTAAAATATTGAAATTCCGATCAATGATTGTTGGAGCAGAATCTCAAGGCGTTTATTCAGATAGCAAGGATAAAAGAGTGACTAAAATTGGTAAGTTTTTGCGCGCAACTTCTTTAGACGAAGTACCTCAATTTTTTAATGTCTTGAAAGGTGACATGTCTATAATAGGACCAAGACCACCTCTTACTTATCATCCTTGGCCTTTTGAACAATATACTGATGAACAAAGAAAAATGTTTAAGGTTAGACCAGGATTGACCGGATGGGCTCAGGTTCACGGCCGAAAAGAAGTTGAGTGGCACAAGCGAATTGAACTCAATGTTTGGTATGTTGAGCACATATCTTTCGGGCTGGATATTAAGATTTTTTTCAAAACAATTGGCAAAGTTTTCAAAAACGAAGGAAATGAAAACAAAGGTGCCACAATAGATAAAAATGCTACCGAATCGAAAGAAGAACAGAGATAATGCCATTAAAATTGATGTACATAACCAATGATCCTGTTGTTGCAAAAATCGCCGAATTAGCTGGCGTTGATAGAATATTTATTGATTTAGAATACATAGGAAAGTCCGAGAGACAAGGGGGTATGGACACAGTCCAATCTCACCACACTATTCAAGATATTGCTACCATTAGAAAAATACTTACTAAGTCAGAACTTCTTGTTAGATGTAATCCGATTCATAATTCAACCGATGAATACTCTAATTCAAAAGACGAGATTGATGCAATCGTCTCCAACGGTGCTGATATCGTCATGCTTCCTTTTTTTAAAACGGTATCTGAAGTTAAGACTTTTATAGATTTTGTTGGTGGACGCGCTAAGACGATGCTTCTTGTTGAGACGCCTGAGTCTGTTAGTGCCATTGATGAGATTCTTTCTATACCAGGAATAGATTACATACATATCGGGCTTAATGATTTGAGCATTGGCTATGGAAAACAGTTCATGTTCGAATTGTTGACTGACGGAACCGTAGATTATCTATGCAAAAAAATTCAAGATAAAAATATACCTTTTGGATTTGGTGGCATCGCCTCTCTAGGACAAGGAATGGTACCTGCTGAAAACATAATAATGGAGCACTATCGTTTAGGATCGAGTTGCGCCATATTATCTAGGAGTTTTTGCAACACTAAAAATATTACCGACAAGAATCAAATCGAATTACTCTTCTTAAATGGAGTAAATTCAATAAGGGAATATGAGAATTATTGCAAAGCAAATAAAAAATTATACAAGCAAAATCAAATCGAAACTTATAAATTAATATCTAATGTAGTTGAGGAACTAACCAATGAAGAAAATTAAAACACTAAGGGAATTACAACTAGCAGAGACATATATTTTAAACGACCTGTACTGCAAGTGCCGCGAATTAAATTTGAATCTATATTTATTGGGAGGCACTTTAATTGGTGCCGTACGTCATAAAGGCTTTGTCCCATGGGATGATGACATTGATGTTTGCATGAGCAGAACAGACTATAAAGTGTTGTTAGAAAAGACTGGTGGTTTAATCAGTGATAAATGTTCTATTATCGATCCAGAAAGCAATTTAGATTTTAAAGGCTATATTCCATTATGTGTGTACAATGATTCGGTGTTAAGATCTGGTCAATTTCGAGGCAATGAGCAACTTAAATTGAGCATCAGCATATTTATCTACGATGGAGCTCCATCATCGAGAATTGCTAGGTTTTTTTATTACAAAAAAATGTATCTGCTACGAGCGAAGCATGCCTTATGCAGAGCGAATTTCAAGAATGTAAATACTAAAGCGGCAAAAGTATTTGGTCCTATTTTATCTCCTTTTTTCAATGAAAAAAGAGTTTATTTATATAAAAAAAGAATTTTGAAAAATCAACAAAAATATCAGTATTCACAATCGACACTTGTCTGCACAAACGCTGACAACAATTCAAAAAAAGAAGTCGCAACAAAAGAACAGTTTGAAAAAAGCATCCCTTTAACATTTGAGGGAATACCTGTTCTTGCGTTTAGTCATTACAAAGAACACTTAACAAAGTATTATGGAGATTATATGTCTTTGCCTCCAGAAAAAGAACAAATTCAAAAGCACACTTTTGATGTAGAGATAAATGATAGCTTTGATTACAACTGGCAGAAATGAGGAACAAAATGTATTACATAGATGATAATGTTTTAAAATTACACAGAATCTACGATCAAAACGAACGCAAGGATTATTTGCGATTAGATCTCAACGAGAACCCAGATGGGCTACCACAAAGTTTTATTGATTCTGTATTAGCAGACGTTGACTCGAGATTCATTTCGGAATACCCTGAAACTTTGCACTTTTCTGAAGTTCTAGCGAAATATTTAGGAGTTGAAATTGAAAACATATGCTTGGTAAATGGTTCCGCAGAAGGCATTAGATACATTATTCAAGCATTTACTTCACCTTCTGGTAAAATTGTCGGTGTTGTTCCATCTTATTTTATGTTTCAGATTTATTCCGAAATGTACGGAAGGAACTTCGTTGGTGTCCCATATTCTTTTGACTTATCAATGAATGTAGAAGACATAATTAAAGAGTTAACGCCAGACACTCAATTATTAATTCTACTTAATCCAAACAATCCAATGGGAAATTGTTATACCGATGATGAATTTGATCGAATTATCGAAGCAGCAAAGAAAAACGAAATAACAGTGCTCATTGATGAAGCATATTACTATTTTTACCCAAAAACTTTTATCAAATACGCTTTAGAAAATGAACATATTTTTGTCACAAGAACATTTTCAAAACTTTTTTCTTTGGCAGGATGTAGATTAGGCTATGTTGTAGGGAAACCAGATGGAATAAAGTTGGTCCAAAAAATGTGCACTCCACACAACACTAACGCCTTCGCTATGAAATTTGCAGAATCTATTATTTCAACTCCTGGCATGATCGATTGCTTAATCAACAATTTCAAAGAAGGAAGAGAATACTTAATTAGTGAGCTTTGCAAATATAACTACGATTATCAAGGCGAGGCAGGCAATTTTTTATTTATTAAGCCAAAAAGAATACCTTCCGAACAAATAGTTGCAACTATGAAAAGCGAGTATAAGATTTTGATTAAATCATATCCGAATGTTGGTAAATTCGGAAATTGCTTGCGAGTTTCGATTGGCGGTAAAAACAGTATGTCTAAGTTCATCAATGCTTTGCTTTCAATCGAAGGAGAATAATTATGAAAAAAGTAATTACTTACGGTACATTCGATCTCTTTCATTATGGTCACCTTCGACTTCTTCAAAGAGCGAAAGAGCTGGGAGACTATCTCGTAGTTGGTGTAACTTCTGATGACTACGATAATTCTCGTGGCAAAATAAACAACCAACAGTCTCTTATGGAAAGAATTTTATCTGTTAAGGAAACTGGATTAGCTGACGAGATAATCGTTGAAGAATATGAAGGGCAAAAAATTGATGACATAAAGAAATATGGGATAGATGTTTTCACAGTTGGTTCAGACTGGGTGGGCAAATTTGATTATTTGAAGAAGTATTGCGAAGTAATTTATCTTGACAGAACAGAAGGGATTTCAAGCTCTGAAATAAGGGCTGAAAATAGAAGCATTAAGTTGCGTATATTTGGTGATTCCACAATAGAAAACAAATTCAAAAGCGAATCTAAGTACGTAAATGGAGTTGAATTAACTGACAAAGATGATAACAACTGCGTTTATGTTTATGGTGAGCCAGAACATCATTACGAAATGATTAAACAACTACTTAATGAAGGACAAAATGTTTTGTGTGAGTCTCCAATCGCCACAACAGAAGAACAATGTAACAAATTATTTACTTTGGCCTCTGAGAAGCATTGCATATTATTCGATGGGATTAAAACCGCATATTCTACCGCTTTTAATAGACTATTATTGTTGGTTAAAAGCGGAAAAATAGGACAAGTTCTGTCGGTTGACGCTACCTGTACAAGCATGAGACATTTTTTAAATGGTGAGCCGACTTGGAATAGTATATGCTCATGGGGGCCTACGGCCTTGCTTCCAATATTTCAGTTACTTGGAACAGACTATATCTCCAAGCAGATTGTTACAAAATATATCGACAAAAAGAACAAAAGCGACTGTTTTACAAAGATCGATTTTATCTATAAAAATGCTACTGCTTCGATAAAAGTTGCGAATGCAGCTAAAAGTGAAGGGGAACTTGTTATTACTGGCACTAAGGGGTATGTTCTTGTTCCTTCTCCTTGGTGGAAAACTGAATACTTTGAAGTAAGATTTGAAAATCCGCAAGACAATAAACGTTACTTTTATCAATTAGATGGCGAAGGAATAAGATATGAGATTTCTGCCTTTTCAAAGACTATTTCAAACAAGAAAGACTATTCTAATGTTTCATCCGAAATTTCAAGGGCGATTTGCAAGATTATCGAAGATTTCTACGAAGGAAAAGTAAAAGAAATATTATGAAAAAGTTACTAGTCACTGGTGCAACAAATTTTAATAAAGATGATATCGCTGCAATAAGGAATTTAGGCTTTGATTGCTATTATTTGCAAAACGAAAATGATGACTTGCCAATTCCATGCAACTTTTTTGATGCTGTGATTTGTAACAACTTGTTTTCTTTTCATCAAATATCATTATTTTCAAACCTTAAAATTATTCAGTTAACAAGCTCTGGAACCGATAGAGCACCAGTCGATTATATCTGCAGCAAGGGGATTAAGCTTTTTAATGCCCGTGGTGTATATAGTATTCCAATTGCTGAATTTGTTGTATCTGGTATCTTGGATTTGCTGAAGAAAAAAAGTTTATTCATAGAAAACCAAAGAAAACACGAGTGGAAAAAGATTAGAGATTTAACCGAACTTAATGGGTTAAAGTGTCTAATTGTTGGATGCGGTAGTGTTGGACAAGAATGCGCGAAAAGATTGGGTGCTTTTGGCTGTGAAGTAGAAGGAATAGATAATAAAAATGACAGACCACAATACTTTGATAATGTCTATAATACCAATCTTCTTATCGAGCGCATTGAAAAAGCTGATGTGGTAATTATGACGGTCCCTTTGAATAACGATACCTATCATTTAATCAATAAAAATGTCTTAAGTCATTTTAAAAGCAACGCCATTTTGGTAAATGTTTCTCGAGGTAAAGTTGTTTGCGAAAAAGACTTGCTTGAGTATATCGATAATATTGGTGGAGCTGTTTTGGATGTTTTTGAAGAAGAACCGCTAGATAAAACGAGCGCTCTCTGGAACAAAAATAACGTTATAATAACACCGCACAATAGTTTTGTAAGTATAAAAAATAAAGATAGGCTGCTAGATTTAGTAGTCAAAAATTTAAAAGCATTTAGTTAAATATGAAGAATGTAGTTTTAATTACAAATTACTTTCATTTCAAAAGTGAGAAGGAAAGTAATAGATATAGAGAGTTAGCTTATATGATAGCTAAAGAAAAAGATATTAATTTAGAAGTAATTACATCTAAATTTTATCAACGAACAAAAACTTTTAGGGCTAATCTTGATGAGTTGAAAAAAGAAGTTCCGTTCAAAGTTTCTTTTGTGGATGAACCAGGATACAAAAAAAACATAAGTTTAAAAAGACTCAGAACATCAAAAGTTTTTGGGAAAAATGTTATCAAATATTTAAAATCTATAAAAAAGCCTGATGTGATTTATCAAGTTGTTCCTACATTAGATGTGGCGAATTATGTTGGGAAATGGGCAAATAAGAATCAAATCCCGTTTATTATTGATGTCCAAGATTTATGGCCCGAGGCATATAAGATGGCAATCAATATACCTTTTATCAGTGATATTTTATTTTATCCAATTCTCAAGAAAGCTAATGCAACCTATAAAAGAGCAGATGCCGTCTGCGCGGTTTCGAAATCTTACGTTAATAGAGTCCTTTCTGTAAATAAAAAAGTACATGAGGGGCACCCAGTTTACATTGGCATCAATCTTGAGAAATTTGACTCAAATATAAAACATGAAAAAGTGATTAAAGATTCACGAATAAAATTAGCATATTGTGGCTCCCTAGAAAAAAGTTATGATATCAAACTTGTTATCGATGCACTAGCATCTTTAAAGAATCCACCTTTATTTGTTGTAATCGGCGATGGATCAATGAAAAAAGAGTTTGAAGAATATGCGGCGCAAAAAAAGGTTGATGTATTTTTTACAGGATATGTTCAATATTCAGAAATGTGCGATTTACTGTGTTCGTGCGATATCACTGTTAATCCTATAATAGGAGAATCTGTTGCGACCATTATCAATAAGCATGGAGATTATTGTGCTTGTGGGCTCCCGGTTTTAAACACACAGAAAAGCGAAGAATATGAAAACCTTGTTGACAGTTATCAAATGGGTTTTAATTGTCATTCAGAAAAAGAATTATCCGAAAAAATACAACTCCTGATAGATAATCCACAATTGAGAAAATCTATGGGTGTGAACGCTAGAAGATGCGCCGAAGAAAAATTTGATAGAAACAAAACATACACCGAACTTGTTGAATGTATTAAGAGCTTTAAATGAAATTCCCAAAAGTATTGGTTGTAAGCAATAATCCTTTTTCCCACGAGAATAACATGGGAAAAACATTGTCATCGTTCTTTAGAGGTTATCCTTCTGAAAATTTGGCTCAATTATATTTTCACAGTGGGGCGCCAACATCGAACGTTTGTAACAACTACTACTCTTTTAATGATACCGATGCTTTGAAATCTATTGTATTTAGATTTAAACGTGGAAATATTCTTAGTAACCTCAACTTTGAGAACAATGAATCTAAAACATATGATTATGGCGTGTACAGAATTGGAAAAAGGAAAAAACCCATCATCTATCTCTTAAGAGATTTAATTTGGTCTTTATCAAACTTTAAAAATGGGAAATTATTAGCATGGGCTAAGAGTTTCAATCCTGATGTAATTTTCTTTGCTAGTGGAGATTATTCTTTTTCATATAAAAATGTTATTTGGTTGGCGAAAAAACTTAATGTAAAAATAATAACCATGTGCTTTGATGATTATTATTTGAATTGTGAATATAAGGAGCGTTTTTTAGGAAAACTATACTATAAAAAGTTTATGAAAAGCGTTAAACGAATAGTCAATCAATCTTCGAAAATGGTAGCCTGTAATTCCTTGATGGCTAAAGAATATTCTACTTTCTTTTCTAAACAATTTGAAACTTTATATACACCATATGAATCTAACGAACCCACTGACTCTACCATAGCAAAACAAGGTGTCTCGTATATTGGTGGATTGAGCCTCAATAGGCACTCTTCTTTGCTAGAAGTTGGAGAGGCTATTCATGATTTAAAATCTCATATTTTGGGAAATAAACTTTCGATATATTCTCCAATTCCACCTAGTGATATTCTTAATTTGCTTAACGAATCCGACTGCATAGAATATAGAGGAAAAGCGTCATATTGGGATGTGCCAAATATCATAGAGAAGTCTTACGCTGTTGTTCATGTCGAATCCTTTGATGATAAAACAGTCGCAAGAACGAGACTCTCGCTGTCTACAAAGATAGCAGAATCCCTTTGCAGTAATACTTTATTGATTGCATACGGGCCTAAAAATATTGCATCAATTGATTATCTTGTTACAAACGAATGCGCACTAGTGGCAAGTAGTATACCAGAACTAAAGAATAAGTTAGAAGCCGTTATTAATTGTGATGATTTGTATACTAAATTAGTACAAAACGCAAAAATAGTTGCTAAGGAAAACCATTCCTATGATGCATTTTTCCACAAATTTCTATCTTTGATCGAGTGTTAAAATGAAAGTTCTTCAAATAAATGTAACGTTTCCTCAAGGAAGCACCGGAAAGATTGTTTATGATTTACATGTGCAATTGCAATCTAATGGAATTGAATCGTATGTTATTCACGGAAGAGGAGATTCAAAAGAAAAGAATTGCGAAAGGTTGTGTTCACTTCTTTATTGTAGAGTTCAAAAACTGAAATCCATCATATTTGGAACAATGTATGGTGGCTGTTTTTTATCGACTAATAAAATCATTAAAAGAATAAAAAAAATCAAACCTGATGTTGTGCACTTACATTGTATTAATGGCAATTTTGTTAATGTTTATAGGCTGATAAATTGGCTGAAAATCAACAACATAAAAACCGTCATTACTCTTCATGCTGAATTTTTATATACCGCCAATTGCGGGCATGCTTTTGAGTGTGATAAGTGGAAAACTGGATGTGGCAGATGTCCATCTCTTAAGCAGCAAACAGGAGCTTTGTTTTTTGACAGAACCGCTAAATCGTGGCAGTTAATGTTTAATTCATTTAAAGGGTTTGACAAAAATTTGATAATCGCTTCTGTTTCTGGCTGGTTGATGAACAGGGCGAAAGAATCACCAATTATGTGTGATAAAAAACACGTTGTGGTTAATAATGGTTTGAATGATGAAATATTCCATTATCGAAACATGGAAAGCAAAAAGAGAGAAATGGGGCTCACTAACAAAAAAATAATTTTTCATGTTACACCTTCTTTCTCTACTGAACCATCAAACATTAAGGGTGGTCAAGATATAATAAAACTCGCTAAATTGTTGAATGATAAAAAAGATATAGTTATTCTTGTGGCCGGTCCTAACTATTGTAAGGAAAAATTGCCAAGCAACATCATTTCTTTGGGAAGAATAACCAATCAAATTGAGCTAGCGGAACTTTATTCCATGGCAGATTTGACAATAATCGTGAGTAAAAGAGAGACATTTTCTATGGTCACGATAGAAAGCCTTTCTTGTGGAACACCAATCGTTGGTTACAAAGCCGGCGGACCAGAGTCCATAGCTTTAGAAAAATACTCGCAATTTACCAATAATGGTGATTATATGGCAATGGCAAAAGTGTGTTGTGAATTGCTCAAGAATAGTTTTGATAAAGAGAAGATTTCTATTGAATCATTAAAAAGATATTCCAAAGAATATATGGCTGAAAAATATCTAGAATTATATAGAGAATTATTGAAAGAGGCTTCTTAACTAAGATGTTAATATATTTTAGTTACTATTTGTTGATTGCTTTTTCTGCTATATTTATCCCTAAAAAGGCCACTAAAAAGCAGAAAATCTTTTCATTTTGTCTCCTTTTTTTAGGAATTTTTTTAATAGTGGGTCTTAGAAATCCTTCTATGGGTGCTGATCTAAATCCAGGTAATTTTGGCGGTTATTTAGGAAGGTACCAATACATTGCAAAGCAAGACTGGCATTACTTGCTTTTTGAAGGAAGAGATGCGTACGAGCTCGGCTCATATGAGACGGGTTACGTTGCACTAAATAAACTAATTAGTGTATTTGGAATAGATTATCAGCATTTAATTATATGTGTTTCTTTTGTCTCTCTCTTTCCTGTTTTTGTTATTTACAGAAGATATAGCGAGAATTTTGAGTTCTCGATCATCATATATCTGGCTTTAACATGCTTTTTGGCTGTGTTTTCTGCTTTAAGGCAGTCTTGTGCTATTGCTATTTGCTTTTGCTCGTATGTATTTCTTAAAAAGAAAAAACTAATTCCTTTTGTTTTGCTAGTATTACTTGCAGCAACTTTCCATAAAACAGCTCTGATTTTTTTACTTGCCTATCCTTTTTATAGAATTAGAATTTCCAAAAAAATCCGTTTGTTTACTCTTGGATTAGTGGGGATTGTATTTTTGTTAAGAACTCAAATATTTAGACTGGTTGTTAATTTCATTGGAAAAGATTATCAAACAGATAGTAATGGTGCTATCGCGTTTTTGTTGCTGCTAATCGCTCTTTACGTTCTTTTGGCTTTGTTTTCTAAAGATGACGGAGAAACAAATTCATTGATGAATATTTTCCTATTGTTGATACTGTGCCAATGCTTTGCTAATATACATAGTTTTGTCGCTAGGGTTGGTTATTATTTTATGCCGTTTTTAGGCCTTTTGATACCGAAATCAATCAAGGGAATGAGAACTGAAAACAAAACAATATTTGCACCTTTATTTGTTGTTCTGTTTACTGTGTATGGTCTATATTCGATTTATTCGTCCGGAGACTCATGGGCAATGGCTTATCCTTGGACTCATTTTTAAAACTCGCTAATTATGAAACAAAAAACATTATCTGAATCTAGAGTGTTTAAATCATCAAGAAACGCCGTTTTTGGTTTGGCAAATCAAATTTTAACAGTTTTTATTCAATTTCTTGTCCGTACTATCTTTATCAAGACGCTTGCGGCAGAATATCTAGGCCTTAATGGTCTTTTTTCCAATATATTGTCCGTCTTATCTTTGGCAGAATTAGGCTTGGGAACCGCTATTGTGTGCAATATGTATGGTCCACTTGCAAGGAAAGATGAAAAACAAATACTAGTGTATTTCAATGCTTATAGAAAAGTTTATTTTATCATAGGGTTAATTATTGGTGTTGCGGGACTATGCATATTACCATTTGTTGATTTTTTAGTTGCTGATGCTGATAATGTCCCGCACTTAAAGCTGTTTTTTGGCATATATTTAGCTGACACCGTTTCGAGTTATTTTTTTGCCCATTACAAATCGTTATTTACGGCAGACCAAAAAGATTATTTAAACACGATTGTACGTACAGTTTTTCTTCTTGCTCAAACAGCTTTACAAATTGTGTTTTTATTAACAACTCATAATTTCATCCTTTTTTTGGTGACAAAAATATGCTGTGATTTAATCTCGGGCTTTGTTATAAGCATCATTGCGAAAAAGCAGTATCCGTTTATACGAAACCGCTGTGAAGACAAGCTTGACCCTAATGAGAAGAAACAATTATTTAGTGATTCGTACGGCGTTCTTTCTGTCAGAGTTGGCCTTGTTGTCTTAAATAGTACAGATAGCATTATCATTTCTAGTATTTTTGGGAGCATAATAACTGGCTATTATTCAAATTATTATTTAATTATCGGCTCGATAAGTACGGCCATTGGCCTTGTTTTTTCTTCTGTTGAAGCAAGTATTGGCAATTATTGTGCTCAAAATAGCTCATCAGATTCCTTTGCTTTATTTAAAAATATTCACTACATTTATTATTGTTTCTATGGTTTTTGTTCAATATGCTTGGTTACTCTTATTTCCCCATTCATACAGATCTGGATTGGTGATCAGTATTTGCTTGAATACCTCATTGTCATAATTGTTGTTTTAAATTTCTATTTGAATTGTTCGAGACAAGCTAATTTATCGTTTATCACTGTCAATCATTTGCTTAAAAAGACAACGATAAAAAACATAATAGAACCTGTTTTAAATTTAGTAGTTTCTATCATACTCGCAAGAACAATTGGACTCATTGGTGTGTTTATTGGAACAACAGTAAGTCTATTACTAACCTCGTTTTGGTTTGAACCACTCGTTTTATATAAAAATTACTTTAAAACACCGAAAATAGAATATGTTAAGTATTTATTGACATCGTTTCTTAAAATAATCATTGTTTGTGCTGGTTCTATTGGATGCTATTTCTTGGTGAAAATTATTTTTAACAATACAATTTGGACATTAATTGCGTGCTTTGCAACAGTTATTGCTGTTTCTTCTCTAGTTGTAACTGTGCCTTATATTAAAACGAATTCTTTCAACTATCTAATTCGCAGTACAAGAAAAATTTTTAAAGTCAAGAAAGAGGCCAACAAAAATGAATAAGTACAAATTATCAATAGTCATCCCTACTAAGAATCGCCAATTCTATTGTATCAAAGCTGTAGAACAGGTTTTGAAATATACCAGTGAGAATGTTCAAATAATCATTCAGGATAATAGTGATGATTCAAAAATCATAGAGTCATATATCAAGACAGTAAAAAGTGATAGATTGGTGTACAACTACACGAAAAAAGTATTGTCGTTTGTTGATAATTTTAGCGAAGCAATAAGCCTAGCATCTGGATTATATATTTGTATGATTGGCGACGACGATGGTGTTTTAACAAATATTGAAAGCATGGTTGATTACTGCATAAAAAACGATATTGATTGTTACGCTCCATCACAAAATGTTGTTTATATTTGGCCAAATGAAAACCCAATCATTAAGAATGCAGAAAACGGATATTTATGTATATCCAATGTCTCAGCCTCACAAAACAATGTTGATTGCGAATTTGTTCTTAAAAAGTTGATTAAACAAGGTTTTCAGGATTATCAGAAATTAGATGTTCCAAGGTTGTATCATGGTTTAGTTAAAAAAGAAATCTTAGAGAGAATTAAGAAAAAGACAGGACATTATTTTGGTGGTTTAACTCCTGATATGTATATGATTGTTGCCTTATGTGTCGAATGTAAAAAAGTCGTGTCTTCTAAGAAACCAGTAACTATTTCAGGTATTTGCCCAGGTAGTGGCTCTTCTGCTTCTGCGACAGGAAAACACACAGGAAAGCTTGAAGAAGCGCCACATTTTATTGGCCATACACAATATCTATGGGATGAAAGAGTTCCTAAAATATATACGGTAGAAACAATATGGGCCGACACTGGCCTGCATGCGCTTAATGATTTCGGCAAGAGCGATGTGTCAGCTCTGTTTGATAGCAAAAAGTTTTTAAGTTCCTTGTCTGTTAAATATCCACAATTTAAAGAAGAATACAAAGAGTATCGAACGCTTTATGGGCGCGACAATATTCTTAGACCGTTTGCAATCAAAATCAATTCACTAAAGGATTTTGTTCTCAAGATTTTCAGGAAAATTTTCAGGAAAAAGGGTGCTGTCAAAAAGTATTACAATGTGATTGATATCGAATCGGCGACTCAGATCATTTTAAAAGAAATTTAACATGAATTGTTTATGAGCACAATTATACCGCTACAAGACATAGGCGCCGTTCCGAAAAAGCAAACATTTAGAAAAAGCAGCTTATTGTCGATTGAATCAAAACTAGATTTTGTTTTTGTTGGCAATGCCAAAGACTTAAAAGAATGCCCGTATGGTTGTAAAAGCACGTTGCTTTTAATAAACAGCCTAAGCATTCAAAACATTGATTCTTTGCAACTATTGTTTGATGTCAATAACCAGCAGTGTTATTACAGGTTTTACAACGGCTCAATAAAAACCAACTGGATTTTTATGCCAATAGACAACATAAAGACAGTGGCGGATTGTTTTGTATCTAAAATGAAGAGCTTCGCTTTGGAAAAATTATCCAAAAAAAGAATCGCCGAACAAAACAAAACAATTAAAGAGATTTTTACAGATTTCGAAAAAGAATTGAAATCTTGTGAAACTAAAAATCATATAATTCAAAATACTATTGTAAAGGATCTTAATGATTATAGAGAGCTCGCTGATAGGTGCATTGTATCGTTTGTTGATGATGATACAAGTGATTTAATAACTCCCATCTGGGGAGATATTTGTTCGAGGAAAAACATAAAGATTGGATTTGCGTGTATAACTGGTTATATCAATAAAGAATTAAATATTCCTGCTCCGGCATATACGCAAACATCTATCACTGTTTTAAAGGAATATTATAACAAAGGGTTTGATATTTATTCCCATTCTCATTCACACAATTATTTCTACAATGTGAAGAATAAAACACCAAACATTGATAAAGAGTGTGAGTTATCTAAGAACTTTTTGATAAATCAGGGATTCTGTAGGAGCTCCCATATTATTGTTTATCCGGGTGGACTTGGGTATCAAAGAATCAATAAGAAAAAAGCGGTTAAAAGGTATTTCAGATTTGGTGTCGACACAGTAGGAAGAGGGATGAATGAAAAACCCATTGATTGTTATTGTGTTAGAAGGATGAATTTAGATAACTCGTCATATGAGGAAATAATTAGAGAACTTGAAAAAGCAAAAAGAAAAGAAGCTCTTTTTGTCTTTATGTCCCATTCGTTCGAGCTTAATAAAGATAGAAAAAAACAAATCAGTAAGATTTGTGATGTGATAGATTATTTGAATGCTAATAACATTAAAATACTTCCACTCAGTGAGGCTTTAAAAATAAAAGGCTTTGTAAGTGGAGATCTTGTTAATAAGAAACACTTCAATTTAAAACAATTTGCAAAAGAAGTGCATTCTGATATAAAAAATATGTTGTCAAAAAATAGGTGATAAGGAGATTTAGTTTATGTCATTTTTTAAAAATCAAGTATTAATGATAACTGGGGGAACTGGTTCTTTTGGATCGACTGTTTTGCATCGTTTTCTAACTACTGATATTAAGGAAATCAGAGTTTTTTCTCGTGATGAAAAGAAACAAGACGATTTGCGTCATGAGTTACAAGTAAAATATCCTAACGAATCAGAAAAAGTTAAGTTTTATATCGGCGATGTTAGATCACTAGAAAGCGTTAGAAGTGCAATGCACGATGTAGATTATATTTTTCACGCAGCAGCTTTAAAACAAGTCCCTTCCTGCGAGTTTTTTCCTATGGAGGCTGTAAGGACCAATATAATTGGAACAGACAACGTTCTTACTGCCGCTATTGAGGCAGGCGTTAAGGCGGTGGTGTGTCTGTCTACCGACAAAGCGGCATATCCTATAAATGCTATGGGAAAATCTAAGGCTTTAGAAGAAAGCGTCGCAATTGCGAAATCTAGAGAGTCAAAAAAAACCAAAATTTGCTGTACTAGATACGGAAATGTCATGTGTTCTAGAGGCTCAGTCATTCCTTTGTGGATTGACCAGATTAAATCAGGGAATCCAATAACAATAACAAGTGGTGAAATGACTAGATTTATTATGTCGCTAGAAGAAGCAGTTGATCTAGTTATGTTCGCCATGCAATATGGCGAGAATGGTGATTTGCTTATTCAAAAAGCACCGGCGTGCACTATACGAACACAGGCTGAAGCGGTTTGCGACTTGTTTGGTGGCAAAAAAGAGGACATAAAAATAATCGGTATAAGACATGGTGAAAAAATGTATGAGACACTTCTTACAAACGAGGAATGTTCACATGCCGTCGATATGGGGATGTATTACCGAGTACCTTGTGATAATAGAGGGCTAAATTATGATAAGTATTTTACAAAAGGTGATTCTGCAAGAAATACCTTGACAGAATTTAACTCAAATAATACAAAATTATTAAGTTTAGAAGAAGTCAAAGAAAAACTGTTATCGTTAGATTATATTAAAGAAAGATTAAAAGAGGATAGATAATGAGATTTTTAATATGCGGTTGTAATGGAATGGCTGGTCATACAATCTCTTTGTATCTAAAAGAGAGAGGCCATTTTGTGTTTGGTTTTGATAGGCAACAGTCTAACTTGATAGATTCTGTTGCGGGTGATGCTTGCGACAAAGAGTTTGTTAAGAATCTCGTGTTGTCGGGCAACTATGATACTGTTATCAATTGCATTGGTATTTTGAATCAAGCTGCAGAAGATAATAAGGCTTTGGCCACTTATTTGAATTCGTATTTTCCACATTTTCTTGCAGAGATTACTAAGGACACAAATATACAAGTTATACATATGTCGACCGATTGCGTTTTTAGCGGCAAACGTGGTGAATATACAGAAAACGATTTCCAAGATGGTACAACTTTCTATGATAGAAGTAAGGCTCTTGGTGAATTAAACGACAATAAGAATATAACGCTTAGAAACTCAATTGTAGGACCAGACATCAATCCGAAAGGCATCGGTCTATTAAACTGGTTTATGCAACAGAATAATGAAATAAATGGTTATACAAAGGCTATGTGGACAGGACAAACTACATTGCAGCTAGCAAAAACAATGGAATATGCTGCACTTCATAAATCACATGGACTAGTTAATACAGTGCCAGATCGCTCGATTTCAAAATGTGACCTATGTGGTTTGTTTAACAAATACTTAAGGGATGGAAAAATTATCATTCATCCTGTTGAAGGCATTAATGCAGATAAATCGTTAAAAAGAACTAACTTTGAATTTGATTACCTAATTCCAGATTATGAAACACAAGTTAGAGAATTAGCTGATTGGATTTATAAACATAAAGAACTATATCCTCATTATTGTTTATGATAGAAAAGGAGGCTTGCTTATGGGTAAACTCAAATTAATGACAATTATAGGGACAAGACCAGAAATCATTAAGATGTCTGCAATTATTAAAAAATGTGACAAATATTTTAATCACGTTCTTGTCCATACTGGCCAAAACTATGATTACCAGCTTAATCAAATTTTCTTTAATGATTTGGGTATCAGAGAACCGGATTATTATTTAGGCGTTGTGGGCGATAACCTTGGTCAGACCATGGGCAATGTTATTGCTAAATCGTATGAACTTATGTCCAGAGTTAAACCGGATGCAGTTATTGTTCTTGGTGACACCAACTCTTGCCTATGCGTCTTATCTGCCAAACGTTTACACATACCTGTGTTCCACATGGAAGCTGGTAATAGATGTAAAGATGAAAATTTACCAGAGGAAGTTATAAGAAGAATAGTGGACGTTACTTCCGATGTTAATCTATGTTATTCAGAACATGCTAGAAGATATATTCTTGATAGTGGTGTTAGACCAGAATATACATTTGTGGTTGGTTCACCAATGAGAGAAGTTCTAGACGGTTGCAAAAAAGAAATTGAGAATAGTAAGATTCTTGAAGAACTCAAACTAAAGAAAAACGGATATATTTTATTATCTGCTCATAGAGAAGAAAACATTGATAATGAAAGCAACTTCATGAGTTTAATGAATGCCGTTAATTCTATGGCGGAGAAATATGATATGCCAATTCTCTACTCTTGCCATCCACGCTCTAAAAAGTATATTGAAGCAAGAGGCTTTAAATTTGACAAGAGAGTCATACAGCATCAACCATTAGGATTCTTTGATTACAATAAATTGCAGCAAAACGCTTTTTGCGTAGTCAGTGATAGTGGAACAATTCCAGAAGAAGTATCATATTTTAAATTCCCTGCAGTCAGTGTTAGAACATCAACCGAACGTCCAGAAGCTATGGATAAAGGTGTGTTTATTATTGGTTCCATTACATCTGAGCAAGTTTTACAAGCTGTCGACCTAGCTGTCGAAATGCATAAAAATGGCGATGATGGATTAACGGTTCCTTCTTATGATGATGGGAACGTATCAACGAAAGTCGTTAAGATAATACAAAGTTATACTGGCGTCATCAACAAGATGGTGTGGAGAAAATAACGAAACAATAGGTGGCTCGCATTGCTACTGTGTGCGCAACACTCGCCGAAAAGAAGCCCAAAGGTGTTAAAGTTATTATCCATGAACCAACATTAGAAGATGGCCCTGAATTCTTTGGTAGTAAAGTAGTTAATAATTTAGAAGAGTTTAAGAAATTATCTAGCGCAATTATCGCTAATAGATATGATAGTTGCTTAGATGATGTTCAAAACAAAGTATATACAAGGGATTTATTTAGAAGAGATTAAAAAGGAGAAATTATTATGAGCATTTTCTCATTAGAACAAATTGTTGTAAATTTGCCTATCTATGGCTCTTTTTCTTTTAAATTATTTGGAGAAAATGGAGCAAACCTTCCTGCGCCATTATCTGAAGATGCTAAAAAGCAGTTTTATGAGCTGTTTTTTAAAGATAAAATTGATATAAAGTGCGTCGAATGCGATAAAGAATATCCTTTTAACGTTGAACACATAATAAAAAAAGAGATATATAAGAACGATATATATAAATACTTAAATGTTTTTGGCAATCATGTGGACTGTTCGATTGATTCTCGATCATTGTATGATGGTTGTTTAATTCCTCCTAAAACGGACGAAGGAATAATAAAGTATGTATTTAGATGTACTATGAACCGTTATCATTATCAGACAATGTCCCTATTGTATACGTTTAACGAGAATGTGCTAACGATAAGAAAGATAGGACAAAAGCCAATTAATATCGACTTAAAAGAAACTCATTCAAATGAGTACAAAAGGATTCTTGATAACTATGACTCGTTTGACGATTATCGCCATTATGAGCAAAGTGCATCTAGAAATCTCTTGGCCGGTGCATGCACATATTTGAGAAGAGTATTAGAGAAGATGATTTTGATTAAACTATCAAACTCTGGGAAAAGCAAAGAAGAAATAGGCAAACTAAAACACATCGAAGATAAAATAGAAGCTGTTAAAGATCAATTTGATGACGATGTCAAAGATATTTTAACTCAGTCTTATGGCCTGCTTAGTCAAGGAATTCATGAATTAAACAATGAAGAAATAGCAGATTTCTATAGATCTATGCTTGAGGTTATCAACATTCAATTAGAGTCAGAAAAAGAAAAAATGCTTCGCGACGAAAGAAGAAAAAAACTTCGCTCAGAGATTAATGAAGCAATTTCGAAAAATAAAAAGAAATAGGTAAATAAACTAGGCTATTAATAAAGGCGCCCCAAACTTTAGGGGGAACTGATTAGAAATCCTCCAAAGTTAATCGGGGACAGTAAACAGCTCGGAATGTTAATTTCCGGGCTTTTTATATGCTCCTCTTTTCCCCTGGACGTTTCTTAATCACTTCTTTGACAGGGGAAAGACAATTCGGTTTATTGTAGCAATACATTAATCTGTTTCTAAATCTTCAAAACTATATAATGTTTTATCTTTCTATTGGAACTTAGAAAAAAGTGCAGCGCATTAGTCAAATACAGTTTCAAAATTAAAATGGATTTTATGTCTTTATTTCCAATAAAATTAATTATCAACACGATTACAATGATTCGATTATTCTTTGTCGCTCTATTATGATAAAATAATTGATGGAATCTTATAATGAAAAAGAGACAAAAGCCATATTACATTTTCTTTGATACAAATGTCCTTTTAGATTTTTATTCATATAGCGAAGATACTATCAAATCTATTTTTAAAGGCCTTGAAAGGAACGATGTTCTTTTTGAATACGTAATTCCTAAAAGAGCGTATGAAGAATTTATAAATAACTATCGAGCGTGTAGAGATATAAAAAGTGGAAGAAACAATCTTGTTTCATATTCGAATAGATTCGAAGAATGTTTAAAAATAATAAATCAAAAATTAGATAGTCTGCCAAAGATAGATGAGCGATATGATTGTTCGATTACTCCTTTGTTTAACGAGCAAAAGAAACAATTAGAGCAATTTAAAGAGAAAGTTAATAATGAAATAGACCGTCTTAAGAACGCTACTATGCCATCATTTGATGATACGAATGATGTAGTGCTTGATTTTGTAAATAAATATAAGCCATCCTCCTCTTTTACCACAAAAGATAAGTTAGATATATCTATCTGGGGAGAACAAAGAATTAAACTAGGATTAAAACCAGGGCTAAAAGACTATAAATCAAAAGAAGGATTTAATAAATTCGGTGATATCTATATTTGGAAAGAAATACTTGATGCTCCAAACACATTAAAACACTGTTTCTTTATTTCCAACGAAACCAAAGACGATTGGTGGAAAGAAAAAGATTCTGACGAATTTGATCCGTTTTTAATAAAAGAATTTAAAGAATTACATCCAGATACTGAATTTAAGGCATTTCATTTCTCTGATTTTTGTTTGGCGTATCCAACCGCGTTTACTAAAACTGCATTAGAAGAGATTAGCGCATTAAGAAATAGGTTTAAAGAAGCATTAGAAGATAAGAAACTATTAGAGATAATACGCAGCAATATCTTCGGCGAAAATTTCCGTTCTATAGAAGACTCGCTTATGTCAGAAGCAGTTAGAGGCGGTAACATTGAACGAGTTGATGATTTGGACATATTGGAAGCAGATGAAGACGCTTCAGATGAAGTACTCAGCGTAAGCGTTGATGACATTGCCCAAGAAATAATTGTTCAATGCATCATAACAGTTAAAGGCACCGCTAATGTATATATTAGATATTATGCTGACGCTTATGATTATTTTACTATTGATTTCAAAAGCAAAATAAGAGTATCAGCTTTCCTTAACATAGATTATCATCCTGATATATCTTTGTCTTATTATTGTGCGTATGATTTAACTTGCTTGGAAACCGAAATAACTGATGATAGAGATTTTTTTCCTGACTCTTCGTATTACAGATAACTAGGATTATAAGGTTATTATCAGCGTCAATAAAACATAACTTAGTGCTATTATGTATCTATATTAAGGATTATTGTTTAAAAATATGTTTGAAAGAGTTACTTGGAAAGAATGTGCTATCGCTAGACGAAGAGCCACTGCGATTATAAAAGATGTTCAATGCTTACTGAGAGACAAATATGTCTTTTCATTTAGATTAGTGGGCTCTGGTAAATGGGGCACAATGATTAAAGATGATAATGGAGAATACGATTTGGATTATCAATTAATCTTGACCGATAATTCTCCTGAATATATTGATAATGGATTAAGTAATCCAACACAAATTAAGAATGACTTTTATAATGCATTTGTTAAGGCGTCTAGAAGAAACGAAGCTATTCAAAATTCCACAACAGCGGTTACATTAATCAATAAAGATGGAAAGCCATTTCATATTGATTTTGTAATTATAAAAATGAATAAAAATGATAATAATCAAATCATTAGAAGAAATAATAAAGCTAAATCATCCATTAATGAATTTACTTGGAATGAACTTCCTGATGTTAATGTGGCATATACATTATTTAATGCCTTAAATCCTGTTCAAAAGAAACATTTGATAGAAGACATCATTATTCCTCTTAAGAGAGTAGAAAAAGCCAAAAAAGAAAATGATCCCAATAAGGTATCATCTTGTGCTTTATTTATTAGAGAAGTGAATAACTATTATGCTAATAGAAGAAGAAATCATTGATTATCAAGAACACAAACAAGAAATAGACAGATGGATATCTTTAAAAGGAGAGAAGAAATATCTCGAGTTTATTAAAGTATTAAAAGATCAAGGTGTTGAAATAACTTGGAAGAAGTTAGATGATACTTTTAGATATGATAAAAGATTATTAATTAATCTATTTAAATATTTATCTTTCTTTGAGGATTATCTTAGAGCCATCGTGTGGAACTATAGTAATAAGACATATAAAAAAATAGAAGATTCTTATTTAAAGGATGTCATAGATGAAGTATTAAGTATTGCTGATTCATTAGACATCAAAGGTTTTGATATAAATAAATTAGAAGAAAATAAACATTATATTAACGAATTAAGAAATAGGGTTAGCCACAATAAGATAATCATTACTAGTGGAATAGATGGAAAAGATTATAAGGAAATGATTAATGCGTTTAAGGAAACTTTGCCTGTTGATTATCAAGCGGGGTTTATAAAGGAAATTAATAATTGTTCAAAGGAACTATCGATTGATAATAGTCTTGCTATAGTTTTATAGTATTTTTTCCTTTTTATATTAGATATTTTGAAATAGCAAACATGAATATTGTTATATAGCGGTGCTTCTGACACCGCTTTTGTTTTTATAAATCTTTCTTATACAATAAATAATATATCTCATTAACAATATATGTATCCAAGGGATGCGTTATTGATTGACCCCTAGGGGTCGCTTTTTCTTCCTTGGTAAAATAAATAAGGATAGTCGCGGGACCTCTAAAATAATTTTACTGCTAGACAG
>JAEEGL017066461.1_pt1 | contig 31390 bp, 15 predicted proteins | sample 9134231 | NCBI WGS metagenome assembly JAEEGL01 (sample SAMN16246548, study PRJNA631951) | gut metagenome | biome: gut microbiome; feature: rumen; material: fiber-attached | host: Bos | place: Iran: Karaj | collected 2018-10 | reverse complement strand
TTTGTGCCGTTCTTGGTGATTTTGGATGCCCTGTGGAATGCCTTCTCCATGAGCTCATCAGCCGACAGCACAGTGGGTACCTTGTAATCCATCCCGGCCATGCAATCTCCATTTTTTCTCATGGATAAATGCTTATTGGGATGGGGCCGCCTTCCGCCGTCGCCACTTTATCGACATCTTTGCCAGCCACAGGTCTCTGTCCATGTTTCCGTCAGTTTTCACGCCGTCTGGGATGCAGGCGAGGGGGCATCCCGTTATCCTCAGGCCGCAGACGATCTCCGGCCTCCCGGCCTCGGCCCCGAACAGCTTCGATACGGCCGACAGATTGGTACGGAACACGGCTTCCACGTCCGCTTCCGGCGCGTCTGACCCGGCCGTCAGGATCTCCGGGATCCCGATGCCGGTGCGGAAGTCGATCTCAAGGTCCACGTCCTCCATGAAAGCCTTCCCTATGTCTATCGAGTAGGGGTTGTCCATCCCCAGGAGCATCGATTCCAGCTTCCCGGCGATGTATTTCAGGCAGTCCTCCGCGAGCTGGGAATCGGTTCTGAGCGCGACCGTGAAGCCGCACTCCACCATGGAAGCCAGGTCCGTGATGTCCGCCTCGGCATACACCGATGCCTCGACTATGCATCCGGTCACCTTCTCTATCGTGCCGTCTACGGTGTATTTCACCAGGCTCTTCATGAACTCCGCCAGGGATTCCCTGTCTGTGATGTAGCCGACGTCGTCGAATGCTTTCTGGACGGATTCCCAGGCTATGTCCTTCAGGTCCCCGGCGGAGATCGCGGCCTGGATCCTGCTTCCGTTGCTGGTGCCTTCCGTACCTTTGCCGAATACCCATTCGGTGCTCCCGTCGAATTCCCTGTGCCACGTATTCGCATCGTCCTTGTCGTCCCTCAGCGTCGGCGTTTTGTCCACCACCGCGCCGTCAGGATCTTTCAGGGTCAGCGCCTCCCCGGATTTCGTTCTCTTGCCCGAGGAATTCACCATCGTGAAGCTGGGCTCCAGCTCCAGGAATTCCCCCGGCCCGATGCTGCCCGAGAGGGGCATGATCTTCGTCTTCCAGTCCGAAGAGGCGATCAGCTCGTATCCGCCGAGATCGATGGTGGAATCGGAGTTGTTGAGCAGTTCTACCCATTCCCCGGTCCTGTCGTCGCCGGACGGGTTTGATTCGAACTCGTTGATGATCAGGCCGAATTTCATGGGGGCGCTGTATTTCAGGCTGAATCCGGCGTCTATTTTGGCTTTGAACCCGACCAGAGGTATGGGGATGTTAGATATGGCCTCCTTAAGGCCCGGGACGTCGGACAGCTTCAGGCCGAGCTCGTGGTACTGGACCATCTCGGGTATCGCCAGCGACACGCCGATCTTCCCGGCGCGGCCGTCCGCGGTCAGGAGGTGCTTCCCGCTCTTCATGAACGGGTCGATTTTTATCTTGACTTTCCAGGGCTCCCTGCCGGATTCCTTGTCCCCGGGGTCGGATATGGTTCCGAATCCGGTTATGCGCAGGTCCTCACCGACGGTTTTCCCGGCTGATTTCAGGGTCACCCCCGCGGTTATCCTGCGGTCCCCGTCCCGGGTGCCGATCTCGAACGTGAACAGGGTCTTGGTCTTCCCGGCGAGGGATGCCGCGTCGGCGGTTATCTTCAGGTCGTAGCCCAGGACGCTCATCTCTATCGACTGGTTTTTGAGGCCTATCTTCACCCCGATGCTCCCATAGATCTGCGCGAAGAACTGCTCCAAATTCGATTTCGCCCATCCGGCGATGGTTTCCAGCGGCCCCATGAGCTCTTCATGTAGCTTCTCGATGTATTCCTGGACGTACCTCGCGGCTTCCGAGACCCTTTCGCCTACCGCGGCCATGATCTTCTCGACGATCCTCAGGGTCTCCTTCAGAGGTTCCAGGATGGGCTCCAGAAAGGGGACAGCCGCCGCCCAGATGTCGTCCAGGACTGTGCAGCTCGGCCTGTAGGAGATTCCGGCGAGCGCCCAGCAGCTGGCCGCGGCGACCTCGAAGGAGAGATCCACCGGGAACTCCCCGGACACGAGGCAGGAGCCTCCGTCCGTCCTCGCGGACAAAGCGCCTACGCCTTTCACGGAGTATCTCACCGTGTCCTGCAGGGACACCTCGAACACAGTGGAATACGCCGCCACGGCGCTTTCCCTGAATCCGACGGTGTGGGTGCATTTCTTCCAGCAGATCTTCGGGTCGGATGCGGACGGGGAAGTCTCCACCGACGCTTCCAGCTTCTCTCTGGATATGCCTCCGCCTTCCCTGACGACGTCGAACGTTCCGGTTCCGGCGAGCTTCAGCTCCCCTCCCATTGCGTTGGCGTCGCACAGGCCGCACATCTCCGCGCACATGGCCTCCATCTTTTCCCTGACTCCACGGGTTATCCCCGAAGCTTCCAGGCCGAAAGCGCAGGCCTCCGATATCCCCCATCCCAGGATCCCCGAATTCCCCTGCGGCATGCGCTCCGGATCCTCGAACACCTCCAGGTCGGCGAAAACCGCCGCGCGATATCCGGAAAGGGCGGTCTCGTACCCCTCGCCGGACATGAATCTTTCCACGGCCTGTTCAGGGAGGCTCTCGGACAGGGCGGCGCGGACTCTTCCGGCGAATTCCTCCTCCAGGACGTACGAATCCCTTTCCTCGATGACCTTGTCGCATACGGCGCCGTACAGCGGATCCGAGAATTCGGTGCCCTTCAGAGCGAGCGTTATGGATCTCTGGAAATCCTCCCCGCAGCCGTCCATCATAGGGCCGATGCTTTCCGCCACGGCGTCCGCCAGCCTGATTCCGTCGTAAGGGTCGGCCGTTATCCTGTATGCGCCCAGCCCCGAATCCCCGGCGACCTTCATTGCCGCGGAGACGAGCACCGATCTGATGTAATCCCTGAGCCAGCCGCTTCCTTTCATCCCTTTCCCGGCGAAGGTTTTGATCCAGTCCGATCCGAAGATGTCGGCCGCCGGGCATTCGATCTCGAACGTTCTGCCGTCCGCGGCCACTTCTATGGTCCCCGATCCCGGGAATCTGTAATCGCTCTCTTCGTATCCGTTGAGCTCCATCACCGCTTTCAGATAGGGTGTCGCATCGAACGGATCCCTGCCGGAGACGAACGAATCCAGCAGGATGCAGGCGTTCCTGATCACGTTCAGCTTGGACTGGAGGACGGACGAGATCCCTCTGCCGCAGAAATAGTCGTACCATCTGATGGCTATGTCGTCGGCCATCCCCATGAGGGCCTGGGCATATGCCGCCTGCAGGTCGACCGTCACGCATCCCCCCTCGGACAGCAGCATCTCGGCCGGGTCCGCGGATGTCTCGGAGGCCATGGGTCCGCAGCGGAAGCAGGCCAGAGAAAGGAGGTCGATGCATATCTCGTAGGCATCCAGGACGTCCTTTTTCGTGAGGATGCCGTCCGTGCCGTAGATGCCGTAGGCGGATGTGGAGCCGTATCCGTTCATTATGCGCATCTGCGCCAGGTTCGACAGCTGGTATTTCAGCATCTGCTCCAGAGTCACGGAGCCTTCGGCGGCCATCCTCTCGAAGAGGGACCCCTGCTCCGCTGCGAGCGGGAGGGTGCAGCTGCCGTCGGACGATATCCGGAGCACCGAATCCGCCGATCCGGTGCCGGTGGAGATCCTCACGTCCACCGTCCCGGACGCCTTCAGATATGCAGGCAGATATCCCCCGTCCGGGATGCCCTGGGATGCCACCCTCAGCGGCTGGGCCGAGAGCTCCAGGTCGCTGCCTTTCAGCTCGGCGCGGACCCCGTTGTCAACCATCGGGAACTGGTACTTCAGCCATTCATCCGCTCTTCTCTCGAATTCGGCTTCCCTGTCTTCGGCCGTGCCCCCGGATCCGGACGATATGCCGCGGATGATCTCCGCCAGGCCTCTGTCTACGAAGGCTGTCATGCTGTCCAACGCCGCATCGACAGCTTCCGCGTCTTTCTCTCCGCTGCGGGCCTCCTCGGATGCCCTTTCGTATCCCGCCGCCATCGCGCCGCACGCGGCCGATATGGTTAGTATCAGAACCGCTATCACGGCGAATGGCATGGCGCCTTTCCTGTCGTTCATGGCGTCCTTTTCGTCGTCCGGAGGTTATAATGACGGATGGGTGCGCGCACGCTGCCTCGGAATCTTCCCTGCAGGGGCCGGGAGAGCACGCGGCAAGATGCGCGGAAAAGGGGCTGCTTTCCTATCTTATTTATCAACTTTATTTTTATAGAATCAGTACAATCGCATCTCAAGGTATCATGACAACAACTTCAAGGGATTACTCTGGCGCGACTGGTCTCCCGAAGAAAACCAGGTCGCTCTGCCCAGAATGCGGCAGGATTCTAGATGCGGAGATATTCGCCAAAGACAGCAAGGTCTACATGGCGAAGGAATGTCCCGAGCACGGGAAGTTCAGCGACGTCTATTGGTCCGACGTCGAATATTACCTCAAGGCAGAGAAGTTCGCTCATGACGGAATCGGCCTTCACAACCCCTGCGACAAGACCCTCAAAGACGGCGAGGACAACACAGTCCACATAATCATCGACGGAAACAGGATAGACATGCTTTCCGCCACCGCCCTCGCGAATATCGATCTCACCAACAGATGCAACATGAACTGTCCCATCTGCTTCGCCAACGCGAACCAGCAGGGATACGTCTATGAGCCCACCTTCGAGCAGGTCCACGACATGCTGGTGACTCTCAGGTCGGAGGAGCCCATAAAGTGCACTGCGGTCCAGTTCGCCGGAGGGGAGCCCACGGTCTACGACAGGTTCGTCGACGTCCTCGCCGATGCCAAGGCCCTGAAATTCGCCCAGATCCAGGTCGCCACCAACGGGATAAAGTTCGCCCAGGATTACGAGTTCCTCAAGGCATGCAAGCTGGCCGGGCTGAACACCATCTATCTGCAGTTCGACACCCTGAGGGACGAGACCTACATGCGTTCCAGGGGCAGGAAGATGCTCGACGTCAAGATGAAGGTCATCGAGAACTGCAGGAAGCTCAACGAAGAGGGCCTCCACAGCCCCTCGATCGTTCTCGTGCCTGTCATCGTCACCGGCATGAACGACGACGAGGTCGGGGATCTCATCAAGTTCGCCTTCGACAACGCGGACGTCATCAGAGGCGTTAACTTCCAGCCCGTCGCGTTCACCGGGCGCGTCACCCAGGAGGAAGTCTCCACCGGAAGGTTCACTCTCACCGACCTCATCAGATGCGTGGACGAGCAGACCCGATACGCCAGCAAGGACGATTGGTACCCCGTCCCCGTGGTCGCTCCGATATCCAAATTCGCGTCCGCCTTCCTGGGAGAGAACAAGGTCACCTTCACCACCCACCCCCACTGCGGTATCGCGACATACATCTTCCAGGACGAGAAAGGGAACGCTGTGCCTTTTCCCAGGTTCGTCGACATCGAGAGGCTCTCCGTCGAGCTCGACAAGATCGCAGACAAGGTCGACGAAGCCAAGTTCAAGAAGCTCTACGCTCTCAAGCTGATCAAGCTGCTCAATTCCTGTGTGGATGAGAGCAAGATGCCCGAGGGCCTGACCAAGAAGAAATTCGTCGAGATGGTGTCCGCTGTGATGGGCCACAAGTCCAAAGAGGCGCTTGCCTCCTTCTCGTGGAAGATGATGCTCATCGCCGGGATGCACTTCCAGGACAGCTACAACTATGACATCGAAAGGGTCAGGCGCTGCTGCATCCACTACGTCACCCCGGACTGCCGCGTCATTCCCTTCTGCGCATACAACAGCGGGCCGGAATTCCGCAGGGGAGTGGAGGACCAGTTCTCCGTGCCTCTGGACGAGTGGAAGAAAAGCCATCAGAAGCAGGCGAAGGAGCTCGAGGAAGCCCTCATAGTCCCCAAGGATGCGTGAAACAATGAAGGTAGACGAGAACAAATGCCTCCACTGCGGCGGATGCGTGGGGTCCTGCCCCAAGAACGCCATATTCCTGAACGATTTCGTCCTCGAATTCAATGACGACTGCATCAATTGCGGCATATGCGTGAGGCTCTGCCCGGTCGCCGCCCTTTCCAAGGGGTGATCCCGATGAAGACATACCAGTGCGATATCGTCGTCGTGGGCGCCGGCCCCGGCGGAAGCATGGCCGCCAAATTCTGCGCCCAGGGCGGCCTGGACACCATTCTGATCGAGAAGAAAGCCGAGATCGGAGCCCCTCTCAGATGCGCCGAAGGCGTGTCGAAGAAATGGCTCGCCGAGGTCGGGATCGAACCCGATCCCACCTGGATACGCGGCGACATGAAAGGCGCGATCATCAAATCCCCCCAGGGGACCGAGTTCCGCCTGGACGAGTCCAAAGCCGGGTCCGAGGTGGGATATGTCCTCGAGAGGCATCTCTTCGACAAAGCCCTGGCCAGGGACGCCGCCGAAGCCGGTGCGAAGATCATGCTCCGCACCTCCGCCACAGGGGTTATCCGCGGCGCCGACGGCAATGTGTGCGGCATCAGAGGCAGATCCATGGGCGAGGAGATCGAGATCCGCGCCAAGGCCGTGGTGGCTGCCGACGGGTACGAGAGCCAGGTCGGAAGATGGGCCGGCATCGACACCACCCTCAAGCTCAGCGACATCGACTCGTGCATCCAGTACAGGATGTGCAACATCGACGTCGAGCCCGATTTCTGCGAGTTCGTGATCGGTTCCGTGGCTCCCGGAGGATACGTGTGGATATTCCCCAAGGGCAAGGGCATCGCCAACGTCGGGATCGGCGTGATGGGCTCCAAGTGCTCCAAGGGCGCCGACGCCAAATACTATCTCGACAAGTTCATCGCCGAGGACCCCAGGCTCTCCAAAGGCCAGTGCCTGGAGATCATGGGCGGGTTCGTCTCCACCTGCCCCGGGCTCGACTGCGCCGTCGACGACAACGTAATCCTCGTCGGGGACGCCGCCAGGATCATCGACCCCATCACCGGGGGAGGGATCTGCCATGCCTGCAGGACCGGGATGTACGCCGGGAAAGTCCTTACGGAATGCGCCAAGAAGAACGACTTCTCCAAGGATGCCCTCATGCCCTACGAGAAGATGTGGCGCGACAAGATGGAGGACAAGCTCTTCAGGAACTGGATGGCCAAGGAGAAGCTGGCGACCCTGGACGACGAAGTCATAGACAGCATCATCAAGATGATCAAAGGCTCCGACATCAAGGAGGTCAACGTATACAACCTCCTCAAGGTCATCAAGCAGAGATACCCCCAGGTCGTCGAAGGCTTCGAGGACCTCATCTGAAACCTTTCTGCGGGGTCCGTCCCCGCATCCTCTTTTTCATTCCTCCATTAGGCTGCTGCGCCACCAATCGTCGGTAATATATTCTGATAATCTTTACCCGCCAGCAGAAACCGAAAGGTTCTAAGTCCGATGCGCAAAACGCATTGCGGAGCAATGATTTGAATGGACAAACACGGAATATTGGCTCTCGCGGTCGTCGCAATCGCCGCTTTCGCCTTCATCGCCGTCCCCGCTTCCGATTCGGACGCGGCAGGCGTGAGCATAAGCGTCGATACGGTCCAGTCCGAGCCGGAAGCGAAGAATGTCGAGGTCGGCATAATCATAGAATCCAACAGTGGATTCTGGGGATCCGATTTCGAGATCGCATACGATGATAGCCTTACGCTCAAGGAACTCAAGGCTGGCAGCCTGTTTACTATTACGCCCAACGAAAACTATGCCCTCAATCCCTATTTCTTCTATGCGGAAAGCTCGAACACCAGCGATGTCAGTTCTACTGGCGTTTTGGTCACTCTTGTATTCGATGTCGCTGGAGACGCCTCTGGAAGTCTCCCTGTTTCCATCAGCGACACCGATATGTATCAAGCCGATACAACCCCCGTCGAACCGAGTCTTGTACCCGGAGCAGTCGTCATAGGATCTTCGGATATCAAGGTCACTGGAGTGGATGTCACTCCCGATAAGCTCACTCTTGAAGTCGGCAAGACCGGAACTCTGAGTGCCAATGTCTCCCCCTCCGATGCCACCAACAAAGCGGTGACCTGGAAATCCAGCAACGCTAGCGTCGCAGCCGTCAGCTCCTCTGGAGTTGTCACTGCTTACAAGGAAGGCACTGCTAACATTTTCGCAACCACTGTCGATGGGAACTTTTCCGACATATGCATTGTCACCGTCGCAAATCCCACGGTTCCTGTCACCGGAGTGACCCTTGACAAGACCAGTGTCACTATAGATGTCGGTTCTACGGAAACCCTCAAGGCAACTATCGTGCCTTCTGATGCCACCAACAAAGGCCTTGCCTGGACCTCCAGCAACCCCGCTGTCGCTTCTGTAGCCAACGGAGTCGTCACCGGAGTCTCCGCCGGTATCGCCACGATCACCGTCACTACCATCGAAGGCGCCAAGAACGCGACCTGCACGGTGACTGTCCCCGAGAAGCAGATTCCGGTGACTGGAATTATGCTCAGCAAGAGCGAAGGAACCGTTGCGGTCGGATCTTCGGACATCCTGACTGCCACTATCGCTCCTGCCAATGCTTCCAACAAGGGCGTCGCATGGACATCCAGCAACACCGCTGTCGCTTCTGTAGTCAACGGAGTCGTCACCGGAGTCTCCGCAGGCACCGCCACGATTACAGCCACTTCTGCCGACGGAGGATTCGAGGCGTCCTGCACATACACAGTCACCGCGCCTATCGCCGTTACCGGAGTGACTCTCGACAAGACCAGCACCAAAGTAACTGTGGGATCCACTGACAAGCTCGTAGCCACTGTCGCACCTGTAGACGCTTCCAACAAGGGCGTCGCATGGACATCCAGCAACACCGCTGTTGCCACCGTGTCCAACGGAGTCGTCACTGGAGTCTCCGCAGGCACCGCCACGATCACTGTGACTACCGCCGACGGTGGCAAGACTGCGACCTGCACGGTCACCGTCGAGAACAAAGCCGTCACCGGAGTGACCCTCGATAAGACCGCCATCAAGGTTGCTGTCGGCTCTACTGAAGCTCTTGTTGCTACTGTCGCGCCCGCAGACGCTTCCAACAAAGAAGTCACCTGGAAGTCCAGCAACACCGAAATTGCGACTGTCAGCTCCACCGGAGTCGTCACCGGAGTTTCCGCAGGTACTGCCACAATCACCGTCACCACTGTTGACGGCGGTAAGACCGCGACCTGCGTGGTCACCGTCGAGACCGTGCCTGTCACCAAGGTCACGCTCAGCGCCCATGAGATGACTGTCGACAAGGGCAAGACTCAGAAGCTCAACGTTACTGTGGCTCCTGCCGATGCGACCGATAAGAGCGTCATCTGGTCCACTGACAATGCTGACGTCGCTACCATAGCAGACGGAGTCGTCACCGGAGTTTCCGCAGGTACCGCCAAGATCACCGTTACTTCTGCCGACGGTTCCCGCTCAGACACATGCACTGTGACCGTGAAAGAGCCCTCGTCATCCGGCGATAACACCATGCTTTACATCGGAATTGCGATCGTTATAATCGTGATTCTCCTTGCGGTGCTCGCTTGGATGAGGCATTCCAAGAAGTTCTGAAACTATCGAGGGGATCCGTCCCCTCACCTTTCCTGATCAAGGATGAGTATTCATGTCCGATTTTTTTCGGCCGACGTCAATCTTAGAGATAATCATAGCATCTGTCAGCGCGGAGGCTGTCGCATCGTCAGCTATGCTTAGCAGCCGTTATAGAGGCCAATCGGTGTTGTATATATTTTATATGAATTTCAAATGTCATTCCTATAATATATGGTGATTACCATCGTTTATTAGAAATCAGAAATTGAGGGTATGGTAGAAAGTTAAATCATATTACAGACATTGCCCCCTCGGTTACAAAATGGCATGCGAAATGAAATCGGCCAGCTGCGGTTTGATCGCCGTATTGGCCATAATACTGTTTTCTGCGGCTTTCATTAGTTTCGCATCAGAATCCGATGCGGACGGTAGTCTGCAGATAAGAATCGATACCGTCTCTGTTACGAGCGGGGACAGATCCATAGAAGTCCCCATCATAATCGAAAGCAACAGCGGGTTCTTCGGCGGAGAATTCGAGATCGGTTACGATCGTAATCTCACGCTCACGGGGATAAGCCCGGGAATCGTGTCGCTTACCCCGAATGATGATTTCAATATGAATCCGTATCCGTTCTATGTCGAGAACACAACCGCCAGCGATGTGACTCAGACCGGATTGCTGGCGACATTGATATTCGACGTATCGAAGGGCATCTCGGGCGAGTTCCCGATAATACTCGATTTCTCGGAAGTTTTCAATACTTCCGGGGAAGAGGTGGATGTTATATGCGAAGACGGTGCAATAATTGTGTCTACCGTTCGCATCCCGGTTACCGGGGTGTCCGTAACTCCTTCCGTAGTGTCTATCAACGTGGGTCAGTCGGAGACTATCTCTGCGTTTGTGAGCCCGTCCAACGCCACCAATAAGAATGTGTCTTGGAAATCCACCAATGCTTCAGTGGTTGCAGTCAGCAGCACAGGGATTGTCACGGGAATAAAAGCCGGTTCCGCTGCGGTTACTGTTACGACGCAGGACGGCAGTTTCTCTGCGGTATGCACTGTCAATGTAGGTGAAGGGATCCCGGTCACGAGCATAACGCTCAATGCCGATTCCCTCAGCCTTGAGATTGGTGATACCTATGCCCTCAAAGCTACGGTTCTGCCTACTACTGCCACCGATAAGAGGGTGACCTGGACTTCCAGCCAGGGAGACATCGTTTCCGTCGATTCCAGCGGAAAAGTCACCGCTAAGTCGGAAGGCTCTGCATATATCATGGCTACTGCCGTCGGCGGAGATATCGTCCCGGCGATATGCTTTGTTCAGGTCGAAAAGAAAACTGTAAGCGTTACAGGAGTGACTTTAAACAAAACCGCTTTAAGTTTGAAGGTAGGCGAGAAATCTTCGCTCACGGCTACCGTATCTCCATCAGATGCAACTGATAAAAAAGTTACTTGGAAGTCCAGCAATACTTCTGTCGCCACTGTGAGCAACGGGGCCGTGACCGCTGTCTCTGCGGGGACAGCCACAATCACTGTCACCACGTCCGATGGAGGTTACAAAGCCACTTGCAAGGTGACTGTGACAAAGAGAGTTTCAAGCGTTTCACTGAGCGTAGATACGGTCCAATCCGAGCCGGGAGCGAAGAATGTCGAGGTCGGCATAGTCATAGAATCCAACAGTGGATTCTGGGGATCAGATTTCGAGATCGCATACGATGATAGCCTTACGCTCAAGGAACTCAAGGCCGGCAGCCTGTTTACTATCACGCCCAACGAAAACTATGGCCTCAATCCCTATTTCTTCTATGCGGAAAGCTCGAACACCAGCGATGTCAGTTCTACTGGCGTTTTGGCCACTCTTGTGTTTGATGTCGCCGGAGACGCCTCTGGAAGTCTCCCTGTTTCCATCAGCGACACCGATATGTATGAAGCTGATACGACTCCCATCAAACCGAGTCTCGTACCCGGGGCGGTCGTCATCGGATCTTCGGATATCAAGGTCACTGGAGTGGACGTCACTCCCGATAAGCTCACTCTTGAAGTCGGCAAGACCGGAACTCTGAGTGCCAATGTCTCCCCCTCCGATGCCACCAACAAAGCGGTGACCTGGAAATCCAGCAACGCCAGCGTTGCGACTGTCAGTTCTACCGGAGTTGTCACTGCAATCAAGGCAGGGACTGCTAACATCTATGCGACCACTGTGGATGGGAATTTCTCAGACATTTGTAGTGTCACCGTTTCCAATCCTGTTGTCCCGGTCTCCGGCGTCACGTTGAATACATCCAAGCTTACCCTTGAAACCGGGGACAAGTCTGCGCTGAAAGCTACCGTGGCGCCCAGCAATGCGACTGACAAGTCTGTCAGCTGGAAATCCAGCAAGACAGCAGTCGCCAAGGTATCTTCCACAGGCGTGGTCACTGCAGTAGGTCCTGGAACCGCTACGATAACAGTCACTACAAATGACGGCGCTAAGACAGCGGTCTGTGTCGTCACTGTGAAAGCACCCATCGTCAGCGTCACAGGAGTGGAGCTGGACGTCTCAGCTTTATCCATCGAAAAAGGATCGTCCGCGGTCCTGAATGCGACCGTGTCCCCTTCCGATGCGACCGACAAATCCGTGACCTGGAAATCCAGCAGAACTGCCGTGGCGACAGTCAGCAACGGCGTCGTCAAGGGTGTAGCGACCGGGTCCGCCACCATCACCGTCACCACGGTCGACGGCAGCTACACCGCGACCTGCACGGTAAAGGTCGTGAAGCCCTCGTCAGAGATTTCGGAGGGCGACATCTTCGTCTTCGGCGGAATCGAATACACGGTTCTGAAGGATGAGAAGTCCGTATCGGCTACCGGATGCACCTCAGAAGTCACGGCAATCAGCCTGCCTGCTACCGTGGCATTCAAAGGGGCCGATCTCGCGGTCGTTTCCATAGGCGAGAAAGCGTTCTACGGAAACGGCGCCCTTGTTTCCGTCGACACCGGAAAAGCATTGTCCATAGGGCTGAAGGCCGTCGCCAATTGCCCCTCGCTGTCGGATGTCATCACGGACGCGGAATCCATCTCCAGCTACGCCTTCTACGGCTGCCCTGCCATCGCTCACGCCAAGTTCTCTGACAGGCTTTCTGCCGTGGGAACCCAAGCCTTCGGATCCCTGAAGTTCACTGATTTCAAAGGGAATGAGCTGCAGAAGAATGCCGCCGGCCTCGCCGGAAAGGAGTTCTCCGGTTCCAATTCCGTTCTGGTCGCCTCTCCCGAAGCCGGGGATTCGTTCTCTGCGGACGGTCTGATTTACACCATCGTTTCCGGCGGCTCCGTTTCCCTTATCGGATGCGCAGGGAACATCGCGAAGCTCGAGGTGCCTTCCGAAGTGGCGTTCAGAGAGCACAGCTATGCCGTGGATTCCATAGGCGCCAAAGCATTCTTCGAAAATGAGTCGCTTGCGTCCGTTTCAATGGGAAGCATAGTTTCCATCGGCTCGAAAGCGTTCGCCAACTGCCCTGCGCTGTCAAGCGTCTCTGTCGACGCCCAATCCATCTCCGGCTACGCCTTCTACGGCTGCCCTGCAATCGCCTATATGTCCTTCTCCGACAGGCTCTCCGAAGTAGGGGCCCAGGCTTTCGGATCCCTCAAGTTCACGGATTCCGACGGAACCGTGCTCAAAAAGACCGCCGAGAATCTTGCCGGGAAGGAATTCTGCGGCAGCGACGGCAGCCTCTGCCGCATCGCAGTCAGCGTCGGCGAGAAGTTCTACGTGGACGGCCTGAGATACACGGTCCTGTCCTTGTCTCCGTCCGAGGTCTCCCTTTCGGGATACCAGGGTAAGCCCACCGTCGTGATCGCACCCGAATCCGTCGAGTACGGCGGGCTCGAATTCAAGGTCACCAGAATCGCAGGCAAGGCATTCTACGGATGCGAATCCATCGTCTTCGCTGACATATCCGTCGCGTCCTCTACGGGGACCAGGGTGTTCTCCTACTGCACCAACCTCGCTTCCGCCGTTCTGAATCTGGAAAGGATCGAGAACTATACGTTCCTGAACTGTCCCTCGCTCAGATACGTCGATGTGTCCGGCGTCAAGGAGATTGCCACCCGCGCCTTCCAGGGATGCACCAGCCTCGCTGCGGTCTCGTTCTCCGAGGATCTTTCCTTCATCGAGTCCAAAGCGTTCAACGGGATTTCGCTCTACGGAGCCGACGGATCCCTCCTGAGCACCAACGTCGACTCGCTGAGGGGGAAGTCCTTCGCAGGCGGCGACGCAGTCCTCTATGAGCGCCTCTCCCCGGGCGATTCCTTCGTTCTGGACGGCATAAAGTATTCCATAACGGACGGAAGCAGCGTCGCCGTCACCGGATATGAGGGGACGGTTTCCGCTCTCTACATCCCGGCATCCGTGATCTGCGGGGGATCGGCCTATTCCGTCGATTCCGTCGCCGCCAGAGCCTTCTACGGATGCGAGACCCTCGAATACCTCGATCTCGGCTCGGTCTTTTCTGTGGGGGAGAGGGCATTCGCGAACTGCAAGGCCCTCGCCGGAATGAAATCGTCCGCTTCCGATCTCGGCGCGTACTGCTTCTTCGGATGCCCCCTCAGGAATGTCGACCTCACGTCCGCCGTGTCGATAGAGGCCAGCGCGTTCAGCGAATGCAAGGCGTTCGAGTCGCTGAAGTTCTCCGATTCGCTCGCATACGTCGGCAAGAACGCTTTCTACAGGGCTTTCTTCTACGGGCCCGACGGCAAAGTCATAACCGAGGATGCCCAGGGGCTCGCCGGAAAGACGTTCATGGGGAAGGCTTCCAGGCTGTACCTCTGCCCCGAAGTAGGTTCCGAGATCTCCGCCGGAGGGCTGGTCTATACGGTGTATTCCGTCATGCCCAACGAGGCGTCCGTGATCGGATATGAAGAGGGAACAACCGCAATCTCTGTCCCGATGGACGTCCAGTACGGAGGCCTGTCCTTCCAGGTCAGATCCATAGGCGACCAGGCGTTCTACCAGTGCAAGACTCTGGTATACGCATATCTGGGAAGCGTCGAGAGCGTAGGATTCAAGGCCTTCGCTGGATGCACCGAGCTCGTATACGTGGATACGTCCGCGGAATACATCGGAGGATACGCGTTCTTCGGATGCTCCAAGCTGTACGGCATCGATCTCTCCTCCGCAGAGTTCGTCGGCGCAAGCGCGTTCAGCGGGGTCCCCCTCGCAGCCGCCGTCTTCTCCGGCGATCTGGATTCCGTCGGCAAGAATGCCTTCTACGGCCTGACCTTCATGGAGAACGGCTCCGCCCTCAGCCCCACGGCGGGCAACCTCGCGGGCAAGTCCTTCGCCGGAAGCGGCAAGGTCCTGGTCCGCGTCGCATAAACCTGAGAAACATGGGGGAGAAACCCTCCCCCGTTTATTCTGTGACGACGGCGGCGTCGCTGCCGCCGTTCTTTTTCCTGGACACGACGATCTTCTTGTGTATCCTGTCCTTGAAGGCTTCCACGTGGGTTATCACCCCGACCATGACGTCGCCGTCGGACAGCCTCTCCAGCACCCCTATGGCCTGGTCTAGGGATTCGCTGTCCAGGGACCCGAAGCCTTCGTCTATGAACAGGGTCTCCGCCCTGGAGCCTCCCGCGGATTTCTGGACCATGTCCGAGAGGCCCAGGGACAGGGACAGGGCCGCTTTGAAGGATTCTCCTCCGGAAAGGGTCCTGACCCCTCTCTCCTGCCCTGTGAAGTTGTCCATTACGTCTATGTCCAGCACCGAGCTGCTTCTGCCGTCGGCGGAGGTTTTCCTCCTCACAAGCTCGTATCTGCCTCCGGACATGCTTCTGAGCCGTCTGTTGGCCAGCCGGAGGATCCCGTCGAAATATGCGGTCTGGATGTGCTGGTCGAACGGTATTTTGGCTCCGGGCAGCCTTCCCGAGGCCGCTCTGCTGAGCAGATCCAGATCCGCCGATTCGGTTCTGAGCTTCTCCCAGGCCGGGATCTCCGCCTTTAGCCGCTTCAGCGCCGCGGAATTCCGGCCGAGCCTACCCAAAGCTTCACCTCTGGCCTCGGAAGCCTCTTTCCTGGCCTCGTCGGCCTTTCTGACGGCCTCTGCGGCGGCTTCCAGGTCCGGGACATCCACACCGCCGGTTTTGGCCTCGAGGCTCACCAGAAGCGCCTCGTTGGACTGGGATTCCCTGTCGAATCCGGCGGTCTCCCTTTCAAGGGAATCCCTGTCGTATCCCGACAGGAGGTCCAATTCCTCCTCGGATATGCCAAGAGCGGCCAGGAGGTAATCGGTCTCCGAGGATTTGGCCGCCCAGAGCTCCCTTTCCCTCGTCTCGGTCTCGCGATACCCGGATATGGCGCTGGACGCCGAGGCCTCCTCTTTTTCGAGGCCGGACTTCCTGGCTTCGATCCCGGCGATTCTGGCCCTTATCCTCTCCGATGCCTCTTTTCCGGCGGCTATCTCCGCGAGGATGGTCTCCTCGTCCTTCCCCCCGCTTTCTTTCTCCGCTTTGCTGAGCCTTTCCCTGAGGGTGGCCGCGGAGGCCTTCGAATCGGCCAGATCGGATCCGAGCTTTCCGATTGCCGCATCTTCGCTCAGAATCCCGCTCTCGGCTTCTGCCTGCGATCTGAGGCAGGATCCAAGCTGAGCGGCATCCTTCCGCTTGGATTCCAGCCTTATTCCGGCCTCTTCGGCGGCCGCCTCCGCCTCCTTGCGTCTGGATCCCAGGGCCGCAGGGATGTCTTCGGCTGGTGATCCGAAGCGCTCCTCCAGGGCTTTCCTCATGCTCTCCGCCTTTCCTGAAGCGGCGGCCGACGATCTGGCGGCGGATTCCGCCTTCTTCCTGGCCTTCTCTATTTCCGCGTCCATCTCCCCGAGCATCTCTTCCGTGGGGGCGCCGTCGGGCATCTCCGCAGGGTCCGGATGATGGACGGATCCGCAGACCGGGCACGGCCTGCCTTCCTCCAGATCTCTGGCCACTATCCCGGCGAGGGACAGCATGAACAGCCTTCCCGCTTCGGCTCTGGCTCTTTCCAGGTCCGCCAGCGCTTCCGTCTCCGCTTCGGATCTCTTCCTCAGAGATTCCGCATCGGAAGCGGCCTCTGCCAGCCCGTCCAATTCCTTTCCGGCGGCATCGATCTCCGACAGTGCTTCCTCGGCGTTCGCGATCCTGAGCTCGTCCGTGTCCATCCCGGCGGACGATTCCCTCAGGGTTTCTATGGATGCTTTCAGCCTGGAGACGGTTTCTCTGAGCTTCCCGCGTCTTTCTTCCTTTTCAGCCATCTCAGACTCTATCCTGGAGACGTTTCTCTCCGCTTCCTCCAGATCCCCGCGGATCCCGGCGATGTTCCTGCAGGATTCGAGCGTCTTCGCGAGGGCTTCCCCCTCCGATCTGAGAGAGACCAGCTCGGACTCGTATTCCGGGAGCCTCTCGGATTCCGGCCTGAGCTCTTCCAGGCCTTCCCTGGCCGATGCCAGCCTTGATTCCTGCGCTTTTCTTCTGCCGGCGGCCTCGTCGGCCCTGGCCAGATGCAGATCGCGTTCCCTGCGGGCCGAGATGGCACCCCCGGAGCGGTTGATCTTCGCGAGGATCCCCTTCTTCTCCAGCATAGCAGGCCTGAGCGCGTTCAGCCTCTCTTTCCTGGCTCTTTCCTCTGCGAGATCGGAGAAATCCTTGGCCAGGGCTTTCGATTCCGCTTCGTTCCTCACGGCCTCCGCATATGCGGCTTCCGCGTCCTCGAGGGCCATGTCCGCGGTCGCCAGGGTTTTCCCGTCCTCGGCGTTCATCGCTTCCAAGGCCGCAGCCGCTTCTTCGAATCCTGCGGATCCGGGGGGCTCCCCGCCCCATTCGGCCCCGGCTATTATGCTCTCGATGTCTTTCCTCTTGCTTTCCAGTTCGGCCGCCTTTTCCGAGCTCTTCTCTTTCAGTTTTTCGATGGCGATCGAGAACCTTTCGGTCCCGAAGAGCTTGCCGAGTATGTCCGAGCGGTCCTTGCTTTCCGCGTCCAGGAGCTTCACGAACTCCCCCTGGGCGATCATGGATATCTGGTTCCACTGCCTCGGGCCGATCCCCAGGATGTCTTTCACCATCGCGTCGACGTCGGTCTTCTTCTGGGAGATCAGTTCCCCTTCCCTGAAAAGCTCCGCGGATTCCCTTTTCTCGCCGACGGTCCCGTTTCTGGTGATGTACTTGCGGTACGGGACCCTTTCGATCGCGTAGCAGATGCCGTTGTGGACGAATTCCAGTCTGACGAAAGGCTCGGAATCGGTGAAGTCGCTCTTCAGGGTCTTGGAATCCCTTCTCCCGCCGCTGGTCTCGCCGAAAAGCGCGAAAGTCATGGCGTCGAAAATCATCGTCTTCCCGGTCCCGGTCTCCCCGGTCACAAGGAACAGCCCTTGGCCGAGGCGGCCGAAGTCCAGGACGGTCTTCCCGTCGTACGGCCCGAACGCACGCATCTCAAGCCTGATCGGCCTCATAGCCTTCCACCTCGCGGAAGATGCGGTCCAGAGTTTCGCGCTGGAAATCCGTGAGGTCTTTGCCGGCGTATCCCCTGTAGAATTCCTCGAAAAGCTCCTGCGGCGTGCTGTTCTTTATCTTCTCCATCTCTACTTCCCCGGCCTCGAAGCCGTTCCTGCCGACGTCGAATTCTATGCTCAGGAGATTCTCGAAGACTTTCCTCAGTTTGCTCTCCGGATCGTCGGCGAATTCGGTGAGGACGACGCCGACATACTGGCTTCTCAATTCCGGCCTGGAATCCGCTTCCTCCAGCATCTCGGCCAGGGTGCCTCTGAGGCGGAATACGTCTCTCAGCGGGGCCAGCGGCATCGCGGATACCGTGACGTTCCCTTTTTCTGCTATATCGACTATAGTGATACTTTTGATGTCATCGCATTCGGACAGCGAATATTTCAGCGGGGATCCGCAGTATCTTATCGTCTCCCTGGCGATCCACTGCGGCCTGTGGATATGGCCCAGCGCGACGTAATCGAAAGCGTTCAGAAGCTTTGCGGACATGCTGTCCAGGCCTCCGACGAATGCCCTGGAAGTCTCCGATTCCGTCTGCTCCGGCAGGATGTCCGCGTTCTGGATGAACTGGTGGGCCACAAGGACGTTCCTCCGGCCAGGATCCACCCCGGACCTTTCAATGGCGACCCTCAGGGCGTCGTCCGGATTGGATATCTCCTCGTCGCCGTAGCATTGGCGTACCGACGACGGCCTGATGTACGGGAGCAGCCAGATGTTCAGCCCGCCGTATCCGTCGTCAAGGACGACCCTGTCCATGGACTTCCTGAACATTCCTGAGATGTGTATCCCGGTGCCTTCGAATATGCCGCCCCCGAATCCCAGCCTCCTCCCGGAATCGTGGTTCCCGGCTATCATGCAGACCGGGCACCCTCTGGAATGGACTTCCGTCAGGAACCTGCTGAACAGGGAGACCGCATCTTCGCGCGGGACGCTCCTGTCGTAGACGTCGCCGGCTATCAGCAAGGCATCCGGGCGCTCCGAATCTATCGCAGAGACGATCTGGTCCAGCATATGCTTCTGGTCCTCCATCATGGAATAGCCGTGGAGGGACTTGCCCAGATGAAGGTCCGATATGTGCATCAGCCTGGTTGGCTTCGCGCTCTTTTCCATGGGGCGGAATCGGCCGGCGCGTATATATCGGTAGCAATCTGCCCTGCATCCAGAAGCATTATATCATAGCACTATAGTCCTATATGGTTTAAGACTATAGTGTCAGATGGTCCCTCGGAATTCTCTCAGAGTTTCTAGGTAGGAGAAATCCAGCTTGTCTTCGGCCAGAGACTTTATCAGCAGGTCCTCCGGGACATAGCGGTCGTATTTGCCGAATTCCAGCCTGTCATCGCCGATGAGGTCGGCGGCGAATCTCCTGTCGGAATATCTCTCTATGAATTCCAGGAGCTCGCCCCAATCCAGCTCGGTCATCACGTCCGCATAGAACGGCGGCCTTTCCAGGACTTTGTCGCATACCATCCTCAGCACCCTGCAGAGGGTGTCGAAGGCCCTCGTCCCTGTCCACGGGTAGATCCTGAACCCGAAATCCGTTTCCGCGATCCCGTCCAGCATCCCGGACTGCGCGGCCATCCTCCTGCTGGCTTCCAGCTCTTCCGCGGCGGATCCGTTCAGGAATGGATATCTTTCCTCCGAAGACAGGATCTCCCTCATGCGCTCCATAACCCTGTTGTCCGTCTCCGGGACCCCGGATTTCCATAGGGTATCCGCGGAGCCCTCGGTCTCTTCGACTTCCACCGAGCGGGATTTCCCGTCTGTCGATACTACTTCCCAGATCCTTCCGGCAAGCTGGATGAGGTCGCCCGGCTTGGGCATCTCCTGGATGGTTCCGACGCCTTTGCCCTCGCAGCTCACTTCGATCTCCTTTTTCACGGTGAAAACCGAGCAGAAATCCCGGTCGGATGCGATCCTCTCCCCTTTGTCGGTGAGAAGAAGCGTCCCGTCCTCCATCCTCATCAGGATGCCGCCGGAGATCATGCTCCTGACGAGCGCCGCATATTCCTCTTTCCTTATGTTCCTGAACGGATACATCGGCAGGACGTCGGAGACCAGGCGGGAGAATTTTGTCCCCGTTCCGTGCTTTATGCACTCCATCGTCTGGTGGAACAGAAGGCCGTAAGGAAGGGCGGGCTCCTTCGCCGATTCGGTCCATCTTTCGCCGGCCAGCGTCGCCATGGCAATCCCTTTGATCAGATCCATGGACACTCCTTCCACCGAAGACCACCATTTCTCCTGGTCCTCGCGGCAGAACATCCTCATTATCTGGGCCCCGCCCCTCCTCCCGGAGCGCCCCATCCTCTGGACGAAGCTGGAGCAGGTGTACGGGGTATCTATCTGCATCACCGCGTCCAGCGAACCCACGTCTATCCCCAGCTCCAGGGTGACGGTGGATACCGTGACGGTCTTCTTCGACGGGTCCTTCAGGTTCTCCTCGGCGGTTTTCCTGAGCTCCTTGGATATGCTCCCGTGGTGGACGTGGATGACGTCTGGGTCTCCGGCGGCCTCGGCCATTTTCTTCAGGGATCTGGCCGTCCTTTCCGCGGTGACTCTGCTGTTGGCGAACACTATGCAGTTCCTTCCGCGGATTTCCCTGTACAGAAGCCTGTAGAACGAGTTCACCGATTTTTTCCTGGCTTCCGGATCCGACGCAGGCGAAGGGAAGCGGCTGTAATAGATGACGAGATCTCTTTCGGCCGCGGGCCTGTCGGTGACGACCGCTGTTTCCCTCCCGGTGTTCGCCGACATCCATTCCGCAGCCGATGCCGTGTCGGATATGGTCGCGGACAGGCCGATGCGCCGGGGCTCGCAATGCGCCAGCATCTCCAGCCTTTCCAGGCAGCACAGCAGCTGCTGGCCGCGGTCGGAGCCCATGAAAGCGTGGACCTCGTCGATTATCACGAACCTCAGGTCTCCGAACAGCCTCTCCAGGTCTTCCGGCCGGGAGGCTACGATGTTCTGGAGCGATTCGGGGGTTATCTGCAGTATCCCGGAGGGAGTCTCCAGCAGCTTCAGCTTGGACTGCGGGCTTATGTCGCCGTGCCAGCCGGTAACCTCTATGTAGGAATCCTTCAGCATCGGCTCCAGCCTTTCGAACTGGTCGTCGATGAGCGCTTTCAGGGGCCCGACGTAGAGCGCACCGACGCTTCTGGGAGGGCTGCTGTATATCGACGATATCGCCGGGAACAGGGCCGCCTCGGTCTTCCCGCTGGACGTTTCAGACGATATCAGGAGGTGGCGGTCCGTCCCGAACAGTATGTCGAACGCCTTTTCCTGGACGCTTCTGAATGATTCCCAGCGGTTGTTATGGATGTATTCGCGGAGGAACCACGGGAGGCTTCCGAATCTGTCTGTCATATCTCCAGGTCTTCGATCAGGTCGTCGTCCGGGTTCCTGTCGGGCTCCAGGGTCCTTCCGGAGACCAGATCCCCGAATTCCGCGTCCGGGTTCTGCTTCAGCACGTCAAGCAGGCTGATCAGATCCCTGGTAATCTCCCTGGGCGTGAGCATCGACGCGGAAACAGAAGACAGTACCGCCGCAAGATATTCCTTCAGGTTATCGTCGCTTACCCTGGATCTGTATCCGTATCTCTGCTCGTGGAGGTTCCTGATAGTCCTCAGAAGGACGTAGATCTCCTCGTTGGTGAGCGGTCTGAGCCTGATGACCGGCCCGAGGAAGTTGTCGTATCCGTTCTCGTATCTGCCCCCGACCAGCCTGGACCTGAGGGCCTCGTAGCTGTAGAGCCCGCGGTTCTGATCCTCTATGAATTCGGGGGTGCCGCACATGTACATCGAAAGATGCGAGGATTTCCCCTGCATGATGTCGTTGAATATGGAGAGTATGCGCTCGTAATTGTTGTTCCTGGCTACTTTGTTCTGGAGCTTGTACAGAACGACCGCCTCGTCGAGGAACACTATGAGGCCTTTGTACCCGATGTTGGCTGCGAATACCGCCCAGAGCTTGACGAATCCGTACCAGCTGTCGTCTCCCACCGTCGAATCGACGCCCAGAAGCTTTCTGGAATCCCTCTTCAGCTCGATCTCGCCTTTCAGCCATCTGAGCGCCGGGATGTCGTCCTTCCCGGCGGAGAGGTCTCTCCAGTAGCTCAGCAGCACCTTGGCGAAATCGCGGCTGTACTGCAGTCCGCCCAGATCCGCCACGGATTCCTTGAGGATCAGTTCCACGGCGTCGCTGTCCGGCTCTTTTCCCAGCCTCGCCGTCGCTTCTTCTGTTGCGGCGTCGATCCATTCCTGGAGGACGCTTTCGATGGCGCCTCCGTCCGGGCGGGTGCGGACCGCCATGTTCTTGATTAGCTCCCTGTAGGTGTTCAGCCCTTCCTTTTTGGATCCGGTTAGCCTGCGGCTGTCTGCCAGGTCGGCGTCCATGACCACGAAACCCTTGTCCATGGCGTTGGTGCGGATCATCTGGGTCAGGAAGCTCTTCCCGTTTCCGAAGCGGCCTGATATGAACCTGAATGCTCCTCCCCCTTCGGCCGTGTCTTCCATGTCGCGGACGAACGTCTCCGTCTCCGCCTTCCTTCCCACAGCGATGAATTCCAGGCCTCTGCGGGGAACCACCCCGGAGGAAAGCGCGTTCATCATTATTTTCAGAGTCCTTTCCGGGACTTTCGGGGCCCCTCCGCTATTGTCTTCCATCTTTCCTCCGTTCAGGAAATCGTTTCCGCGAGTTTCTGCGCGTAATCCTCGATGACCGTCCCGTCCTCCAATACGATGTCTCCGACGGTGTCGCTGGCGGCCGAGTTCACCGCCCTTTCCAGGGTTCTGTCGGCCTTGGTGCCTTTCAGGCATGCCTGGACGTACTGTTTCTGCTCCTCGGTGAGCATGGCTGCGAAGTCCTTCCATGGGTCTCCGGTTTTTTCCGCTATAGTCTTCTTTTCTTCTGCAACTATAGTCTTACTTTTTTCCAAGGATTCCTCCTCGACCTCGGCGCCGAGCATCTTCGCGATGTCCCTGAGGTCGCTCTCCGCCTCCTCTATGGCGGACATGTCCAGGCGCATATCGGCCATGGACCTCTTGCGCTTCCTGTCTTCCCTCTCTTTCAGGGCCGCTACAGTCGCATCGCGGACGGTGTCGCGGTTTTTAGTTCCGAATCCGGCGGGGCAGCGCGGGCAGACGTCGCCGGAGATCGTCGCGGCGGCGATCTTGCATATCGAAGATATGATTCTGATGTAATCCCTGTTTCCTGGGCCGAAGAGCTTCATATCCATGGATATGGGCATCCCTGCGAACCCTTCGAAGACAGACAATGTCTGGGTGATGGTTCTCATGTCGGCTATGCTGCTCAGCCTGGAGCCTTTGGAATGGAGCGCCTTCAGGGAGGCGTTCACTGCATCCTTCAGCGCGGAATCCACAGGTTCGCCGTTCCAGCAGCGTCTTATCTGCTCCGAGGAGAGGTCTCCCGGAGGCTCCGAAATCAGCGCGCGGGTTGTAAGCGCCTCGACCCGTATCAGATCCGAAGATCTGTCAGGTTCGGGAGGTTCCAGACCTTTGAGGAGGCACCAGTCCATGATTGCGTTGCCGATCCTTCTGTCCATGGGCGGGTCGGAATTCTTTTTGCACAGGCAGAGCGCCCGCACCGCAGATTCGGCGTCGAGTGCAGGATCGCACAGAATCTCCTGCGCAAGCAGCCACGAGTACCCGTGAGCTTTTTTGCTTGCCTCATCGCCTCTCAGGACCGTGTCCTTCCACGACTGGTATTCGGCGAACATCCCCAGCGTCATCTGGGAATAGCATGGCTCAGGAGGGGGAAAAGCATCGATCCTTCCCGCGGAAGGCACCAGCATCATGCCGTATTCCCTCATCCTCGACTGGAAACGGTAGCTCGGCCAGGTTCCGTCCTTGCGATGAGCCTCGATATTCCCGCTGCGGCTGTACAGAGTCTCCCCCCACGGGGATCCGGTTTTCCTGTACGGAGCGGCCAGCCTGTCCAGGGTGCCGTCGGCATGCGCGTTTATGCATGCTCTGAGCGTATCGGCATATTCCCCCGCCAAAGAATCGATGGAATCCTTCCCTGCGAGGAACATGACGCAGGCTTTATGGAGATTTTTGACCAAGACGGTGAATGTTTCGGAGCTCCTGACGTCTCTGCATCTGAATCTCAGTTCCTTGAACGAGAACCAGAATTCGCTGGCGAACGGGAATCTCTCGGAAGCATCCAGAGGGCGCGGGCAGAGGCTGAGGATCCCGGCCGGTTTCTGCCATTTCCCTATCACATGGAGCGCGGCGCTGACGATGGCGGCCGCATCTTCCGCATATCTGTCTATCGTGGCCCCTCTGCGGCCCGTTATGAATCTGAGATCTTCGGCGGAAAGCGGGACGAATCTGTCCGAGGACAGTATCTGGCAGATTCTCAGGGCCCTCATACTTCTGTCCAAAACGGGGAAATCGGATATTTCCAGGCGGTTCATCGCCTGATGGAATACGCATGCGCCCATCAGCACGTCATCAACTGTTTTGTTCTGCCCGCCGTAGGCATCTATCATCCCTTTGAAGCATCTGTCGGCTTCCTCAGGGTCATCGTTCACCATCAGGAGTTCCATCGAATGGAGCCAGACGTATCCCGCGTCGGTGTCGCCGTATACGCCGTCGTAGACGCCGGATCTCCAGTGGAGATAGTACCTCAGGCGTTTCCATTCGAGCTCTCTGTAGCCAGGATGCAGCATGAGGCTGGGGACGTATTCGCACGGCTCCCCACCGTATCTCCAGTATCTTCTCATGGCGTCTGCGGACAGATCCAGCGCGCGGCCATCCTTGAACGATTCTTCTGGGTGCACTTTTCCTGCCATTGGACGTCTCCGATGCGCGGGCGGTATCGTATCATGCTTATTTATTAGCCTCTGAGCTCGGCATCGCCGGGACCTGCATTCCGCGAACTGCTGCGCATCATCCGGAGGCAGCGTGCATGCACCCATATCATTTGATATGCCGCGCGGAAGGCTGATGCTGCCGATTGCGGAGGCTACTGCTTTGGAATCGAAGAACGATATGGTCAGGCGCAACTTCAAGGACTCGGTTTTCAGGAGTTTCTTCAGGGAGAGGGAGAACGTTTTCGAGCTCTACAGAGAGCTCCATCCGGAGGACACGGAATCGACCGTAGAAGACGTGAAGATACGCACGGTCAAGCGCGTTTTGGCTAAGGGATACACGAACGACCTCGGATTCTCCGTGGGCAGAAGGCTCATCTGTCTGGTGGAGTCTCAGAGCTATCGCCTGAAGGCATTCCAGCTGAGGACATTTTTCTATATGGCGGAGACTTTTCAGAGCTATCTGTCCGAGAACGGTCTGAATCTGTACAGCATCGATGAGGAAGAAATCCCCAACGGGGAGGCTTATATCGTGAGCGTCGGAGATTCTGAAAGGGGCATATCCAAGCTCACCATGATAGCCGACGGCGCCGTCGGTCCTTCAGGCATGGAGGAGATTCCCGTCAGTCAAGGCGGGCTGGTGCAGGGGTATATCGACGCCTGCGGCATAATCGACACTCTGATATCGGCGGATAGCGATGACAGAAGGAAAGTCGAGATGATCCGCGCCTTAGAAGAGTGCAGGGATCGCTGCGGGGCGGTCGGATCCTTCATATGGTCCAGGAGGTGGGAAGTCATGGGAATATACGAGGAGATGTTCGACGACGAGACCAATAAGAGGATGCTTTGCAGCGTCTACGAAAAGAAAGGGATCGAACAGGGGATCGAACAGGGAATCCAGCAGGGGATCGAACAGGGGATCGAACAGGGGATCGAACAGGGAATCCAGCAGGGGATCGAACAGGAGTCGGCCCGCATCGCCGAACGTTTGATTCTGTCTGGAATGCCTCCTGATAAGGTAGCAGACATCATCGGAATTCCTTTGGAGGATGCGGTCCGCATTGCGTCGAAAGAAAACCGGACGATCGAATGAACACGATTCGATGGCAAATGTCGATCCCAAGGCCTTTTACGGGTACACATTCAAGGACGCGGACGGCGCCAAGATCAAGATTGCCCCCGGGAACCTTGCGGGCAAGTCCTTCTCCGGCCAGGGCAGGGTCCTGGCCGCTGTTGCCTGAGCTAAATCCGCCGGGGGTTTTTCACCTCCGGCCGAAACCTTTCCCGGGCGGTTTGAAGCGGCTCCGGGACGGGGAAGGCATCCACTTCCACTCCATCCATTTTTCCCCGTAAATGCGGCACAGGGCTGAGTTTTGCCGCTGGAGAATTCGTGTTCATCGCCCTTCATATCGGTGCCATCTTGATTCTTGAAAGAACCCTTATACCGCCTGGAGCATCTCTTTCCCAGCCGGCGGACCGGTCCCGATTCATTCCTACCGAATGCGGACGGACCATCATGCCGCCAACATGCAGGGGTCGCCATGGGGCAGATAATAATCCACGTCGATATGGACGCTTTTTTCGCTTCCGTGGAATCCCGCGACAACCCTGCGCTGCGCGGCAAACCGCTCATCATCGGTTCTCTGCCTACTGAAAGGGGCGTGGTCTCCACCTGCAGCTATGAGGCCAGGAAGTTCGGCGTCCATTCCGCCATGAACATAAAGGATGCATACCGGCTCTGTCCGGACGGCATATACATGCATCCGAATTTCGCCAAATACAAGGAGGCATCGGACCGTCTGCATGAGATCTGGGGCTCTTACGCATCCGCATCCGAGACGGTGGCCTTGGATGAGGCATATCTGGATGTGACCGAAACCGCCGGTAGTTTCGACCGTGCGAGGGAGATGGCCAGAGAGATAAAGCGCCGCACCGCCGCCGAGCTGGGCCTCACATGCTCCGTCGGTCTGGCCTATTCCAAATCCGCCGCGAAGACCGCCAGCGAGGAGAAGAAACCGGACGGATATTTCGAGATACCGACTCCCCAGGACTTCATGAATCTGGTCATCGACCGCGATGTCAGGGTTCTGTTCACCGTCGGGAAGAGGACCGCCGACAAGCTGTATAGCGCAGGGATATACACTGTCAGCAACCTTCTGGACAGGGAGGAGGAAGTCATCGGGCTTCTGGGGAGGCAGGGAACCGTCCTGCTCCAGCTTGCCCGCGGAATAGACGACAGGAAGGTCGTCCCTTACAGGCCGGAGGACGCCAAATCCCTGAGCCGCGAGCTGACTTTCCAGAGGGACGTCCATGACTACAGGCTTCTGGAGGATGTCCTTCTGCTGATGTCGATCAGCGTGGTGGAGCGCGCCAGACGCTACGGGCTCCACGGCAACGGGGTAGTTCTCAAGATCACCTATTCGAACATGAAGAGCATCACGAGGTCGAAGGCTTCTGTCCGCTGCGACGACGCCTTATCCATACACCGCGCGGCGGCGGATCTTCTTTCGGCCGTCAAAAAGCAGGGCGTAAGGCTGATCGGAGTCGGGATATACAATCTGTCCGGCGGAAGGGTCCGCCAGACTACTCTGGACGAGGATTTCGGCTCCGGCTCATCCGGCAGGGAGTCCGCTCTCGAGACCGCGCTCGCGGAGCTCAGCAGGCGCTACGGAATCGATTTCGCCGGGGACCGCGCCTATGCGCATCGCATAGAGGATCTGCATGGGGTGGCCGAGGAGATGAGGCTCCGCAGGATCTTCGGCTGATTTCCGGCCGGATAAATCTCCCTGTGATGCTGCCCGGGTCGGCCGCGATCTTTTCGGGCGTGCCGGAGGCCACTATCCTTCCGCCTTCCTCCCCGCCGCGGGGCCCCATATCTATGATGTAGTCGGCGTTCCTGATGACATCCAGATCGTGCTCGATGACGATCACCGTGGCGCCCGATTCTATGAGGGTCTGGAATATCCCCACGAGCACCTCCACGTCCAGAGGATGCAGCCCGATGGTAGGCTCGTCGAACACGAATATGGAATCCCCCTGGCCTTTCCTGAGCTCGCTGGCCAGCTTCAGGCGCTGGGCCTCCCCTCCCGAAAGCCCCGGCGTGGCCTCGCCCAGCGTCAGGTATCCGAGGCCGACGTCGTCCAGCGCTCTGAGCCTCGAGCAGACCAGAGGCATGTCCGAGCAGGCCTCCAGAGCTTCGTCGACGCTCATCCCCATGATCTCAGGCAGCGAATATGCCTTTCCGCTCTCCGATTTCCTGGAGATCCCGTACGCTTCCTGGCGGTAGCGCGATCCCCCGCAGTCCGGGCAGGGCATGTCGACGTCGGCGAGGAACTGTATGTCCAGGCTGACCGATCCGGTCCCGTCGCAGGTGGGGCATCTCAGAGACCCGGTGTTGTACGAGAGGTCTCCCGCTTTCACGCCTCTGCTTTTCGCTTCAGGGGTCTTCGCGAACGCTTTGCGGAGCTCGTCGTGGACGTCGGCATATGTGGCTACCGTGGAGCGGACGTTGATCCCTATGGGGGCGGCATCGATCAGCCTGATGCGAGACATCCCGTTGGCGGAGACCGATCTGACGTGCCGGGGCAGCTCCTTACCAGAGAACAGCGATTCCAGGGCAGGGACGAGGCTGTCCAGTACCATCGTGGTCTTGCCGCTCCCGGACACGCCGGTGACGACGGTGAGGCGCCCTTTGGGGATCCTCACGCCGAGAGGCTTCACGGTATGTATGGCCGACGTCTCCATGGCTATCTCGCCCTCGGAGAACATGGCATCTTCGGGGGCGCGGGGCCGGAGGCTGCGGTTTCTGCCTCCGAGGAACGGCCCTATCTTCGACTTCCCGTTCTTTTCCAGGTCCTTTACCGTGCCCTGGGCGATGACGTTTCCGCCGTCCGCCCCGGCGCCCGGCCCAAGCTCGATGATCCAGTCGGAATGGGCGAGAACCTGAGTGTCGTGGTCCACCAGCACCACGGTGTTCCCGTCCGATACGAGGTCGTCCATCACTCCCGCCAGGCCTTCTATGTTCGACGGATGCAGCCCTATCGACGGCTCGTCCAGGACGTAAAGCACCCCCGTGGTGCGGTTGCGGACGGATCTGGCAAGCTGGGAGCGCTGCCTTTCACCGGTGGACAGGGTGGACGTCGGGCGGTCCAGGGAAAGGTATCCGAGGCCCAGGTCCAGCAGGCGTCTGGCGGCGTCGGCGAAGGATTCGCATATGCTCTCCGCCATCGGGGCCATCTCTTCCGGGAGCGTCCCCGGCACGCCCGCGACCCATCCGGCCAGCTCGCTGAGGGTCATTTCGCAGGCTTTGTCCAGGGATATGCCTCTGACAAGCGGCGCGCGTGCCGCCTCGCAGAGCCTGGAGCCGCCGCAGACGGGGCAGATCCCGACCTTCAGGAATCTCTCGACCCTTTTCATGCCCTTCTCGTCCCTGACTTTGGACAGGGCATTCTCCACCGTGTGGACGGCGCTGTAGTATGTGAAATCCATCTCCCCGGCGTTCCCGGATTTCTCGTTGTAATAGAGTATGTGCCTTTTCTCCGCCGGCCCGTGGAACACGATCTCCCTCTCCCTCTCGGTCAGCTCCCTGAACGGGACGTCCGTGCGGACCCCCATATCTCTGGCCAGATCCTTCATCAGGGACCACATCAGGGTCTGCCACGGGGCGACCGCGCCCCCGTCTATCGTTTTGGATTCGTCCGGAACCAGCGTCGACTCGTCGACTTCGTATGCGATGCCGGTTCCGTCGCAGTTCCTGCACGCTCCCGTGCTGTTGAACGAGAGCTCTTCCGCGCTCGGAGGCGCCACGGTCTCCCCGCATACCGGGCATCTGATCTCGAACATGGCCGCGAAGTCTATGCTGGGCTTCAGGTAATGGCCGTTTGGGCATCTGTGGCTCGCCAGCCTGGAATACATCAGCCTGATGCTGTTGAGAAGCTCGGTGGAGGTCCCGAAAGTGCTCCTGATCCCGGGGATCCCCGGGCGCTGGTGGAGCGCGAGGGCGGCCGGAACATAGCGTACGTCATCCACATCGGCGCGGGCGGCCTGGGTCATGCGCCTGCGGGTGTATGTTGACAGGGATTCCAGATAGCGCCTGGAGCCTTCCGCGTACAGCGTGCCGAGGGCCAGCGAAGATTTCCCGGACCCGGAGACGCCGGCGATTCCCACGATCCTGTTCAGAGGCACGTCTACGTCGATGCTTTTGAGGTTGTGGATCCTGGCTCCGCGCACTTCGATGTGGTCGGGAATCTTCATGCCGCGCTCGAATCATCTGTTGATTTATAAACGGAACGAAACGGATCCCGTTCCGGAAGATAGAAAATGCCGGGGAAGCCCCCGGCGCCGGCTTCAGAAGAATCTGAAGATCCGGTCGGAATAGTCCATGATATCGTCCACGGGCATGCCCGCGATGAGCAGCGCCTGGACGTACATTATCTCGGCCATGTCGGCCGCTTTATCCCTGTCCTCGCCGTACGCTTTCTTGAGGGCGTCGAAGGCGGGATGGGAGCCGTTGATCTCGAGCACGCGCTTGGCCTTGATCTGGTTCATGTCGGATCCGCCGGGGATGCTGGCGAAATACTTCTCCATCTCAAGCGAGACGTCACCTTCGGTGCTGAGGCAGACCGCGTGGCTCTTGAGCTTGCGGGAGAGCCTGACGGAAGACACCTTGTCCCCGAGGGTCTCCTTCACGAAGTCCAGGATCTCCTTCTCGCCGCTCTCCTTCTCGTCGGCCTCCTTCTTCTCCTCTTCCGTCTCGATTCCGAGGTCGTTACCGGAGATGTCGCAGAATTCCTTCTCGTCGTAGGATCTGAGCGTGCGGATCGCGAATTCGTCCACGTCCTCGGTCATGCAGATGATGTCGTATCCCTTGTCCCTGACCTGCTCGGCCTGGGGGAGCTGCTTGGCGCGGGATACGCTCTCGGCGGATGCATAGTATATTTTCTCCTGGCCCTCGGGCATGGAATCCCTGTATTCTTTGAGGGTGACGAGCCTGTCCTGGGCCATCGAGTGGAACATGATCAGGTCCTTCACCATGTCGGAGTTGGCTCCGTAGCTGTCCACGACGCCGTATTTCAGCTGGGTCCCGAAGCTCTTGTAGAACTCCAGATACTTGTCGCGGTCGTCCGCGAGAAGAGTCTCCAGCTCTTTCCTGATCTTCTTCTCGATGTTGCTCCTGATCATGCTCAGCTGGCGGTCATGCTGGAGCATCTCCCTCGATATGTTCAGGGACAGGTCGGGGGAATCCACCACCCCCCTGACGAACCTGAAGCAGTCGGGGAGCACGTCCTTGCATTTCTCCATGATCATGACGCCGTTGGAGTATAGCTGGAGCCCGGGCTCGAAGTCGCGGCTGTAGAAGTTGTAGGGGGCGACCCTCGGGACGAAGAGCAGGGCCTTGTAGCTGATCGTTCCCTCGGCGTTGATCCTGACGACGGAGACCGGATCCTCGTAGTCGTGGAACTTGTCCTTGTAGAACTTGATGCAGTCCTCGTCGGAAGCGTCGCTCCTGGGGCGCTGCCAGATGGGCACCATGCTGTTGACCACGGTGTCTTCCATG
>JAEEGL012415389.1_pt1 | contig 31393 bp, 33 predicted proteins | sample 9134231 | NCBI WGS metagenome assembly JAEEGL01 (sample SAMN16246548, study PRJNA631951) | gut metagenome | biome: gut microbiome; feature: rumen; material: fiber-attached | host: Bos | place: Iran: Karaj | collected 2018-10 | reverse complement strand
GGAAGCTATGACAGGAATTCGATCGATTATCCCGCGATAGGCAAGGCCACGGCTGAGGCGGTAGCAAGCGGGGAGTGTGACAAGGGCATAGTCCTCTGCACAACCGGAATAGGCATTTCCATAGTTGCGAACAAAGTGAAGGGCATAAGGGCTGCACTCTGCAATGACTGTACCAGCGCGAAGCTTACAAGGATGCACAATGATGCGAATGTACTTGCTTTGGGTGGTGGTGTTATCGGTCCCAATCTTGCACTTGACATTGTAGATATATTCTTTTCTACTGAGTTCTCGGGAGAGGAGAAGCATGTCCGCCGTCTGTCACAGGTGGCTGAAATTGAAGAGGAACGCGGATAGGTTGTTTTTGATCCGCAGTTAAACGCGGTTTTCTGTGATGACAAAGGAGCAAGAGGGATATTATGAGTGATAAGAGAGAGGATTACATCTCGTGGGATGAGTATTTCATGGGTGTGGCAATACTGTCGGGAATGAGATCCAAGGATCCGAACACACAGGTCGGGGCGTGTATTGTCAGTGAAGACAACAAGATATTATCCATGGGTTACAACGGATTCCCCAAGGGATGCTCGGATGATGATTTTCCATGGTGCAGGGTGGGAGATCCGCTTAACAATAAGTATTTCTATACAACCCACAGCGAACTGAATGCCATACTGAATTACAGGGGCGGGGGAACGCTTGAGGGAGCCAAGCTGTATGTCACGCTGTTCCCGTGCAATGAATGCGCCAAGGCCATAATCCAGGCAGGTATTAGGACCATAGTATACGACTGCAATAAGTACGAGAATGAACCCAGCACCATTGCATCAAGAAGGATGCTGGATGCTGCCGGTGTGCGATATTATCAGTATAAACACACAGACAGAAAGGTTGAACTCACACTGTGAGAACAGTTTATCCGGTAAAAGGAAAAAGAATACACAGGTTCATATGCGGATTTGTTGTATTGTCCCTTGTGTTTGGTCTGTGTACGACCGATGTGTCGGGAGAGACGACCTCCGAGAAGATCAAGAAGGCTGAAGAGCTTAAGAAGGAGACTGAGGAGCAGAAGAAGGCGGTTGATGAAAAGAGAGAGGATCTTGAGGATACCAAACAGCAGCTCCAGGATTATCTTAATAAGCTCAACGGTGAACTTGAACAGATTAGCGACAATCTGGATAAGATCGAGGAACGCATCAGGGATAAGGAAACAGAGATAGTTCAGACCAAGCTTGATATAGAAGCGGCAAAGATAGATGAAAAACGGCAGTATGAACTGATGAAGAGACATCTTAAGGCGGTTTACGAAAGAGGTAATCCGTCTTTGTTTGAGACCTTTTTAAAGACTTCCAATTACGCTGACTTTCTTAATAAGGCCGAGTATATAAGCAGGATTGAGGAATACGATCAGGGTATGTTTGATGTTCTTGCCAATCAGCGCAGGACAATCGAAGAAAAGGAAAAGGTTTTAAGCGAAGAGGTTGAGCAGCTTAACGAACTGTATGATGATTCGAAGGCTGAGAAGAATAAGGTGAGTACGCTTGTTAATTCGACTTCCGGAACCATAGCTGCAACGAGCGGTGCCATCAGTGCCGCGGAGATCGAGCAAAAGGCATATGAGAATGAGCTGCAGATACAGGAAGCAAATCTTGCCGCTCTTAACAAACAGCTCGAAGAAGAGAAGGCCATGATAGCAAAGGCCAATTCGATGTCATGGAGTAATGCGTCGGATCTGGGATTTGACGTAAGCGACAGGGAGCTTCTTGCCTGCCTTATATACTGTGAAGCGGGCGGTGAGCCGTATACGGGACAGGTGGCCGTAGGTTCGGTCGTCATCAACCGTATGAGAAGTGCGGCATACCCCAATACCATGGTCGGAGTCATATATCAGAAAGGTCAGTTCACTCCCGCAAGGAGCGGCCGCCTCGCAACGCGGTTATCGCTTGGCGCTACCGAATCCTGTTACCGTGCGGCTGATGAAGCCATGGCCGGAGCACAGCCGGTAGGTAACTGTCTGTATTTCAGGACCAAGATCCCGCAGATACAGGGTATAATCATCGGCGGTCATGTTTTCTACTGATCGTTGAGTGCAAATTCATTTATCATGTGCTTATAGCGTTCAAAATCCTCGCTGTATACAATCTTGAGCAGCTTGTCCAGGCTTGTTAAAAGAGAGATTATATCCTCGGTCGGAAGCTTGTCCTTCCTCAGTGCGATCGCGATCTCGTCAATGTCCACAACCTTGACGAAGCCGTCGGGGAACATGATGACATCGGCAAGAAGATCGGTGAATACATAGGTATTGGTTTCGCTGTCGTGCTCGGTCTTGATGATATCACAGTACCAGTACAGCAGAGAATTGTCTTCCTTAAGGAATTTGCTTACTTTGTATCCCTCCTTCAGGAAATAACACGAGTAGCCGTGGTGGAGATTCTTCTTGGGATGCAGAGTGTTCCATTTCGTGATGATATAATCATCATTCATAGTCAGGATCTCATCATCCTTCAAAAGAACACACTCTTCAGGGATGATCCTTTTTCTGTAGAAAACCGGTTTATCCATTATGAACCTCCTTACAGGAACTGTTTTCTGTAAGTATAACAGCATAGGATGGGATTGTCTAACACTTATTGCGTTATTTTTGAAAATGTATAACTATTTCATATCCGTTTCCAAAAGTAACAACTAATTTGCATGGAATTTAAGTCCGGCCCGGGGAAAATACGAAGTATTTTGAGCCTGTTCCGAACAGTCATTGTGTATTTATAAAAGTACATATCTAAAAATATAGACATTTTATGAAAAAATTGGTATATTTAAAGCGATAATCATTTGAAAGCAATACTTTGCGGACGAAAGGTAACAGTTGTGAATTATGATAAAGGAGTATACCGTTCTTTAACACAGATATTGCAGTTTGGGATCAACATGCTGGTTCCGATCGTAATATGCACCTTCTTAGGCATTGGTCTTGACAGGTTTTTTCACACATCCTTTCTGGTTATCATCCTTTTTTTCTTAGGCGCGGCAGCAGGCGCACGGAATGTGTATATATTTGCGAAGCAGATATTTGACAGACCGCCTGTACATGACGAGGTCAGGGTTCGCAGATCCGGCAACGGTAAGCATGACACACAGGATACGGGGGACAGTGATGTTACATCAGCTTCGAAGTAACAGGACGCTTCAGGAACTGATAGCCGGAGCTGTCATGTACTGTGCTGTTTTTGAAATACCGCTGCTCATTTTCACGCAGAGAAGGCTGTACCATTCCATGGGACTTGCGGCGGGACTTATCGTATGCATCTTTGTGGCGGCCAATATGGCAGATACCATTGATGTCGCGGTTGATCTTGATGAGAAGAGCGCGAAGGCTTATCTTCAGAAGAAATCATCATTGCGGTATCTGGTGATCTGTGTGGCGCTTCTGGCAGTACAGTTTCTTAAGATAGGTAATCCGCTTACATATATTGCGGGAATAATGGGGCTTAAGATAGGAGCCTATCTGCAGCCTTTTACTCATAGAGTGACAGAAAAGATAATTCATAAGGAAGGTGAAACTTCAGATGGGTAATTATACACTTCTTTTATCCGGCGATGTGGATTTCATGATCAAGGGGATCTTCTCGTATAACTGCTTCGGACATGAGGTATGGATCACGACAACCCATGTATGTACACTTGTTGTAATGCTTCTTCTTGTAGTATTTGCGGCAATAGCCGGCAAGGCTGTAAAGAAGGCAAACGAGGATGAAGCACCGGGAATGTTTCTTAACATTGTTGAGCTGCTGATGGATTTCCTTGATGGTGTTATAAGCAGCACAATGGGAAAGAATGCATCCAAATTCGTTAATTATATCCTTACTCTGTTTTTCTTTATCTTTATCAGTAATATATCCGGACTGTTCGGACTTCGTCCCCCGACAGCCGATTACGGTGTAACATTTCCACTGGGTGTTATAACCTTCAGCCTTATAACATTTAACAAGTTCAAGCACCAGAAGGTGAGCGGAGTTATAAAGGGTCTGTGCGATCCCTGGGTTTTCTGGCTCCCGATCAACCTGATAGGCGATTTCGCGGTACCTGTTTCTTTGTCCCTTCGTCTTTTTGCGAATGTATTATCGGGTACTGTCATGATGGCACTGTATTACGGATTGCTGCCTATTTTCGTTAAGATAGGTATTCCGGCCGTGCTTCATGTTTACTTCGATCTTTTCAGCGGAGCTATTCAGACATACGTATTCTGTATGCTGACGATGACATATGTATCGGATGCCATCGGTGAGGGTTGAATCCAAAACGGCGATAATACACAGTATTTGAGCCGGTTTTGAATAGTACATTATTTTTATAAAATATAAAAGTAGCAAGGAGGAAATTTCCATGAATATTTCAGGTGAAGAGTTCATCAAGGGTTGCTCAGCCATCGGTGCAGGTCTTGCGGTTATCGCAGGTATCGGTCCCGGTGTCGGCCAGGGTATTGCGGCAGGTCATGCGGCAGCTGCGGTAGGGCGTAATCCGGGAGCTAAGTCGGATGTTACATCTACGATGCTTCTTGGTCAGGCTGTTGCCGAGACAACAGGTCTGTACGGACTTCTTATCGCGATGCTGTTATTATTTGTTAAGCCTCTTGTATAAGATAAGATGATAATTACCGGAAGGAGGCAAATAATTGGATGGAAAGATTATTTAATCTTGATTTCCAACTGCTGCACGATGCGGTTCTGACTGCGGTTTCGGTATTCTTTCTGTTCATGCTGCTGTCTTATCTTCTGTTTGATCCCGTGCATGAAATGCTTAAGAAGCGCAGGGAAAAGATACAGAATGATATAGACACGGCCAAGAAGGACAAGGAGGATGCCGGTGCTCTTAAAGCTGAATATGAAGACAAGCTTAAGAACGTCGGTGCTGAAGCTGAGGAGATACTTTCCGATGCAAGGAAACGTGCAACAACCAATGAGAATCATATAATAGCCGAGGCCAAGGAAGAGGCTGCCAGGATCATTAAGCAGGCTCATATCGAGGCTGAGCTTGAGAAAGAAAAGGCCAAGGATGAGATCAAGAAGGAAATGATCGAGATCGCATCACTGATGGCAGGTAAGGTTGTAGGCGGCAGGATGGATACCACTGTACAGGATGCTCTTGTGGAAGAGACGCTTAGAGAAGTAGGTGATAAGACATGGCAAAGCTAGTATCAGCCACCTATGCGGATGCATTGTTTGAGACGGGAATAGAGGACGGTACCTTGGACAGCCTCTATGATGAAGCTCATGCCGTGCAGCAGATACTTAAGGACAATCCTGATTTTTCAAGGCTTATGAATCATCCCAAGATTCTCAGGGAGGATAAGGAGCAGATAGTTGAATCTGTGTTTAAGGGGCGTTTGAGTGACGAGTTCACCGGCTTCCTCAAGCTTATCGTAACCAACAGAAGATATTCTGAGATAGATTCCATACTTGAATATTTTATACTTAAGGTGAAGGAGCATAAGAAGATAGGAATTGCTTATGTCACAACACCTCTTAAGCTGTCTGACAGCCAGAAGGAGGCTGTTAAGAGCAGGCTTCTTGATACTACCGGTTATGTGTCAATGGAAATCAATTACGATATTGATGAATCCCTTATCGGAGGAATGGTGATAAGGATAGGTGACAGGGTAGTGGATTCAAGCATAAAGAACAAGCTTGAAGGATTAAAGAGGGAGCTTGTCTCAATACAGTTGTAGTATGAATTGCGGAGCACTTCGGATTAAGCTGAGGCTCTGCGAGAATAGAAACATAGAAAGGTGCGTACAGATCCATGAATTTAAGACCGGAAGAAATAAGTTCTGTAATTAAGGATCAGATTAAGAGATATGCCGGTGAGCTGGAGGTATCCGAAGTGGGTACTGTTATCCAGGTTGCAGACGGTATCGCACGTGTTCACGGACTCGAGAAGGCGATGATGAATGAGCTTCTTGAATTCCCGGGCGGAGTGTTCGGCATGGTGCTTAACCTTGAGGAAGACAATGTCGGTGCGGTTCTGCTTGGCGCGGACAAGAACATAAACGAAGGTGATACCGTTAAGACAACGGGACGTGTTGTTGAGGTCCCGGTCGGTGATGCAATGCTCGGACGTGTTGTAAATGCTCTTGGTCAGCCGATCGACGGCAAGGGTCCCATACAGACTGATAAATATCGTCAGATTGAACGTGTTGCTTCGGGTGTTATCACGAGGAAGTCGGTAGATACACCGTTGCAGACCGGTATTAAGGCTATCGATTCAATGATCCCGATAGGAAGAGGTCAGCGTGAGCTTATCATAGGTGACAGACAGACAGGTAAGACCGCGATAGCGATAGATACAATAATAAATCAGAAGGGTCAGGGAGTTAAGTGTATCTATGTAGCAATAGGACAGAAGGCTTCCACCGTAGCTTCCATCGTAAAGACTCTTGAGGAATACAATGCAATGGCGTACACGACCGTAGTTGCAGCCACTGCATCGGAGATGGCTCCCCTTCAGTATATAGCTCCTTATGCAGGATGTGCCATAGGCGAGGAGTGGATGGAGAACGGAGAGGATGTTCTCGTTATCTATGATGACCTGAGTAAGCATGCGGTTGCATATCGTACACTGTCATTGCTGCTTCGTCGTCCGCCCGGACGTGAGGCTTATCCGGGTGATGTATTCTATCTTCATTCGAGGCTGCTTGAGCGTGCTGCCAGGATGAGTGAGGAATACGGCGGAGGTTCGCTTACCGCATTGCCTATAATAGAGACTCAGGCAGGCGATGTTTCGGCATACATTCCCACAAACGTAATATCCATTACAGACGGACAGATATATCTTGAGACCGAAATGTTTAACTCAGGCTTCAGACCGGCCGTTAATGCCGGACTGTCGGTATCGAGGGTTGGTGGTGCCGCTCAGATCAAGGCCATGAAGAAGATATCGGCTCCCATCCGTACGGAGCTGGCACAGTACAGAGAGCTTGCAGCCTTTGCTCAGTTCGGTTCAGAGCTTGATGCAGATACAAAGGAGAAGCTGGCACAGGGTGAACGTATCAAGGAGATACTTAAGCAGCCTCAGTACAAGCCCATGCCGGTTGAGTATCAGGTTATGATCATCTATGTTGCGGTAAACAAGTATCTGCTTGATATACCCGTGGCAAGGATAGTCGAGTTTGAGAATGATTTCTTCGAGTATGTAAGGACCAACATTCCCGAGGTTCCGGCTTCCATTAAGGAGACTAAGGTTTTGTCGGATGAAGCCGAGGCTAAGCTTAAGAAGGCTATCGAGGATTTCAAGGCAGATTTTGTTAAATAACTATTCAGAACAGCACATAAATTTTAAAATAAGATGTTTCATGCTTGCATGTAAACAGATTATTTTATAAATTTATGTATTGGATGGATCTAATGCACCGAAAAATACGAAGTATTTTGAGCCTGTTCTGAATAGTTCATAAAAAAGGTAGGTATAAATATGGCCTCGATGAGAGATATAAAAAGGCGTAAGACCAGTATACAGAGTACACAGCAGATTACAAAGGCCATGAAGCTGGTCTCAACGGTTAAGCTGCAGAGAGCCAAAACACGTGCGGAACGATCGAAGGCTTATTTCAACTGTATGTATGATACCGTGAAGCGTATAATAGGCAGGACGGGCAATACAGATCATCCGTATCTTATAAAAGGAACCTCTGAAAAAAAGGCGGTTGTTGTGATCACATCAAACAGAGGCCTGGCGGGAGGTTACAATTCCAATATCGTTAAGCTTGTAACGGGTACCGACTGGGACAAAAAGGATATCCTTGTGTATGCCATAGGAAAGAAGGGCAGGGATGTGCTTAAACGCCGCGGATACAGTATTAAGGCGGATTACTCTGAGGTAGTGAATGAACCGTTGTTCAAGGATGCAATGGAGATAAGCGAGGAACTTCTTAAGGCATACGAAGCACAGGAAATAGGAGAAATATGGTTGGCATATACGGGATTTAAGAACACGGTCAGCCATATACCTACTTTGATCCAATTGTTACCGGTTGATGTAAACAGCAGAGCGGATGTCAATGCTTCCAACGGAACGTCGGAGCTTGAGGAATCCGATCTGCCGGAAACAGTTGATGAAAAAAAGATAAGCGTGCCGATGAATTACGAACCGGAAGAAACAGAGGCACTTGACCTGATCATTCCCAAGTATATGGCAAGCCTTATCTACGGTGCACTCATAGAAGCGGTAGCCAGTGAGAACGGTGCGAGAATGCAGGCAATGGATTCCGCAACAAGCAATGCCGAGGAGATGATAGGAACTCTGGAGCTTCAGTACAACAGGGCAAGACAGGGTCATATCACTCAGGAGCTTACTGAGATCATAGGTGGCGCAGAGGCGCTCAGCAGTTAATAAAAGTAACTAACAAAGGAGAAAAACAGTGGCAGATAATAATGTTGGTAAGATCACCCAGATAATCGGTGCTGTTCTTGACATCAAGTTCACAAACGGAGCACTGCCGGAGATAAATGAAGCTATCAGGGTTCCGAAGGAGGATAAATCCGAGCTGGTAGTTGAGGTGGCACAGCATCTTGGTGATGATACCGTTAGATGTATAGCTATGGGTCCGACAGACGGTCTTGTGCGCGGTATGGATGCCATCGCAACAGGATCCCCGATCACGGTTCCGGTTGGTGAGAATACATTGGGACGTATTTTTAACGTTCTCGGACAGCCGATCGATAACAAGCCGGCCCCCGACAATGTACAGTTCTTCCCTATTCACAGGAAGGCACCTCAGTTCGAGGATCAGTCAACAAGTGCGGAACTTCTTGAGACCGGTATAAAGGTCGTTGATCTTCTCTGTCCTTATCAGAAGGGTGGTAAGATCGGACTGTTCGGTGGTGCAGGTGTAGGTAAGACGGTACTTATCCAGGAGCTTATCCGTAATATAGCGACCGAGCATGGTGGATATTCGGTATTTACCGGTGTTGGTGAGAGAACCCGTGAGGGTAACGATCTCTATCATGAAATGTCCGAGTCGGGAGTTATCGATAAGACCACGATGGTATTCGGACAGATGAATGAGCCGCCCGGAGCCAGGATGAGGGTTGGACTTTCGGGACTTACGATGGCTGAGTACTTCCGTGATCAGGGCGGTAAGGATGTGCTCCTGTTTATAGATAATATTTTCCGTTTTACACAGGCAGGTTCAGAGGTTTCGGCTCTGCTTGGCCGTATGCCCAGTGCGGTTGGTTACCAGCCCACACTCCAGACAGAGATGGGTGCGCTTCAGGAGCGTATCACATCAACCAAGAACGGATCTATCACGTCTGTTCAGGCTGTATATGTACCTGCGGATGACCTTACAGACCCCGCACCCGCAACAACATTTGCTCACCTTGATGCAACGACGGTTCTTTCAAGGTCGATAGTTGAGCTTGGTATCTATCCTGCTGTTGATCCTCTTGAATCAACATCAAGGATACTTGATCCCCGTATTGTTGGTGAGGAGCATTACAAGGTAGCCAGAGGAGTTCAGGAGATACTCCAGAAATACAAAGAGCTTCAGGATATCATCGCCATCCTTGGTATGGATGAGCTTTCGGAGGAAGATAAAGTTACCGTATCGAGAGCAAGAAAGGTTCAGAGATATCTGTCACAGCCATTCTTTGTGGCAGGACAGTTCACCGGTCTCGAGGGTCGTTATGTACCGATCAGTGATACGGTACAGGGCTTCAAGGAAATACTGGAAGGCAAGCATGATGACATCCCCGAGAGTTATTTCCTTAATGCCGGAAGTATCGATGACGTACTGGCTAAGGTAAAGAAGTAGAAATTTGATTATAAGAGGCATATAAATGGCTGATGAAAGAGCATTTGCATTAAAGATCATCACACCGGAAAGAGTATTTTACGAGGGCGAAGCCATTATGGTCGAGCTCAGGACGACGGAAGGCGAGATAGGAGTTCTTAAGAATCATATCCCCCTTACCTGCGTGATCGCACCGGGACTTTTGAGGATCAAAGAGACTGATACGGAAACGAAGACTGCTGCATTGATAAGCGGGTTCGTAGAGATATTGCAGGACAGTGTTACGATCCTTGCGGAAATCGCCGAATGGCCTGAGGAGATAGATGTAAACCGTGCCGAGGAAGCGAGAGTAAGGGCCGAGAGGCGTCTTGCGGAGAAGGCTGACACGACCAATATGAAACGTGCCGAGCTGGCGCTTCAGAGGTCGGTTGCACGTATTGAGGCAGCAGGCAAATAGCATTTATGAAGTGTATAGGACGGTCGGGGTTATCTCCGGCCGTTCATTATTAGGATCAATTATTCTGGCCGGTACAGGACTGGCTGCAGAATTATCGGAAAAAGAAAGTAACAGATGAGAAAGAAGCTTCTGAAGGCGTTTATAAGGCTTCTTGTGTTGTTTGTGGTATTCGTTGTCAGCGCACTTATTACATCGGGCGTTGTGAATCAGGGTAATACCGATATGACGGCACAGATGAAGAAAGCCGGACTGCCTGTAATATATGTAAATGTAAACGGTGAATATATCAACTGTCTCCATGGTTACGTAAGTGAAATGGAAGGCAGTTATTTGCGCGGAGCAATAACGCCCATGTCTGCTGACCGGACGATCCCGATCAAGATCAAGACCTTTGACAGTATAGTAACGGGTGTATCCTACGAGGTAAGAACCCTCGATATGAAGAGACTCCTTGAAAATGCAGACATACAGTCCTTTGAATACCATAATGATGAGATAAGTACGGTTATTCCGGTTAAGGATCTTATAAATGATGAGCAGGAATATATGCTTGTAGTTAAGCTTACCATGTCAGACGGACGAATAGCGTCATATTACTGCAGATTTATAAATAAGGCAGAACTGTATCTTACTGAGAAGCTTGAATTCGTGCGTAACTTCAGTTCAAAGACTTTTGACAAGGAGGCTGCCGAGGAACTCAGGATATATATGGAGTCAAATTCCGAAGGCGATAACAGCAGCTTCGGGTATGTCAATATCCACAGTAATTTCAACCAGCTTACATGGGGCGAACTTGAGCCGGTGCTTGAGAGTGACAAAGAGTTGAGACTGCTCGATATCAATACACGTGATGCGGCCATTCTTCTTGATTATGTCGTCTCCGCAAAAGGAGAAATGTATGATATACGCGAGTACTTCTATCTTACAAGAGGTGCCGACAGAATATACCTTATAGATTATGAACGTACCATGGACAAGATAATTGATGATGACAATGTCGTTGTTGCAAACGGTAAGGTGTTCCATGGCATACTGTCGGAGCCGATCGATTATAAAGAGAATAAAGATGCAAATATTTACTGTTTTGTCCAGGAGAGAAGTCTCTACAGTTATGATTCGGATACAGACTCCCTGACGAGGGTATATTCCTTCAGGGATAAAGAGAATAATGATGTAAGAACTGCTTATAATATGCACAATATCAAGATTTTGTATGTTGATGAGGTTGGGAATATTTATTTTGCAGTGTATGGTTATATGAACCGTGGTACCCATGAAGGGGAGGCCGGTATTGCGATTTACTACTATGATTCGGTATACAATACCATAGAGGAGAACCTGTTTGTTCCGTATACCAAATCTTATGAGATACTGAAGCATGACGTGGAGAATTTGTGTTATGTAAACCATAATAACACACTGTATATGCTGTTTAACGGAACAATTTACAGCATTAATCTTGAAACGATGAAATCGGAGCTTCTGGCCAGCGGACTTAATGAGACAAGGTTTGTTTCTTCTGATGACAACAGTGTTATAGGGTGGCAGCCTGCCGACAATCTGTATGAATATGATTCCCTGAGCTTCATGTCGCTTAATGCCATGGAGCCTGTTAAGATCGAGGCTTCACCGGGACATGTTCTGATCCCTCTGGGATTCTTTAATCATGATTTTGTTTACGGAAGTGTGGGAATAAGGGATATCAGGCTTGATTCTACCGGCAGGACAGTGCTTCCTATGGACTATATTTATATACAGAGTCTTAACGGGGATATCCTGAAGAGCTATCATCATGACGGAGTGTATGTAAATGATGTTGAGTTCAAGGATAATATGGTTAATCTCAAACGTATCGTGATAGATGGTGAATCGATATATCAGGCAGAAGATGATCAGATAATGAACAATGAGATAAAGGAGGCCTCGCTCAATCACTATACACATGTGGTTACCGAAGAGACGGAAACAACATGGCAGACTGAGCTGAAGAATACCAAGGCCGGAACAAATACCAGGAAGCTGACGACTAAAGAGGTGCTCTATGAAGGCAACAGGAATTTCTATCTGAATGTAAAGGATGTGCTTGACAGATATTACGTATTCTCGAAAGGCGAGATCATTGCTGTTTATACCGATGCATCGGATGCGGTTTATAAAGCCGAGGAAGCAGACGGAACGGTAGTGGATAAGGAGTGCAGATATATATGGAAGAACAATGACCGTCTTGATAAATGTTCTGTCGAGGGAATTGAAACGTCATATTCAACCGATAAGAATACCATAGCCGTCTGCCTTAATGAAATGCTTAAGACAGCAGGTGTATATATTGATACGGAGGATCTGATCGCGAAGGGTGTGACACCGCTTGATATTATGAAGGATAATCTTGACGGTATGGTTCCGCTTGCTCTGTCAGGCTGTTCGATGGATGCAATGGAATATTACATCGGAAACGGATATCCGGTAATGGCAATGGTTGAGGATGATAATGCCGTACTTATCACAGGCTACGACAAGAACAATCTTACCATATACGATCCGTTGGAGGGGAATCTCATAAAAAAGGGACTCAGGGATTCGAGCGCATGGTTTGCGGTGAACGGAAACAGGTTTTTGACTTATGCGAAATGATCTTAACACATTACTTAATGACAATTTGAATGACAGACTTATCGGACTGACGATCAGCCGTCCGCGGGAGAAGGCCAACCCGGTCAGGAAGCTTAAGGCAAGGCCGGTCCTTATAAAAGAAAAGCTCATGTTTCAGGTTACTTCATACAGGGGTACTCAGGTGCTTCACGAGAATGTGACAAAGGATGTTCTTAAAGAGCGTGTGCTTAAGCTTATGGAGAAGGATTACGTTCAGATAGGACTTGATTCGGACAGTGTGTCGGCAACGGGACTTGTTAACCGTAAGGGTGAGATTACGTTGAAGGTTAAGAATGTCAATAAGGATGACAAAAAAGCTTCAGGTTCCTGTCCGGGTAAGGATCCTGTTACATCTCTTATGCATAACAGAAAGAAAAGATACATACTTGAAGAAGGAATACCGGTTGATTTTCTTATCGATCTTGGTCTGATGACAAGGGAGGGTAAGGTAGTTGCCGGTGGTTATGATAAGTTCAGACAGATAAACCGTTTTCTTGAATATATAGATGATGTGGCTGACGGACTCCCGAAGGACAGGGAAGTTAAGGTGCTTGATTTTGGCTGTGGGAAATCCTATCTGACTTTTGCGATGTATCATTATCTGAATGTTATAAAAGAGCTTGACGTGCGTATAACCGGACTGGATCTTAAGGAAGACGTTATACGCAAATGTAACAGCCTTAAGGATAAATACGGGTATGATAAGCTGAACTTCATGTGTGGTGATGTTGCCGATTTCGATGAAAGAAGTGCAGTTGATCTTATGGTAACGCTGCATGCCTGTGATACGGCTACGGATTATGCTTTGTATAACGCGGTTGTCAGGGATGCGGGGGTGATCCTGTCGGTACCCTGCTGTCAGCATGAAGTAAATAAGCAGATTGACTCGGCACTTCTTCATCCTGTGATGAAATATGGTATAATCAAAGAAAGGATGTCTGCACTCATAACCGATGGTGTAAGAGCCGAGCTTCTGAGAGCCAGCGGATATGATGTTCAGCTTCTTGAGTTTATAGATATGGAACATACGCCTAAGAATATCCTGATACGGGCGGTAAAGAAGGACAGAGGAAAAAACACTGAGACGGGTTCGGGTGAGAAAACGAAGATACCTTATACCGCATTGTCGGATGAAATCAGGTATATGCTTGCTGAAATGAAGATAAAGCCTGTGTTGTACAGGCTGTTGGTAGATGAAGGATAATAATAACATCGATATGTAACAGTGATATACATCGATGATACATATCGATGATATATAACATAGTTGTATAACGGCGATACATAACGCTATTACACAACATTGATACGTATTGATGTTATATAACGGCGATGCGTAACAACGATACATAACAGCACTATATAAACATTACAGCGATAACCGGGCTGTGAAAGGAAGAGGGCAACATGGACAAGCTGGTGCAGGGATATTGGGATTGTCCTTACTGTGGGACTAAGGGAATAAGCGGACTTAACAAGCGTTGTACATCATGCGGTCATCCTCAGGATGAAGGTACCAAGTTCTACATGAAAAAGGAAAAGGAGTACCTTGATGAGAATAAGGCAAAGGATTACGGTAAGGGTGCGGACTGGACCTGCAGCTACTGCGGAGCCCTGAATCGTTATGATGCAAAAGTATGTGTGGGCTGCGGTGCAGACAGAGAGGAAAGCAGCGGAGACTATTTTGAGAATGTAGAGAATCAGAAGAAGAAGGAAGAAGCTAAGAAGCAGGAACAGCAGCAGCTTATGAATAACAGCCAGCAACCCACGGGTGGTCTTAAAAAGCGTTTGCCGCTGCTGATAGGTATTGCGATACTTATTGCTTTTATTGCATTTTCCTGCAGACCGAAAAATTACAGTGCCGAGGTTACGGCCAAGACGTGGGGCCGGGTTATTTCGGTGGAAGCATACAGGACGGTTGAAGAATCGGACTGGTCTGTTCCGGACGGCGGAAGAGTTACGGAAGAACGACGGGAGGTACATCATTACGATCAGGTACTTGACCATTATGAAACTGTTGAGGTACAGCGGTCAAGAGAGGTTCAGGATGGTTATGATACACACACGGAATATGTTGATAATGGGGACGGAACGTTTACCGAAAGGACATATGAGACACCAAGATATGTGACGGAATACTACACTGAAGAAGAGGAGAGGCCGGTATATGTCAATGTTCCCGATTACCGTACCAAGTATTATTATGAAATAGAAAGATGGCTTCCGGATCATACTCTTGAAACATCCGGGAACAGTGAAGAACCGTACTGGGATGACACGCCCTTAAAGGAGAATGAACGTGAGAGCGGACGTGCGGCTTCGTACAAGATAACCTTCGGTACCGATAAGAATAAATCCTATGTAACTGAAGTGGATGAGGACACCTGGAGATCTCTTAATATAGGAGACGGAGCTGATATAGTAACCCGGAACGGTAATGTAATAAGTATCAACGGTAAGGAATTGTAGGATATGCAGAGGTTTAAGTGAGCCGGGAGGGTTTTCCCGGCTCACATTACTTTTTTACAGGCATCAATGTAGATATCGATATCCTCTACTATGAATTTGGCCTTGGCCTCATGAAGAGGATCAGAGGAGCTGTAGAGATACGGAAGTACATCGTACCTTGAGAACAGGTCCATGACCTGTCTGCCCGTCATGTTTTTTTCGTATTTATACTGTTCGACACAATAGGTTAAGAAGTTCCCTTCCTTAGTCATTGGATGATCTCCTTCCGGAACATTTCGAGGAGCTTGTATTCGCTGTAGGTCCACAGATCATTGTCGTCGTTCTCCAATTGTTCATTTAGTTTTGAATTGTAAAAGGCAGTACAGGCCTTAATTTCATCCCATCCGAATTCCTCGGCGATAAGACCGACGACCTTGGGTATAAGAAGTATCCTTATAACCCGATAGCTTTCTTTGTTCATATTATCTGTTCCTTTTCAGCAACCGCTTTGCATCGGCCAGTTCAGCTTTTAATGTACGTATCATAAGTTCCGAATGTTTACGGTGTTCGATAAGTTCCGTAAGATTTTCGAGGTCTTCCTTATGTATGTAGTCGGAAACTATACGGTCTCCGTCACGGTATTTGAGATAGTAGTAGGTCTGATTGCCGATCTTCTTGGGTGATATGGTACCTTTGGGCAGAGATGACTTGATTTCCCGGTAACGCTTGATCATGTATTCGATCCGTTTGCTTTCTTTGGATACGGTTCCTGTTAGTACTCCCATATTAATTCCCCTTATTATCGCAGTGAACGAATTATTTATGTAACTGTTATATTTCCCCTGACGTGATGAATTATATCACACATGGAAAGGAGAGGGCAATTAAAAATAAAATTTGTTGGGTAAGCAATAAGAAGAGAATGGTGTGAATATGTGGGTTTGGCTTGCATGAAATTAAAAAATTATATATAGTATTTGTGTGAGTCAGCAGAATATACATCTGACTCAATATCATAGGAGGAAAAGATATGGGCAGTGAGATAAGAGATATTAATCTTGCAGAATCAGGTGAACGTAAGATAGAGTGGGTTAAAAGGAACTGCGATCTGTTAAGGACCCTTGAGAAGGAGTTTTCCGAGTCAAAGCCATTCGAAGGGAAGAAGATCGCATTGTCGGTACATCTTGAGGCCAAGACAGCCTATCTGTGTCTGGTACTTAAGGCAGGCGGGGCGGATATGTATGTTACCGGTTCCAATCCGCTGTCAACTCAGGATGATGTAGCAGCGGCACTTGTTAAGGCCGGACTGGAGGTTCATGCATGGTATGATTCCACACCGGAGGAGTACAATGCTCATATACGTGCGGTACTTGAGGCAGGCCCGAATATCATCATCGATGACGGCGGAGATCTTGTACATATGATGCATACGGAGCTAACACATCTTATTCCGAATGTGATAGGCGGCTGTGAAGAGACGACAACCGGTATACTGAGGCTTCTTGCCATGGATAAGGAAGGGGCACTTAAATTCCCCATGGTTCTTGTCAACAATGCCGACTGCAAGCATTTCTTCGATAACAGATACGGAACCGGCCAGTCTGTATGGGACGGAATAAACAGGACCACCAATCTGATAGTTGCAGGCAAGATCGTTGTTGTGGCAGGCTATGGCTGGTGCGGTAAGGGTGTTGCAATGAGGGCAAAGGGTCTCGGAGCAAGGGTTATCGTTACCGAGGTGGATCCTGTCAAGGCCATTGAGGCGGTAATGGACGGATTTGATGTAATGCCTATGAATGAAGCGGCTAAGGTCGGAGATTTCTTTGTGACCGTGACAGGCTGCGAAAAAGTCATAGATGAAGAGGATTTTGCAGTTGTGAAGGACGGAGCCATTATGTGTAATGCCGGTCATTTCGACTGTGAGATAGATATGGCTTGGCTCAAGGCCAATGCCGTTGAGACACGGGAGATGAGAAAGAATATCATGGGCTACAGGCTTCCCACGGGACAGTGGATATACATTCTGGCAGAGGGAAGACTTGTCAACCTGGCAGCAGGCGACGGCCATCCCGCCGAGATCATGGATATGTCATTTGCCATTCAGGCCCTGTCTGCAAAGTACCTGGTTGAACATGAAGGACAGCTTGACAAGATGATAATCGATGTGCCGCGTGAGGTCGACAATGATGTTGCGGTACGTAAGCTGGCATTCCTTGGAAAGCATATAGATGTACTTACTGAGGAACAGGTTAAATATCTTAATTCGTCGGCTGTGTAATAAGCCTGACGGAACTGCCTGACAAATTAAAGGGGAGGAAAAGAGGAAAATAATGTACAGGATTGATTACAGTGATCCGGTCAGGGTGCACTTCATCGGGATCGGTGGTATCAGTATGAGCGGTCTTGCTGAAATACTGCATGACCGTGGATTCAAGGTGTCGGGTTCCGACAGAGGGGAATCGGAGCTTACAAGGATACTGGAGGAGAAGGGTATTACCGTTTATTACGGGCAGTGTGCCGGTAATATAAGTGATGATATTGAGCTGGTCGTTTATACGGCTGCGATAAAAGATGACAATGAAGAGCTTGCGGAGGTAAGGAGACGGGGTATTCCTGAGCTTACAAGGGCTGAGCTTCTCGGACAGATAATGAGCAACTACGAAATGGCTGTTGCGGTGGCAGGTACCCACGGAAAGACAACCACAACTTCAATGGTTACGGATATCCTGATAGAAGCAGGAATGGATCCCACTGTATCTGTCGGAGGTATGCTTAAAGAGATAGGCGGAAATATACGTATCGGGCATTCCGGTAACTTTGTTACCGAAGCCTGTGAGTATACAAACAGCTTTTTGAGCTTTCATCCGACTGTTGATATCATTCTTAATATTGATGAGGACCATCTTGACTTTTTCAAGGATATAGATGATATCAGGGCTTCGTTCAGGAGGTTTGCACAGCTTCTTCCCGATGACGGACTGCTTATAATCAATGCAGATATAGAGAGATATGAGGAGATCACACAGGGACTTAAGTGCAGGGTGATTACCGTATCGCAGAATGACGGAACAGATGCTGATCTGACGGCCTTAAATATTTCCTATGATGATCTCGGATGCGCTTCTTTTGATGTTAAGGTCAGAAAAGAAAAAGGAACAGACGGTGGCTCTGCGCTTCCTAATGATGTGAGGATCGGGCTGAAGGTTCCGGGTGAGCACAATATAGGTAATGCGCTTGCGGCAATAGCGCTTGCGGAGTATCTGAATATAGACAGAGATGCGGTTGCGCGTGGTTTTGACAATTTTAAGGGTACTGACAGACGCTTTCAGTTTAAGGGCAGGTTGGGAGATGTGACCATAATAGATGACTATGCACATCATCCTACCGAGATAAGGGCAACCCTTAAAACAGCCGCCAATTATCCGCATAACAGGGTAGTATGCGTATTTCAGCCGCATACATATACAAGGACGAAAGCATTGTTTGATGAATTCGTAGATGCTCTTAAGCTTGCGGATGTGGTTGTTCTGGCTGAAATATATGCAGCCAGGGAGAAGGATACTCTTGGAATGAGTTCTTCGCTTATATGTGATGCACTTAAGAAGCAGGGGCGTGAGGCATATTGCTTTTCCACATTTAAGGAGATAGAGGATTTCCTCAGAAAAAAATGTTTGAAGGGTGATCTGTTGATAACCATGGGTGCCGGAGATGTAGTAAATATCGGCGAAGATCTTCTTAAGGAATAGTTATCCACAATATCCACAACAGGAGGCGGGGATTTATCCCAAATCGGGTTGTGGATTTTTTGGTTGACGTAAAAAGTTACAGGGAATTTAATGACCTCTTTTGTTTTGGGGTTTATGAGGTGTCCATAACAAAAAACGTACATGGTTTCGTTATTATCCACAGTAAAAATCATACATAAAGAACGGGTTTTCTGAGCATAAGATTTTGTTTCCACTGCCGGTTTTCTGTGCTATAATCCCTATTGCTAAGTTATTGGATCCTTGGCAGGGGAGAGTATAAGGGGAATAACTTACGGCAGGTGTGGTTGATGGGAAATATAGCCATAAGCATGGATTATTCCTCAGATGTTACGGTGGTGAGTAACATCTTCATTGACAATTACATGACGGAAGCCAATGATGCTCAGATAAAGGTATATTTATACCTGTTGAGATATATTAACACGGGTACGGATATATCCGTTGAAGATATTGCGGATCATTTCAATTATACCGAGAAGGATGTACTCAGGGCACTTAAGTACTGGGATATCAAAAGGGTTATTTCATTAAGCTTTAATTCGATGGGAAGTCTTACAGGTATCAGGCTGCTTGATATCCGCTCCGGTATGCCGGCTTCCGTGTATAAGGCAGAGGATTTCAGAGTTTCGGGACCGGATATGTATGACCGGACCGGCGGTATGCAGCTTAAGAGCCCGGCGGTTCAGGTAAATGATACAGATCCGGGATACTGTGATCAAGACGAAGGCACAGGTATCCCCGGTGACGGAGGCAGAGTCAAGGTGATCGATTTTTCGAATAAGAGCTCGTATACGGCAGAGGAGCTTATGCAGTTTAAGAGCAGGCCTGAGATAAGCCAGCTTCTCTTTATTGCGGAAACGTATCTGGCCAAGACATTAAGACCGGATGAGATAAGCTCAATACTGTTTATGTACGATAAATACGGCTTTGAACCCGATCTTATAGAGTATCTTATCGAGTATTGTGCAAATAATAAGAAGAAAAATATAAAATACATCGAGTCGGTTGCGAAAACGTGGGTGGAAACAGGTATAACATCGGTGGATGAAGCCAAAGCGCGAACAGGAAATGCTCCGAAGGAAGTATATGAGGTGTTCAGGGCTTTCGGTATAAGCGGGAGGAATCCGATCGAGCCTGAGATCTCTTATGTGTGCAAATGGAGCAGAGTATACGGCTTTGGCATTGATATAATCTGCGAGGCATGTAACAGGACAATAATGAGCATTCACAGTGCAAGCTTTGAATATGCGGATTCGATACTTTCAAACTGGAAGGAGGCAGGTGTTAAGGAGCTTAAGGATATAGATAAGCTTGATGCCGCTCATTCCATGAAGAAATCAAAGAAGGCTTCCAAACCGGCTTCTTCGGGACGGACAGGCGGGGCATCATCACAGACCTCGGATTTCAATAATTTCTCCCAGAGGAAGTATGATTATGCCGAGCTTGAAAAGGATGCACTTACGAATTAGGAATAATGTATGTCAATATCTAATGCGCAGTACGATGAAATAATGCGTACATACGAAGAAAAACAGAATAGAACAAGACACCTTACCATGGAAAGAAAGCGTGAGGTGTATGACAGGATACCTGAATATGAGGCACTTGACCTGCGTGTGGCTGATATCTCCCTTGAACTGGGGAGGAAGCTGATCGGAGGAGATGTAAGTGCCTTAAATGCGTTAAGACAGACCATTAAGGATATATCTGCAAAGAAAAAGGAACTTATGAGGGAAGCGGGGTTCCCCGAGGATTACCTTGAACCTGTATATGAATGTAAGGAATGCGGTGATACGGGCTATGTGGACGGTATCAGATGTCACTGCCTTAAGCAGGCCATAATAAAGCATCTGTATTCGCAGTCCAATATTGAGAATGTGCTTAAACGTGAGAATTTCGATACGCTGAGCATGGATTATTATGATGATACGGAACTTCCGGCAATGCAGACCATTATTGACGGCTGCAAGGCTTATGTAAATGATTTTGACAGTAAATACGAGAATCTGCTGTTTTACGGCGAAGTGGGTGTGGGAAAGACCTTCCTGACAAACTGCATTGCCAATGAACTGCTTAAGAAGGGACACTCGGTTATTTACTTTACAGCTTATCAATTATTTGATACACTTGCTAAGTATGCGTTCAGGTCCGGTGAGGTCAGCGAGGATATAAACCGGGTGCATGAGGATATTTTTGACTGTGATCTGCTGATCATAGATGATCTGGGAACGGAGATGACCAATTCGTTCGTCCAGAGTCAGCTGTTCCTTATCATCAATGAACGTGATAACAGGAACAGGGCAACGATCATATCGACCAATCTGTCCATTGAGGATATTTCCGAGAGATATTCGGAGAGGACGTTCTCAAGGATTTACGGTAAATACAGGATGATAAAACCAAGCATTAAGGATCTGAGGATTAAGATTAAGAGAGCTTCAAGCAGAAAGTGAGGATATTCATGCCTAACCGTGAAGAAAAACGTAACCTGGAGTCGATCCCTGTAGGGTCTCTTCGTATGATACCGCTTGAGGGATGTATAGATCTGGGGCACAAGATCGACAATTATCTTGTTAAGTGGCGTACGGAGAGGGAGAATGAGCACAAGGATTCGCTTCCTTTTGCCGGATACCAGAGGGAATCATATATACTGGATGCCCGGATAAACCGGTTTGGTACCGGGGAGGCCAAGGGCGTGATCAATGAGTCGGTTCGCGGTACCGATCTGTACATACTTGTAGATATTACGAATTACAGCCTGACCTACAGACTGTGCGGTCAGGAGAACCATATGTCCCCGGATGATCATTATCAGGATCTGAAGAGGATAATAGCCGCTGTGGGCGGTAAGGCAAGAAGGATCACTGTAATAATGCCCTTCCTGTATGAGAGCCGTCAGCATAAGAGAAGTGCAAGGGAATCGCTGGACTGTGCGCTTGCTCTTCAGGAAATGGTAAGGATGGGGGTTGATAACATCATTACCTTTGATGCACATGATCCGAGAGTGCAGAATGCTATACCGCTGTCCGGATTTGAAACGGTAAGGCCTGCATATCAGTTCGTAAAGGGCCTCCTCGGAAGTGTACATGATCTTAAGATAAATTCCGAGCATATGATGATGATAAGTCCCGATGAGGGAGGTATGTCAAGAGCGATCTATCTTGCAAATATGCTTGGACTTGATATGGGTATGTTTTATAAGAGGCGTGACTATACCAAGATCGTTGACGGGCGTAATCCCATAGTGAGTCATGAATTCCTGGGATCCTCGGTAGAAGGTAAGGATGTGCTTGTGGTTGATGATATGATATCTTCGGGTGAAAGTGTGCTCGATGTGGCAAGACAGCTTAAGAAGCGTAAGGCCGGCAGGATATTTATTGCAGCAACATTTGGTCTGTTTACAAAGGGTCTTAAGGTATTTGATGAAGCTTATGAGGAAGGATTGTTTGACAAGGTGCTGACGACCAATCTCGTTTATCAGATGCCGGAGCTTCTTGAGAAGCCTTATTACATAAGCTGTGATATGAGTAAGTATATTGCTTATATAATCGATACACTCAATCATGATACATCGATCTCGGATCTGCTCGATCCGTTTGAGCGTATTCACAGTCTTGTAAACAGATATAATGCGGGTGAAGTGGTACAGTAGGGACTGATTATGTTTAATCTGGGTGAGAATCAACTGCTGAGAGTTGTTAAGATAGCCGATCACGGTGCTTACCTGGCTGATCCTGAGGGAGGTTCGCGTGACGAGAGGATACTTCTTCCCATAAAGCAGGTACCGGAGGGTACAAAGGCAGGCAGTGAAATAAATGTGTTTATTTATAAGGACAGTAAGGACAGGCTGATAGCGACTGTCAATACACCGCTTATAAAGAAGGGCGAAACAGCCGTGCTTAAGGTTAAGGAAGTAGGTAAGATAGGTGCCTTTGTTGATTGGGGACTTGAGAAGGATCTGCTGCTTCCGTACAGGGAACAGACATACAGGCTGCATCCGGGTGATGAGTGTCTTGTTGCACTGTATATTGACAAGAGTTCAAGGCTGTGTCTTACCATGAATGTTTATGATTATCTTGATACCGATCACAATTACAGGGTCGGTGAAGAGGTAGAGGGAAGAGTGTATCTGATCAGCGATAATTTCGGGGCCTTCGTTGCGGTAGATGACGAATATTCGGCACTTATTCCGAAGAAGGAGCTCTTCGGCGATGTAAGAGAGGGACAGAAAATTCATGCAAGGATCATTGAGATCAGGGATGACGGCAAGCTGACACTGAGCATCCGGAAGAAGGCTTATATTCAGATGGATGAGGATGCCGAAAAGGTCATGAAGGTTATAGAGGCCTTTGACGGGGTACTGCCATTCAATGATAAGGCTTCCCCCGAAACCATTAAACGTGAATTCAACATGAGTAAGAATGAATTCAAACGTGCGGTGGGCAGGCTGTATAAGGAAAGAAGGATAGAGATCACCGATAAGTCCATACGCAGGCTGTAGTTACAGTAAACGCATTTGGAGAATGCACTATATAAATGGGTTTACAAAAAGTTGAAAACGTGTTATAACGTAGTCTGACACAGAGAAAAGAGAAGAAATATCACAGGACAGCGCAGGAATGGCTGTTATGGACGAAAGGGGTGATATGAGTGGAGAAAAAGATAATAAGCACAGATAAAGCTCCGGCTGCGATAGGACCTTATTCGCAGGCAGTTGAGGTGGGTGGCTGTATCTACACATCGGGAATGATACCCGTGATACCTGCAACAGGTGAGATAGTAAGCGGGATTGAAGCACAGGCGAAGCAGGCACTTACCAACGTGAAGGAATTGCTTGAGGCAGCAGGCAGCGGTATGGACAAGGTTGTCAAGACCACAGTGTTCATTAAGGATATGAATGATTTTGCGAAGGTCAATGAGGTATATGCCGATTTCTTTGCACAGGGAAGTTATCCTGCAAGGAGCTGCGTTGAGGTTGCAAGGCTTCCGAAGGACGTGCTTATCGAGGTTGAGGCTGTTGCACTCAAGTGAGCAGGCGGCCTCATATGTTGTGATTGTTTGAAATGAACAGATGTAATGATAATTGAGTTGATCATGAAAGGAGTATATTATGAAGGTTACAAAGATTAATGACATTGAGAAGTTTTTTTCTGTAGTAGACGAATGCAAGGGTAAGGTTGAGCTGGTTACAGGTGAGGGAGACCGTCTTAATCTTAAATCCAAGCTGTCACAGTATGTTTCGCTTGCAAACATCTTTTCAGACGGTTCTATTGAGGAGCTTGAGATAGTTGCTTATGAGCCTGAGGATATCGATAAGATCGTTAACTTTATGGTTAATGCATAAAGGAAAAAGACCTGTAGGAGTATGAATAAAGACAGTAAGAGAGTTAACGGATTTTTTCTGTGTTTGATAATATTGCATTTAACGGCGTCGATACTTATATCGACGCTTAGTTATGGCGGTATAGGGATCGGGATCATGGGGACGCTGTGTCTGACACAGCTCCTTATATTGGTTCCGTCCTTTATTTTTATACTCATTCATAATGTGGATCTCATCGAATGGATGCAGTTTAGGCGGATCAAAATAAGTACTGTCCTGCTTGTGATCGTTTTTACATTTCTGATCATGCCGTTTATAAGTCTGATAAATGTCATATCACAGCTGTTTACGACCAATGCTGCGATTGAGCTTTCGAGCAGGTTTGACGGACTGGCTGCACCGATGATCGTATTTATGATCGGAATACTTGGTCCATTCTGTGAGGAATTCACCTTCAGGGGTGTTATTTTCGGGGGCTTAAGAAGATCGGGATATATCTTTGCCGCAGCTGTGGTGAGCGCACTGTTTTTCGGACTTATGCATCTTAATCTCAATCAGCTGAGCTATGCGCTTGTTCTTGGAGTTGTGTTTGGAATGCTTGTTGAAGGGACAGGAAGTATATGGGCATCCGTTACGGCACACGTGGTCATAAATACATGGAATGCCGCACTTATGCTGATTGCGGACAAGATGTATTCGGCAATGGGAATAGATATCCTGTCCGGAGTAAATGAGCAGGTAACGCTGGATGATAAGCTTCAGGCTATCGGTATATTGCTCGTGATGTCATTGTTTTTTACGGCGCTTGCGGCCGGTGTATATATTTTTATATGCAAGAATCAGGGGCGGTTTGAACATGTGGTGTCCATGTTCTGCAAGCCGGAAAAGAAGGATGATGAGGAAGTGGCAAAACCGCATGTACTGAGTGCTGCAGGATATATTGCTATAGTTCTGTGTCTGTTTGTGATCTTTCTTCTGGATATGGTGCTCGACTTCTTTATGTAGCAGGATTTAATGCAAGTAAAAACAGCCGGCGCGACCCGGCTGTTTTAAAGAGGATGTTTTGATAGAGAATTATATTTGCGTTTAAACGGAAATATCAATATTTCCGCCTATATTCGGATTAACTGACTGTTCCATCATCTTCGTCATCGATTCGCCTGCATCCTTGAATACATCAAGTGAAGTGTCAAGCATTGCAACCGATACATCACTCATCACTTTGTTCTGTGACATTGCCATTGATAATGACGGAATATCGATCATCGGTGTTATTTCCATAGCCCCACCTCCTTATGTGGCCTTCTTCTTTCCCTCCGTGTGGATATATTATAACACATTGAACTCCGTTTGTGACATTTTTCTTCGTAAAAAAACTAACAAAATTCAGTATATGAAATTGTTGAAATTGCCGTTTGAATACCTTGGAGATCAGCCTGAAACAGGTACTTATTCAGCAGATACTTATTCAGCAGATACTTATTTTAACAGATACATCGAATATTTATAACGGTCAAAGGAAAATGATCCTTTATATTCAAGCTCGTATCCGTCATCGTTTATTTCCCTTATATAAGCATCATATCCGAGATTCCCTTCGGGATGTTCCGCTTCGGTTTCATATCCGTCAAGAACAGCCACCCACGTGTTTCCCGTACCGGCTGCACGGACCGCTTCTTCAAGGCTTTCATAATTTGTGAGCCCACGGTCGTAGAAAGGCAGACAGATGGCGAGTTCCTCGTAATCCTCCAGAGTGTACAGTGAATCGCCCTGTTGGACATTTGAATTAAGCCAGGCCATTGTTTCGTCCGCACCCGCCGCATATTCGCTTGCGCGTGCCTGCGTGTAGGAGGCTGCCCCTACAGCTACTTGAAGCGCAATGATAAGGAAGACGAGCCTGCGGTCAAGAGATGCTGCCTCCATCGCAAAGAACAGCCACAGTATGCCAAGAGAAAAAAACAGGTATCTGTCAACAAAAATGTTGGCAGTCATCAGCCGGCTTACCGCAGTTCCGAATAAAAGTACTCCGTAGTAGAGCAGAAAACAGAATATCGCAAATGCATCGGCGACTGTTTTGGTTTTTCGTACGCAGAGCCTTATGAAAAGTGCGGCAACGGTCAGTATAAGAAGTACACTTAGCGGTGTAAAGCCTACAGTGTAGGGATACCGGCAGTATTTAACGAATACCTGCAAAGTTACATCCGGCATTGAAAAATAGCCGCTGACACTCTTTAACTGTTTAAGGGTAACTATAAGACACGGAAAATATAGAACAAAAGTTGCAAGCAAGCACTTGAAGAAGCCTGCAAGTGTAATATCATTCTTATGGCTGCTTAAGGTCCCGTCATGTGATCTGTTGCGTGAGATGGTGTTATGGCAAATGTACAGAAGCAGGAACAGATATACAAAGCCCACGGCAACAAAGGCAAAATGATGAGAGTATCCCGCAAGAACACTCATTAGCGTAAATATCGTCCAGTTCCTCCGGGTCGGTTCACATATCACTTCATAAACGTATATACCGGCGGCTGTGGCAAACAGAAATCCCAGACTGTACATACGTATTTCGACACCGTAGAAAAGCATGTTGGGCATGGTGGCTATTGCGAGTATGAAAATATACGAGGTCAGATTTCCCGATCTTTTCCTTACGACGGTAGCACCCAGTATCATTGTAAGTATCATGGGAACCGCGCTTGTCAGCTTCATTACGGGAACCGTGTATCCGAATATATCGGTGCTCAGCTTGAGCAGGATATTATACAACGGAGGAAGTGTGTCGGCCATTGAACGTTCCAGTACTCCACGCATATCCGTATTTACGAGTGAGGCGGTGAATGCCTCATCAAGCCATACATTGTTGTTGAAAGTCAGCGATATATAGATCAGGCTGCCAAGCAGGACAAGCAGTAAGGATACAAGTGCACCCTTGTCTGAAACGGATTTGGTCATTTTGTCTTCAACAGGGCTGAAATTGGTATCTAAAGGTGATTTCATGGGGTCCTCCGTTGCGTTATTACGCACTGATTGTACCCTTTTTATGCGGTTTTTTCAACTATTGGTAAAATGTTACAAAAATGCTACTTTTTTTTCTTTATTTTTTCCAGTATATGTATTATTATAGTTTATGTATTGGATAAATCCAAAGCAACGAAAACTATGCAGTATTTTGAGCCTGATCTGAACAGTATATATGGAATCCTGCAGACCGGCATATAATGACATTTCCGAGCGGACAGTTGCGATATAAAAGGAGAAGGGATATGATATCTAACCAAATTCTACAGTCTACAATCGACGGACTAAAGAATATTACTAAGACGGAGCTGGGTGTAATAGATACAGATGGTAAGATATTGGCCGCTACATTCAGGGAACCGGGTGATTTTAAGAAGGCTGCGGGCAATTTCACCGGATCGCCCGCGGAGAGTCAGGAGATACAGGGACATCAGTTCTTCAAGGTGTATGATGATCAGCAGCTTGAATATATAGTTGTAGTGCAGGGTGTTTCTGAAAATGCCTACACTGTCGGCAAGATCGCTGCATTCCAGATACAGAATCTTTTGGTTGCTTATAAGGAAAGGTATGACAAAGATAACTTCATAAAGAATCTGCTGCTTGACAATCTGCTGCTCGTGGATATCTATAACCGTTCCCAGAAACTTCGGATAGAAACCGACGTAAGAAGGGTTGCCATCGTGGCGGAGTCGGTAAACGACAAGGAGAACAATTCGCTCGACAGCCTTAAGACACTTTTTGCCGGAAGGACAAAGGATTTCATAACCGCAGTCGATGAGGATAACATAATCGTGATTCGTGAGATGGCTCAGGGTGAAGGATATGAAGAGGTTGCAAGGGCTGCCCAGCAGATATATGATATGTTTGAGGCTAAAGGATATAAGAATCTGCATGTCTCCTACGGAACGATAGTCAAGGAGATAAGGGAGGTAAGCCGTTCCTACAAGGAAGCAAGGATGGCTCTTGATGTCGGCAAGATATTCTTTGATGACCGTTATGTCATTGCCTACAGCGAGCTGGGCATAGGAAGGCTTATTTACCAGCTGCCGATCCCGCTCTGCAAGATGTTTATTAAGGAAATATTCGACGGTAAATCACCGGATGATTTTGACGAGGAAACGATCACAACGATCAATAAGTTCTTTGAGAACAGCCTGAATGTTTCGGAAACAAGCCGCCAGCTGTATATTCACAGAAATACGCTTGTTTACAGGCTTGATAAGCTTCAGAAGACCACGAATCTTGACCTTCGAGTGTTTGAAGACGCGATAACTTTCAAGATAGCACTGATGGTAGTAAAATACATGAAATACATGGAGGATTTCGATTTTTGATAAAGCGTTACTATTCGCAGAATATAAATACAAGAAGACGACTGTGCTTGCACAGAGGAGACTTCTTGTATTTATATATTATTCCTGCGAAGCAGGAATGCCACACGAATGAGTAATCTTAGCACGAAAGTGCGGGAAAACGAGCGAAGCGAGTGATTACGAATGAAGTGTGAATGCGAAGCATTAAATAATAAGGGGAGGAAAAATAATGATCACACTTGAACATGTGAGTAAGAGCTATACCAATGACGGTATGCCGGCTCTTAATGATGTCAGTCTGCAGATTGATAAGGGGGAATTTGTATTCATAGTAGGTGATTCCGGATCCGGTAAATCCACTATGATCAAGCTTCTGCTGAGGGAACTCACACCGTCGGACGGCAGGATTACCGTAAACGGCGTGGATGTTGCCAGGCTGAAGAGGCGTCAGATACCGAAATACAGGCGGAATATCGGTTGTGTATTTCAGGATTTCAGGCTGCTGAAGGATCGTAACGTTTATGAAAACGTTGCCTTTGCGCAGCGTGTCATTGAGGTTCCCACCAAGAAGATCAAAAAGAATGTTCCGGCGATGCTTTCGCTCGTGGGACTGCCTGAAAAGTATAAGAGTAAGACAAGGCAGCTGTCGGGTGGAGAGCAGCAGAGGGTCGCCCTTGCAAGGGCGCTTGTGAATAATCCGCCCATTCTTCTTGCGGATGAGCCTACGGGTAATCTGGATCCCAGAAATTCGTGGGAGATCATGAGGCTTCTTGAGGAGATTAACAGGAGAGGTACAACCGTTGTTGTGGTAACACATAACCGTGAGATCGTAAATGCGATGCGTAAGCGTGTTGTTACGGTTAAAAAGGGTGTTATAGTGAGTGATGAGGAAAAAGGTGAGTATATAGATGAAGATTAGTACGCTTGTTTTTACTTTTAAGCAGGGATTTAAAAATATATTCAGGAACAAGGTGTTTTCCCTTGCGACTGTGGCAACCATTGCGGCATGTATTTTCCTGTTCGGTATGTTTTATGCAATGGTTGTGAATATACAGTACAGTATCGAGAAGGCTGAGACCTCCGTTGCGGTAACGGTGTTCTTTGATGATGAGATCTCTGAGGCAAGGATACAGGAGATAAGTAATCAGATATCATCACGTCCCGAGGTTTCATCGGTTAATTATGTGTCGGCCGATGCCGCATGGGAATCCTTCAAGCTGGATTATCTTGGCGAATATGCTGACGGCTATGAGGGAGACAACCCGCTTGCCGGAAGTGAGAACCTTGAGATATATCTTAAGGATGTATCCAGGCAGTCGGAGCTGGTGGCTTATCTTGAAACGGTTGACGGTGTGAGAGAGATCAATCATTCGGATGTTACGGCCAACATACTTACGAAGATAAATGAGCTGTTGAGCTATGTTTCATTGGGAATAATCGGAATTCTGCTTGCGGTATCGTTATTCCTTATCAGCAATACGGTAGCAATGGGAATTTCGGTGCGTCGAGAAGAGATCGCAATAATGAAGCTTATCGGAGCAACCGATTTCGTTGTCCGCTCACCGTTCCTTATTGAGGGTATACTGCTCGGGATAATAGGAGCGGCCATTCCGCTTGCGGCAGTTTACTATATTTACAACAATATTGTGGAATATGCATCACAGCATTTTGTGATACTTAACGATCTGCTGCAGTTCAGAGCGGCAACGGATATATTCCATGTACTTATCCCGGTCGCACTGGTACTCGGGGTGGGACTCGGCTTTTTCGGAAGCTTTATAACGGTAAGGAGGCATCTTAAGGTATAGGGATATACTGAGGGGACTGATTAACAGGGGATATAATATGAGAAATCGTACATGCGCAAAGAGGGTAGCCGCATTTGTAATGATGATCGCACTAACGGCAGAAATGCCGTTATTTGTGCGCGCCGAAAAACTGACCAACGATCTTATCAAGCAGAGTGAAACAGAGAAGAAGAATGCCGAGAGCTCCAAGGCTCAGCTCAAGAAGGGACTCACTGATGTTAAGCAGATGATAGCCGATCTTGAGAGCGCCAAGGGACAGCTCAAGGAGTATATTATCAAGCTTGACGGCGATCTTACGCTCATAGAAGACAATATTTCGCTGCTGGAAGAGGAAATAGAGAAGAAGCAGGCGGAAATAGAAGAAACCAGGCTTCAGCTTTCCGATGCGATATGGGATTCACAGCAGCAGTACGGCCTTATGAGAAAAAGGATACAGTTTGTATATGAGAAGGGTAAGACCAGCAGCGTTGATATGCTGTTCAATTCTTCATCCTTTGTTGATTTTCTCAACAGGGCCGAGTACATAGCGAAGATGTCCGACTATGACCAGAAGATGCTTGATGCGTATATGGAGACGCAGAATGAGATCGCGCAGATAAAGGAGAAGCTCGAGCAGGAGGAAAAGGAGCTTGAAGAAGCGCACAGTGAACTTGAAGCAGAGCAGAGCGCACTTGAAGAACTTATTTCGGCAAAACAGAATCAGATAGCCGTTTATGAGACAGATATAAACAACAAAGAGGCTGCGATAAAGGAATACGAGGCTGAAATAGCGGCTCAGGACGAGATAATCAAAACACTTGAAGCCAGGATAGCGGCTGAGAGAAAG
>JAEEGL014333108.1_pt1 | contig 31394 bp, 23 predicted proteins | sample 9134231 | NCBI WGS metagenome assembly JAEEGL01 (sample SAMN16246548, study PRJNA631951) | gut metagenome | biome: gut microbiome; feature: rumen; material: fiber-attached | host: Bos | place: Iran: Karaj | collected 2018-10 | reverse complement strand
TTTTGTCGCTCTTCACATTACTGGTAATGCTCCCCGCTCCCGTATGCGCCTTATATCCGAGGATAGAATCTCCGATATAGTTGTAATGCGGGACCTGGACGTTATCAAAAAGGATGACGTTCTTAAGCTCCGTGGAATTACCGACCACACAGTTCTCCCCGACAAGAGCCGACCCGCGTATAAACGCGCAGTGACGGACCTCTGTGCCCGCGCCTATGATGCAGGGTCCCGCAATATACGCCGACGGAAAGACTTTTGCCGTCTTATGGATCCAGACATCCTCCTGGGGATGGAGGTAATCCTCCTGCGGGAGCAAAGCACCACACTTCAGGATATATGCCTTGATCTCCGGCAGCGCCTCCCACGGATACGTCACTCCCTCCAGCAGCGGAGCCGCAATGGTGTGATCCAGATCAAACAGTTTGGTTACGACTGCATCTTCTTTCTTCATAGAACTAACCTTCCTCTCCCAGTGTACCACTGCTTTCTGTGAATGTGAAGATAAAACCTTATCAGGTATTTTTCTGTTTTGTACCGGTGCCGCCGCGCAGCGCCGTCTTGAGCGTATTCAGCCGGATCTCGCGTTTGCCGAAGCGCACCGCAGCTTCGGGATCCACGATCATGATCCCGTCTGCTTCATCCTTCTTGTGGAGCTTGATGCCGTGCACACCCTTGGATACTTTCTTCAGGATCGGGACATCATCCAGAGCAAACCGCAGGAAGTATCCTTCCTTTGTCCATATCACGACAGTGTTCATCCCGATCTCCCGGACAGGAAGGATCTTTATCACCAGATCCCCGTCACCAAGTTTTGTGGACGCCACCTGCCGGTTGTTCGTCTCAAACTCTTCCGCAGGCACCTGCTTGACCATGCCGTCACGCGTCAGGAAAAGAAGGTTCATGTCCTTCAGGCTCTCCTTTGTCTCAATATACAGGATCTCTTCTTCCGATGCCCTGTATTTGGATATATTATCTACAGGAACGCCCTTGTCCTTTATCTTCTTCATCGGGACATCCTGACACTTGATCTGATACATGTTCCCGCCATCCGTAAACAGCAGGATATGCCCGTCGTTGAATGTCTGCAGGACGAACCGGCTTTCGGTATCGACCGTTTCGCGGTTCTTCTCATATACAGCCTTATCGAGCAGCTTGCAGTATCCCATCCGGTCCATGACAAAGCAGCATTCCAGCGACTCCGCAGGAGCCTCGGCGATCACCGCTTCCGCACTGTCTTCGATCAGGGTGCGGCGGGGATACCCGTACTTTTCGCGTATCGCCCTGAGGTCAGCCTTGATGAGTTCATCCCTCTTTGATCTGCCGGAAATAACAGCCTTATACTCCCGGATCGCCTTCATTGTCGCCTTATAGGCTTTCTCCAGCTCCACGATCTCCAGACCGATCAGCTTGTACAGCTGCATTTCAAGGATGGCCTTTGCCTGCCTGTCGGTGAAACGCAGGTGGGCAGCATCCTCTTCCATGGACTTATCCTTGAAGCGGACGCCCGTCGTATCACCCTTTGTCAGGCAGTTTTCCGCATCTTTACGGTTCTTCGATCCGCGGATCACGGCAATGACAAGGTCGATGATATTGCAGGCTGTGATCAGTCCTTCCTGGATCTCCCTCTTGTCCTCTTCTTTTTCCAGAAGCACACGGTATTTACGTTCCAGGATCTCATGCTGGAACTTCAGCCAGGCTGCCAGAATGCCCGGAAGCGTCATCACCTCCGGCCGCCCGTCGGAGATCGCCAGCATATTGACGCCAAAGGTATCTTCGAGTCTGGTCTTCTTATACAGGATGTTTTTGATGCGTTCCGGATCGGAATCCTTCTTCAGTTCCATGAAGATACTGATGCCGGAAGCATCGGAAATGTTGCCGATATCTGTGATCTCGGGGAGCTTCTTTGACTCGACCAGGTCAGCTGTATCCTGCATAAACCTGCCGATTCCCTGTCCGATCATGGTATATGGGATCTCTGTCACGACCAGTCTGTCCCGCTCGCTTCGCTTCATGCCCGGACGGTATTCTACCCTGCCGCGCAGCTTCAGCCGCCCTGCCCCGGTAGCATAGATATTCATGATCTCCGACTTGTTGCTGATAATGCCGCCTGTCGGAAAATCAGGCCCGGGCATGATCTCCATCATCTTTTCCAGACTCATGCCAGGGTCATCCACATACGCTTCACAAAGCAGGCAGAGTTCCGTCAGGTTATGACAGGGCGTGGATGTGGTCATTCCTACGGCAATACCTTCCGATCCATTCAGAAGGAAGTTTGGGATACGTACCGGCAGCACGACCGGCTCCGTCTCCGTGTTGGCGTAGGTAGGGACAAAGTCCACAGACTTGTCAATATCCCGCAGGAACACCTCGTCGGTGAACTGCTGCAGCTTCGCCTCGGTATAACGATAGGCAGCTGCCGAATCGCCTTCAATGGAACCGAAATTACCCTTACCGTCCACAAGCGGAACAGATCGCTTGAAGTCCTGGCTCATGACGACCATCGTCTCATAGATCGAAGAATCACCGTGGGGATGGAAACGACCCATGCAGTCACCGGTGATACGGGCCGACTTCATTTCCTTGCGGTCATGATGGACATGCAGGTCGTTCATGTCATAGAGCAGACGCCGCTGGACGGGCTTCAGTCCGTCGCGTATATCCGGAACCGCGCGCGCGGTAATAACAGACATGCTGTAATCCAGATAGGATCTCTGCATCTCCTCACTGTATTCTGTTCTTAATATCTTCTCGGGCATGATATCCTCTTCTCAGCATCAGGTATCGATCTGCGCCTCATGCGCATGTGTATAGATAAAGTCACGGCGAGGCGCCACGTCAGAACCCATCAGCATTTCCGTTACTTCGGAAGCCAGGCGGGCATCTTCGATCTCAACACGCTTCAGGACGCGCCGCTCGGGGTCAAGCGTCGTTGCCCAAAGATCCGGCGGGTCCATCTCACCGAGACCTTTGAACCGTTTGAGTTCATAAGTGGAAGGCTCATGGTTCTGCTGATATTTCTGCAGTTCCCTGTCGTTATACATATACTGCGGCTTCGCGTTCTTCCCTTTCGGTGTGACCAGGTACAGCGGCGGCATGGAAACATAAACATGCCCGTTGTAGATCAGCTCCGGCATGAACCGATAGAAAAATGTAAGGAGCAGTGTATCGATATGACTTCCGTCGACATCCGCATCGGTCATCAGTATGATCTTGTGATAGCGAAGCTTCGTGATGTCAAAGTCATTGCCGTATCCCTCCGAAAAACCGCAGCCGAAGGAATTGATCATGGTGCGGATCTCGGCGTTGGCCAGGACCTTGTCAATAGACGCTTTCTCGACATTCAGGATCTTGCCCCGGATCGGCAGGATCGCCTGAAACTCCCGGTTGCGTCCGTTTCCTGCAGATCCTCCCGCCGAATCACCCTCGACGATAAAGATCTCGCACTTCTCGGGATCCTTTGATGTACATACCTTGAGCTTGCCGTTGGAATCGAAGGAGAACTTATTCTTCGAAAGCATGTTGGTACGCGCTTTTTCTTCCGCCTTGCGGATCTTCGCGGACTTTTCGGCACAGGCGATGATCGCCCGGATCGTCTCAACATTGCGGTCAAAATAATGCTCGAGCTTCTCACCGGTGACTGCCGCGACATCATTGGACGCTTCGGCACTGGCCAGCTTGGTCTTGGTCTGCCCTTCAAAGATCGGATCACGGTACTTGATGGCAATGACGCAGGTCATGCCGTTGCGGGTATCCGGACCTGTAAAATTGGCATCCTTGTCCTTCAGGACGCCGAGCTGTTTGGCATAGGAATTGATCAGCTGGGTATAGCGCGTCTTGAATCCGGTGATGTGCGTCCCGCCTTCCTGGGTAAAGATGTTGTTGCAGAATCCGTGGATGTTCTCTTCAAATGCATCCACATACTGGAAACAGCACTCCACTTCCGTATCGCCGCTCCTGTCTTTAAAATAGATCAGGGGCGTAACCGTCTCCTGTCCCTTGTTGAGTGCGGTAATATATGCTCTCAGGCCTTCGGGCTCATGGAATACGATATCTTCTCCGACGGAGGTCTGCCCTTCCTCGGCATCCGCCTGCTGGCTCTTCAGCTGCTCTGTAGCCTCGGCAGCCTGTGCCCGGCTCAGGGCATCAAGCCCAAAGGACATCTGCCCGTCCTCCCCTGCCGTAAAGGCTTCCTGGTGGACATGCGGGGACGAAAACTCGCGAAGGTCCCGGAAGAAGATCGTCAGCTCCGGATTGAGATATGCCGTCTCATGCAGCCTGGATTTGATCCATTCGCTCTTGAATACAGTCTTTTCAAATATCTCATCATCGGGCATGAAGTTGATCCGTGTACCTGTCTGCCTGGTCTTCCCGACGACCGGCAGCAGGCCGTCCTTCAGTTCGGTAACGGGAATGCCGCGGGAATAGGAATCACGATAGATCTTCCCGTCACGCGCTACCTCCACCGTCATCCGGCTGGACAGTGCGTTCACGACCGATGAACCGACGCCGTGAAGGCCGCCGGATGTCTTGTATGCCTGATTATCAAACTTACCGCCGGCGTGAAGCGTCGTCATGATGACCCGCTCTGCCGATACGCCCTTCTGGTGCATGTCCACAGGAAGGCCGCGGCCGTTATCCTGTACGGTACAGGATCCGTCCTTCTCCAGTGTCACACGGATCTCGGAGCAGTAACCCGCAAGATGCTCATCAACAGCGTTATCCAGGATCTCATATACCAGATGGTTGAGTCCCTTTGCGCCCACACCGCCGATGTACATGCCGGGTCGTGTCCTGACCGGCTCCAGTCCTTCCAGAACGGTAATACTGTCTGCATTATAAGTCTGCGTTTTTGCCATGCTAACCCCTAAATCTTGTGCTTTCAGATTTCACTTCGCACATTGTACCATAAATGTAGGGAGTTTTTTACGACTGTTTTGAGATTTAAGAAACTTGTAACTTTCTTCTTTATCTGTTCCCGCAGGCAGCAGAGCCACACACAAAAAAGCAGGAAAAAGGCAGGATCGTTCTGATCCTGCCTCTCCTGAATGCAGCTCCCACGGGGACTCGAACCCCGGACCTACGCATTACGAATGCGTCGCTCTACCAACTGAGCCATGGAAGCAACAGTCAAAATATAACATATCTGCGGAACCGGGTCAAGCCCAAAAAATCCGCGTCTGTATCCTGCTGCCGGATCCGGTCCCGATCATAAGATACGGCTGATAAGCCTGTCCCCGATCACCCCGGATAAACGTAAAAAAGCTCGATCGATTCACCCAGCAGACCGTTGAAAAAAGCACAGCGGATCGGCATCGGCGGTACTGATCCGATAGTGACATCCTTTGCTTCCTGGGTCACCGGACAGCCTCTCCCGCGAACAGCATCGAGCCATTCGTCCACGTCCGCCGCCGTCACCGTTTCGAGGGCGAAGTGATTGATCCCGGCAATGCCGTCTGTGGTCTTGCCGGACGCAAAGATCTCCACGATATCGCTGCCTGCCCCGAGCATACAGCCGGCATCTTCACCCGCACCCCAGCTGCGGATCTCTTTAAGTCCCAGAAAATCACGGTAAAACTCCGTGACCTTTTCGTACTCTTCCGCGCTGCCGCATTTCAGCGCTACATGATGGATTCCGGTAAAAGCATTCATGGTCTTTCCGCCGGGGATACGACCCGGCGCTCCTTTCGGGTCCATTATAAACCGGAACATGCCCTTTGGACAAGTCCCCGTCTGCGGCTAAAGTTTACAATGTCCGGAATGGTTGCTTTTCCACAGCGTTTTGGGTATAGTAAAGGAAAATCGCGCCATATCGGAAGGTGGACTGCCATGCGGATCGAAACGACAATCACGAGAAGAGACTGGGAACAGCTTGGAAAAGTGCTTTATGCAAGCGGATCGCGCTTCTTTGCCCATGCGATCTCCCTGGTCTGCTTTTATTTTGCATATCGTTATTATACCCAGGCACAGGGTTCTCTGTTTGCCTACTATCTTCTGCTGCCGGTCGTGATCGAAGGCATCTCCCTCTTTCTCAGGCACCGGCATCTGCAGACCCATATGCGATTCTTTGACGAAACATACAAAGGCCAGAACATTGATCTTATCTATACTTTCAACAAAACGAATTTTCAGATCGACAACAGCTTCTCCAAAGAGCGTATGACCTATGACTATGAGATCCTGGCTGAGTTTATCGACACCCCGGATGATCTGGTGATCGCTGCTTACGGACGGCAGTGGTTCATCATCAACCGCGACCGGGCAGAGGTCAATGATCTGAAGGCTTTTCTCCTTGAAAAGAATCCTGCGATCAAAACCGCGAAAAAAAGACTTATCCGGTGATGAACTCTTTTTTAGCCGCGGAATTCACTTGACAAATCCCGGCTTTTGACGTAACATAAGAACGTTCCGCAACAAAGGGGTATCTTCCAATGGTAGGATAGCGGTCTCCAAAACCGTCAATGAGGGTTCGAATCCTTCTGCCCCTGTACTTTAAAACCACGGCATCTGCCGTGGTTTTTTTGTCTGTCAGACAAATAATCCCAGAATTCCGTAGGAAATGATGCACATGATCACGGATGCAAGCAGAACGCCCAGAATACAGGCCGTCATGGATTTGCGGAATTTCATATGCAGAAGGGCCGCTACGAGGCTTCCCGTCCAGGCACCGGTGCCGGGCAGAGGAATGCCCACAAACAGCACCAGGCCCCAGAATCCGTATTTCTCTATTTTTTCTTTGTTTTTATCTGCCCGCTTCTTCAGCCAGAGCGCAAATCCTCTGGTCAGCTTCCATTGTTCCATCCACGCAAGGATCTTTTCGATCAGGAGCAGCACGAACGGGATCGGAAGCAGATTTCCGATGATGCACCATGGAAGGGCAGTCCGCATGGGAACATCCAGAAAAGCCGGCGAGGCTGCCAGCAGCCCTCCGCGGAGCTCCAGGATGGGAAACAGGCTGATGATAAAACAGATCAGCTCATTACCGACCTTCCCTGCCAGAAGGGATGTGAAAAATGCAACAAGTTTGTTTGCCATATCAGATCTTCTTTATATTGGTCTACATTTGAAAGTCTCTCTGCGTCTCAGAGCAGAGCGAACATTTCACTGATGAAACTGATGCCGATGGTCTCGATCTGCCGGGGTCTTTCCATTCCTTTGAGGCTGACAGCCGGCATGATCACCCGCCGAAAGCCGAGACGTTCCGCTTCACGGATACGGTCCGATGCCTGCGGAACGGAACGTACTTCACCGCTCAGGCCGACCTCCCCGAAGACCACAGTGTCTTCCGGAACAGGCACATTTCTGAGCGAGGACATGACCGCAAGGATCACGGCAAGGTCCGCCGATGGCTGGGTGATCTTCATCCCGCCTGCAATGTTGACGTATACATCCATCTGTCCGATATTCACGCCTGCCCTCTTCTGGAGCACCGCCAGAAGCATGACCATCCGGTTGTAATCCATACCGTTGGCCTGCCGGCGTGCGATCCCGTACTGCGTATCGGCAGCCAGACCCTGCACTTCCATCAGCATCGCCCGGCTTCCTTCGATCAGGCAGGTCACCACAGCGCCTGTCGCATTCTTGAATCTTCCTTCCAGCAGGTACTCCGAAGGATTCAGCACTTCTTTCAGTCCTTCTCCCGACATTTCAAAAACGCCGATCTCATTGGTCGACCCGAACCGGTTCTTGGCCGAACGAAGCACCCGGTAACCAAACTGCTCTCCGGATTCAAAATACAGCACGGTATCCACGATATGTTCCAAAACACGCGGGCCGGCAACTGTGCCTTCCTTGGTCACATGTCCTACCAGAAAGGTCGCGATATTATTCTGTTTCGCACAGATCATCATGCGCTGCGAGCACTCGCGCACCTGACTGACGCTGCCGGGGACCGACTGGGAGTCAGCTGTCGACATGGTCTGGATCGAATCGATCACGCAAAGATCCGGCTTTTCCTTCTCCAGCATGGAAATGATACGGTCAATATCTGTCTCCGCGACAAATCGGAGGTCTCCGCCCATTTCCCCTATACGCCTGGCACGGAGGCGGATCTGTTTCAGGCTCTCCTCACCGGAAATATAGATCACCGAATGTTTTTCTGCTACCTTTGCCGCAGTCTGCAGAAGCAATGTCGACTTTCCGACACCGGGATCTCCGCCCACCAGGATCAGGCTGCCCGGTACGATCCCTCCGCCAAGCACTCTGGAAAACTCATCAAAACCCGTGGATATCCGCTCTTCCGGTTCGGTACTGATGTCATCCATCCTGACCGGCATGATCTCAGCCGCGGCACGCGCCGCAGAGCTGCCGCCCTGCCGTCCCGACGCCCTGATCCTGGTCACAGGCTCTTCCGAAAAAGTGCTCCAGGACCTGCACGACGGACACTGTCCCATCCATTTACGGGATTCATAACCGCATTCCGTACAGAAAAATACAGTTTCTTCCTTGCTTTTGCCTGCCAATCAGAACCTCTTACTTTCTTCGTATAAAACGGATCGCTCCTTTGCCGTCCGTATCGACGAGCACACGGTCCTTATCCTTTATGCGTCCCTCCAGAAGCTCATCCGCCAGCGGGTCCTCCACCATCGTCTGGATCGTACGCCGCAGGGGACGCGCGCCAAACTTCGGATCATATCCTTTTTCGATCAGAAGCGAGCGCGCCGCCGGACTGGTCTTCAGCTCGATCCCGCGCTCTTCCTTCAGCCTGCGGGCAAAGTCCTTCATCATCAGATCCGTGATCGATCCCATATCCTCTTTCGTCAGCTGCCGGAAAACGATGATCTCATCCAGGCGGTTCAGAAACTCCGGCCTGAACAGACGGCGGACTTCATCCATCACCTTTTCCTTCATCATCTGATAGTTCTTCTCGGCGTCATCGTGAGAAGCAAACCCGATCACCTTCGGAGCGATGATATTCTCGGCGCCCGCATTTGAAGTCATAATGATGACTGTATTCTTGAAATCGACCTTTCTGCCCTGAGAGTCCGTAATATGGCCGTCGTCCAGGACCTGCAGAAGGATATTGAAAACATCCGGATGCGCCTTTTCGATCTCGTCAAACAGCACAACGGAATAGGGATTGCGGCGCACCTTTTCGGAAAGCTGTCCGCCTTCGTCAAACCCGATGTATCCGGGCGGTGATCCGATCATTTTGGAAACGCTGTGCTTTTCCATATACTCAGACATATCCACGCGTATCAGGGCGGATTCCGAACCGAATACTGCCTCGGCAAGCGCCTTGCTCAGTTCCGTCTTTCCGACACCGGTCGGACCGAGGAAAAGGAAGGAACCGATAGGACGTGCCGGATTCTTGATCCCCGCGCGTCCGCGCTTGACCGCCTTGGCTACTGCCGTGACAGCCTCGTCCTGGCTGATGATCCGTTCATGCAGGGCCTTATCCAGATGCCTTATGCGGAGCGCTTCCTCCTCCGTCAGCCTTTCAACAGGGATCTTTGTCCAGTTGCTGACGACAGCCGCGACATCATTCTCGGTCACAGTAAGACCTTTGGACTGCATTTCCTGCTTCCACTGTTCCTGAAGTCTGCGTAACCGTCCGGCTGCCCGTTTTTCTTTCTTTGCGATCCCGGCGGCAAGCTCGAAGTCCTGCGCCATGACCGCTTCTTCCTTTTCCCGGACAAGCGTCTGCAGTTTATCCTCCGCCCTGTGTATGGACTCGGGCTCTCTGATCCCGCTCAGACGGATCCTGGCTGCAGATTCATCAATGAGGTCGATCGCCTTATCCGGCTGAAAACGATCATTGATATATCTGGTACTCATTTTCACTGCAGCTTCGATCGCCGCGTCGGAGATCGTCAGCCCATGATGTTCTTCATATTTGTGGCGTATCCCAAAGAGGATCCCCATCGTTTCCGTTTCATCCGGCTCTTCGACGGTGACCGGCTGGAATCGGCGTTCCAGCGCCGCGTCCTTTTCAATGTGCCGCCGGTATTCCTCCGTGGTGGTGGCGCCGATGATCTGAAGTTCACCGCGGCTCAGCGCGGGCTTCAGTATATTGGCAGCGTCCAGCGAACCTTCCGCGCCGCCCGCACCGATGATCGTATGCAGTTCGTCAATGAACAGCAGCGTATCGCCCGCATTCTGGGCTTCACTGATCACGCGCTTGATACGTTCTTCAAACTCTCCCCGATATTTCGAACCGGCTACCATCCCTCCGATATCGAGGGCAAGAAGACGCTTTCCCGAGATCGTTGACGGGACATCATCCTTCACCAGCATCTGCGCCAGTCCTTCTACGATCGCCGTCTTTCCGACGCCCGGCTCCCCGATCAGGCACGGATTGTTCTTGGTGCGTCTTGAAAGGATCTGCACCACTCTGAGGATCTCCTGTTTTCTGCCGATCACGGGATCAAGCTTTCCCTGTGAAGCCAGTTCTGTAAGATCCCTTGAATACTGGTCGAGCGTGGGAGTCGCGCTCCCCTGCGCCGGATTCCCTGTCTGCTGTCCCTGATAGTCCGGCAGGTCTTCCCCGATGATACTCAGGATCTCATTATACAGCCGCTGTATATTGACGCCCAGAGTGTTGAGGATCCGGGCTGCAACGCAGTCATAATTCTTCAGTATGGCAATGAGAAGGTGCTCCGTCCCGACCTGTCCGGACTGCATATGTTCAGCTTCCTGCCTGCTCTGTTCAATGATCCGGCTGGCCGAAGGAGTGAGTCCCTGATTTTCCCGCACTGCGGTACGGGAACGATCGGCGACATACCGGTCGATGAGCGACAGGACAGACCCTTCTTCCAGATGCGCAGCCCTGAGTACCGTAGCTGCCACGCCTGTTCCTTCTCTCATCAGTCCGCAGAGCAGGTGCTCAGACCCTATATAGTTATGATGCAGTTCTTTGGCAGCCTCTCCGGCCAGGTCCATGGCTTTTTGCGCTTTTTTTGTAAATTCCAGCATAGAACCTCTTCTGTCTTATATAAACACGAATACATGCGCCTTCCGGGAACCGAAAGGCACATGTTCATCAAACGTAAATATTTACTGCTTAAACTCAGATATCCAGATCCTCAAATTCATCATCCGCAGCATCTTCTGCCGGAGTTTCGGGATCGTTGAACATCATTTCTTCCTCTGCCAGGGAGGGACGCTTCCTTCTCTTTCTTTCCGGACGCCGGATCACCTGTGTTTCATCTACATTGACCGGTTCTTCTTCCTGCAGCTCGTCAAAGTCATGCTTCAGGAATTCTTTTGTATCTCCCTCCGTATCATATCCGATCCCGGACTCCTCTTCGCGTTCCGCCATCGCCCGGTCATCTCTGCCTCTGCCTGCTCTTGCATACCGGTCGCTGTCAGAACGGCGCAGGGCCTGCCGTTGTGTCTGGCTGCGGACTGCCGACTTCAATCTGGAAGTAAGATAGATCACAAGCATTGCCAGGACAAACGCGATCACGCCCAGAATACAGATCACCAGGAAGCGGATCTCTGCAGCGCGCTGGGTCTCATCCAGCTTCGACTCCAGCTCGTTGTACTCCCTGCTGCTTACGGCATCGACAGCAAGCGGATCGGAGAAGTATCTCTGGATCGTCTTTTCCACCATGTCATAACGGTAGAAATTGAGCTCACCCTTGTCATTCATGCCATAGACCACGCAGTACTGCGGCTCCTCATCTGCGCCCCAGACCCATCCCTGGACCTTCTGCTCGTCGATCTTGATGGTGCCCTGACGGAATCCATCAGGGATCTGTACATCCGCAGTCGGGTTCATAATGGTGATCGTCTTGCCCTTGGAAGACAGCTGTACGCCTTCGACCACCTCGGGTACGGAAGACGGAGGAAGTTCCGCATCCGGCCCGCCTGCCTGCTTGCTGACTGTAATAACATAATCCCGGGTCGTTGTCCCGTCGCCTGCAACGACTGTCACCGTTACGGTATTGTCACCCAGCTGCAGCTCTTCATTGCCCGTGATCCGTACATTCGCGCTGTTGTCCGCTGTTATGGCATTAATGGAAAGCTTGTCCACGTTTTCGCCCACGCTTGCGGTATAGCTGGTCACGTCATTGCTGAAGCCAGGCTCCAGTGTGCCGGGATAGATCTCGAGAGAATTCAGATCACAGTTGGCGGAAGCTTCTGCGGGAGCCTGTACCGTTACTGCGGAATTTCCCAGATGCGTGAACTCGATCAGCTGGTCCTCGGAATCATATACTTCATAGTTATCGATCGTCACATTGAAAGTTCCGGCTGCCGCAGTGCGGAACTTCAGATTGTATTCCAGAAGGGCTGTCCCGCCTCCGTTGGAAGTACCGTGGACACGGATCATTCCGGCACCGCCGTCCGCATCCGTACCCGAAACGAACTCCAGCTTGTCGGAGGGATATCGCAGCATGACTGTGGCATTGCTGAGAGCTGTACCCTCGTCTGCGGAGATCTTCATCGATACATTTACTTCATCTCCCGCCGTGACCGTAGGATCAGAGAAATTGATACGGCCCGAAGCGGCAAATGACATAAATGCTGCCAGCATACTGACGATCGCAGCCACTATGATGGTCCTGACAACTTTTATTGACTGTTTACCTAACATATACGTCTCCTGTGATTAAGTTCCGGCTCTTGTATTTACTGGGGTCCTTCCCCGATCAGGACAGCGCCGCCGTCGCCGCTGTCTGAAGTGCTGTTCTGGATCACTGCCTGTTCCGCAGATCCGCCGGGTCCGATCACAGCGTAGCCGCTGCTGTCTGCCCCGCTTCCGGAACCGGACGAAGTGACCACGCCCGGACCCGCCGCGGAATCAGTCTGGCCGCTGTTTACCCAGGCAGCCCCGCCGGAATCTGTATTCCCGACGATCCCGGGCACAGGCGTCGAAGCCTGGCCTCCGGATCCGTCATCGCGTCTTGTAATGCTGATCCGGTAGCTGCGCTCGCTGCCGTTTCCGGCGCGCACTGTAATAACGATATCATTGCTGCCGACATTGAGCGACACGCCGCCTGCACCGCTGACAGAAGCACCGCTGTCGATCGCCTGCGCGTTGATATTGACGTAGGAAGCGCTCCCATCCACGATCAGCGTATACTCTGTCGTGTCCATACTGAAGGTCGGCGTGATGGTATACCCGTCAACGCTCAGAGAAGACAGCTTGTTGTTGGGACTGCCGTCTCCCGCAGGAAGAACTGTTGACTCCGGCATATTCTGATACACAGGGATGCTGAACTCAAGCGCGCCGGCCTTCACTGCGGCACTGTACGCTCTGGAGACCTTTGCGCCTTCTTCCGCAGCGCCGAGTACATGTGTCATGAACTGATGATTGAACTTATTTTTGCCCTGGACATTATACTTCTTAAGATAGAATGTATCCTGCCCCTGCGCAACATAGCTGGCGCCATAAGCGGAAGCGCCGCCGATGATCGCTTTCTCTATACTGTCCCACGGACGGCCGCCGTTGCCTGACTCGGATGCATATTTCAGTCCCGCTTCTACTGCCCCCATGCCGTCATGAGCATAAGCGCCGGTATTGAAGAAATTATAATATCCCGGGTACTTTGCATGCTTTCCGGAGATCAGGTCGCTGGTTCCCTTTCCCTGCTCCTGCAGGATTGCGGCAGCCAGCACATAAGGACTGACATTGGATACTTCCGCCGCCTTCATGATAATGTCGACGTAGGGTACTTTTTTCAGCTGCCCTGACACTGAACCCACTGTGTTATTGCCTACTGTGGTATTGCCCTCTGAGGTGTCCTGTGAAGCCGTACTGCTGCCCGTCCCTGTATTCCTGGTATAAGGCTCGCCGCTTCCATGGATCCACTGTCCGTTTGCATTGACCGGCCAGCCATCCACGACTGTATCCGCCGCCATCGTACCATCACTGTAAAAATAATAGCACTCGGCGATCCCGTCACCATTGCCGTCCAGCCAATACCAGCCATCCTTCAGATATGATCCGTCATCATTGACATAGACCCAGCGTACGACCGGATCCTGTTCCTGTCTCCATTTTGCCGCATAGCTGGTGATAACGCCTGCCGCAGCATCAGCCAGAGCGGAAAGGCCCTGCCCGGCCATACCGTACAGCAGACTTCCCGCATCGCTCACGGTCACGCCGGGACCTGTCAGGGAAATAAAACCGTCATCTGTTGCAGGAACCGTATCCTGTGTCCCTGCAATATCTGATGAAGCGGCACCGCCCGGTCCTATTACGGCATATCCGCTGTCGGAGGAAGAATCGGACCCGGAAGAGATCACTGCTCCCCCGCTGCCGATCACGGCATAACCCGAGCCGGATCCTGTTGAAGCACCGGGGCCGCCTGCACCCGAAACAGCTGTGCTGCCGGATCCGGAACCGCTTCCCTCGATGATCGTTCCGCCTTCGACCCGGCTTCCTTCCACGGGGACGATCGCGTCCCCTTCCAGGAAGGTACCGGCGACAAGGTTGCGAAGACCGTCTTTTGTCTGCACAGCCGGATTAAAGCTCTGATGCTCAAACTGAAAAACATACGGATCCGTCAGGAAATTGCGCGGATCCATATAATAAGCGATCAGCTCCGTGGAAGCCTGCACCCAGGTCGCGCCGTCAAAACCGGGCCAGTAATTGCCTGCCCAGTCAAACGCGCCATCGGCGATGGACTTCCATGAAGAAATAGAATTCTTGTCTACCAGATTACGGCCTATGCGGGACTCTTCCGCGATCACTGTATTCCAGTCGAGCCCTGTCTGAAAAGCCGTGAACACCCATCCCGGATACTGCTGATGCAGTCCGCGGAGCCCGTTCTTGTAACTTTCGGGAAAGCCCTGCTGATCCATCCAGTTTTCGAAATCAGCACTGGCTGCCGCATATGTCACATTATGCCTTATAAAATCATAGCGCGCATATCCGCTTCCGCTGCCAAAGGAGATATTGTACCACTGATATCCGTCGGATCCGGTCGTCTCCCCAAGGATCGTGACCTGGGTCCCCGCTCCGAGCGTGGCCACCTTGTCATAGGAAGTGCCCGGGCCTGACCGTACATTCAGCCGGTCTGTGTTTACAAAACCGGAGCCGTTATCGGCATATGATGTCAGTGTCATGACCGGGAATGACTGCAGGGCCGGAAATACTGTTCCCTGCAGAGTCACCGCAGCGGTCAGGACTGCTGTTATGAACTTTCTGACAAATCGTTTCTTCATCTGTTTTACCCTATAGCAGGCGTCATCCGGGTCTCTTCTGCTTCAGGCAGACACTGCCCGGTGTGCCTTTCAGGGTCATTCTAATGGAGCAGAAATGGTTTGTCCATACAGTTAATCGAACTCTAAATTTATCGTAAGATTCCCGAAAGGTTTCTATTATAGTCTGTATGACCGCAGTTCTGATACAAAAAGGATGCAGCAAAGATCCGCTGCATCCCTGATGGTTTATATATCATACCGGATAGGCTCCGTCTTTGTATTTGGATGGATCTATACCGGTATCCTGCGTATCCCGATACTCGAAAAATTCTTTTGCGACATTCGGGAAAAGCGCATAGGACAATGTATCCTCATCCTGACGCTTCCACTTTGCCACATCCTGCTCATACTGCGGAAGCTGCGGTGTGATCAGATCGGCCGGACGGCAGGTGATGGGCTCTTCCCCTGCCAGGATCTTTGTCCTGATCTCTTCGTTCATGGGCCGTACAGTCTGTCCGAACTCACCCTTCGCCAACTTGTGGGACTCCTTCGGGATCATCTTATAACGCTCACCGGTCAGGACATTCATGACCGCCTGTGTTCCTACGATCTGGGAAGACGGAGTGACCAGCGGAGGCTGTCCGAAATCGTCACGGACCCGCGGGATCTCTTCAAGCACATCCTGGAATTTGTCATCCTTGCCCGCCTGATGCAGCTGGCTGACCAGGTTGGAAAGCATACCGCCCGGTACCTGATACTTCAGTGTATTGACATTGACGCCAAGCACCTTGGTGCTGAGAAGTCCGTTGTCCAGGCATTCCTGGCGGTACGGCATGAAGTAATTGACTACATCGATCATCTTCTCGACATCCAGACCCGTATCATAGGGTGTGCCCTCGAACGCCTTGACCATGACCTCGGAAGACGGCTGGGAAGTACCGAGTGAGAACGGCGTGCAGGCGGTATCGATTATATCCGCACCTGCCTCCACGGCTTTCATCAATGTCATGGAAGCCATGCCGGATGTGTAATGTGTATGCACATCGATCGGCAGAGTGGTGTGCGACTTCAGTGTTCTGACCAGTTCCTCGGCAGTGTAAGGCAGAAGCAGACCGGCCATATCTTTGATGCAGATGGAGTCCGCGCCCATATCCTCGACTCGTTTTGCAAGCTCTGCCCAGTACTCCAGCGTATAGGCATCGCCCAGTGTATAACTGAAAGCGATCTGTACATGCCCGCCCTCCTTTTTGGAGGCGTTGACTGCGGTCCTCAGGTTGCGCACGTCATTCAGACAGTCAAAGATCCGGATAATGTCGATCCCGTTGGCGATGGATTTCTGAACAAAATACTCTACCACGTCATCCGCGTAATGGTTGTAGCCGAGAATGTTCTGTCCGCGGAACAGCATCTGAAGTTTGGTGTTTTTAAAGCCCTCACGGAGTTTCCTGAGCCTGTCCCAGGGATCTTCTTTCAGAAAACGCAGGCAGGCGTCAAACGTCGCGCCGCCCCAGCATTCGACAGCATAATAGCCGATCTGGTCCATTTTATCCACGATGGGCAGCATTTTTTCAGTGGGCATGCGCGTTGCGATCAGGGACTGGTGCGCATCACGCAGAACTGTTTCAACGATCTTAACAGGTCTCTTTTCTATAGCAGCCATGATAGTATCCTCCCGAATAAACCGGTTTTACAAATCTGTATGAAAACTTGCTTGGATCAGCGCACTCCGAATACCGCCATAAAGGTACCGGCCGCGACCGCAGTTCCGATAACGCCGGCAACATTCGGTCCCATGGCGTGCATCAGAAGGAAGTTGGTCGGATCCGCTTCAGCGCCCACCCTTTGGGAAACGCGGGCAGCCATCGGCACAGCGGAAACGCCGGCTGATCCGATCAGCGGATTGATCTTGCCATGGGTCAGCTTACACATCAGCTTACCGAGCAGCACGCCGGACGCGGTGCCAAAAGCAAATGCGACCAGGCCCAGGATCACGATCTTGATCGTCGCCATATTCAGGAAACGTTCTGCGGAAGTCGTCGCGCCTACCGAAGTACCAAGCAGGATTACGACGATAAACATCAGCGCATTGGATGCAGTCTCTGTCAGCTGTCTGACCACGCCGCTTTCCTTAAACAGATTGCCCAGCATCAGCATACCGACCAGCGGAGCCGTGGAAGGCAAAAGGAGACATACCACGGTCGTGACCACGATCGGAAAGAGGATGCGTTCCAGCTTGGAGACCTGCCGGAGGGAACCCATCTTGATCTTCCGCTCCTCTTCCGTCGTCAGCGCCTTCATGATCGGAGGCTGGATGATCGGAACCAGAGCCATATAGGAATAGGCAGCCACAGCGATCGGTCCGAGGATCTCCGTCTGCTGCAGCTTGTTGGCGAGGAAAATGGAGGTCGGTCCATCCGCACCGCCGATGATGGAGATGGCAGCAGCCTGTTTGCCGTTAAAGCCGAGCAGGATCGCTACGAAATACGCAGCATAAATACCAAACTGTGCCGCGGCGCCGAGAAGGAACGAGATCGGATTCGCGATCAGCGGAGCAAAGTCTGTCTGCGCGCCCACACCCATAAAGATCAGGGACGGCAGGATCGCCCACTCATCAAGTTTGTAAAAGTATGCCAGCAGGCCGCCCTCACCACCGCCTTCACCCGGCATGTTCATGATATCCGGATAAATATTGACCAGCAGCATGCCGAAAGAAATAGGCACCAGCAGCAGTGGCTCGAAGCCTTTCCGGATGGCCAGATACAGAAATACAAAGGCCACCACGATCATGATATAATTGCCCCAGGTGAGGTTGAAGAACGCCGTCTGCTGAACCAGATTGGATAAAGTCTCAGTCAGATTCATGGATAACTCCTTTGCATTCTCAGTTCAGGGTGGCCAGCACGGTGCCGCTTTCTACGGTATCGCCCTTATTGGCGTTGATGGATGCGACCGTTCCGTCCTTCGGTGCAACGATCTCATTTTCCATTTTCATCGCTTCGAGAATAAAGAGGGAATCACCGCGCTTTACTGCCTGTCCGACAGACACCTTGATGTCCAGGATCTTGCCCATCATGGGTGCCTCGACCGGAGTGCCGCCTGCTGCCGCAGGTGCTGCAGCTGAAGGAACAGGTGCTGCCGGAGCCGGAGCGGGAGCGGGCGCTACGGGCGCTGCAGCTGCTGCCTGCGGGACGGGTGCTGCTCCTGTATTCTCTTCAACTGTTACCTGATATACATTTCCATTGACTGTAATGGTATAGCTTTTCATCTTGATCTCCTCCGTTATGCCCTTCTGTATGTCTGGATCCTGATACCGTTTTGCAATGCCGGCTGCTTCGGACGTGCAGCCGGGCCTCCCATAACCGCCGCCATGTCTGCTTCATAAGCTGCGATCGCTGCTGCGATCACAGCCTGCAGCTCATCTCCGGCAGGTGCGGGTGTGATACTGACCGCCTGCGCGGCAGCATTTTCTGCCGCCGGCTGCGCCATCTCTGCCGCAGTCTCTGCTTCGGGCTGCGAATCCTTGCGTTTCCTTCGTCTCCCGGTTTGCTTCGATGTCTTCCGTCCGGAGGCTGTGAGTGCCTTTTCGAGCTTTCCCACATGCTTGAACAGACTGATGACCCACGTCAGGAAGATCAGGACCGCAAAGACAGTTCCCATTCCGATGAGCAGATTGGCGAAGGCTCCTGCCATGATCTCGCCTGTAGAGATATACTCACCGTTTTCCATATGATTTACGCAGGCTGTCAGAAACAGTACCGGTACGGCAGCAGCCAGTGCTCTGCGTTTATGCTTTATATTATTGATCATAGGTCCACCCCGTTTCCCGACACCGGCCTCAGACCGTGCTGTGTCTGCGCGGCAATGCGGCAACGCTTTTGGAGTACAGCATTTCAAAAGCTGCCGCCACACGCTGGCGGGTCTCTGCCGGATCGATGATATCGTCGATATATCCGCGGCGGGCATTGTGGAGAGTATCGTTGATGCCGGTCCTGGCGCTCCCTGTCAGATCTTCCAATATGCCTTCATCCATCGCTCCAAGCTTTGCATCCTTCCAGGCATAGACGAGGTCCGCGCCGAGAGACCTGGAATTCATGACCAGGCCTGCCGTACCGTAAGCGCATCCTGTTATCACGGTCACCTTCGGTACTGCGGCACCGCAATAAGCTCCGACCAGACCGCTCAGGGCAAAACCAAGCTGCTGCTCGACCGCCTCATCGCCCCGCAGCCTTCTGGCGTTGACCAGTGTAAGCAGCGGGATCCCGAATGCGTCACAGAACCGGATAAAACGGGATGCTTTGTTGCTGCCCTTATTGCAGAGCTGGTCAACACTGTTGGCGATGACACCCACGGTACGTCCGTTCAGGCGTATGAAAGCAGTGCGCATTGATTTGAGATGATCCGCACCCGGTTCGACTACGATACCGTTGTCGGCAAGCTCTGCCAGCATATCTTTTGTCTCCAGCTTTTCGATGCCCGCAACGGCGCGGTTAAGGTCGTCCGTGCACACGATCTCCGAATAGTCTTCTTCATTATTATGCGGCAGGATAGAGATCAGCTGTCTTGCTGTCCGGAAGATCTCATCCTGAGTGCCGGCAAAATCACAGTTGCCTGTTGTCGCGGTATGATAAACAGCAGAGGAGGTGTCAAGCTTGGCTTCAAAGCTGCCTGTAATGGCATTGGGGCTGTTATAATACAGTCTGCCGTGTTCTTCTTCCATGAGAACGAAGTCTGCCATACGGGCACTTACAGCCATTCCGCCTCCGCAGGGACCCATCACCAGTGCAAGCTGCGGGACCACGCCGCTGATATTGGCCTGATGCGCGAGGATCCTGCCGAAGCTGAAGAGGCTTTCGTTTTCTTCTGTCAGACGCACACCGGCAGTATCGATCAAAGCAATGACAGGTGCCCCCATATCAAGGGCTTTATGATACAGCGCAGAGATCTTGCGCGCATGCATCTCTCCGACAGAGCCGCCTTCAAATGACGGATCCTGCGCGTAAATGAAAACAAGTGCTCCGTCGATCGTTCCATAACCGGTCACCACGCCGTCACCCATTCCATCCGATGCCGGATCTGCGGTCCTGCTGCCGATCAGGGCTCCCGTTTCCACAAAACTGCCTTCATCCAGCAGTGACAAGATCCTCTGATGTGCAATCGTTTTTTCAATCACCATACAATCCTTACCCCCCTCATCCGCAAGGCACTGATTTCTGTCAGAACTGTAAATTAAGGCAATTGTTTAGTTGCCTTGGTTTATATTGTTTCAATAGTATCTTATCAAAAGAAACGATTATCTTCTACCTTTTTGTAGCAGGTAAATTGTACTCTGTTGAATACTTGACATGTTAATAAAATAACGATTCTATGCGGGTTTCCGCTATCAGGACATTCGCCGCAGCCCCTTCGGATAATGATTCTTGATGATACCGCCGACCCTTTTTCCGAGCCCGAGAGGATACCGGTCATAATACACGGTGAGCCACCCTTCCCCGCCGCAGACAAAAAGGCCCGGGTCGTCCGTGCTGAGTGTCTCTCCCCGCAGGTATCTGAGACAGGCGTCGGGTCCCGGAATATTGATCTTTGGCCCCCGGTCTGCATCCCATATCCGTGCCATTGCTTCCGCGTGAGACGGTGTATAGTAACTGTTTCCCTTTCTGTCCTGTTTCGTCTCTCCCCGTTCGAGGCCGGCCCGCAGTACATGGATCCTGTTCTTTTTCAGCGTAGCGGCAAGAGCCGCAGGTTCCGGCAGAGCGCTCGGGACCGATACTGCGCCGTCCTTTTGCATTACCGCGCAAAAATGGCCTTCTCCGCGGATCAGATGCGGATACATCATATGCTGTTCCAGCAGACGGAACCCGGGATGGCTCTCCAGGAAATGCCTGACCTGGCCTTCATTCTCTCCATATTCGAATGTGCATGTGGAGTAGACCAGACGTCCGCCGGGTTTCAGCATTACTGCCGCCGCCTCCAGGATCTCCTGCTGCCTTGAGATGCACAAAGCAACATTTGCGGGGCTCCATTCCGAAACGGCAGTCTCGTCTTTCCTCATCATACCCTCACCGGAGCAGGGCGCGTCCGCGATGATGCAGTCGAATGAATCTGTCAGGATCTCTGAAAGTTCCCCGGGCCAGGCGCTTATGACCACAGTGTTGGTGAGACCCATCCGTTCAATATTGGAGCTGAGGGTACGGGCACGGCCGGCAACAGGTTCATTTGACACAAGCACTCCCGCTCTTGCGGCAGCCTGTGTGGATTTGCCTCCCGGCGCCGCACAAAGATCAAGCACCAGATCCGTTTCCTTTATGCCTGCACAGGCAGCTGTGATCATAGCGCTTGGTTCCTGTATATAAAAAACGCCGGCGTCGTGATAGGGAGACAGTCCCGGCCGTATAACATCCTCCGAATAGTAGTACCCGTCCGGACACCAGGGCACAGGCGTCAGCTTCCATTCCCGGATCAGCTGCTCCCTCGTTTCTTCACGCACTTTCCGTATATTGAAGCGCAGAGCTTTCTCCGGAGGCATTTCATAACTACGAAGAAAGGCTTCGTAATCGCCCGATAACGAAACCTTCATACGTTCGAGATATTCTTCTGGCAGTTTGACCATGTTGACTCCATACAGAGACCGGGCAGAGCCACATGTACTCTGCCCGGTACAGACCGATCGAATATTATTTGAAGATCTTGAACAGGGTCCCAAGAATGCTTCGTCCGAGCTGGGCGCCCATGTTGCTGCCGATCTTCTTTCCGAAGGAACCGCCGAAGGTCGACCCGACCGCCTTGCCGACCTCACGTCCGACCGTGCCGGCGCCGGAGGAAAGCACCTGCTTGACACCGCCCGTGACCGCGTCCTTTTTCTTCTTCTCTTCCTTCTCGGCAGCCTTGGCCGCCTTTTCTGCTTCCTTGGCAGCTTCCTTTTCCGCCTTTTCCCTGTCCTTGGCAGCCTGGAACTCTTCCGCCGCAGCCAGGGCATCGTCATCCAGCTGCTTCTTGCGGCGCAGGATCACTTCATATGCCGACTCGGGATCCACCATCTCTCCATACTTTTCATTCATGTGGCTGTCGCGGATCACCGCTGCACGCTCTTCATCGGAAATGATTCCCATGTAGCTCTCGGGCGGCAGGATATATGCATGCTCCGCCACCATCGGGATACCGCCGTTGTCCAGCATGGAAACGACCGCCTCGCCGACTCCGAGCTGCTGCAGCAACTCTGTCGTATCGAAAGCCGGGTTCTCACGGAAAGCATCCGCTGCAGCCCGGAGGGCCTTTCTTTCCTGCGGGGTATACGCACGCAGGGCATGCTCGATCTTGTTGGAGAGCTGCGCCATGACCGCATTCGGGATATCTCCCGGGGACTGCGTCACAAAATACACGCCGACGCCCTTGGAACGGATCAGCTTTACGACCTGCTCGATCTTCTGCATCAGTACAGGTGAAGCACTGTTGAAAAGCAGATGTGCTTCATCAAAGAAGAAGATCATCTTCGGCTTCTCCGGGTCTCCCACTTCGGGCAGCACTTCAAACAGCTCGGAAAGCAGATACAGCATGAAAGCAGTATACAGGCGAGGCTTGTTGATCAGCGTCTCGCTGTCGAGAATATTGATCACACCTTTGCCATTCAGGTCGCGGTTGAAGAAATCGGTAATATCGATGGCAGGCTCACCGAAGAACTGGTCGCCGCCCTCGGCCTCAAGCGCTACGATAGCACGGACAATGGTGGTAATGGTAGCTTTCGCAATGTGTCCGTACTCCATCTCGTAATCAGCAATGTGATCACTCACCCAGGTCAGCATAGCCTTAAGATCCTTGGTATCGATCAGCAGAAGTTCCTGGTCGTCCGCGATCTTGAAAATAACAGAAAGAACGTCCGCCTGTGTATCATTCAGGCCGAGACACTGTGCCAGCAGGTTGGGGCCCATCTCGGAGATCGTCGTGCGCAGCGGTGTGCCTTTCTGACCATAGATATCATAAAAAACCGTCGGGAAGCTCTGATATTCGAAATCCTCACGGATATCAAAACGGTCCATACGCTTCTGCATGCCTTCATTGTCCTCGCCCGGACGCACCATGCCGGACAGGTCTCCCTTCACGTCAGAAAGGAATACCGGCACGCCCATTTTTGAAAAAGACTCTGCCAGGACCTTCAGGGTAACGGTCTTGCCGGTACCGGTCGCGCCGCAGATAAAACCGTGACGGTTGGCCATGCGCGGATTCAGATAGAGCTTCTGTGTCAGTCCCTCTCCGGTTTTTGCGAAAAAGATCATATTATTGTCTACCATATCAGTTCCTCCTGATGAATAAACCATGTAATACGTGGATCCTGTTTTTCAGTATACCACACCTATAGTCTGAAAGTCTACAAAAACGCTAGATATAGTGCATATGCGTCAGCGCCTTCTTCGGCGCCGGCGGCTTCCGGAAGCCATGATAAAAAGGCACAGCAGTGTCATGCCGTAATAGAACCAGGTGGCGGGATTGGAATACCACGTGGTAAAAAACGCGAACAGGAGATAAAAGCAGAACTGTGCCCAGAATACATAGAGAACAGGAAGCCTTCTGCCTTCTGTGGCTACAAGATGCTCCAGCAGGGCTGCTGCCGCGCCCAGGATCAGCGCGAAGACCGCTATGCCTGCAATGCCGAAATCATAGTATGCATCATAAAACAGGGTGACCGTTGTCAGTTCCTCTTTCGTGACGTAAATGGGGAATGAAACCAGCTCGGGAAAAACGAATTTGAGTCCCGTCAGCGCAAACAGGGGGAACAGCATCCGCAGTCCATGAGTGTGAGCCGGCAGATCTCTTACCAGACAGTTGAAATTATCAAAATTATTGGCAATATAAATATAAGGCTGCGTCAGCCAGATCGGTGTATCCGGATTCTTCATCTCGAAAATACCGTTCAGGTATTCCACACTGTGAGCCCGTTCCACAGTAATAAACACGTACAGGGCAAGCACCATGAGAAAACCGGATATCCCCAGGACAGCGGTCCTGGCATTGAACAGCTTTGCAGGCCGGATCCCGCTCCTTCCCGCTGCTGTCATGACCGCCAGTATGATCGAAAAAATGAGCTGAAAACGGGATACCAGCAAAACAGGGATCATCACGGAGATCGTAATGCATATCGCAGTATGAGCAAGCTCTCCCCGGCGGATCCGCCCGTCGCTCATCAGGAACAGGATTCCGAAGGAAGGGACCAGTGCGGAAACGACAGTAAAATAATGGAGTCCGCTGATATGGAAATAGGAATAGGCATGCGGAGTGTCTTCCGTGAAGAGCGGAATATACCCGAGAACATGCGCCTCGATCAGCAAGGCTGTGAGCGAAACGACCGTCAATACGTCCATGATCACCAGCAGACGTTTGCGGAGCCGGTTGGAATACTGTCTGTCCGAAGAGTCACGGGAAGTCCATCCGCGGTTCAGGGGTGTATTCGCTGTTGAAAGGCGCACCAGTGATCCGCGGTTTTCCGAATCCACAGGACCGGAAGGATCACGAAGAAGTAATACCGTCAGACCGTATGCGGCAGCAAATCCGAGAAAGGCGAGCGCAAGGCTGACCCAGGTCATCGTTTCCCACTTTACCTGAAGATGGGAAAGCTTCAGACAGGAAACGCCGGTTCCGCCGATCCATGACAAAGAAAAAAGAGCAGCCGGGCATAAGCAGGAGCTGCTCCTGTGATAATTCTGATATGTGATCCATACCGCCGCTGCGATCAGGCAGGCACCGGCAGCTATATAAACTTCTGCATTAGACAGCAGAAACCCGAGAATAAACGCGATCAGGCCGACAGGTATTGTTTTATTCCAGTATCCGTTCTGCAAAAGACGACCTCTCCTGAATCACTCACCGGGACTGACGACCTCTTCACCGCCCTCAGCTTCCGAACCGGCCCCCGCTTCCGGCAGGGGTTCGATCACTGTCTGCACCGGCTCCCCAGCATTTCCCGGTCCATACTCCTCAGTGCCGGGATCAGCATCATTGCCCGGAACAGAGGCTTCCGGACTGTCATGGGTCTGTTCCTCTCCGGCCGTTTCCGGTGTTTCATAAACCTCTGCGGCGCTTTCATGGTCATCCTCATGCTCTTCGGGGACGTTTTCTTCACTGTGCCGGATCTCACCATCATCCGCAGGCGCTTCTGTCTCCGGCGCGCTGGTCTCCGCTTCCTGAGAAGGCTGTGCCGCAGTGCTTTCGGGAACGCTTCCCCCGGCGGCGGGCGGCGCCTGTATCGTTGCTGCGGGAAGTCCGGCCGCACCCGGTATCAGATCGGTCTGCCGGGAGATCCTGGCAACGATAGAAGCATCAGACTGCTGTATGAGATAGAGTCCCTCCGGCAGATAGTTCTGTATCGCCACAGAGATCGTCACATTGGAATTGACTCCGGTAATATCCAAAAGGCCTTCCGGCAGATAGATCGTATTGTAACGATCCAGCACCTCATCTTCGCCGTATACCTGAACGAATCTCGGCTCGGTCTCCACACCGGTAAGAGTATATCCATGCTCCGGCTGGCCGGTGGTCGGAACGTTGATGCTCAGGCTTTTTGTCCTGTACACCGGCAGCACATACTGCACATTGCTTTTAAAAGTGACATTGGAACTCAACGTCGTAACGTTATCGTTGGCATCATAGCACTGTACCTTTGCCGTGCCCTCCTGTGTCTCACTGACGCCGGATGCATCCACGGTGATCCCTACCCGGCTGATCTTTCCGATCTCAGACACCGGCCCGTATACGGTCACGGTCTCGGGACTCAGCTGTACTTCCCTGCAGACAAAACCGTCTGCCGGTGTGCCCTCTATCACTGCGGAAATCGGGAAACTCTTTTCCTGCATGTTTTCGGTACTGACATGGATCACCATGGGTACCTGACGAACCCCGGAGATCAGCTGTGCCGCGGCAGGATCCACTTCAACGTAGACCGGCACGGCACCGGTCACGGAATAGTCCCTCATATCCACATACGCATGAAAGGAAGACGGCTGGATCTGGCTGCGGTAACTTGTCCTGACGTTGTAGCTGATGCGGACGGTCCGGGAGTCAAGCGTAAAGGATTTTCCGGCATTGACCAGTTCATCCCCGTAATTCACCTCGATCTCCATCGTGACACTGTCCGTCACTTCCGGGTTGGAAACATTGACGACCACAAACCATAGCAGGAAGGCGATCGCGACAGAGATCACCTTCAGCGGGATATTCACTCGGAAAATGTTGATAATATGTTTAAACATTGGCAGCCTCATTTCTCCGGTTTTTGCCAAAGAACGATACTTCGGCTTTGTTGATCCGGTTGATGAGTACCTTTTCCAGCGCACCGGCATCGGTCAGCCTGGTAAGTCTGCCGCGGTAAGCGATACTGACCCGTCCGGTCTCCTCTGACACGACTATGGTAAGGCTGTCCGTGACTTCGGATATACCGAGGGCGGCACGGTGTCTGGTTCCCAGATCCTTGCTGATGGACCTGTTGTCCGAAAGAGGCAGGTAACAGGTGGCAGCAACGACCGTATCCCCGCGCATGATCACAGCACCGTCGTGAAGCGGTGTGTTTTTCTCAAAAATATTGATCAGAAGACCCGAACTGACCTGGCCGTTGATGGTGATGCCCGTCTTGACGAACTCGTCCAGAGACTCTGTCTGCTCGATCACAATGAGGGCGCCGGTCTTGACTCTCGCCATCTCATAGACTGCCTTGGAGATCTGCGAAGCAGCTTCCTTGGACATGGTGCGGTCCGTATCCTGCCGGCCGATCGCGGAAGTGAGACTGCTGAAGACGGACTGGCTTCCCAGCGATTCGAGGGCTTTGCGCAGCTCCGGCTGGAAAATGATCACGAGAGCCGTCACCGCGATGTAGGAGATGCGCTCCAGGATCCAAAGGATCGTATCCAGGTGGAATACCGCAGAAAAAAAGGTAAATGCCAGGATCACCAGAATTCCCTTCAGAAGGGTCCAGGCCCGGGTGTTCTTGATCCACAAAAGGATCTCATAGACAATTATGGAGATAATAATGACCTCCACAAAATTCGTGAAGGAAAACGGAGGGAGAAGCGACGTCCAGCTTTTGAAATTGTTTATGATGTTTGACAAAGTTTATCTATTCCCTTCTCTCGTCCTCGTCATAGGGGTTCACCTTCGGAACCGCCTTGACAAAATAGTAATAGTCATCATCCTCAAAACGCAGATGTTCCGTGCCCTGATAATCGACACAGTAAAAGATATACTCATACAGAAATGCCAGCAGGAAAGAAACGACCAGGCCCGCCAGATCGCCGCCGATAGAACCGCTGTCGAAACTCGCTCCTCCAATAAAGATCACCACTGCCAGTACGATCGTACCTGCTGTGACTGCGATCGTCCATGCATGGTCCATGCTGCTGTGGCTGAGCAGTGAGACTGTTACGATACACAGTACAAAAGCGAGCATGATGATGTACATATACTCATTTTTGAGGATGGTCTCACTGATCCCAAGGAACCCTTCCACCATATCCGCTGACCGGGCTGCCTGCTGCATGGTGCCTGCATGATCCGCAAAATATTTCACTATAAACCACACCAGCACGCCGAGCACTGCCGGCACCGAGGAAGCCAGACCCGCGGACATCCCCAGAATGAGGGGCACCAGATATGGGATCTTAAAGAAAAAAGCAAGCGGGACCAGGGATATAATAATGCCTGTCCCGGGATGGAATCCGTAATACAGTACAAAGATCATCATCAGCACGACCAGCGCGAACAGGGTCATGGCATAAGACACTTCATACATATTGCCGAGCAGAAAAAGTCCGCTGATAAATGTGATGAACCCAAAGGGGAAAAAGGCGCAGAGCAGCGCACAGGCGCCGATGACGACAGGACGGTCCAGCATGGAGCTGAACCCGACCCGGCTCTGCAGCAGATACAGCATTAAAAAGGCAAGTGCGAATTTCAGCACCGGCCGTAAAAAAATATCATAGCCTGCGTATATTTTTCTCAGGGAATCCCGAATGATCAGTATGGTGCGCAACGATATATCTCCCGTCCGGTCCCGCAGTGTCTGCCGGGATCAATTGCTGTCATAATAATGGAATTTACGTGCCAGCCGCTTCAGCTTCGTGGCGTAAAGCAGCATGCCTTTTCGCGCTGCCTTGTATCTGGATGCACATACGAACCAGGTGATCACCAGATAGACACCCAGCCCGGCCGCGTAAAGATACCCCAGCCGTTTCAGTGTTTGCCCGATACCATCCAGGTTGATATTATAAAACAGTGTATCTGCCCGGAACAGTATATAAAGCCCGAAAAGCGCCAGAAACACAAACGTATATCGAACCAGCGACAGCAGCATATGCCATATGATGTAGTCTGACCGGTAGTAATTATTGATTTTAAAAACATCCTGCTCATTCTTCTTCTCGTAGATCGCGAGATCGGTCATGAGTCGGATCTTTTCCCTGTTGATCACTTCTGATACCTTTACAATCCGGGATCACAGCGCCTGGCGCGGTCAAGCCCCTTTTCTTTCACAATAAAGTTTATCATAGAAAAAAACAAGAAACAAGGCGCAAACCTTGTTTCTTTCTTTACGATATGATGAATATGACCTTATCAGATCTGCTTTTTCGCTTTCCGCGCCTTGCCGAGCTGGATCGCATAATCGATCGCGTTCGTCAGGCTCAACGCATTCGCGTGTCCGCTGCCGGCATGACCGAATCCGGTGCCATGGTCCACGGAAGCGCGGATGATCGGCAGTCCCAGAGTCACATTGATGCCCGCGACCGCATCCCAGGCCTTCTTCTCATGATTATAGACAAAGCCTTTGACCTTAAGCGGGATATGTCCCTGATCATGGTACATGACGATCACGATATCATACCAGCCGCCAAGGGCCTTCGAGAAAACCGTATCCGGAGGTGTCGGTGCCTTCTCCGGAATGTTGATGCCCTCTGCCATTGCCTGATCGATCGCCGGCTGGATCTCCTTGATCTCTTCCGTTCCAAACATGCCGTTCTCGCCGCAGTGCGGGTTGAGTCCGGCGACGCCGATCTTCGGATTCTCGATGCCAAGGTCCTTCATGCCTTCATTGGCAAGGCGGATAACTTCCAGAACTCTGTCTTTCTTGACCCTGTCGCAGGCTTCACGCAGGGAAACATGCGTGGATACATGCGCCACACGCAGATTCTCGTGTGCCAGCATCATGGTGTATTTCTTCGTATTGGTGTAATGGGAATAGATCTCCGTATGCCCCGAGAAATGATGGCCTGCCATATTGATGGCTTCCTTGCTCAGCGCATTGGTGACCGTTGCGTCCACCTGATCGGCCATCGCCAGTTCAATGACCTTTTTGACATACTGGAAAGCCGCTTCACCGCCCAGCGCGCTCGCACCGATCTTAAAAGGCTTCGGCTCATCCTGGTCCAGGGACTTCGGGATCATATGATCCGGTACGATACCGAGGTCGATGACATCGATCGTTCCGTATTCAAACTTTGCCTCGTCGACAGACGAGATCTTGCGCAGCTTGATATCCAGGCCGTCGACTTTCTTCGCGACGTCCGCGGCATATTTCATGCTGGTCATGTCGCCGACGATCAGCGGACGGCAGCGCTCATAAAGCGCTGGATCGGAAAGCGCTTTGACAGAGATCTCGGGTCCGTTTCCAAACGGATCGCCCATGGTGATTCCAAGGATCGGCAGGTTGCTCATATAGTACTCCTTTCATGTGAGTATAAATCTCTTCGCTGTAAAAATGATCAGTTCCTTCTGCTGCCGTGAGATCAGGTAATGCCTCCGACGATCTTCACCAGCAGTTCTTCGCTTCCGAAACCGCCGGACTTCGTAATGATCTCGTGTTCTTTTCCCTCGTACTCCAGCTTAAAGACCACGGTGCCCGGATCGATCTCGCAGATCGGATAAAGCTCAAAGCAGCCGATGGCATTGGTGAATTCCAGCAAAGTATCGCCGCCGATGATCATCAGCCTTCCTTCGAAGCCCGCTTCAAGCATGCTCTTCATCAGCTGTCCGATGCGTCTGGAGATCAGTGCGCGGGTCTTCTCAAGTTCCTTTTCCGTAACATTTCTCTGCACGCCGTTATTGGCATAAAGAGTATCTACCAGTGTGCCGCCGGCATATCTGCCGATCATCTCGATGCCTTCCGCCGTCACCTTCAGCGCGTTGATATCTCCGAGGAACTGCGAATCCGACAAATGGACGCGGCTGAAGCCGTAGCGCTCCGCGAAATTCATCTGTGCGACAGAGATCGGGTTGACACTTCCGCAGACCACGGTAAGATTTCCGTCCATAGACCGCGGTGCGATCCGTGTCTCATCTCCTACTCTGGAAGCCAGAGCTTCTGCCAGGCCGGAACATCCGGCGACCAGCCGCGGCATGCCCCGCTTGCAGAGCGTCTTGAGCTCGGCATCCAGGGTATCGCTGCTTTCACAGTCATAAACATAGATCGTCTTGTCTTCGCTCGTCGGGGCTGTCGAGATCGCTTCCTCCACACTTACAGATTCGATGTGTGCGTCAGACTGCTTATGCATCAGGTCAGGAACATAGCTCTCTGTCACCGGATCAAAGGGATCGCGTCCGAATACACTGTTTTTAACGGCGATGCCGCTGATATAATGAATACCTCCCAGTGTGATGCGGCGCATCGAAGGTAATGCCGGAATAAAATAGAGCTGGTTGGCTTCCGATCCTTCCAGGACAGCTGTCAGCTCCGCGCCGACATTGCCCCGCAGCACGGAGTCCGTCTTTTTAAAGATCGTACCTACCTTGCCGTCTGCTTTCTCCACAACAGCACGCACCATCTCATAGGCGTCCTCCGGCGTCTCATGACGGGTCGGTACACAGAGAACCAGAACTTCGGCAGGGTCATTGACGAAGTCATCGTTCCACTTTGTCATGACCTTTGTTTTTGCTCCTTTTGCAGCGAATTTGACGCCGGTATCAAGCGCACCGGTGAAATCATCCGCAATGATCAGAATCTTAATCATCTTTCGGCTCCTGGATAATAAAAAAAGTAATAACTGTCACAAGACCCAGGAACGATTCCTTAAGAATAGTTCCCGGATCCTGCAGTACTTATAGTATTATTTTATCATTTTGTAACGTGACGGAATATTATGGAAATGATATAAAAATCAAAGCCAAAAGATGTGCATTCTGACCAATTATTCAATGGCGTATATACTTTGCCTGGTCTGCTGTCGAACTCAGGCGTGACATGATCTTTTCAAACATTACGCCTTCCGCGACAGGTACGCCCGCCTGCTCGCTTATCTCGATCGCTACTGCGATGAAATCACAGGCTTTGCGCACCG